>LNFM01007652.1_pt1 | contig 20462 bp, 20 predicted proteins | sample 596031 | NCBI WGS metagenome assembly LNFM01 (sample SAMN04254537, study PRJNA301005) | activated carbon metagenome | isolation source: dual media filters at the Ann Arbor, Michigan drinking water treatment plant | place: USA: Ann Arbor | reverse complement strand
AACACAATGCGAGAGCAGCGGTCATGAACCCCTTCGTCTTCAACACCACCCGTTCGATCGCCTTCGGGACGGGGATATCGGCTGACCTTGCCGGCCGCGCGGGAAAGCTGCTAGGAAACTCGGTGTTCGTTGTCACCGACCCGGGCATCCGCCGCCTCGGCCTCGCGGATCCGGCCCTCGCTTCGTTGCAACAGGTGGGAATTTCCGTGACCGTGTTCGACGCGGTGGAGGCCGATCCCTCCCGCGACACGCTGCTCGCAGCCGTGGAAGCGGGACGGACAGCGGGCGTGACGGGTGTCGTCGGCTTCGGCGGCGGCTCGTCGCTGGACGTAGCCAAGCTCGTCGCGCTTCTGCTCGGATCGGGCGAGGATCTCGACGGCGCCTGGGGCGTGGCCAACGCCAAGGGGCCGCGCCTTCCGCTCGTCCTGGTTCCAACGACGGCGGGCACCGGGTCGGAGGTCACGCCGGTGTCGATCATGACGGTCGGCGACGAGAAGCGCGGCGTCTCCAGCCCCGTGATCCTGCCCGATCTGGCCGTGCTCGATCCGCAGCTCACGCTCGGCCTGCCGGCGTCGATCACCGCCGCGACGGGCGTCGATGCCATGGTCCACGCCATCGAGGCCTACACGTCCAGAAGTGCCAACAACAATCCGCTATCGAAGATGCTCGCCCGGCAGGCATTGCAGCTGCTGGGAGCCAACATCGAGAAAGCCGTGTTCGAAGGCACGGACATCGAGGCTCGCGGCGCCATGCTGCTCGGCTCCATGCTGGCCGGCCAGGCATTCGCCAATTCTCCGGTGGCGGCCGTGCATGCCCTGGCCTATCCGATCGGCGGCACGTTTCACGTGCCGCATGGCCTGTCCAACGCGCTCGTGCTGCCGCACGTGCTGCGCTTCAATGCGCCCGACGCTGCGGATCTCTATGCGGAGATCGCAGCCGACGTGTTTCCCGCACTGTCCAGGGAGGAGGGTGTCCAGGGGCGCTGCGCGGCCTTCATCGAAGAGCTGGCTTCCCTGTCCGTGCGCCTCGGCATGCAGACGACGCTGCGCGAGGTCGGCATCGCTGAATCCGATCTGCCGAAACTTGCCGCCGACGCGATGATCCAGCAGCGGCTTCTCGTCAACAATCCGCGGGTTGTCACCGAAGCCGACGCCTGCGCGATCTATCGCGCGGCGCTGTAGAGCCTTTCATCAGTCTTCAAAGAAAAGCCCGCTCGCCTCGGATGGCGAGCGGGCTTTGTCCTGGGAGGACTATTCCGCCGCCATCTTCATCCGGTTGCGGAACACCGGAGCCTTTGGAGCGTCGAAGCCCGTCTCGGCCTTGCAGCGTGCCTTGAGTTCCTCGATCGAGGTGAAGCCACGGTCGAACAGGCTGTCCGGCTTCGGCCGCGCGCTCATCTCGGCGCGCAGCGCGGCGGTCGCCGAAGCATTCACCTTGCCGCCCTCGATCACAACGCCGTAGCGGCGCGCGCCCTCGACGGTGACGAGGCCCCGCCTGACGTCGAGCAGCACCAGCTCCGCGTCACGCTTGGTCGGATCGCCCCAGCCGCCGCCGCCCCAGGTGTTGAAGTACAGTATGTCGCCGGGATTGACCTCGATGCGATCGCACTTCGACGGGATGTTTTCTTCCGTGCCATCGGTGCGGACGAGACGCTTGGTGGACCGCAGCCCCGGTTCGCCACCATTGACGCCCCAGGGGTAGGTCAGCCAGCGGTCGTCATGGATGGAGACCTCGCCCCTTTCGGTCATCTCGTAGGCAATGACGATGCCGTTGCCGCCGCGATGCAGGCCCGCGCCGCCTGAGTCCGGGATCGTCGCATACTCCCGGATTCGAAGCGGGAAATAGGCCTCGAGGAACTCGTTCGGCACGTTGGTGAAGGCCGGCCACATCGAGTGCCCGTCCGGCCCGTCGCCGGCCGGACGACCCGGCACGCCGCCGAAGCCGATCTGGAACAGCTGGTACCACTCGTCGTTCTGGTCGAAACCGGAATACATGAAGTGCGGGCTGTCCGAGAAGCCGGCAGCGTTCAACGCGTCCGGCGCGCCCTGGCCGAGGAGGCCGCCCATCAGGTCGAAGATGCGACCGAGCATGTGCGTGCGGCACGAGAGCGCCGCCGGCTTCTTCGGCTTCAGGATCGAGCCCGCCGGGATATGGACGTCGACGAGGTCGTAGAAGCCGTCGTTGAACAGGATCTGCGGATCGAAGAGGTTGATGGTGAATGCTCCGAAGAACATCTTGAACATCTCTTCGTTGAGCAGGAAGTTGATCGACGAGAAGCTCTGCGGATCGCTGCCGGTGAAGTCGAAATAGGCGATCTCGCCTTCGCGGTGCAGCGAGCAGGCGATCTTGTATGGGCCGTTGCCCATGCCGTCATCGTCGATCCAGTCCTCGAAGTAGGCCTTCTTGCCGTCCTTGGCCTCCGGGATGATCATCTTGATGATCGCGCCCATCGCGAGCTTGTTGCGATCGAGCATGTCCCACATGGCGGAGATGTAGTAGTCGGCGCCGAAGCGGTCGATGTTTTCGCGCACGCGCCGTTCGGCCAGACGCAGGGCGGCGATGATCGCGAAGAAGTCCGACTTGTTCCATTCCGGCATGCGCGTGTTGTGCAGCATGATGTTGAGGATCTCGTCGGCCAGCTTGCCCTTCCGGTAGATCTTCGTCGGCGGCACGATGATGCCTTCCTCGTAGATCATCTTGGCATCCGTCGGCAGCGAGCCGGGAACCTTGCCACCCACGTCGGTCATGTGGCCGAACATGGCGGCCCAGGAGACCAGCTTGCCCTCATGGTAGATCGGCATCATCAGCAGCCAGTCGTTCAAATGGCTGATCGCGCCGCCGCAGCTGTAGGGATCGTTGGTGATGAAGATGTCGCCATCCTCGATGGTGCCCTGATAGCCGGCTATGAATCCGTACAGGAAGCTGCCGAACTGGCCGACGACCATCTTGCCTTCCTGGTTGGCGATCATCGGGAACGCATCATGCTGCTCGCGAATGCCGGGCGACATGGCGGTGCGAAACAGCACCGCATCCATCTCGTTGCGGGCGTTGCGCAGCGCGTTCTCGACGATGTCCAGCGTGATCGGGTCGACGGTGACGCGGTTGAAGGGCGTCGTGTTGGTCTCGATGATTGTTGCAGGCATGTTTGCGCCCTCCTTAACGTGCGTTCTGATGGTCGGTGGGCCAGATCAGGATATTCCCGACATGGTCGATCACGCCGACATGGCCGGGCAGGATGACTGAGGTCGCGTCCATCTCGAGGACGATGGCAGGGCCCGAAACCCTGTTGCCGGGTACCAGTTTCGAGCGGTCGTAGATGTGGCCCTCACGCCATGCGCCGTCCGCATAGATGCGCGTCTCCTGCAGCCGGGCGGCCGAAGAATCCTCGCCGCCAGCATCGCTGGAGGCGTTGACGAAGCTCTTTTCCGCGCCCTGGACGACCGCGCGCAGGCCGACCAGTTCGTGCTCGGCGTCCAGCGCAAAGGTGAACAGCTGCTCGTGCTCGGCATCGAAACGCCTGGTGATGCCGGCAAGGCCCTCGCTCTCGAAGGTCGACGGCGACACATCAACCGTCAGCTTCATGCCCTGGCCCTTGTAGCGGATGTCGACCTGGTAGAACACATCCTGCTCGCCGCGCTCGACGCCTTCATTGGTCAGATCCTCTGCCGCGGCGGCCCGGAGGTCCTTCAGCCGCTGGCTGATGTCGGCATCGGACGTGTCCTTCACCATCGTCACATAGGTCTGGCTGGCTTCGTTGCGCAGCCGCGTGGTCGCGTCGCCATAGGCACAGAGCACGCCTGGTCCCGGCGGTATGATCACCGGCCAGGAGCCGACGATGCGGGCCAGCGCGTTGGCATGCAGCGGGCCGGCGCCACCAAAGCCCATCAGGGCGAAGTCGCGCGGATCATAGCCCTGCTCGACCGACACCAGGCGCAGCGCGCCGACCATGTTCTCGTTGACGATGCGCACGATGCCTTCGGCCGCATCCTCGACCGAAATGGAGAGCGCAGAGGCGATCTTGCTGACGGCCTGGGTGGCCAGTTCGCGGCTGATGACCATGTCGCCGCCGAGCTTGGCGTCCGAGGGAAGGTAGCCGAGAACGACGTTGGCATCGGTGACGGTCGGCAACTCGCCGCCCTTCTTGTAGGCAGCCGGCCCCGGATCGGCGCCCGCCGATTGCGGGCCGACGCGCAGCGCCTTGGTCAGTTCGGGAATGTAGGCGATCGAGCCACCGCCGGCGCCCACGGTGCGGACGTCGATCGACGGCGCGCGCACGGTCACGTCGCCGACGCGGGTTTCGCGCCTTGTGCGCGCGACGGAGTTCTGGATCAGCGCCACGTCGGTCGACGTGCCGCCCATGTCGAAGGTCAGGATGTTCTTGAAGTTCGCCTGCTTGGCGATCCACAGCGCTCCGGAAACCCCGCCGGCCGGGCCCGACATCAAGAGGTTGACCGGCTGGTCCATCGCCGACTGCGCCGACGACAGGCCGCCGTCGGAGCGCAGGATGCGCAGCCGCGTGCCTTCGCCCATGCGCTGGCTGATCTCGCCCTGCAGATTGGCGACGTATTTCGACACGACCGGGCGTACGTAGGAATTGACGACCGTCGTTTCGGTCCGCTCATATTCGTACATTTCCGGCATGACGGCCGCAGATGTCGAAACCGGGATATGCGGCGCGATTTCCTGGGCGATCGCGGCGATGCGGCGTTCATGCGCGTCGTTGGCATAGCTGTTGAACAGCGCGATCGTCAGCGCCTCGATGCCGGAATCGAGAAGCTTCTTGAGGTCGGTCCGGATCGCGTCTTCGTCCAGCGCGACCAGCACGTTGCCCTTGGCGTCCATGCGCTCGTTGGCCTCGATCGTGTATTCGAGCGGGGCAAGCGGCGCGGTCTTGTTCCAGATCACCCAGCCGCCGAGACCACCCGGCACGAAGGAGCGCGCGATCTGCAGCGTATCCCGATAGCCCTTGGTGGTCACCAGGCCGACGAGCGCGCCGGACAGGGTGAGCACGGTGTTGGTGGCGACCGTCGTGCCGTGCATGACCTCGGCGATGTCGGTGGGATTGATGCCTGCGGTGCGGCAGATCTTCTCGATGCCGTTCAACACGCCGATGGAGCTGTCCTTGGGCGTGGAAGGCACCTTTGCCGTGTAGGTGCGCCCGTTCTTCTGGTCCAGCAGGAGCAGGTCGGTGAATGTGCCGCCGACATCGACGCCAAGCCGGAGGCCTGTGCCGGACGAACCCGACGGCCGCGCCGTGACAGCTTCCTCGGCCCGCATCTGTTGCGTCCGGCCCCCGGAAGCGTGTTGTCCATGATTATTTGTCACGTCGTCGTTCACACCCATGTCCCATCTCTCCAAGTCGCGTTTGTCGCGAGGTATTGTCATCGGCCGAAGGGCCAGCGGCACTTCAAGCGCGAGCCTGCCAGAAAGCAGGAGCGCAAACCGCGCCGGCCGACGGTTTGAAGATCGTTCCTGTCGCCACCGGCCCGCCAGGTGCAGCTTGCCGGGACGCCTCAAGCAATCCGGGCTACAATAGGGCCCGGATTTCGATCAGATGCAAGCCTCTTGAATGCGGTTGTCATCGAAATTTCGATTTTGGCTGGCGATGGGAATCTCGGCTTACTGTCTCGAAAACGCGCATTTATCTGCTTTTTTCGGTCTCAAACACCGGTTGATGGCAATTGACTCCGACCATCGGATAAGCAATCATTGAATGCGTATTCACCATAATGGCCGGCGCGTTTCGGGAACGCTGCGACCGGGCCGCGAACACGGGAGAAAGCCATGCGCACGAGCCTCAAATCACTCCTTCTGATGACCACCGTCGGACTTGCCGCGGCAATCACGCCTGCGTCGGCCCAGGAAGGGCTTGCCAAGGCGAAGGAATTCCTGGCCCCGTATTCCGCCAAGCCGGTCTTCACGGCGCCGGGCGAGCCGTTCGACGCCAAGGCCTGCGCCGCGGGCAAGAAGATGCTCTCGATTCCCAATTCCAGCGCCAACCCGTTCCTGAAGGGGATCATCGACCGCATGAAGAAGGTCGGCGGCGAAGTCGGGCTCGAGGTCGTCGAATGGGAGAACCAGGGCCAGCCCAGCCAGTGGGTGCAGGGCTTCGAGTTCGCCATCCGCGACGGCTTCCAGATCATCGACCTGATCTCCGGCATCGATCCGGGCACGGTCGCCCCGCAGGTCAAGGCGGCCAAGGACGCGGGCGTCAAGGTGATGACCTCGCATTTCTACGACCCGTCCTTCGAGCAGCATCCCGACGTCTCGTCGTCGCTCACCATCGGCTTCAACGAGGTCGGCAAGATCCTCGGCAACTGGGCAATCGCAAACACCGACGGCAAGGCGAACATCCTGACCATCGTGTCGCGCGAGGTTCCGCCGACAATCCCGCTGACGGCCGGTATCGACGAGGTGCTCAAGGCGAACTGTCCGGACTGCAAGATCGTCCAGGAGATCAATGTCGGCGTCACCGAATGGGCGACGAAGATCCAGCCCGCCGTCCAGGCGGCACTCCAGGCCAACCCAGACATCAACGTCGTCATCCCGATCTACGACTCGATGTCGCAGTTTGTCGTGCCGGCCATGCGCCTGACGGGCTCGTCGGGCACGGTGAAGGTGGCGACGTTCAACGGCACGCCCTTCGTGCTCGACTTCATTTCGCAGGGCACCGTCGACATGAACATCGGCGAGAGCCTCGACTGGATCGCCTATGCGACCGTCGACGGCCATCTGCGCGACGCCTGCGACCTGGAGAGCCCCAAGGCGCTCAACGTGCCGTTCTACATCTTCGACAAGAGCAACATCGCCGATGCGGGCACGCCTGCGCAGTTCGACACGGGCTACGGCGACGCGTATGTCTCGGGCTTCCGCAAGCTCTGGGGTCTCGACAAGTAGTTGACAGCCGCGATCAGCGACATGGCCGAAAAGGCCGACGACATGCCTTCGGCGGCGCACCATGCGCCGCCGGTTCTGCGCCTGAGCGACATTGCCAAGAGCTTCGGCGGCGCCCGGGCGTTGAAGGGCATCTCGTTCGAGGTTCTTCCCGGCGAGGTGCACGGACTGCTCGGCAAGAACGGGTCCGGCAAGTCGACGCTGGTCAAGATCCTCGCGGGATTTCACGCCTGCGATCCCGGTGGCAGGATGGAATTCAACGGCGAAGGCGTGGTCCTGCCGCTGAGACCCGGTGACTTCCGCCGGCTCGGCATGAGCTTCGTCCATCAGAATCTCGGCCTTGTCCCCAGCCTGACCGTGCTCGAGAACCTGCGCCTTTCGAGCCTGACGTCCCTGGCGCACAGCTTCATCAACTGGCCGCAAGAACGGCGCCAGACGCGCGAGGCGCTGGCGCGATTCGACCTCAGGCTCGATCCGGACGAGCGCATCGACCGGCTGAGCGCCGTCGACCGCGCGCTGCTGGCGATCGTCAGGGCGTTCGAGGATGTGCGGGTCGCTTCGGAGCGGACCGGCAAGCCCGGGCTGGTGCTGCTCGACGAGCCGACGCCCTTCCTGCCGCGCGAGGGGGTCGAGAAACTCTTCGGCCTCGTCCGGTCGATCTCCGCGCACGGCTCCAGCGTCGTGTTCATCTCGCACGACATCGACGAGGTCATGACGATCACCGATCGGGCCACGATCCTGCGCGACGGCAGTGTCGCCGGCAGCCTGGTGACGACGGACGCCACGCATGACGATGTCGTCGAAATGATCGTCGGGCGAAAGCTTGCGCGGTCCGCGCCCCTGCGCAATGCCGGCAGCGTCGCGCGCCAGCCGCGCATCCGCATCGAGAATGTGTCCAACGACAATTTGCGCGACTGCAGTATCACCGTCGGCAAGGGCGAGATCCTCGGCCTGACCGGACTGATCGGCTCCGGCTACGAGGAGTTGCCCTATCTGGTGTTCGGGGCCCGTCCGCCCAGGAGCGGAACGATCGCCTTCGATGGCGGCGAGCCCGTCGCAGTATCGAGCCTCACGCCGCGCAAGGCGATCGACATGGGGCTGGCGCTGCTGCCAGGCGACAGGCAGGGCGCCAGCGGGGTCGATTCGCTGCCGATCGTCGACAACATGTTCCTCCCCGACATCGACCGGTTCTTCTGGGGCGGCGTCCTGCACAATGGCCGCATGAAGGCGGAAGCCAAGGTCCTGGGCGAGCTTTTCGAGGTCAGCCCCAATGATCCGCTGCTCAAGCTCTCGGCGCTTTCGGGCGGCAACGCGCAGAAGGTTCTGATCGCGCGCTGGATGAACCGGCAGCCGACCCTGCTGTTGCTCGACGAGCCGACGCAGGGTGTCGATGTCGGGACCCGCCAGAGCATCTTCGTGGCCCTGCGCAGCGCCGCCGCCAAGGGCATGTCGGTGATCTGCGCCAGTTCCGATGCCGAGCAGCTTGCCGACATCTGCGATCGCGTCATCGTGTTTGCGCGCGGCGCGATCTGCGAGGAGATCGAGGGCGAAAACATCTCGAAGGAGAGCATCGCCGAAGCCTGCTACGCGTCGCTCGAGCGCAGCGCCGCACTTGCGCACGGCCGTGCCCATACTGGAATCCAATCATGACCGAAGCGGCAGACATGACAGCCAGCAGGGCGCAGCGCAGGGGCAATTACCTGCGGATCTTCGAGCGGGTCGCGCTCATCCTGGTCTGGCTGCTGATCATTGCCGCCTTCGGTGCTGCAATGCCCAAGTCCTTTCTCGACTGGGGCAATTTCGCGATCCTGTTTGCGTCCTACGCACCGGCGGCATTGCTGGCGCTCGCCATCATCGTTCCGTTGACGGCGGGTGACTACGACCTGTCCGTCGGCGCCACCTTGACCCTGTCGTCCTGCATCGTCGGCGTCCTGAACGTCTGGGTCGGCCTGCCGCTTCTGCTCGTCCTGCCGCTGGCGCTTGCCGCGGGCGTGGCGGTCGGCCTGGTCAACGCGTTCTTCATCATCTATGTGCGCATCCCGTCGCTCGTCGTCACGCTCGGCACGACGTCGCTGATCACCGGCATCGTGCAGTGGATGACCAATTCCTCGACCATCGGCGGCATCGACAACGCGCTGATCATGGCCGTGGTCGGCGGCCGGTTCCTCGGCGTTCCCTATGCCTTCTACTACGCCATCGTCGCCGCCATCATCATGTCCTACGTCTTCGACTTCACGCCGCTGGGCCGCCGCCTCCTGTTCGTCGGCCGAGGCAGGGAAGTGGCACGGTTGAACGGAATCGCGGTGGACAAGGTCCGGCTTGGCGCGCTGGTCACATCGGGGATCCTGTCGGCTGCGGCAGGCATCCTCTATGCCGGCGTCCTTGGCTCCGCGGATCCCTATTCCGGGCTGAACTTCCTGCTGCCCGCCTTTGCCGCGGCCTTCCTTGGCGCAACGACGATCCTGCCCGGCCGCTTCAACCCCTGGGGTGCGATCGTCGCCGTCTACTTCCTCGCCACGGGCATTACCGGCCTGACAATGCTCGGCATCCCCTTGTGGGTCACCAACGTGTTCAACGGCGGCGCCCTGATCCTCGCCGTCACCATCTCGCAGTTCACCCGCCGGCGCGAAGCCAGCGACATCGGCTGAGCCAACGGCCCGGCCCCCGGGCGGCAGGCATTCGCCAGCCGCAGCATATTCGACAGCAGACCGAAAGTGAGAGTTCCCATGGCCAATCCCGCCCTGAAAACCGCGATCCGCAACAAGGAGTTCATCCTTGCACCCGGAATCTTCGACCTGATCTCGGCACTCATCGCAGACAGGCAGGATTTCCCCGCGCTCTATGTCACGGGCTATGGCACGGTTGCCTCCTATCTCGGCCTGCCCGATGCGGGGATCGCGACCTATCGCGACATGGTCGAGCGCATTGCCCAGATCGTGAAGATGACCACCAAGCCGATCATCGCCGATGCCGACACCGGCTATGGCGGCCTGTTGAACGTGCGCCACACGATCCGCGGCTACGAGGACGCCGGCGTGTCGGCGATCCAGATCGAGGATCAGGAGTTTCCGAAGAAATGCGGCCACACGCCAAATCGCCGCGTGGTTCCGCTGGAGGACATGGTGCGCAAGATCGAGGTCGCCGCCGACAGCCGCAGGAGCGACGACTTCCTGATCATCGCGCGCACCGATTCCCGCACCTCGCTCGGGATCGAGGAGGCGATCCGTCGTGGCAAGGCTTTCGCCAAAGCCGGCGCCGACGTCGTCTTCATCGAGTCTCCGGAATCGGAGGAGGAGATGCTGCGGGTCGCGGCGGAAATCGATGCGCCGCTTTTTGCCAACATGGTCAATGGCGGGCGCACGCCGCTGCTCCCCGCAAAGAAGCTTCACGACATGGGCTACGCGATCGCCATCCACCCGGCGGTCGGTTTCCTGGCGATGGGCGCCGCGCTGGACAAGGCCTATGCTGACCTCCTCAAGAATGGCGAGACGTCGCAGGAGATCGACCTCTACTCCTTTGCCGAGTTCAACAAATTGCTCGGCTTCGAAGACGTCTGGGCGTTCGAGAAGAAGTTCGCGCAGGTCTGAAGCCTTGGCTCTTGGAGACAAACGATGAGTGACGACCTTCTGGAAAACTACAAGCGCGCCTACTCGAACAGAGCCGGCTTCGGCAAGAAGCCTGCCCTGATCCTGATCGATTTCGCGCATGCCTATTTCGACAAGGACTGCGACCTCTACGCCGGTGTCGACGACGCGCTGGCCTCGGCGCTGCGGGTGCGCGAGGTGGCGCGCGAGGCAGATGTGCCGGTGATCCTGAGCGAGGTGCGCTACAGCGCCAAGGGCCTGAACGGCGGGCGGTTCTTCGAGAAGGCCAAGCCCCTCAAGGCGTTTCTCGAAGGCGAGGCGACCGGGGCGTTCGCCAATGGCCTGGTGCCACGGCCCGACGAACTCGTCATCACCAAGCAGTATCCGAGCGTCTTCTTCGGCACGTCGCTTGCCTCCACGCTGACGGCCGCCGGAATCGACAGCGTCATCCTGACCGGCCTCACCACGTCCGGTTGCGTGCGGGCAAGCTGCGTCGATGCCATGTCGCACGGCTTCATCACCAGCGTCGTGCGCGACGCCTGCGGTGACCGCCATTCGGCGCCCCACGAAGCCAATCTGTTCGACATGAACGCCAAATATGCCGATGTCGTCTCCGAGGACGAAATCGTCGCCTATCTCAGGTCGCTGCGCGGTCGCAACGAGCGTTGATATGGCATCCGAGCCGGCGTCCGGCCGATGCTCTCCGGCTCGTCCGCGCTGGCAAGCTCCCTGCTCGCCAGGTCAGTGACGCGACGATCGCCATAGGTGGGGCGCTCGTCGGCCAGGCGGCAAACGATCTGCGCCAGCGGTCGAGATCGCGGACGCGTTCCTCCGGCCGTCGCACTTCAGAACCCCTGACCACAGGTTCGTCAGATCCCACCGCCGCTGCTCCGCCTTGCGTCAACAGACGACCGGCTTGGAAGCGGATGGCAGCTCAGAACACAAGGGATCGGTGAAGCTGGGCTCCTGCCCAGGCGCCATCACCCACGGCGAGCGAGACCGAATGCGGCACTCTCGCGGCGTCGCCGCAGGCAAAGGCGCCGGGCACGCTTGTCTCCTTCTGCGCGTCGGTGGCGATCTGCCAGCCGAAGGGCGTCTCCTCCACCGCACAGCCCAGCGATTCGGCGATCGGTGTCGAGGGCCGGTTGCGCGAGGCGGTGAACAGCCCGGCGAAAGACAGCATACGTCCGTCGGCCAGCCGCACATCCGCGTTGCCCTCGAGCCCGGCAATCGGCGTGGTCTCGATCTGAACGCCACGTTCGCCAAGTTCGCCGCGCTGCTCGTCGGACAGCGCCAGCGCCCCGTTCACAAGCAGGGTGACGTCTCCCCACTCGGGCAGGAACAGGGCCTGGTGCAGCGACATCGGTCCTGTCGCGATCACCCCGAGCTTGCCTTGGTTCAGCTCATATCCGTGACAGTAAGGGCAGTGGAAAACGCTCTTGCCCCATCTGTCCGCCAGGCCCTCCACGGCTGGCAGTTCGTCGGACACACCGGTCGCGAACAACAGGCGGCGACCCGTCATGATACGACCGTCCGAGAGGCCTATCGAAAAGTCGTCGCGCCCCCCCTGCGCCTGCTCGACCACGCCGTCCAGCCACTCCAGGGTCTCATACCGTGACAGCTGCTCGCGCGCCTGTCGGGCGATGTCTCCCGGCGCGACCCCGTCCTGCGTAATGAAACCATGGGAGTGGGTGGCATTCCGATTGCGGCGCAAGCCAGCGTCGACCACGAGGACCTTGCGCCGTGCGCGCAGGAGTTGCAGAGCCGCGGCCATGCCCGCGTAGCTCCCGCCGATGATGATGACGTCCGCGTTCATGGTTCAAACCTTGTTTTCGAGTGATTGGTCCGCGCTTGTGCCGCAGCCTCGATGTCGCAATGGGTCACCGCGTCGATGGCCTTGTGAACGCGCAGGGTCTCGATCTTGCGGCCCGGTCGCATGATGCCGACAATCGTCTCGATGTCCGGACAGCCGTCCTCGCGGCAGGCGAGTTCGGTGAGGGACACCACGACGTCCTCGTCGCGACCGTACAGGTCGCGCACCCATGCCTTGATCAGCCGCGTCCTTTCCGGCAGGGCCCGGCGCGGTGCCAGCGGGTTGAAGGATCGGCTCATCGGGGAGTGCTCGTCTGCTGCCGCCGCACGCGTCTCATGCCGCCGGCGCAGACAGATGCGGCTCTGCTCGGCATTTCATGAAACCGGCCTCGATGATGTCGCGCGGCAGGTCGCGGCCGATGAAGACGAGGCGGCTGACGCGTTTCTCGTCCTTCTTCCACGGGCGCTGATGCGTGCCCTCGAGCAGCATGTGCACGGCCTGCACGACGAAGCGGTCGTTGTCGTTGCGGAAGGCAATGATGCCCTTCATGCGCAGCAAGTCGATGCCAAAATGCTGGGTGGTCTGCTCGATCCACGGCATGAACCTGTGCGGGTCCATCGGCTCGTCGGTCGCCAACGAGAAGCTCGTGACGTGGTCGTCGTGTTCGTGCTCGTGTTCTTCCTCGAGAAAGTGCGGCTCGATCTCAAGCACCCGGGCGAGATCGAAGGCGCCGCGATTCAGGATCTCGTCGAGCGGCACGTCGCAGCGCGTGGTGCGCTTGATCGCCGCCGTCGGGTTTATCTTGCGGATGCGCGCCTCGACGGCCCGCAGTTCTTGGCCGCTGACAAGGTCCGTCTTGTTGAGAATGACGACATCGGCGAAAGCGAGCTGCTCCTGGGCCTCGTGTGCGCGGTCGATCTCGCCGAGCAGATGCTTGGCGTCGACCACGGTCACGATGGCGTCGAGCCGGGTCTTCCTGCGCACGTCGTCGTCGACGAAGAACGTCTGGGCGACTGGCGCAGGGTCCGCGAGACCCGTCGTCTCGACGAGAATCGCGTCGAAGCGGTCCTTGCGTCGCATCAGGCCCTCGATAATGCGGATCAGGTCCCCGCGCACGGTACAGCAGATGCAGCCATTGTTCATCTCGAAGACCTCCTCGTCCGCCTCGACGATGAGATCATTGTCGATGCCGATCTCGCCGAACTCGTTGACGATGACCGCATATTTCTTGCCGTGCCGTTCGGACAGGATGCGGTTGAGCAAGGTGGTCTTGCCCGCCCCGAGATAGCCGGTCAGAACGGTGACGGGCGTCTGCGACATCATTGCCTTGGTCATGATCGATCTCCGTTGGTGTGTGATGTCTGGAGGCGCCGCGCGCGCCCGGTCGCGGCTTGGGAACCGAAAAGGCTGCCGAGCCCGGTCGCCATTCCGACAAGCAGGCGCCTGATGGACTGCCGCCGGCTTGCCAGCGCCGCCTCGAAGAGCTGGCGCACCGGTTCCGGCTCGATGCCATCGGCGATGAAGACCAGCCGCGTGCGATGATCGTCGCTGGGCCAGGCGTCGAGCGCGCGCGTCGGGTAAACGACATGCTGTACGGCGTGGACCACGCGCGGACGAAGCGGGTCTTGCGCAAGGTTGACCAGTCCCTTGACGCGCAGCAGGCGTGGTCCCGCGGCCGCTGCCAGCAGTCCCATGAAATTGCGGAACGCCGCTGGGTCGATGGGGTGATCGCGCGTCAACGCGAAGGTTCGGATCCGACCGCCATGCCGCTCAAATGAGGATCTCCCGCCGCCCGAACCCACCGGCATCCCCTCGGCACGGATAGCATCCTCCAGTGCCAGCCAGCCGACGATGTCATCGCCGAGAGAGGCCGGAAGGTATGGCCGGGGATTGAACAGAATCGCCGGCTGGAAGTCCTTGGCGCCGCCATCGAGAATCCGCGCCGACGGGTTCACCGTGGCGAGCCTTGCCGTCAATGTCTCGATGTCCCTGATGGACGCGGGATCGCGGGCGAGGTCGGTCTTGGTGAGCACGATGCGGTCGGCGAAAGCGACCTGCTTCGTCGCCTCGAAATGGTTCTCGATGGCCAGTTCGCCGGTGACGATGTCGACCAGCGTGACAATGCCGGCGAGTTCGAAGTGTCGGGCGATGACGCGGTCACGCAAGCCGAACGACGGCGACCCGAACGGAACAAGCTCGTTGACCAGCGGCGCCGGATCGGCGAGCCCCGTCGTCTCGACGATGACCCGACTGAAGGCGATCTCGCCCGCGACCGCGAGCAGGTGGAGTTCGTCGAGGGTGGAGGAGATATCGCTGCCCACGCTGCAGCACGCGCATCCCGTGCTCGTCCGGAGGATCTGGGTCTCGCCGACGCGCACCAGATCGTGGTCGAGGGCAATGTCGCCGAACTCGTTGATGACGACCGCGGTGTCGGCCAAGGACGGCTCGCGCAGCACGCGGTTGAGCAGCGTGGATTTTCCCGCGCCGAGAAATCCGGTGAGGATGAAGACCGGGATCCTAGCCATCGGCGCACGCTTCGCACAATCCGGAAATCTCGACGGTGGTGGACGCGGTGCGGAACCGCTGCCGGCGGGCGAGCCGCTGGAGCAGCCGGTCGAGAGCCCGGTCGTGCGTTTCGCTGGCAGAGCCGCAGCGCGTGCAGATGACGAAAACGGCGTGGCGCTCCGCTCCGCACGATGCGTCCGCGCAGAGCGCATAGGTGCTCAGGCTCTCGATCTTGTGCACCGCTCCGTCGGCCACGAGCTGATCAAGCGCCCGGTACACCTGGAGCGGGGAGCGCAGGCCTTCAGCGCTCAGCTGCCGCAGCAGGTCGTAAGCGCCAAGGGGCCTGTCGGCCCGGCGCAGCGCCTCAAGCACGAGCTCCCGGTTGCGACCGCGTGGCAGTTTTGGCCCGGTGACGGCGGCCTTCATATCGGCAATGTCCATCGGTACTTGCGCTTCGTAATGGTATAACATTTTTGTTGACGAGCGTAATAACATAACGTACTCGGTCGTCAAGTCGGGAACGAGGGATGGCCTTCTCCCAGCTTTTGCGGAAGGGTCTGCCCAGTCGCGATGCAGGTCGGCCCGGCTGCCGTCGTACAGACTGAATCAAGGAGTTATCCATGTCCCGATTGCTGAGACTTGCCCTCACGGTGAGCGCGATTTCCCTGTTTCCCGCAGCCCTTGCCACAGCGTCGGCCGAGAGACTGAAGGTCGTCGCGACCTTCTCGATCATCGCGGATCTGGCAGCGAACGTCGGTGGCGACCGCATCGACCTGACCACCCTGGTCGGGCCGGACGGGGACGCCCACGTCTACGAGCCGCGCCCGGCAGACGCCCGCGCCGTAGCGGCCGCAGGCGTCGTGCTGGTCAACGGCCTCCAGTTCGAGGGGTTTCTCAAGAGGCTCGTGGACGCAAGCGGAACGAAGGCTTCCGTCGTCGAACTCACCAAGGGCATCGAGCCGCTGAAGAACGCCGACAAGGATCACCACGATCATGCGGAAGGCGCCGAGGCTTCCTCCGAGCACCAGCATGAAGCCGATGAGGCCGGGCATGATCATGAAACCCATGCACACGGGGACGGTCACGGCCATCATGACCATGGCGCGTTCGACCCGCATGCCTGGCAATCCGTGCGCAATGCCGAGGTCTATGTGCGCAACATTGCCGACGCTTTCTGCGCGGCGGACGCTGCCGGATGCGATACATACAAGGCCAATGCGCAAAGCTATGGCGCGCAGCTCTCGACCCTGGATGGCGAGATCAAGGCGGCGGTCGCGGCAATCCCCGAAGCACGGCGCACGATCATCACCTCGCACGACGCATTCAACTATTTCGAGCACGAATACGGACTCAAGTTCCTTGCGCCCGAGGGGGTTTCCACGGAATCGGAAGCATCCGCCGCCGACGTCGCGGCGCTCATCAAGCAGATCCGCGAGGACAAGGCATCGGCGATCTTCGTCGAGAACATCTCCAATTCGCGCCTCGTCGAACAGATCGCCAGTGAAACTGGGCTCACCATCGGCGGCGAACTCTATTCCGATGCGCTCTCCAGTCCCGATGGCCCGGCGTCCACCTATATCGGGATGATGAAGCACAATATCGGCACGATCCAGGGCGCGATCTCGGGAAGCTGAGCGACACTCGTTTGTCGCGAGGGCACGTCAGTTCTTGTGGCCGGCGCCATGACCCTCGACCGGTGGATGGTGGCCTTCCCCGTCCATCATGACGACGCCGTCGAAGGTCGCGAACTGCGCCACCAGCGCAGGGTCGAGCTTTGCCTCCGCATCGACCACGGCCTTTGCCATGGCCTCGGCTTCTTCCGCGTTCAGGCCGAAATGCTGTAGCGACGTCGCCTGCTTCAGCGCATCGCCGCTGCAGATCGCCCTTCCTGCGCAGCAGCGCGCGGCCGCCCATTTCGCCTTGCGCCCAGCCGGCAACGGCCACGTCCTTGTAGACGATGACCGGCTCGACGGAGAGATGGGCTTCCGGTTTGTCGAACGTCGCCATCATCAGGTGCCTGATAGCACCAGCGTCGTCTTGGGCGAATGCCGGCGCCCACAGGAAAAGTGCGGCCGCAAGGGCGAGGCCGCGTCTCCAGTTCAGACTCGTCATGCTGTTTCCTTTCACAGTGTTGCGTATGATGCTCAACCTTGCACGCCGACTTCCTTGAACCGCTTCGGCAAAAGGAAATCGATGATCGCAAAGGCGACGATGCCGAGACCCGTCAGCGGGAAGACCAGCGATACAACACCGGCGATGCCGAGGATGACCGCCGGCACGCGGTAGTTCTTTGGATAAAGAGGTGCGCCCATCGTGCCCGCGGGGCGCCGTTTCCACCACATGACGATGCCGGACACGCCCATGAAAATGACGGCAAGACAGAAAATCACGTTCAGCGCCGTGTTCCAAAGTCCCAAATTGGCCTGGTGGAGTGCGATGCCGACCGCCATGGCCTTGCCCGCGAGGCTATAGTCGGCGAAACGGACATCGGCCAGAATCTTGCCGGTATATCGGTCGATATGGACGGTGCGGTCGCCCGTCGGGCTCTTCGTGTCGCCATCCATGGAGTCCGCCGAGATTGTGTATACGCCGTCATCGCCAGTGGGGATGTTGACGCGGAACTGTTCATTGAAGCCGATGGTCGGCGCGAAGGCAGCGACGGTATCGAGATTGACCGGCGTGCCCTCGGTCAGGCCGGTGATGCCTGCATCAGAGCCCGAAACTGGCAGTTTCGTTTGCTCCAGCGCCCAGGACACCTCTTTCATGGCGCCATGATTCATGCCCGCATGCGTCTTGTCAGAGAGAGGGACATTGTCCCATTTCTCCGCTGGGAACGTGCTCCAGGCCTGCACGAGCTTGGTGCCCCAGACACCGGTCCATGACAGGCCGGAGATGAAGAAGAAAAGCAGTACGACAGAGATGTAGAAGCCCAGCGAGACATGCAGGTCCTTCCACAGTGCGCGCCCGCGCAGGCTGGTGTTCGGCAGAAGCACACGCGCGAGCGAACGGCCATTGCGCGGCCACCACAGATAGAGCCCGGTCAGGACGAGCACGATGCCGAGGCCCGCCGCGATTTCCAGGATCCAGTCGCCTATGTCGCCGATCAGCAGAGTGCCGTGGATGTTGTTGGCCCAGTAGAACCAGGTCTGATCCTTGATCACGTCGCCAACCACGATGGGGCCGGTTGGATCGACCGACACGACATGGTCCTGTCCACCGCCGTTGACGACGAAAATGCTCGCGCGATCGGGGTCGAGCGGCTTGACCAGCATTTTCACTGTCCCGTCAGGAACGGAGGCGCGTGCGACCTCGGCCTGCTCGACAAGCGTGGCATGCTCCGCGCCAGGCGCCACATAGAAGCGTTTGCCCAGAAAGGTCTCGACGGAATTCCCGTAGACCATGATGAGGCCGGTGATAGCCAGTACCAGCAGGAAGGGGATGACTATGAGCCCGGCATAGAAGTGCCAGCGCCATATCGCCCGATAGAGCCGCGTGCTGACCAGTCCATCGGACTGCGAAATGGAAATCGAAGACATGTGGTCCCCCAAGAATGGATGATGGAACGGTTGATCGCGTTTGCGATCGACGGTGGTGAAATGAGATCGAGCCGGCCGCACCATGCGCGGCAGGTATTCTGTTCAGGCGCGCGCGATGTCTGGCAGCACGTGGTGAAGCAGGATCGCCGCGTGGCCGAACAGCCAGGCGAAGGCCAGTGTGTCCTTGAGGTCGAGCCCGTCGCGATGAAGATCGAGCAGCGCGGCCGCCCGCTCCGGCGAGACCCAGCAGGCCCCCGCGAAGAAGGCGACGCCGGCCGCAGCGCCGATCGCGAAGGTGACGCCGAGGATGGCAAGCGGATGGCGCGGGTTCATGCGGTTCCCCCCGCGATCAGACGGCGCAGTTTCTGAAGCCGCGTTTCCATGGCCTCGCCATAGGATATGGTGCCAGCGAACTGCCCGTCGCGATCCATGAGGAAGATCGAGGCGGTGTGGTCCATCGTGTAGTCGCCGCCGTCGGTCGGCACCTTGCGCCAATAGGCCCGGTAAGCCTTGCCGACCGCCGCGATCTCGGCCTCCGTTCCCGTCAGCCCTATGATCCGTGGATCGAAGGACTGGAGGTAACTGGCGAGGAACTCCGGCGTGTCGCGCGCCGGATCGACCGAGATGAACATCACCGTGAGCCTGTCGGCGTCCGGCCCAAGCGTCTTCAGCGCTTCGGTGGTTTCCCAGAGCGTCGTGGGACAAACCTCGGGGCAATGGGTGAAGCCGAAGAAGACCGCGAACGGCTTGCCCTTCAGATCGGCGTCGGACAGTTTTGCGCCGGTCTGGGTGGTCAGCGTAAACGGACCGCCGATCGGCACGAGACCGGCGACCGCCGATCCGCTCCGGTACGGCAGCAGGTAGAGCGCGCCGACGGCCAGCAGCATGACGAGGGCGATGCCGGCCAGCATCGCCCGGACTGGTCTGGACTGCACGCCCATCTCAGCCGCCGTGCTTGCTTTGGTCGTGGCCTCCTTCGCCGCCCATGGCTTCGACCGCAAACTCGACATTCACGGTACCGGCCTGCTCGAAGGTCAGCATTCCCTTGAAGGTCTCGCCTTCCCTGGCGCCCTGCTTCAGGTCCATGAACATGATGTGGAACGAGCCCGGTTCGAGCTTGAGCTCACCGCCGGCCGGAATCTCGAGCCCATCCGGCAGAGGGCGCATGGTCATCACGCCGCTGGCGTCCACCGCCATTTCATGGATCTCGGTCTTGTTGGCGATCTCGCCGGTTGCCGACACGAGCCTGTCGGGGACCGATCCCTTATTGGCAATGACGAGATAGCCTGCGGCGACCTTCGCGCCTTCCGGCGTGGCTCTGGACCAGGGATGTTGGATCTCGATGTCGCCGACCTTGAACTCGTGCGCCCAGAGCGAGTGGCTCATGGCGAAGAGCAGCGCCAAGGCAAAGGCAATGATGCCGAGCCTTTCCTCGAACGAACGGAAGCGTGAGATCGGATAGGTGTTGAATGCGACGCGCGTGGCATCGCGAAAGGAAGTGCGCATTGATTTGGCTCCACAAAGGCCGATGCACGCAGCTGCGGCATGGGCTGGCTCTGACAGGAATCGGCGCGCGTTTGCGCCGGTCGGATCAGGCCGTCAGAGGGGGAGCGCGGGGGTTTCCCGGATCGTAGTCATGGAGGGCAACAAGAATTGCCGGGACGGACAGGAAGTCCGCTCCGGATGCATCCTGCCGCACCGAAAGCCACTTGCCGGAGTCATCGGCCGGTGTCGCAAGAAGCGAAGAGCCCATGCTGCAACCAAGCGTGCAGCAATTCGGCATGGAGTGGTCACCGACCGGACCGGGGCCGTCGAGGTCGACTGTCGGCTGGTCGGCGCTGGTTATGCAAAGCGGGTTGCCGAACGCATCCAGCATGCCGCCCGCGGGCATCGAGCCAACCGCCCATGCCGTGGCAAAAGACTGCAACACAAGCACAAACGCCGCGGCAAGCGCGACAAATGTCCTCGATGTGCCCTTCCGCCTGAACAAGACCTGCACCCCTCTCGGTGGAGGATTAGCATCGACAAGAGCGCCCGTGAAGTCGGCAACTTAACCTGCGACAGAATGCTGGACGACCGCATCATCGATCCGCTTGCCCGCTTCCATATCGGCAACGGCGCTTCGCTTGC
>LNFM01006380.1_pt1 | contig 20465 bp, 15 predicted proteins | sample 596031 | NCBI WGS metagenome assembly LNFM01 (sample SAMN04254537, study PRJNA301005) | activated carbon metagenome | isolation source: dual media filters at the Ann Arbor, Michigan drinking water treatment plant | place: USA: Ann Arbor | reverse complement strand
CTCCACGATCTATCGCTTGCGCGATTAGAAACCGTCTTGTCATGCGGACATTTATCGTGGTTAAAAGTCGGACAAATAGCTTGAAAGTCTACACTAAGCCAATCTAGAAACTATGAGATATATTATCGGCACTAAAGATCCATAGCAACCAACGCAACGGCTTAAGTAAACGAGAAAATTAATAAGCTTGTTTTTTCTTGTTTTTCAGCCAGCCAAACGCACCAATCAGCATCCAAAAGGATAGCCCCGAATATCACCAAGGGCAGTACCGTATATCCGATCAATATTTTTAGTATATACAGCAGCTAAACGGTCACAGGGTTAGCGATTGACGGATTTGCTGTTGACTGTACATGCTCGATCAGATAGTCTGTTTAGAGTAAAGAAGTTGCCCCCCTGTAGCTCATTTGGATAGAGCGTTCCATTCGTACGGAGAGGTAGCAGGTCCGAACCCTGCCAGGGGGCTTCATTTACATTATCACTGATAGGTCGTCGTGTCGATGAAAATTGAGACTGAATCAGACGATTCCAGACAAAGAATAACTTTCCGCCAGACTCCTGAAGTGAAGAAGCTAATTGAGCAAATTCCAACAGGCAAAAGATCCGACTTTATCAATCAAGAATTGCTTAGAGCAAAAGAAGCAAAATCCAATCTCCGAAGAGCTAGATTAAGAATAGCGGCTCTAGAGAAGGAACTACTAGCAAAAAAAGCTTGCGGTAAGTGCACAGATGCAGGGCGCTTTATTGGAATCATTCTTGGCAATGCTGACGGGAAAATAGTAGAGCAAAAGATTACTGTTTACTGTACCTGTGAGAATGGCAAAGAGCAGATACGACAATCAACACAAAAATACGAAAGAGGCCTAGCAATAGGAGATCCGATCAAAACGATCGAATTTGACGTTCTTTAAAAGAGAGACAAGGTTACTGCCCAAAATGATTCAAGTCGGGTTGGCGCTGATTACTTATTTACTTGCCATTGTGTCAGTGCTGGCAGTGTCAAAACAAGCACCCAAGAGCCTAGGATTTCAGGGGTATTTAAAAGAACGAGAATACCTAATTAAGGCAGAGGACGAATCTACACGCCAGCTGGACCAGCTGATTTTTTATACCAGCTCAGCAGCAATAGGACTTTCAATCACACAAGTTGGCTCAGTAAAGTCCTATCCAGAACTTGCTTTGCTTTTGCTAGCATGCATCAGTTTCATTTTGACGATAAGAGCAACATATTTTGCATTGCATTCAAGCGCTAAGGCTTTTGAAGCTTGTCGAGTTGATGCTGACAGGGCTCAAACTATTCCGTATGAAACATCGGAGCCAACAAAGATTATTGAAAATATGATCCTGCGGCATGAAAAAGAGCAAAGTATTTTCTTTAGAACAGCACTAATTTTACTGGTGCTGTTTGTTCTGATGCGTGGAGGTCAATTAATCGGCCTGAATTACTATCTTTTGCCTGCGCCAATAACACCTATAATCAAAAATGAGTGCAAGGAGGTGATAGACAGAATGACAGAAAAAGAAGAAAGAATCAGGGAAACAACTATAAGACCAAAGCCAACTGATCTTCATGAGCATGCGGTCAAACCCAAGCCACCACCACCAATCAAGCCAGAAGAAACAAAGCCAAGTCAGTCTTCTACTGAAAAAAAATAGGCATAATGCTCCATACTGGTCTGATAATGCCTATTCTGTTTCACACATGAATCTAAAATCCCGAGATCAAATTTGCCGTTTGCTCTCGGGATTTCTTTTAATCAGCCTAAATAGAATTTACTGCGCTAAGGATTCAAGTGCTTTCTTCTTGTCTTCTTGAGAGGGCAAGGCATAACGCCTTGTTGTCTCTAGCCGCCGGTGCCCACCTATTTCTGCTACTAAGACTAAATCGGTGCCGTTGCGCACAAGATTGGTCAGGCAGGTGTGGCGCAGTATATGAGCAGACAAATCAATACCGCAGATTTTGCCTACTTTTCTCACGATCCGGTCCAAACTAGTCGCTGACATTCTGTCGCCTTGAGGATTTAGAAAAAGAGCTTCATCGATTTCTGAATTGATAAAGCGTTTGTTTTTCTCAAGTATCCAGTCACGAACAGCATCGCGAGCAACTTCATTCAGGGGGATTTCGCGGTAGCGATCACCCTTGCCGCTGCGCACAATTATTTGAGTCTTGCGCCCAGCTATTGAAACATCAGAGATATCGAGGGCGGCACATTCACCAATTCGGATGCCGGTGTTTATTAGCAGCAGTGGCACAGCCCGGTCAAGTGCACGGCTTCTAGTCTGGGCTGCGCTGATGTAGCGCTTTTGCTCTTCTGGTGTCAGCGCCCTGGGAGCCTCCTGTGCCAAATCTTCTCGGTCAATCTTGGCAGGCGTCAGGCCAAGGAACTGCAGAAAGTGGTTGATTGCTGTCAGAGACGCGTTGACCGAACTTGGTGCAAACTTGCATGAGCGCTTTAAATGTCGCTTGTAATCTCTGAGAGCTACTTGTGCCACTCTTTCTTCGGTCAAGATAGGGTCAAATTTGTTCTCAGAGGCTGCTAGGAAGTCGAGGAACTGACTTATACGGCTGCGGTAAGCCCGTTTGCTTTGCTCAGACAATGGAGCCCCATTAAGCCAAATCTGGTAGCTCACAAAATGGTCGGCGATTGTCGCTGCTTTTTGAGTCTTTTTTCTGACCAATTTTGAAGGCTCCCAGATATCAGTACTTTTCTGAGGGCGATAATATCACGCGGTTTGCTGAATATCGGTACTTTTGCATGACAAAAGTACTGATATTGAATAAGTATCAGTACTTTGCTCTTGAATCAGGGAACGCTCGATTGGCTTGGCCGCCACTGATAGATTTACGAGACGGTCTCATGTATCAGAATCGCTTGTGAATATAGTCCTGGATGTCTTTCGGTTTAGAAATCCTAGCCGGGTCAACTTGCTTTGAACTCTTTACTGGAGGCGGGGCCGCGACATTTGAACTAGATGCTTCGCTCAGGAGTCTGCGAATATCCGGATTGTCTGCACCTTCTCTAATAAGAGCTTCAGCATCAATTTTGGCGTTTGCCTTTCGCCCCATCATCAAGAAAACACCGCCCCGGCCAAGGAGCCCAAGCTGGTGGACCTCCGGCTTTGATTGGCCAGCCAAAACATTAAAATATCCAAGAGCAGTCTTGAAGTTCTTCTGGTCCAATGCAGCCTGGCCAGCGGCGATTGTGTCTTTGATACTTTTTCCATCTGTGGTCACATTAGCGCCAATCCAGGAAGCTATTGCATTATTCAGGCTGTCTTTTACCATCGGTCGTTTATCGCCGTTTCGAATCGCCGCCTCAAAGTCGGCTGCCGCCTTTTGATGGTTGCCGATATCAGAGTAGGCTGATGCCCTCAATGTGCGGTATTCACTGTTGCCCGGGTTGGCGTTGATGAGCTTCGTGAATTCGGAGATAGCTAAACCGCTTTGACCGCTCTTTAGCGCTTCAATACCTTTGTAGGCAGCAACCGACTGCTGGTCACCTGTCATTGGCTGCGCTAATACTGGGCTTTCTAAAATCAGACAGCTGACTGAAATAGCGCAGACAGCGCCACTAAGAAGTAAAAGCTTAACCATTGCCACCTCCAAGTATATTGGCTAGAAGGGACACCTGGGCTGTTCAACAGCCACAAACTCATATCATCTCAACAGTATATGACAACGGCTAACAAAAAAGGAATGTGCTAATAAACAGAACTTTCTTATAGCCGAAATGAAAAATCGGCACTCCACGTCCAAAGCCCCTCAAACCTGCATGGTTGTGCGGCAATTATCGGGGATTTAGACTATCGCGTTCACTCTCGGTTAGCCTTGGCTCAACCTAAAACATTCTATAGTAGAAAAATTTCAAGGAGTAAAAAAGAGTGCCACCATTTACGGTGACACTCTAAAAGTCAATTGCTCCTCTCGACAAAAGCAAGGCGACTGAATGAATACGCACTAAGAGAGCCTGTTGCGTGAATGGTTCACAGGATGTACCAAGTTCCTTGGCTCTGCTAACAATCTTATACAGTCAGCAGTTGCAAGAAAAACACAGTTCAACCATCAACTAAAAGCAATTCTCACACTGGGGGGCATTTTTGCAGTGACAATACTTTAAGACACACAACTATTTGTTCATTCTTCAGCAAGTTTATATATTGAACCATCCTTGACGAAAACCCAATCTTCATCCTGCAGCGACAATGCTCTCTTAGTGTACCTTATGGGAAAATTACGAGAAACACCATTTGCGAATTTTACAGTAGTCTGATTTGTAATGATTCCTTTGTGCAAACGACGCCGAAGCTTTTCAAATAATCTGCTCAAATCATCATTCTTCAAAATTTGCCTTGATTCATCATCTAACCAGTCTGTTTTTACAGTAACTCTACAAATCCCTATTTCCCTTTTTAAAGTTACCTCTGGTCCCTTAATTAGAATCCATCCACCCTTAGCTGGCAATTCTTTGCAGAATTCAGTACGTGGAATTGCTGTTGCCGCCCACAAATCCCACAGCCATTCAATAGGCCGATCAATTTCAGTCAACGGGACTGGAACAATCTGTCCCGTTGACTGATGGCGCCTGAAGCAAGAAAGCCGAAAGTAGGCAAGGGCGTCTCGCATTTTCTCCCAAAATTCCTCTGGACTGCAAAAGAATTCAATTCCTTCTGACATTAAATGCTGCTCCTTGCCTACTCCTAACTACTTTTTCTTATTATAGCTATGATGGCTGATCTCAATATCCTTCACATTCGAGTTCAGCATCGACAGAGCGTTTTTAATTTCCCGTGAGTTCATAGAACCATTTTTGTTTGCTTTGCCGATTTGGTCGACATGCAAACCACCATCTGGCTTTCTCCAAGCTAAATCAGGAAACCGTTTTCCATCGGGTGTGTCTATGCCAACTTCACCTTTACTTCCCCCGGATTCAAGCTTCCAATCGGAATTCTTTTCTCTTCTAGCAGCTTCGACCTCATTCACCTTATCTACATGGTCTGGTGAGCCTCGTTTACCTCCCGGATTAGGCACCTTCTTGCTCGAACTAGTTAGTTTAATTTTAGCTCGATTTCCACCCACCTTACGCACTACCCGCATGACTTTGACAGCTACATCAGTTGCACCTTCAATCTGCTGCAATGTCATAGTGACAGCATCATCCATAGCCGACTCTGTCAGTTCCAGATCTTCCTCCAACCCATCCGGGTCCGTATGGTTCAGTCCATCGTTAGAGCAATACGCATACAAGTTCATGCCAGCGTTGTAACCAATTGGGTCAGGCTGGAGAAAACGGCCTAACCCTTGGTGGAAATACCGAGCCTTGTAGTGGTAGAGCCCGAGTTCAGTGTCATAACGTTGGCCCGTATAGCCAATCGTCGTGCCGGTGAGAGTCGCAGCACTTTCGCCGAAGGGGCCATACTTGTACTTGTTGCCGACAGCACCGGTGGTGGCATTCGACTGCGCAATCACCGAGCCATGGTGGTCGTGGTGAATGTAAGTAACCACGCCAGCAGAGGTCATCTGCAAGACGGGTTCTTCACTACCAGCATAGACATAGCGGCGAGTAAGGGCGTCTGTTGCGCCGTTGCGTTCCTCCATCATGTGCGAGCCAGAGTAGATGTACTTGGTCTTGGTGCTGCCGACCGTCTTCTGAATCTGCCGCAGTTTGGGGTCATACACGAAAGATGCGCTGGTGCCAGTTTTAGTGGCAGCAGTGAGCATCTGCTCGGTATTATAGGAATAAGTCCACGAATTGTACGTGGCCAAGGCCCCAAGCGTGTTGTACGTGGCTGCCAGAGCACCAACTTGAGGGTACTGGTTCAAGTTGTTGGCTGCCGCATAGTTGACGGTGCCAGCAGTTGCCCGCCAGTAATAGCTAGTGTCAGAGCAGTTCTGAGACAGCATCTGGTGCACTTTGTTGTAAGTGTAGGTCCAGTTGCAGGTACTGCCCACGAAGGCAATGTTCAGAGTCAACAAGTTGTTGCCGAGGTCGTAAGAATAGGTCGTGTTGGCCCCATTCAGGTAGTTCTTGCTTGTCCTCCTCGAGAGTTGGTCGTAGCCGAAAACTACTGAGCTGTTGGCAGAGCCATTGAGCTTGATGTTGGTCAAGCGATCGAGCTGGTCATACACTCGATCGACGAAATAACCACCAGGGTGCGTGATGCGCGTGGTATTGCCATTAGCATCAAGAGTGTAACCCATGACTTGAGCCTGCGGGTTGGTCTCAGAAATGAGTCTCCCTGCTGTGTCATATCCGTGAGAGAAAACACCACTTGCCGGGTTGTTTGCCACCACAGGGGTGCTGACCGACAGCAGACGGCTGGCATTGTCGTAGCTGAAAGTAACTACAGCTTGACCTTGCGGCGACTTGGTGGCGATTCTGCCCAGCACATCGAACGTGCTTGTGATCACGTTGCCGTTGCGCATCCTGTGAGTGAGCGGGTTGCCGCTGACATCATAGGTATAACTTTCAAAGCTGCCACCAGGGTAAGTGAACTGAAGCGCTCGACCGAAACCGTCTCTGGCAATGCTCGTCAGGTTGTTGCGAGCATCTTTGATCGAGTCCAAATAACCAGCCGCATTGTACGTTCTGGTCTCTTCGGCAACTCCGTTGGCGTCGAGCAGCACAAGCAACCGCCCTGCACTGTCATATTGGAATTGCCGCTGCCGCAACTCGGGGTCGGTTGTCGAAATGTGCTGTCCAAGCGCGTTGTAAGCATGAGTGGTGACAAAGCCCATGGGGTCTGTCGTGGTCAGCAAGTTGCCAATGCCGGAGTAAGTGGCCGTTGTCGTTTGCCACTGAAGTGCGCTCATCTGCTTTGAGGTAGAAATCACGTTGCCGTAGAGATCGTACCCGAAAGTGGTGACATGGTTAGCCATGCCATTCTCGGTGATGCTGAGCACCCGACGAGAAGTATCGTAGGTCATAGTTTTCGAGAAACCACGCGCATTGGTTGAACTGGTGCGGTTTCCGATTGGATCGTATCCGAAGCCGCTGGTCAGATTGAGCCTGCCAACTCCAGCATCAACAACCATGGTGGTCATGTCGCCGGGGTTTCCGTAGGCATAGGTAGTGGTGATACCCGTTTCGTCTGTCGAACTGGCCAAATCACCGAACGCCGTATAACTCATCGTCTTCGTGCCGGTGGGGCCTGTCTGAGAAGTAACATTGCCGTTTCCGTCAATAGTGCGGCTCCAGCTTTGGCCGCGCTCGTCAGTGTGGCTTGTCCAGATATTGAACAGCCCCGAGAGCATATAGCCATAGTTGTGAGTCTGCACCAAGCCACCACCAGGGCCAGGACTGTGAATCTCTTGCGTCATGCGATTGTTCAAGTCGTATTGGTAAGAGTAGGTATCCAAGCCAGGCATCACTTTACTGCTGACGCGGCCGAGTCCATCGTAGCCAAATTTCGTGGTACCAGCCTGAGTGGCAATCTCGATTGGCTGTCCATCAGCGTTGAACCGTGTAGACACATTGCCTTCTGGCCCGCCGCTCATGGAAACGGTATCCCCGCCATAGCCGAACTGCAGAGTGTAGCCAGGGTTTGTTTGCATGGTCACACGATCTTGGTCGTCGTATTGCACCGTGCATTGGTAGTCTGGCCGCGTGTAGCGCTCAAGCCGCTTCTTACCATCATATTGGTAAGTGGTTTGACCTCCACTAGAGTCGCTGGCCGAAGTCATCAGCCCAGTGGTCGCCGCATCAATCGTGTAGGAGCACATGAGGCCACTCGAACTTGTTGCTGTCGCCAAATAAGGCACCAACCCACCAATCAAATTGTAGGTGAAGTTGATAGAACGGCCAGCATTGCTGCTCACGCTAGTGAGGTAGAACTCAGGACCACCGCCACCATAGGTGAAGTTAAGTCCGCGAGCACCGGCACCATAGCTCGGCCACTCAATCTTTGAAATGCGGTTCTTATTCAGCGCCCAGTTGGTGAAGGTATAGCGCACGCCTTCATAGTTCTGCATGACAAAGTGATCGCTCATCTTCGTCAGCAACATCGGCACACCCTTCGGAGGAAGGTAGCTGCCATCAAGCAACTTGGTGAAGGTGTAGCTCTTGTCGCCATCGCGCACAATTGCAACGTTACTGGTGAGTAATTTGCTTGCTTCAGTAGTCGCAATCGCACCAATAGCGAAGCCAGTTGGGTTGTTAGCACCAGGCGCCAGGAAAATCTGAATCATCCCATGAATCAACGGTCCTGAAGATGCAAGACCGGCGAACTGACCAAGAGGCGGCAGCGGGTTGTTCCAGTCAATCAATGATGCGTAGGTCTGGCTTTGCACTTCCACAGAAATCATGAAGTTGTGCCGCCAACCGCGCCCAAGCTCAGTCACCAAGCCTGCATCGCTGCTGCTGTAAGAGCGCACGAACTCAAGAGCACCAACGCCATTGCCGACAGAAATGTCAGCGTGGCGGTAGCGCATTTTGCCGGTCAATTTGTCAGTGACAAAGTCAACACGGTGCTCGATCTTTGCACCAGCTTCAACTCTGTCAAGGTTGTCGATCGGCCCTTGGTTGTATGCGGCATTGGCGTTGTTGTCTGCTGGCGCCTGAGCCAGGGCAGCAACACCACCGAGTAACATACCGTTGATCAGACCAACGCAACCGCCCCAGGGGCTGATTGCATAGATGCCATAGCCCTGGTAAGAGTCTTGGGTTGTATGCCCGTCCTCGTGAATCATCAGCGACCAGCCATTGTTGATGTACCACGCCGTCAAGTTATCGAGGTCACCGGTGTCATAGTTCAGGAGCTGCGGCCGCACAGTCGCCCAGTTGGCGCTCGTGGCAATAAAGAGCTTCTGACCAGCAGCATTGGCCTGGCTGATGGCGTTGTTCGAGCTAACAGCAGAGAGACCTGGCACCTGATTGATTGTGCCTGATTCAAAACCGATGCCACGAAGGGCAATGGCAGTATCGGTAGCTGCAACCTTGTTGTAGTCGTTATCGAGAGCCGAAGTCGACCAGACGATACCACCAAGGTCGGTGAAAGGCGCTTCACCATGACCAACCATGCCGAGCTGGTGGTGCAATACCGCAGCACAGCCGTTCAATTGGCCGAGCATGCTGCACATGATGGTTTTCTGGGCGCTCCAGTTGTGCCAGAGCACAGCCAGCGACTCACCGAGCACACCGGGTTCAAGGTCGGTCATCCCGGCCAGGCGGTTGTCGTTGAGCAGCTTCTGGTGCAAGTGCGCCATGTCTGGCGTCGAGTTACCCCAGGCATGAGCGATCAGGTAGTAATCTCCTGCCCAAACACGCTGCCAGAAGCTCTGGTTGGCCCAAGTCACCGCATACGGGTGATTGACAGTGAGGAGAGCCGAGTTCCACGTGCCCACACCTTGAGCTGTGCTGGTGGCCAGCAACGTGCCATCAAGACGCAGTTCAGCTTGAAGCGAGCCGTTGAAGAACAACGTCAGGTTCTTGCTTGAGATGTCTTCAGAATAGAAGGTCTGGTTGATGGTATCGAACTGCACCTGCAAGGTGGTCTTGTAGGAGTTCGGGATGGCTGTCCACTCGGTGGGAGTGACGCTTGAATCTTGGTAGGGCAGCGATGTGTTGCGCACAACTCCAGTCACCGGCACAATGTCTTTGCCGCCGATAAGGTCTTTCAGCGTGGCATCTGGGTTGTTGGCGTTTATCCAGTTGATCAAGTTGGTGTTCAGCGTCAACAGCTCGCTGTTCATGTTCGCCGTATTGAGGTTCTGATATGAATCAGCCGTCACTGTAGCGCCAGACAAAACCGCATTCTGGAAGTTGGTGGCATTGAAGCCGGTGATCGCGGCCAGGTCAACGCCAGGGGTGAAAGTGTGCGACTTGAAGGCCGGGTCGAAGACATACCAGTTTCCAGCTCCGGTCACATCAACTTTCACCCAGCAGTGGCTGAGGGTCAGGTAGTAGACGAAGTTAACGCCGTCCCAGATGACATCAACGGGCACACCACCGTTGCCGAGCATGTTGCGCGAGGCCCAGACGTTGTTGGGATCAGTGCCCAACCAGGCGCCAGCCTGAGCAGGGGTGAGCTTGAGCTGGCCGAACATGAAGTTGGCAGTTTTGCCAGCAGCACGCAAGAGGGCCACCATCAGCGCCGCTTGGTCAAAACTATTACCAAAGTGGTCAATTAAAGTAGTAAGTGCGCCTTTCTGGCTGCCGTAGGTGTTAATGAAGCCAGTGTTATTGGCAACATACTGGTAGATCTTGTCAACGTCGTTGTCCAGGCCTGCTGCCAGAGCGGCGATGTCTGGCACACTCTGGTTTGACATCAGTGACATCGGACCGGCAAGAGACTTCAGCGAGGCTGACGAGCCGCCTGTTTGCTGAGCTGCAAGCAGAGCAGCTTCTTGCTGTCTCAGAGCTGGGATTGTCTTCATGTCGAAGACTTTCTTGGGCTGTTGGCGGCCTTCGATCATGGGCTTGGAGTCGGCCGGGCTCATGGCGTGCAAGCGGCCTTGCAGTGGTGAGTTGCCGGGGGCGATGGAGCCGCCGACGGGGAAGGTTTTGCGTTTGTTAGTAAGCATTTGCTTTTCCTAGGTTATTTCTTGATTGATTGTTTGTTGCCAGACAGCCAGTCGGTTGACTGGCTGTCTGACTGGTCGTGATCTGCTGAGATGTGCGCAGTGAGCGCATCAAGTCGAGACAACACTGGTTCTATTGCCGCAGGTGTCGTAGCTGAAAGTGACGGTTTTTCCATCGAAATACAGAATTGAAACCAATCTACCGAGGTTGTCGTATGTGAAAGTCATGATGTTTTTCCTTGGCTCCGCTAGGGAGCATATTAGTTTTGATTTGATCGAAGACTCGCTCTCGTGAGTGTCCTGCGATCGGTTCGGATGAAAGTAGCTCTGAGGCTATTACCGCCCCTCGCTACTTCTCTTTTGGCACCGCTATTGGTGCCGGGGAGATCGGCGATTCCACAAGCTGCTTCCACAGCTCGCGCACAGCCGGGTCTTTCAACGCTTTGGCAAGCTCTGCCTTGTTCTTCGTCAACTCGGCCTCTGCCAATTTGAGCGAAGTCTGCATGACCTGCTGATACAGCACGAAGATCTGCTCAGAACTCAAGTTCTGATTCATGCCTTGCTCGCAAAGCCTGAACAGTGCTTCTCTTTGGAAGTTTACGAATTGGCTACGACGAGCCAAGTCGATGACTGCGGTCTGGAAATCGAGCTTGGTCTGAGCATCCACGTTCGGATTATCCAGCTTGACCTGGGCCAACATGCTCGCAACTGCCGACATGGCAACATCTGGGCTTGGTTCCGAGCAGACTGCCATTTTGCCATCAGGGCGAGGAATCATGATGATTGCCCTCGCCGAGGCGTCGAGGTCAACGATAGTTGGCTGACCAGCTATGAGGGGATGAACGCGCACTGACGGTGTCACAGCACAACCGCCAAGCGTAAATATAAGCGCGACGAGTGCCGCAAGAGCTAGAGAGGTTACTCTCATGTTGTCTCCTTTCTTGCCCTATCGAGAGCTACTACCAGAGAAATCTGGTCCGCTCCACGAGGCTGGCAAATGAGGCCTTGCCTGATCTGCTAAATTCCAGGGCACTGGAAGCAGGGACAAGCAAGGGTGAGATTTGGTTGTTCGATGAAGCAATTGCAGAATCGCAATCGATACAACTAGATTTGGTGGCAGCAGCAGGGTCATCGATGCTGACCTGTTGCTCCAGAAGAGTCGGCTGACAGCTCGTCTCATTCTGAGAGGAGAATGCAGGCTGATCCATGTTTAGATCCATTTCGTCAGAGTCATGGCTGAGAATTTGGTGGTTCTGCTGGATCTGCCGGAGTTTCTGTCTGGGGAGTTACCGGAGGCAGCGCAGGAGGATCTTGCGGAGGCTTGCAAGGGTAGAACTGACCTTCAAGCACTGGGATGATAAGTGTCGTTAGAATCAGTACCACCGAACCCAAGTAGGGCTTGTACCAGTCGAAGGTCAGCGCAAAAGGCCCTCCCAAAGAGAACACGAAGGCTGAGAAAGCCAAGCAGGCAGTCACCCAGTGGAACATTTTGCTCGAAACAAAGCCAGCAGGTGCGGTTTTGACATAGCAAACGTAGAGCGGAGTCAGTACCAAGAGCGCACCGAAAACACCCCAACTGAGCCACAGCGGCGGGTTATTGCTTTCAGCAATACCTGTGATCGCCACGTATGCAGCCAAAATGTCCGCTGGAATATACTTGATCAAGCGCTCTGAGTAAGAGTCGGTGACCTTACTTTCAGGGGGCGGCTCCTGTGCAGCAAACCTCCATCTAAAAAGATTGAACATATAGTTCTCCTTTTTATTTCGTTGATTATTAGAGCAGTGAGTCAATATGATTTGACTTTGCTCAATTAGACTTTCAGCAGAGCGAATTGATTGAAGCAAGCCAAAACTCGCCTACAATCAACCGCTTAGCGCAATGGCCAACTGCAGTCGACACATCTATAAGGACAGATGCATCAATAGCGCTGGCAGAAACCATCTAGTAGTGCAACTAGAATGGCTTGTGGCAACGCTACTGTATTGAAGGGGAAAAACCATCGATAAATAAGCACGACGATCTTTCCCCTTTTTATCCTTTTGAGATCAAGTCGCAGCAGGCAAGGCGTGAGCCAAGAACCGCCTTAGGTGCTTGGAGACGGTTGAAAGCTGCAATAGAGCAACAAGAGCATGTTCATGCTCTGGTGGTTCCAATTGCTCTGTCATGACACGAAGTACTTGCAACGCTTCGACTTCGTACATATTTCTGGTTGCTTCAGGCAATTCAATAAATGCAGGCAACGCACGAAGAGCTGGAAGAACCATCTCACTATCTTTTTTGCCTAGCGACAAGGCTTCTTTAACATGGGCTGGCAGAAAATCATTGCAATTCATACCAGTGACACTAGCCATGACAGGCATGCCAGTAGTGCCCATGCCAGTCATACCAAACTGACTGCCAAATCCAGGCCCGCTCACTCTCACAGACCCACCGAACACACCAGCCTTAGGGTCGAAATTGAAGGCATGGCCGCTCGGATCATTTTGCTCAGTACTTGCAAACGAGCTTTCTGTATCAATAGCAGTAAGCTTTTGGTGCCGACCGCCTAAATGAGCAGGCTCGACGAATACATCGGCCTTAAGTTCTGCCCTGAAGCGCTCAGCGAGGTTGTGAGCCTGGTCCCAAGGAAGAACATCATTCTTAGGCTTTTCAACGGGCGATACTTCAAGCCACGATTTGTCAGCAATTTGCTCCAGGCAAAAGAGAGTGCGCGCCCTGGTTGAGCGAAGAAAATAGCTCCTCTTCATGATGATGTGCCGCAGAGCATGGCTCATCTCTATTAGGAAGCTGGGATTGGTCGATTGACGAGCGATTAGATTTAACTCTTGGTGACTCGCTTGGTTATTCATATGTATTCCTTTTTCAGGTATTTCTGTTGATCGAAAGTTTGAGAACGCCCAAGACCAAACACTCGCAGGCCTGAGACGCGACCCTTCCATTTGCACGTTGCGGGTGCACCGAACTAAGCGACAATTTGCCGATGATAAACTCACAATCTATTCCACAGGATCATTCACGCAGCCCGCTGCCAAGAAGATAACGGCATCCAGCAAGTGCTGGAAACCACGCAATGATAGGCTTGAGACGCAACCCTTTTATTTACTTGTTGCGGGTGGCCGACAATGACCGCAAAATAAGCCCCGCCTAACAACATTGTCCAGCTTCTTCTCGAAACGCTCGTTGCACTGACAGCGCCAAAAGTACTTATTCCTCAAAACCGCCTTGGTATTGTTAGCCTTCTTAGGGTTGCCACCGTTGTTAAAGGCGTCTTCTAATTGAGGGTAGAGAGCTGCAATGTTCTTTGCTCTGGTCATTGGTCGCCCATGACAAAACGGACAGCCGGTGCCTTTTGCTCGGTCCTTAACAACGGCAGCCCATTCGTGCGCAGCTTCTGAGCAAGACCACCAAACCTTTTTATTACTGCCAGCAGTGATGTTTTTCGGCGACAAGCCCGGACAGTATTTGGCATTCTTCTTGGTGTTCCACTCGGCAGCAAGCTCTGGCCTTAACTCATGTATAGAGCTCGGCAGAACCTCACAATCGTGGCAGCCCTTGCCATGCACTGTACGGGCAGCAATCGAGCATTCATACGAGTGCCCAGATGGACAAAGAAACCAGTACTTACGCCGGTCTCGACACCAAATTGTATTGGCTGACAAAGGCTGTTTGTTCTTCGGCGATAGATTCTTGTCACTATCAAATTCCGCTGCTATTTCTCTGAACAAATCAGCCAGGCTCTCTCCATTAGCAAGCCGCTTGTGCCCGCAAAAAGGACAGCCTCGCCTGTCTCTTGTTCTCCTAAATGGATATGCCAACCATTCATGAATCGGATTGACCTTACAACGCCAACGCACAACTATTGTCCCGGAGCCCGATGGAATGTCTTGCATACCAAAGTCGGGGGCCAAGTGAAGATACGCCGGAGCATAGAGAAACTCTTCCCAGAGATAATCAAACAGAGGATCTGCCAAGTTGGTGCCTTTTAGCTCATTTGCATGGCAGGTGACACAGCCTTCTTTCTTCACCATCTGCTCTAAGCTGCAATAGGCGATGTGTCCTTCGATGCACTGAAAATGAGCATTGTGCCTAATTGGGAACTCATCAACTAAAGATAGATAGCCCCTATTGCTGCTGTCTTTTACTAGCGTAGCTAGGTATGGCTGGTAAGTTTCTCTGTTCTTCGCAGTTACCCGTGGACCACTATATGAGCAACGAGGACAGCCTTGCGGATTCTTTATTCTTGTTCTAGCTGAGATGGTGGCAGAGAACAAAAACTCGTCATTATTATCAATCTTGCAATCTGGGCATCGCCAAAGCCTCAGCTCCCGCATACCTTCAACTAAGTGCGATACAGGAACAAGCGACGGATCGGGCACTACCTGCTCTTGCAGTTCATCAGATAGCGGCTTTGGGTGAGCCAGTCCTTCCCTAAAAGGATTAGCTCCACAACCAGGACATGCCCTCTTCTCACTTCCTTCGTCTATTGCTCTTACTCTTGTAGATAAACGATTGGGAAAAGTCTCACCGCAAAACATGCAGGTGAAGTCAAACACAAGCTGTGAACTTGGTGAAGTGTTTTCTGCATTCCTACCACCAGTAGGGTGAATTTCCTTGGCAAGACTTCGGTGTGTCTCCCCTAGAACCCTATCAGGCTGCTTAATGAAAGCGGGATCTCGTCCTTTACTCGTCAGCTTCTTCAATTAAATCTATGCCTTCGCTGGTGCCTTCTATTACCTTTCTCATTCTTCTGTAGAGCGTCAGCTCGACCAAAAAGAATCATTTGCTAGAGCGTAAAACAAAGATGACCAGCAAGCAACAGAAATTTGTTGCTCTTATAAAATGAGGCCCACTTCATTAGTCTTACTTTCTATACAGTATTAACTTGCCAAAAGACCTTCCACCCCAAGAGCAGTACAAAATCAGCCAAACAAGGGAACGCAAACTGCGCAAGCCAGATTTCAGTCAATATAAATCGCTACCGCTGCTTTCAAAGAGTCTCATTAGGATCAACCATTTAAAGCCTCACTGCGCTCAATTTCTCGAAATTATAGGCCTGTGCTGCTACCACCCGGAGCGGGCGAAGTGAACTGGTGGTGAAAGCGAAATAGGGGAGGGTTGCTTGCTGGCCTGTGGAAAGAAAAGTGATTGAATGTGTCCCTGACTATATTGGCGACGCTGTATCAAAATCCAGCATTTGGGGCTAGCTCGCTCATTTATTGACACTAATCTTCCTTTTTCACGCTCTCACCTTAGCGCAAGAAATTTGTCACCAAATAAAAGTCTGCTCAGCTCCTTCTCTACTGCGGGTAGCAACCAAACTCATTGAATCAAGCAGAAAGAAGCAGTCTAAATCAGCCATTGCGTCAATTGAAAAAGACCAAATTCCGCTTCTTTGAAATGCGTTAAAAGCCAAAATAAACGGGAAAAACCAACAAAAAACCTAGCGCTAAGCACCATCTGCGATGCTTGCTTTATGCTCATTAGTTACACAACTTTGAGTAATGTACAAATGTTAAACAAGCCCCAAAACCATGCACTCAAGCAAAGTCCTCTATGCAGGCAACATTCTAGGCTTCGAAATACTTCCTTGTTTTCAAGAAGAGCATGCTTTACATTACTTCTTCAATTTTGAGATTGTTTATAAAATCGAAAGGAAACACAAGAAACTGTGGACACTAGTAAGTCTTGCACAAGCAGTAAAAGTCAAATACTACTTTCCCTTTACGAAACTGACACTCGCGGCCGGTTTCATTTGCATTTAACAACTATCGACCTATCAGGAATATAAGTCATGACACTCTCTTCTACTCGGTGCTAGGACGGCTCGACAACATACCGTATGCAAGCAATACTGCACATCTCGCAGAACGCTCCCTGACCGACAAATAAGACTAGCCAATTTATTCGCTTTTCCTTTAGATACCTAAAAAGCTTTGCCCATCAGCATTCCGCAGACTAATTACTGCAAAATCAGCAACAACGCTTCACAATAAATTAGTGGTAATGAGATGCTACAAGCTTTAGGCATCGCTTTCTCCACTTTCACATGAGACCCTTTGCTAGTTTGTCTAAACTTAAAAGCTTCTTTGCTTCGCTCCTTGCTAGCGCTGCTGCCTAACGTTCAAAGCTCTCTCAATATTGACCTCTCGCTCTTCAAACACCTTTAGAGTGGTCAATATTCTCTCGACTTCGGCAGAAATATTTGGTCCAGGAGCATTCCTTTGTCGCACAGCTCCGCTCTCGTCCAAGAGCCAGCCATGGGTTTTCCTGATCAATTCTTCTCGCAATGGAAACAGCTGCGTCTTCAGTATCGCCTGTGACCGCAGCTGCTGCCTCAACCTGTATATATCGAGAGCCGAAACGTAACTTGTTGCAGCTGCGGCATGCTGAAAAACACCTTCTGCTTCTAGTGCAATTGACCGAACATCCTGTCGACTCAATAAACGCATTGAAGGCAAGCGCTCTTGCCAAAGAGCCCAGGGCAGTACATGGCCTCTTAGTACTCTTTTGCTTTTGATTCCACCCCGACTGTTTCTTTCTGCCAGCATCGCTCGACTTACTCTCCGTTCGCTCCTTCACGCTGGCCACAATTTTACTACCTCAGAATAGCCCGCTATCATTACGTTCGGGCTTGATCATTGCCTCTTTAATACCGCTTGTCTGGCAGCTTCTTCCCAATCAACATAGGCCGCTGTGCCATAAACCCGCCGACCGTACCAGCCGTACAAATCAGTGGCATCGACTATGGCTCTATGCAAAAACCGCTTCTTTTCTTGAGCACTACTTTCTCTGTAGCTCTTGCTATTCTTTGCCCACCAGTTACTAGCAAAGTTTTCTTGCTCAAGATACGGGAGATAGGCAAAGGCCTTCATTGCGCCAGCAGGAGACCTAGAACTTGAATTTACTGAGTCATAGTCTCTGCCTTTACTCGCTACAAAGCGATGCAAGTCATAGGCAAACTGACACCTTACCTCTGTTGAGACTTTTCCTTGCTGTGTTAGCCGTCCTGGCATTGCTGCACTGGGGCAACCATTCGCTTCGTCTTTGCTTTGGCTCTGATTCCTATTGTTTTGCTCAGCGGCCTTAGATATTGCTGCCAACTGTTTCAGGACACCCTGCTTTCCTGGTTCCTCGAAGATACTATTGAGACTTGAATCTTTGGCTTGAGCCATGGATACAGTCAGGATTATACCGGCAAATAAAACCAATACTTTCTTCATTGGCAGCCTCCAACTCGTTATTACTTAACGCATTTGTCACTCGATACCGTCTAAATCGGTATTCAATTTCTATCTCTATCTCGCGCCAGGAATGTTTAGGCCTTGCCTGAAACGCTCCCTAATTGAATCCATAGGATCAACTACTGGTGGGGTTACCGCTGGTTCTGATGTTGGAGTTTGCTCTTGCAATGGCGCGGCAAAAGAATTATTCCTATCCCTGTTCTCAATATTATTTGGCTCACTGTAAGGTGAAGAAAAAGACCCACCTTGCTGTGAGTTCAAACGTTGCTGTTGATTGTATTTGTACTGTTCAATCCTTTGTTGTTGCTCCTGCCATTGGGCCTGCCGCCGTTGGTTGAATTGCTCCCGCTCACTAGCTTGACGCAGCCTTTCTTCCTCCCGCTTCTCGCTCATCTCTCTCTGCGCCTTTATCCGCTCCCCATGCTTCACCGAGTAATCAAGGCTCTGCACAATGCCACACATGAGAGCAACTAGAAGCCACATAGGTGGCACTAAAACACTGTACTTAGACGGCTCTTCTGGCTTCGGATAGCCCAGTACATACTTGATCTCGCGGGTCATGAACTTAATGGCCTCGGTGCAAGAGCTTCGGCTTACTTGCGCGTCAACCTCCCACTTGAGAGTCACTAACGACCAGGGCTTACTTTGCTCTTTCTCCCAGGCTGGACTAAGCAACTGCTCCAGTGGATTCATTTGGTGATTGCTAGGCAGCTCGCTGACCACGATCATCACCAGTATCGAGCGACTAGCTTGCAGAGGCTGGCCAAATAATCCGGCATATATCTCAGTAAAGCTCAAAACTGCCGATATCCGGCCCTCATCGAGCACACACTCTTTGACGTTCCAAAACTGCGGCCCTCTATGAGCTGCCTTGAACAGCTGCACGAGCCTATCCATCGTTACTAAAACATCGAACGGAGCAATAAAGCCCGGTGGATTATCAAATTTCTGATACTCCAAAATATCCAACCCGCGCATGACATAGACGCCGCAAACAGCGACGCAGACACATAGCGACAAGGCCATGTACCAATTGCCAATAAATTCATACAGCCTAGGCGTCCCGAAAATAACCACAACAAACGCTATTAGCGTGCCACCTATTGCTGCAAACATTTTTCACCGCCCTTCTTACAAAGCCTCAATTAGCCCCATAGGATGCCTAGATCTAGTCCTGAGTCAAGTTCTGAATCTATGTCATTCTCTGATTCCTTTTCTGCCCCTTGGTGTCCTTGATTTTGCTCTTTGTCATCATCAATAATTTCTTCACTTGGCACTGCTGACTGTTCAACTGCATCTGGGACTTCAACAACTTGAGTCTCGGAAACCAGAACAGAAGTATCCGCTGCTGGCTGCTCAGCTACTAATTGTTCTGCCTGACTAACTGAACCTGGCTCTCCAATTTCTCTTTGTTTCTCGTCGCGCTCCCCTATCGCATCTTGCTCCGCGCTCTTCTCTAACCAGGCGGCTAACTTTGCTACTTCAAGCTCAGTAAGCGAATCACAAACTACTTTGTCTCCAGCCTCATACTCAATCATCAATTCTTCCAACCGTGCCAAGCCGCTGTCTGGCCTGTACACACGATTTCCAACAACTCCATCAACCAAACAATTGATGACAATCGGCACGTACCACATCGGCGGATATTCTGGCTTCGCAGATGAGCCACCTGCTAGACTGGCACTCGTGCTTTCTGCAATGGCATCTAGCACTGCCTCCATTTGCTGCACTGGCTCTGGCATCTGCTCAATGTAATCACTTGCATGCGCATAGCTAGGTATTAGATCCTCTGACGCAGTCAATGCAGCCCGCTCAGGCACTGGATAATTAGTCTGCTCCAAATAATCCTGATAAGTACAGGCCTCAATCCTAATCGGCCTGGTCGACGGCAAGGCAATCAAAACTTGCGGCCTTAATGGCCCTTCCCCTGAATACGTTCCTTCGTCAATAACCCCCATATTTAGTATTTCGTCCGGGCTCATCAGAGGCAGCTTCTCAGTCCTCGTTTGCAGGTGCCCAGCTGACGTTACTGTCGTTTCTTCTTTTGCATACATGCCTAGATCGCGACTAATCACTAGTGCCGTTTCACTGCCATTCGGCTTGAAATACACCCGCGTGGCACATTGATTTCTCAGTATCGTCGAGTCTTTGCCATACAGATTCTCGATCTGCACAAGGTCTTGAACACCTAGCACCACCGGTATCTTGTCGTGCCTCAATATGGTCAACTTCTGCGGCAAGCCTTTGATATAGCCAAAGTTTGTGAACTCATCGAGCATCAACATGACTGGGTTGACGAACTCTCCCTCATACACATACGAGATAGCCAGGTTGAAAATCAGCGAGGCCAGCGGCTTCAATTCCGGCTTATCAGCCGGCACCGCTATGTACCAAGTAAATAGCTCCTCTGACAAACGAGAAACATCAACGTCTGTTGTTGAAGTTAACTCCTTAATCCGCGGCTGATTCCACAACGCCAACCGACTGAGCAAACCTGCTGCAACAAGGTTCCTGTACTTATCTGTCGAGTTGGTCCAGAACGCATGAAAGAACCTCCTCGCGGCCGGTATGTTGGTAGTTACCATCCGATCAGAGATTGCCTCTGAGCCCTGACCTAATAACTCAAGGATGTAGCCAAGATTGCAGTTGCCATCGGCCCGCTCACCAACTGCATGCATAACCAGGGCGGCAAACAATAACCTCTCTG
>LNFM01005972.1_pt1 | contig 20469 bp, 19 predicted proteins | sample 596031 | NCBI WGS metagenome assembly LNFM01 (sample SAMN04254537, study PRJNA301005) | activated carbon metagenome | isolation source: dual media filters at the Ann Arbor, Michigan drinking water treatment plant | place: USA: Ann Arbor | reverse complement strand
CATCGATTGGCACGCTCTACCAGGACTGTCTCGAACCGCGCTCCAAACCGGTCCTTGGGCATCTCAGTATTGACGGCAGCGACCCGCTTAGCTTGTACACCTACATGATGTGGGACCTTGGTTTGCCGCTGCGACCCGAGCAGGACGACGAACGCCCAATTGTCTTGAATGTCTTGTCATCCACTCTCGACAGCCCGAACATTGCCTGCGTGGAGAGTGGGCTTCACGGCCTGAGCCACTTTGCATTTTCCAGTCCTGAGGCAAAGGCCCTGGTTCGAGGGATTATCGAGCCCTTCCTGGTTCGTCGCCAAGACATCCCTCAGGAACTGCGCGCCTATGCGCAGTCTGCCATGTTGGGGTATTGTCAGTGACCGCCTCTCCGCCGCTGGTCGTCATCGCCGAGGAAACCCGCGTCGCCGAGACGGCGCGGGCCGTGGTCAAGGGCCTCGTCGCCTACAACACGGCGAAGGCCGGGCCGACCAAGTGGAAGCGCTTCGCCGTTTCGGTGCGCGACGAGGCCGGCGCCATCAAGGGCGGCATCGTCGGCCACACGCTGTGGGACTGGTGCTTCATCGAGCTCCTGTGGCTCGACGAGGCGCTGCGCGGCACCGGCGTCGGCACGGACCTGATGGCGAGGGCCGAGGCGGTGGCGGCGAAGCGTGGCGCGCGCCATGTCTATCTCGACACGTTCTCGTTCCAGGGCGACGGCTTCTACCAGAAGCTGGGATATGAGGTTTTCGGCGAGCTCGGCGATTTTCCGCCCGGGCACCGCCGCATCTGGCTGAAAAAGGATCTTTCGTGAGCTCCAATTCCAAGGCCAAGCCGAACACCAAGGAGAGCCCGACCGAGCCGTTCAAGCGCTCCGTCGCCTCCTGCATGCGCGCCATCGCCCGCCGCGACCTCGAGGTCACCTATGCCGCCGACAAGCCGGGGCTCGTCGGCGACAAGGCGCGCCTGCCCGAGCCGCCGCGCAAGCTCTCGCCGAAGGACGCCGCCATCGTGCGCGGCCACGGCGATGCCATGGCGCTGAAGCTCGCCGTGCACAATTCCAAGGTCCATCGGTCGATGATCCCCGACGGGCAGGCCGCCCGCGCCGTCTTCGAGGCCGTGGAGAACGCCCGCATCGAGGCCATCGGCTCCAACCGCATGACCGGCGTCGCGCAGAACCTGACCGCACGGCTGGAGGACCACTACCACCGCATGGGCAAGTACGAGGAGATCACCGACAAGGCCGATGCGCCGCTGGAGGATGCCCTCGCGCTCATGGTGCGCGAGAGGCTCACCGGACAGGCGGCGCCGGCCCAGGCGGCGAAGATCGTCGACCTGTGGCGGGAGACCATCGAGAGCAAGGCGGGCAAGAACCTCGAGGCGCTCGTCGGCCTCGAGAACAACCAGCGCGCCTTCGGCAAGGCGGTGCGCGAGCTCCTCACCTCGCTCGACATGGGCGACGAGCAGGGCCGCTCGGACGAGGACAACGACGACGACAGCTCCGAGAGCCAGGAGCAGGAGACGCCTGAATCCGGCGAGAGCCCGGACAGCCAGGACGAGGAATCCTCCGAAGGCATGCAGATGGAGGATGCCGAGGAGATGGCCGACGAGTCGCCGGACGGCGCCCAGGAGGCCTCCGACGCCGAGACCGCCGAACTGCCCGACGAGAACGACCTCGGCGATTCCGAGGACGCCAGCGAGCCGTGGCGGCCGAAGAGCCAGAACGCCGAGCGCAAGGGGCCGGAATACAAGCCCTTCACGCCGAAGTTCGACGAGATCATCGACGCCCCCGATCTCTGCGACGCCGAGGAGCTGGACCGCCTCAGGGCCTATCTCGACAAGCAGCTGTCCAACCTCGGCCCCGTCGTCTCGCGCCTCGCCAACCGGCTGCAGCGCCGCCTGATGGCGCAGCAGAACCGCTCGTGGAACTTCGACCTGGAGGAGGGCATCCTCGATCCGGCCCGCCTGCCGCGCGTCATCATGGACCCGATGGCGGCGCTCTCCTTCAAGCAGGAGAGCGACACGAATTTCCGCGACACGGTGGTGACGCTGCTGCTCGACAATTCCGGCTCCATGCGCGGCCGTCCCATCACGGTGGCGGCGACCTGCGCCGACATTCTCGCGCGCACGCTGGAGCGCTGCGGCGTGAAGGTCGAGATCCTCGGCTTCACGACGCGCGCCTGGAAGGGCGGGCAGTCGCGCGAGCACTGGCTGCAGAACGGCAAGCCGGCCAATCCCGGCCGCCTCAACGACCTGCGCCACATCATCTACAAGGCGGCGGATGCCCCCTGGCGGCGCGCCCGCAAGAATCTCGGCCTGATGATGCGCGAGGGTCTCCTCAAGGAGAACATCGACGGCGAGGCGCTGGACTGGGCGCACAAGCGCCTGCTCGCCCGCTCCGAGCAGCGCAAGATCCTGATGATGATCTCCGACGGCGCGCCGGTCGACGATTCCACCCTGTCGGTGAACCCGGGCAACTATCTGGAGCGCCACCTGCGCTGGATCATCGAGGAGATCGAGACCCGCTCGCCGGTGGAGCTCATCGCCATCGGCATCGGCCACGACGTGACGCGCTACTACCGCCGCGCCGTCACCATCGTGGACGCCGAGGAGCTGGGCGGCGCCATGACCGAGAAGCTCGCCGAGCTCTTCGACGAACATGCGAGCGAAGCCGCGGCGGGCGGCTCTGCCCCCCGCCGGCGGGTCGCCTGATGCCCCATCCGACGCGGCGCGGGGTCCTGGCGCTGGCCGGAGGCCTCGCGGCGCTGCCGGCGCTCACACCCGCCGCCGAGGCCCGCGGTCCCGTGCCGCGGGCGCCGGTGGACATCGACATCCGCTCCTTCCCCATCAACGCCTTCTCGCCGCGCGAGGCCGAGAAGCAGCAGTTCGGTGCCTTCGCCTTCCGCGGCGGCCTGGAGCTGCAGTCCGACTATCGCGGCTTCGGCGGCCTGTCGTCGCTGCGCACCGATGCGACGGGCCAGCGCCTCACCGCCCTATCCGACCAGGGCCAGTGGCTCACCGCCAGCATCGACCTGGACGGCGGGCGGCTCTCCGGCCTGTCGAAGGCGCGCATGGCCGCCGTGCTCGGCCCCGGCGGCCGGCCCCTCGCCCAGTCGGGCAACTGGGACACGGAGAGCCTGTGGATCGAGGGCGGCACGGCTTACATCGGCGTCGAGCGCACCCACCGTATCTTCCGCTTCGACACGTTCGGCCGCGAGGGCGTGCTCGCCCGCGGCGTGCCGAGCCCGGTGCCGATGGGCGAGACCCGGCTGCCGTCGAACAGGGGCATCGAGGCGCTGGGTGTGCTGCCGCGCCCCTCGCCGCTCGCCGGCACGCTGCTCGCCCTGTCCGAGAGCGCGTTGAGCCCGGCCGGCGACATCCGCGGCTTCCTCATCGGCCAGGGGCCGGCGCGCGACATCTTCGTCAAGCGCACCAACGATTTCGACATCACCGACCTCGCCTTCCTGCCCGGCGGCGACATGCTGCTGCTGGAGCGCTGGTTCTCGGCCTGGCGCGGCGTCGCCTTCCGCGTGCGGCGGATCGACCTCGCGGCGATCCGCGCCGGCGCGACGCTGGACGGGCCGATCGTGCTGTCGGCCGACATGTCCTCGCAGATCGACAACATGGAGGGCATCGCCGTGCACCGGAACGGCGAGGGGGAGACCATCGTCACCCTGGTGTCGGACAACAATTTCTCGTTCCTGCAGCGCACGCTGCTGCTGCAGTTCGCCTATCGGGGCTAGGGCTGCACCGGGGGAGTGCGTCCTGCAGCCAGCCGCCCGATTCACAAAACTCGGCGCGGCCTCTGGCAAGCCCCGCCGAAAGCGTGTATAGGCCCGCGTCTCACGATTTCGCCGTTCGCCCGGGGGGCTTCCTCCTGCGGCCCCGCCAGAAGAGAGTTCCATGGCCGTTCCGAGAAGAAAGACGTCGCCCTCGCGTCGCGGCATGCGCCGCTCGCATGATGCCCTCGTGGCCCCGACCTATGTCGAGGACAAGGACTCCGGCAACCTGCGCCGCCCGCACCACGTCGATCTGAAGACCGGCATGTATCGCGGCAAGCAGATCCTGAAGCCGAAGACGACGACCAACGACTGATCGCGTCATCGCATCGCGATTGAAAAAGGCCGGTCCTGCGACCGGCCTTTTTCCGTTGGAGATCAGGCGCCGGTATCGGCCTTGAGGCCGACGGCGGCGATGCCGGCCAGCGCACAGACCTCGTCGTTGTCGGACGTGTCGCCGGAAATGCCGACGGCACCGAGGATGGCGCCGGCCGCGTCACGGATCAGCACGCCGCCGGGAACGGGCGTCAGGCGGTCCTTGGTGAGGCCGCCGAGGGCGCCGATGAAGTGCGGGCGCTCCTTGGCCATGCGCTCCAGCGCGCGGCCGCCGACGCCGACCGCCACGCAGCCGAAGGCCTTGCCATGGGCGATGTCGGCCCGCAGCGGCGCGTTGCCGTCCTCGACGAGGGTCAGGCGCACGGCGCCGCGGGCGTCGACGATGACCACGCCGAGGGGCTTCATGCCCTTCTCGCGGCCGGTGGCGAGGGCCGCGTCGGCGAGGGTTCGGCAGGTGTCGAGGGTCAGGCTCATCGTCGGCTCCGGGGAGAGGGGTGTCGGCAATCGTGCAGGGCCGCCCGGGGGGACGTGCTTGCAAGGAGCCCTGCGCCCCGTGCACAAGCCGGACCCACCCGCATCGTGGCGGGCGGCCGCCCACTTGTGTTATTCTTAAAACAAGAATGCGGCCGCAAGCCGGTGATGCCAGCTTTTCAGTCCCGGCGAAAGTCCGGGCGAGGGAGGATGCCCCGTGACCTACCAGACCCGTGACTTCCACAATCCCGGCCGCTCCCCCGCCTACGCCACCGAGGCCATGGCCGCGACCTCGCATCCGCTTGCCACCGCCGCCGCCATCGACATCCTGAAGGCGGGCGGCACGGCCGCCGACGCGGCCATCGCGGCGGTGGGCGTCATGGCCGTCGTCGAGCCGCACATGACGGGCATCGGCGGCGACTGCTTCACCCTGATCTCCAGGCCCGGCAAGCCGATCTGGGGCTACAACGGCTCGGGCCGCGCGCCGAAGGCGGCGACCGCGGCGGCGCTCAAGTCCCAGGGCCTCACCTCGGTGCCGACGGACTCGGTCCATGCCGTCACCGTGCCGGGCGCCATCGAGGCCTGGGAGACGATCCTCAAGACCCACGGCCGCTTCGACCTCGGCCGGGTTCTGCAGGCCGCCATCGGCTATGCCAAGAACGGCTGGCCGGTGACGCCGCGCGTCGCCTTCGACTGGCCGGGCGACGCCGCCGCCCTCGCCAAGGACGCGGGCGCCGCGCGCCACTACCTGCTCAACGGCCGCGCCCCCACCGCCGGCGAGCGCATGACCAGCGCGGCGCTCGGCGCCACCCTCGAGGAGATCGCCGCCAAGGGCGCCAAGGGCTTCTACGAGGGCAGGGTGGCCGAGGACATCGTCGCCACGCTGAAGGCCAAGGGCGGCCTCATGAGCCTCGAGGACCTCGCCTCCCACCGCGGTACGGTGGAGACCCCGGTCATCGGCGACTACAAGGGCACCGGCGTCGCCGAGCTGCCGCCGAACGGCCAGGGCATCACCGCCCTCATCATCCTCAACATCCTCGAGCAGTTCGACGTGAAGGGCATGGACCCGACCTCGCCGGAGCGGCTCCACATCGGCATCGAGGCGGCGCGCCTCGCCTATTCGCTGCGCGACAGCCACATCGCCGACCCCGCGCACATGAAGGTGACGGTCGAGCAGCTCATCTCCAAGGACTTCGCCAGGACGCTCGCCGGCATGATCGATCCGGGCAAGCGCACGCCGCGCCTCATCCCGCCGCCGCCGGGCACCAACACGATCTACTGCACCATCGTCGACCGCGACCGGATGGCGGTCTCCTTCATCAACTCGATCTTCCACCACTTCGGCTCGAAGATCTGCACGCCCGAGACCGGCATCCTGCTGCAGAACCGCGGCTCCAGCTTCAACCTCGACGAGACCCACCCGAACTGCATCGGACCGGGCAAGCGGCCGATGCACACGATCATCCCGGCGATGATGCTGGAGAAGGGCGAGGTCACCTGCTCGTTCGGCGTGATGGGCGGCAGCTACCAGTCGTCGGGCCATGCCCACGTGGTCTGCAACACCGTGGACTACGGCATGGACCCGCAGGCGGCGATCGATTCCCCGCGCGCCTTCTTCGAGGGCGAGAAGACCACGGTGGAGCCGACCTGGCCGGCCGCGACGATCGAGAAGGTGCGGGCCATGGGCCACGACGTCGACGTGACGGTGAAGCCGATCGGCGGCGGGCAGATGATCCGCATCGACCGTTCCGGCTTCCTGGTCGGCGGCTCGGACGCGCGCAAGGACGGCCTGGCGCTCGGCTACTGAGGGCGGGGCCCGCTCAGACGTCGCGGCGGAGCAGGGAACCGCTGGCGGTCGGCTGCGAGGCGGGATCGGCGGCCTGATAGCGGGCGTCCACCTCCTCGCGGTCGCCGCGGCGGCGGCGGCGAACCGGGGCGAGGCGTTCGGCCAGGAGCTGGGCGACGAAGGTCGCGGCGGGGCGGGTGCGGATGACCCTCTCCGTCTCGGTGCGCTCCGGGCGGGTCGGGACGGGCAGCGACGACAGCGTCTCGTAGAAGCTGCCCGCGGCGGTGCGGCGGCCGGCGCCGGCGCGATCGTCGTCCCGGCGACGCCAGCGCGGCGGCTGTGAAGACCCTGCTGGATGGACCATCGTCATGTCCCGCTCCGTGACGCCTGACCGGCCTTCGGGGGCCGGCGGGAATGACGGAGCAACGCCCGTGCCGGCCTTTGCGTTCCGGATCGGGACAAGTTGAGACACCACCGCAACGGGCGGGCGCATGACGTAACGTCAAAAACGTGCGCCTGAGGCCGCCGCCAAAAGATTTCCTTCATTGTTTTGCGGCCTAGTGGTGGCAACGAAGACATGACGGGCGGATGCGTGGTGGATCGGGACGACAGCACGAGCGCAGGTCAGAACGGAACCGACAGCGAGGCCCCGTCGGCCGCGGCCGACATCCTGAGCTCGGTGGGCACGGCGACCTATGATTGGGCCATTCCCTCGGACCGCCTGACCTGGAGCGAGAACGCCGGCGGGGTACTCGGGATCGATGCGCGCCATCTCGCCACCGGCCGCGCCTATGCGCAGATGCTGGCGAAGGAATCCCCGGCCGGCCGCTACGAGGCCATCGTCAACTCGCCGCACATCGACCGCGGCGACGGCGTCGCCTATGCCATCGAATACGCCATCCGGGGCCATGAAGGCGTCACCCACTGGGTGGAGGATTCCGGCCGCTGGTTCGCCTCCTCCGACGGGCGGCCGCTGCGCGCCCACGGCGCCGTGCGCATCATCACCGAAAGCTACGAGACGCGCCGCCGGCTGATCGAGGCGAGCGAGATCGACCCGATGACCGGCCAGCTCTCGCGACACCGCTTCTGCGAGGTGCTGGAGAGCGCGCTCGAGGATGCCGTCAAGGTGCGCGGCTCGATCGGGCTGCTCGTCGCGGCGGTCGACAACCTCGCCCACGTCAACGAGGCCTACGGCTTCGACATCGCCGACGAGATCATCGCGGCGGTGGGCAAGCGCATCCGCACCCGGCTGCGCGGCGGCGACCTGCTCGGCCGCCTGTCGGGCAACAAGTTCGGCATGCTGATCCGCAACTGCCAGCCCGAGGACATGGAAATCGCCGCCGAGCGCATCCTCAACGCGGTGCGCGACGACGTCTTTCTCACCCGCGCGGGGCCGGTCGCCATCACGGTCACCATCGGCGGGATCATCGCCCCGCGCCACGCCGACAGCCTGGCGGCCATGCTGGGCCGGTCGCAGGAGGCCCTCGACGGCATCAAGGCGCGCCGGCGCGGCGCCTTCCAGATCTATGCACCGAGCCTGGAGCGCGAACGCGCCCGGCAGGAGAACCTGAAGACCACCGACGAGATCGTCTCGGCGCTCAACGACCGGCGGATCGGCCTCGCCTTCCAGCCGATCGTCACGGCGGGCCCTGAGCGGCGCCCGGCCTATTACGAGTGCCTGCTGCGCATCCGCCGCGCCGACGGCACGCTGCTGCCGGCGAGCGCCATCGTGCCACTGGCGGAGAAGCTCGGCCTCGTCAGGCTGGTCGATGCCCGCGTGCTCGAACTCACCATGGCCGAACTGATCGCCGCGCCGGACCTCAGGCTGTCGGTCAACGTCTCGCCGGCCACGACCATGGACATGAGCTGGCTGCGGGCGCTGGAGGCCTGGCACCGCACCCATCCCGGCGCCGTGGAGCGGCTGATGGTGGAGATCACCGAGACCTCGGCCATCGCCGACGTGGAGGACACCCGCCGCTTCGTGGCACGGGTGCAGGCTCTCGGCTGCCGGGTGGCCATCGACGACTTCGGCGCCGGCCACACCTCGTTCCGCAACCTGCGCAAGCTCGGCATCAACTGCGTGAAGATCGACGGCGCCTTCGTCGCGAGCTTCCACTCCAACCCGGACGACCGCCATTTCGTCCAGGCGCTGCTCGACCTCGCCCGGCACATGAACCTGACGACCATCGCCGAATGGGTGCCGAGCGAGGAGGTCGCCGTGATGCTGGCCGACCTCGGTTGCAACTACCTGCAGGGTGACCATACGGGCCCGGCGAGCGACGCCAGACCCTGGCTCGAGGCCGGGACCGCCGCGCCGCGCGCGCTGAGCGCCTGACGCGGCCGGACGCTATTTCCGCGACAGGCTCTCGATCTTCTTCTGCATGGCGGAGAGCTGGTTCTTCAACTCGTCCAGCTCGCCGGCGGCCGGAGCCGCGGCGGGAGCCGGCGCCGTCTCGGCGGCGGGCTTGCCCTCGCCGCCCGCCTCGTCGTCGCGACGGGCGAAGGGCGTGAACATGGTGAAGGCCTTCTCGAACAGGTCCATGTTGCGGCGGATGTGCTGCTCGAAGGGCGCCACCAGCGGATTGACGCCGATGGCGGTGGAGAGCTGCTGGCGCAGCCGGTCCTGCTCCTTGGAGAGCGTGTCGATGGACAGCTCCAGGTAGCGCGGCACGAGGAGCTGCATGCTGTCGCCGTAGAAGCGGATGAGCTGGCGCAGGAAGGACACCGGCAGGAGGTTCTGCCCGTCCTTGTTCTCCTGCTCGAAGATGATCTGGGTCAGCACCGAGCGGGTGATGTCGTCGCCCGACTTGGCGTCGTAGACGAGGAAATCCTCGCCCGCCTTGACCATGGAGGCGAGGTCCTCGAGCGTCACGTAGGTCGAGGTGCCCGTGTTGTAGAGACGCCGGTTCGCGTACTTCTTGATCGTGACCGGATCATTCTTAGCCATCGTTCCCCCTGGACCTGCCCGCGGCGCCCTTCCCCCGAAAGCGCCATGAGACCGTCACGATAGGGTGTTTTTGCAGGCGCTGCCACGGTTTTGTGCAGCGCGGCTCCATGCGCCGCGAGAACGCCCGGCTCATTGGCAATTTGGCGCGGTTGACAGTCAGCGCGTGCCATAGACAAGGTCACGGCGAAGGTCGCCACCGTCGCGGCAGGCGCCAGCAAGCCCAGGAGGTTTTCATGTCCGAGGACGTCGTCATCGTCGGCGCGGCCCGCACGGCCGTCGGCTCGTTCAACGGAGCCCTGTCGTCCCTGCCCGCCCACGAGCTGGGCGCGGTCGCCATCAAGGCGGCGCTCGAGCGCGCCAACGTCAAGCCGGAGGAGGTCGACGAGGTGGTGTTCGGCCAGATCCTCACGGCGGGCGAGGGCCAGAACGCGGCCCGGCAGGCGGCGATGAAGGCCGGCATTCCGGCGGAAAAGACCGCCTGGGCGCTGAACCAGCTCTGCGGCTCGGGCCTGCGGACGGTCGCGGTCGGCATGCAGCAGATCGCCAACGGCGACGCCAGCATCATCGTCGCCGGCGGCCAGGAGAGCATGTCGATGGCCCCGCACGTGGCGCACCTGCGCAACGGCACGAAGATGGGCTCCATGGAGATGGTCGACACCATGCTCAAGGACGGCCTGATCGACGCCTTCCACGGCTATCACATGGGCATCACCGCCGAGAACGTCGCCGAGAAGTGGCAGATCACCAAGGACGAGCAGGACCAGTTCGCCGTCGCCTCGCAGAACAAGGCGGAAGCGGCGAAGAAGGCGGGCCGGTTCAAGGACGAGATCGTCCCGGTGACGATCAGCACGCGCAAGGGCGACATCGTCGTCGACACGGACGAGTACATCCGCGACGGCGCCAACATCGACGCCATGGGCAAGCTGAAGCCGGCCTTCAAGAAGGACGGCACCGTGACCGCCGGCAACGCCTCGGGCATCAACGACGGCGCCGCCGCCATCGTGCTGATGACGCGGTCGGAGGCCGAGAAGCGCGGCCTGAAGCCGCTCGCCACCATCCGCTCCTGGGCGACCGCCGGCGTCGACCCCGCCATCATGGGCACGGGCCCGATCCCCGCCTCGCGCAAGGCGCTGGAGAAGGCCGGCTGGACCGTGAAGGACCTCGACCTGATCGAGGCCAACGAGGCCTTCGCCGCCCAGGCGATCGCGGTGAACAAGGACATGGGCTGGGACACCGACAAGGTGAACGTCAACGGCGGCGCGATCGCCATCGGCCACCCGATCGGCGCGTCGGGCGCCCGCGTGCTCGTGACGTTGCTGCACGAAATGGCCCGCCGCGACGCCAAGAAGGGCCTCGCCACCCTCTGCATCGGCGGCGGCATGGGCGTCGCCATGTGCATCGAGCGCTGAGCAGGGCGCACCACGATCTTCGCCGGAGGCACCACGCGCCTCCGGCAGGTTCTTCATCTTCCCCCCGATGAAGTGATGCTACAACCCGTCCGACAAAAGGCCGGGATCAACGAATCGTCTATCCAAGGGAACGCCAGCGAGGGAGTTCATTCATGGCGAGAGTGGCATTGGTCACGGGAGGCACCCGAGGCATCGGGGCGGCCATCTCGCGGGCCCTTAAGGACGCCGGCTACAAGGTCGCGGCCAACTATGCGGGCAACGACGAGGCCGCGGCGAAGTTCAAGGCCGAGACCTCGATCCCGGTCTACAAGTGGTCGGTGGCCGATCACGAGGCCTGTGCCGCCGGCATCAGGCAGGTGGAGGCCGATCTCGGCCCCGTCGAGGTGCTGGTGAACAATGCCGGCATCACCCGCGACGGCATGTTCCACAAGATGACCCTCGCGCAGTGGCGGGAGGTGATCGACACCAACCTGACCGGCGTCTTCAACATGACCCATCCGGTGTGGAACGGCATGCGCGAGCGCAAGTTCGGCCGCGTCATCACCATCTCCTCCATCAACGGCCAGAAGGGCCAGGCGGGGCAGGTGAACTACTCGGCCGCGAAAGCCGGCGACATCGGCTTCACCAAGGCGCTCGCCCAGGAAGGGGCGCGGGCCGGCATCACGGTGAACGCCATCTGCCCAGGCTACATCGGCACGGAAATGGTGGCCGCGATCGATCCCGAGGTGCTGAAGACGCGCATCCTGCCGCAGATCCCGGTGGGTCGCCTCGGCGAGCCGGAGGAAATCGCCCGGGCGGTGGTCTTCCTCGCCTCGGACCAGGGCGGGTTCATCACCGGCTCGACGCTGACGATCAACGGCGGCCAGTACGTCGCCTGATCGCCCGGCCGGACGCCATCGCATCGTCGCGGCCCGCCGCGGCGATGCCTCCGTCGGCCGTTACTGCCAGGCGCCGACGAGCTTGGCGAAGAACGTGTTCTGGACCGTGTCGCCGAGGGCGTAGACGGCGAGAATGACGGCGCCGGCGATGCTGCTGGCGATCAGCGAATACTCGATGGACGTCGCTCCGGACTCGTCGGAGCCGAAGCGCCCCGCCAGGCGGGTCATCTGCCGAAACCTGCGCGCCATCCTGGCGTCTCCTCTCAGTCACGCGCCTCGCCGAGCAGCTCGGTGAGGAAGGGGATCAGGGGCTCGTCGGCCGCCGGCATGGCATAGTCCCGCAGCCGGCCCGGTTTCACCCATGCAAGCCTCTGACCCTCGAGGCTCTGGACACTCCCCTCCCACCTCCGGCAGACCCACAGCGGCATGAACAGCTGGAAGGTCTCGTAGGCGTGGCTGGCGAAGGTCAGCGGCGCGAGACAGGGTTCCTCGACACGGATCCCGAGCTCCTCGCGCAGCTCGCGGATCAGCGTCTCTTCCGGCCTCTCGCCCGGCTCGACCTTGCCGCCGGGGAATTCCCAAAGTCCCGCCAGAGGCTTGCCGGCCGGCCGCTCCGCCAGGAGGACCCGGTTGTCCGGATCGACCAGAGCGCAGGCGGCGACGAAGACCAACCTCAGGGTCATTGCGGTACCAGTTCTAGCCGACAGAAGTTAATGTTTGCGGTGGACGATAGGCGAGTGACGGCCTTCGCGCAGGGACATCCGGTGGAATTCCTGCTCAGGACCGGTAGTCGCCATTGATGGCGACATAGTCCTTGGTCAGGTCGCAGGTCATGACGCGCGCCGTGCCGCGGCCGAGGCCGAGATCGGCGGTGACGGTGATCACGTCCTCCTTCATCACGGCGCTGGCCGCCGCCTCGTCGTAGGCGGGATCGCGCTCGCCCTCGTGGGCGACGCGGATGTCGCCGAAGGAGATCGACAGGCGATCCCGCTCCGCCGGCTCGCCCGCCTTGCCCACCGCCATGACGACGCGGCCCCAGTTGGCGTCCTCGCCGGCGATGGCGGTCTTCACCAGGGGCGAGTCGGCGATCGACTTGGCGACACGGAAGGCCGAGGCGTTGGAGACGGCGCCCTTGACCACGACATGGACCAGCTTGCGGGCGCCCTCGCCGTCGCGGGCCACCTGCTCGGCAAGGTCGGCGAGGACGGCCTGCAGCGCCTTGCGGAAGCCGGAGAGGCGACGGTCGCCGGCGTCGGCGATGCGGGGCGCGCCCTTCGCCTCGGCGGCGCCGGTGGCGAAGAGCATGAGCGTGTCGGAGGTGGAGGTGTCGCTGTCGACCGTCACGGTGTTGAAGGTGGTCTTCACGCCCTTCGACAGCAGCGCCTGGAGGGCGGGCGCCTCGATCGGCGCGTCGGTGAAGACGAAGGAGAGCATGGTCGCCATGTCGGGGGCGATCATGCCGGCGCCCTTGGCCATGCCGTTGATGGTGACGGTGACGCCTCCGAGGCTCGCGGTGGCCGTGGCCACCTTCGGGAAGGTGTCGGTGGTCATGATCGCCTTGGCGGCGTCGAGCCAGCCCTCGGCCTTGCCCGCCGCGAAGGTGCGGTCGAGGACAGCGTCATATTTCGTCGCGTCGAGCGGCTCGCCGATGACGCCGGTGGAGGCCAGGAACACCTCCGATTCGCGGCAGCCCGCCGCCTTGGCGGCGATCTTCGCCGTCAGCGCCACGGCCTCGCGGCCCTTCCGTCCGGTGAAGGCGTTGGCGTTGCCGGAATTGACCACGAGGGCGCGGGCCCGGCCGCCGGCGAGGTTGGCGCGGCACCAGTCGACCGGCGCCGACGGGCATTTCGAACGGGTGAAGACGCCGGCAACCGTCGTCCCCGCGGCGAGGCCCACCGCCAGGACGTCGGTGCGGCCCTTGTAGCGGATGCCGGCCTCGGCGGTGGCGAGGGTGACGCCGGCGATGGGCGGCAGGTTCGGCACCGTCTTCGGGGCCAGGGGGGAGACGGGAGGCACGAACTTGGCCATGGCGATCCTCGACTGCCGCAAGGGATTCAGGTCGGCTGAGCCCTTAGCCCAAGCGCGGCGGGACGGGAAGGTGCGCGGCGCGCATGGAGCACCGCGCGCTCACGCGCGGATGGGCGTCGCCCGGGCGAAGCCGTCGATCGGCAGGACGTTGGCGCCGGCGAAGCGCGCGAAGACGGCGGGAAGCTCCTCCACCGGCCCGGGGCGGCCGAAGAGATAGCCCTGCGCCTCGATGCAGCGCTCCTCGCGCAGATAGGCAAGCTGTTCCGCGGTCTCCACGCCCTCCGCGGTGCTGGTGATGCCGAGGCTGTCGCACATGCCGGTGACGGCACGGATGATGGCGCTGCTCTCCTTCGTGCCCGAGAGGTGCTTCACGAAGGAACGGTCGATCTTGACCTTGTCGAAGGGGAAGGTGCGCAGGTAGCCGAGCGAGGAGTAGCCGGTGCCGAAATCGTCCATGGCGATGGAGCAGCCCGTCAGCTTCAGGCGGAGGAGCGCGTTCATCGCGCCCTCCACATTGTCCATCAGCGCGCTCTCGGTGATCTCGAGCTCGAGCCGGGAGGGGGCGAGACCGGTCTGGCGGAGCGTCGCAGCCACGAGGTCGGGGAAGGCGGCGTCGGCGAGCTGGCGCGGCGAGACGTTGACGGCGACCTTCACCGGCCGCGGCCAGAGCACCGCGTCGGCGCAGGCGCGCTCGAGGACCCAGCGTCCGAGCGGCGCGATGAGGCCGATCTCCTCGGCGAGGCCGATGAACTCGATCGGCGGGACCATGCCGCGCTCGGGATGGCGCCAGCGCACCAGCGCCTCGAAGCCGGCGAGGGTGCCCGTCGCGACCGAGACGATGGGCTGGTAGTGCAGCAGGAACTGGCCCTGCTCGACCGCCGTGCGGAGGTCGCGCTCCATCCGCAGGCGGAGCTGCATGGAGGCGTCCATGGCCTGTTCGAAGAAGGCGAACCGGCCGCGGCCGTCATGCTTGGCGCGGTCGAGGGCGATGTCGGCGTTGCGCAGGACCGCGTCGGGCCCTTCCTGGTCGGGGAGGGCGATGCCGATGCTGACGGTCAGCTCGACGGTATGGTCGCCGACGGGCATGGGGGCGGCGAGCGCGCCGATGATGGCCTGGGCGAGGGAGGAGGCGGCTTCCGGCTGGGCGCCGCCGGCCTGAATGACCGCGAACTCGTCGCCGCCGATCCGCGCCACCACGTCGCCCGGCTGGACGCAGGTCTTCAGGCGCTCGGTGACCGAGACGAGCACGGCATCGCCGACGCCGTGGCCGAGGGTGTCGTTCACCCACTTGAACCGGTCGAGATCGATGCAGAGGATGGCGGCCTGGCGGAGCAGGGCCGGATCCTCGCAGACGGCCCGCAGGCGCTCCTGGAAGAACAGGCGATTGCCGAGGCCGGTCATCGCGTCGTGATGGGCGAGGTAGGCGAGACGCGTCTGGGCCTCGCGGCGGGCGTGGACATCCTCGATGACGCCGATCCACTCGTCGCCGACGCCGTCCTCGGCCTCCACCTTGGCGCCGCGCGAGCGGACCCAGTGCCAGGAGCCGTCGGGCTGCCGGACGCGATACTCGATGTCGTAGTTGTCGCTCGACCGCTGGGCCTCCCGCCACGCCGCCTTGACCATCGGTGCGTCGTCCGGATGGAGGTTGTCGTACCAGGAGGCGTCGAAGGCCGACCAGGCGGATTCGGGGGTGGGCGTCTTGCCCATGAGGAGGTCCCAGCCGGCGGCGGTGACCTGGCCCGCGGTATCGCGGCGCCAGAAGACGAGGGCGCCGGTGCCGGCGAGGACGCGGTAGCGCTTCTCGCTCAGGGCGAGGCTGCGGGCGATCTTGGCCTGCGCCTCGGCACGGGCGCGCAGGGCCTGTTCCGACCCTTCGAGGCTGCGGCGCAGATCCTCGAACTCGGCGATCCCGGACGGCGCGACCGTCGTCGGGGCCGCCGTGTCGTCGCCCGCGGCGATCTGGCGGGCCCGGCCGACGAGGGCCTGGACCGGGCGCAGGACGGTCTTGCCGATCCAGGCGGCAGCGAGGAGGCCGATCAGCAGAGCCGCGACCGCGGCGACGGCGAGGCCGAGGAGGGGTGCGCGCGTGCGGGCGCGGAAGGCACTCAGCGGCTCGCCGACGGCAAGGACCCAGCCGGGTGTGCCCTTGAGCGTCTGGAAGGCGAGGAAGACCGGCCGCCCCTCGACGCTCATGGCCTGGAGGGTGCCGGCACCGGTCCCCAGGGCCTTCAGCTTGCCGAAGTCGGGCACTTCCTTGCCGATGGCGGAGAGGCCGTCGCGGGAGCGCGCCACGAAGCGACCGTTGCCGTCCACGACCGCCACGAGAACGCCCGAGCCGGCGGCATCGGGGCGATGGAGGGCCTGGACCAGCCGGTCGGGCGGGACGATCAGGGCGGTGAAGCGGATGCTCGCCTCGTCGAACGAGACGAGCACCGCGATGGCGATGTGCGGGGCATTGGTGCCGGGATCGACGAAGAGGTTCGACAGGCTCGGCTGTCCTGTCTGCAGCGCGCGCCGGAGCGTCGAGAGCGGGATGCCCTGCGGCGACAGGCCGTCCCCCTCGGGGATGCCGGGATAGGTGGAGAAGACCTCCTCGATGAGCCGGCCGCCGATCTGCAGGTCGGCCGCATTGGCCCAGGGATCGACGACGCCGGGCGCCGAGACGACGTGGGGGACCCGCACGAGGACGCTGAGCAGCGTGGCGCCCCCCTCCAGTTCGCTCTCGGCCGCGCGGGCGAGGGTGCGGGCGGTGTCGAGAAGGCGCGCCTCGGACGCCGCCTCATAGGCGCGACCGGCATGGATGAGCATGAAGGCCGCTGCCGTGATGATCGGGACGAGCGCGACCAGGACGAGGCCGGCGAGATAGCCGTTGAGGCTGAAGCGGGGCGACCGCCCGGCTGCGGGCGCCGGATTTCCGGTGCCTTCGCGTCCCGTCGCAGCCTCTGAGTCGCGCTTCGCCATCTGTTCCGGATTACCTCCCAAACGTTACGAAGAGGAAAACACAAGCCGATTCCGTCTATTAAATTTCCTCAGGGGAAGGTGCACATGACAGGCATTTCACGTGTACCCGGCAACTGGTCTGCTATCATGGCGGCCATGTCGATGATGGAAGCCATCCGCGAGGCCCTTTCGGCCCTGCGCGCCCACAAGCTGCGCTCGGCGCTGACCATGCTGGGCATGGTGATCGGCGTCGCGGCGGTCATCGCCATGGTGGCCATCGGCGGCGGCGCCCGCGACCGGGTGCTGGCGCAGGTCCAGTCGCTCGGCGCCAACCTGTTCATCGTGCTCCCGGGCAACGTCACCCAGGGCGGCGTGCGGCTGGGGCTCGGCGCCTCCTCGTCCCTGACCGAGGACGATGCGCGGGCCATCGAGGCCGAGGTTCCCGGCGTCCAGATCACCGCTCCCAACAGCCGGACGCGGACGCAGGTGGTCGCCGGCGGCAACAACTGGTTCACCGAGGTGGTCGGCGTCGACCTCGGCTGGTTCGAGGCGCGCGAATGGTCGATCGCCTCCGGCCGACTGTTCGAGCCGGAGGAGACCTCGCGTGGCGGCCAGGTGGTGATCCTCGGCCAGACGGTGGCGCGCAATCTCTTCGGCGAGGGCGTCGACCCGATCGGCGAGACGGTGCGCATTCGCGCCGTCCCCTTCACCGTCATCGGCGTCATGGAGACCAAGGGCCAGTCGATGATGGGCCAGGACCAGGACGACACGAGCTTCGTGCCGCTGCCGACGATCCGGCAGAGGCTCGTCGGCGTGAACCGCGCCAATGCCCGCTCGGTCGGCGTCATCCACGTCAAGGTGCGCGAAGGCGAGAGCATGGCGCAGGCGGAAGACGACATGCGCCAGCTCCTGCGCCAGCGCCACCGGCTGCAGCCGGGCCAGGAGGACGACTTCCAGATCCGCAACCTCACCGAGATCGCCAACACCGCCGCCGGCGCCGCCACCACTCTGTCGCTGCTGCTCGCGGCGGTGGCCGCCATCTCTCTGGCGGTCGGCGGCATCGGCATCATGAACATCATGCTGGTGAGCGTGACCGAGCGCACCCGCGAGATCGGCCTGCGGCTCGCCGTCGGCGCCCGCCGGCGCGACGTCATGCGGCAGTTCCTCATCGAGGCGACGTCGCTCGCCGCCATCGGCGGCATCATCGGCATCATGGCGGGCCTCGGCGCCGCCTTCGCCGTCTCCGCGCGGTTCGGCTGGCCGCTGCTGGTGGAGCCGCAGTCGATCGTGGGCGCGGTGCTGTTCTCGGGCCTGGTCGGCGTCTTCTTCGGCTGGTATCCGGCCAAGCGCGCCAGCCTGCTCGACCCGATCACCGCGCTGAGGACGGTCTGAGGGACCGTCAGACGATGCGGCCGTTGGCCCGCCAGATCGCCGCGTTGAGCTCGCCGCCGAGCACGAAGATGGCGGCGGAGTAATAGAGGAACACCAGCGCCACCATGACGGAGGCGAGGCCGGCATAGGTGTTCACGTAGTTCTGGGCGAAGCTCGCGAGATAGGTGCCGAAGAGGGTGCCGGCGAGGAGCCAGAGCACCAGGGTGATGACGATGCCCGGCAGCACGTCGACGAAGCGGCGGCGCCCGGCGGGCAGGAACAGGTGGACCACCGTCAGCGCGATGACGATGACGAGCGAGGCGGCCGCGACGCGCAGGAACAGCACGATCCAGCCGAGCGGGGCGAGACCCGGCACGATGCGCACGGCGGTGGCCCAGATCAGGGGTCCCAGCACGACGAGGATCGCCGCCACCAGCAGGGCCACCGCGCCGATCAGCACATAGGCGATGGATTCCATGCGGCAGACGTACCACCAGCGGCTCTCGCGGACCTCGTAGGCGCGGTTGAGCGAGGTGCGCAGGGCCTCGACGCCGTTGGAGGCGAAGTAGACCGCCAGCAGCGCACCGATGGTGAGGAGATCGGTGCGGGTGGTGGTGATGACCGTCTCGATCTCGTGGGCGATGGGCCGCGCCACCACCTCCGGCCAGGCCTCCAGCAGGATGCGGGTGACCTCGTCGCTGTAGGGCCGCGCGCCGGCGAAGCTCGCCAGCGCGGTGACGAGGATGAGGAAGGGAAACAGCGACATCAGCCCGTTGAGGGCGATGTGGCTCGCGGTGGCCCAGCCGTCATTGGCCAGGAAGCGGTCCAGGGCGTCCCAACTCACACGCCATGCCTTCGACATCGGTCAGCCTTTCGTATCGGGACGATCATTCGCGGCAAAGCACGGGAAGGGCAAGGCGCGCGGCGGATTTGACGCAGGATGGGGCACACGCCATATGCCGGCGATGACACAGCAGCATTTCGACCAGCAACTCGTGGGATGGCGACGGGTTCGCGCCGCACGGGGCGAGCCGGCCGACTTTCTGCTGGCGCAGGTGGCCGAGGACCTCGCCGACCGGCTGACGCTGGTACAACGCAGCTTCACCGCCATCGCCGACATCGCGACGCCGACCGACGCGTTGCGCCGGGCGATCGCCGACCGGGGCCTGCCGCTGCCGCTCGCCGCCGAGCCGGTGGAAAGCCTCGCCCGCCTGAGGGCCTCTCCCGTGGTGGTGGCGCCGGCCGACGCCCTGCCCTTCCGCGACCAGAGCCTCGACCTCGCGGTCTCGGCCCTCGGCCTGCAGTTCGTCGACGACCTGCCCGGTCTCTTCGCGCAGGTGCGCCGGTCGCTGAAGCCGGACGGGCTGTTCCTCGCGGCCCTGCTCGGCGGCGACACGCTCACCGAGTTGCGGCAGGCCTTCGCCGCGGCCGAGAGCGAGCGCGACGGCGGGCTGTCGCCGCGCGTCGCCCCCTTCGCCGACGTGCGCGACGTCGGCGGGCTGCTGCAGCGGGCGGGCTTCGCCCTCCCCGTCACCGATTCCGACCGGCTGACCGTGCGCTATTCCGACGTCTTCGCGCTGATGCGGGACCTGCGCGCCATGGGCGCCACCAACCCGCTGGTGGCGCGGCGCCGGCTGCCGCTGAAGCGGGCGACGCTCCTGCGCATGGCGGAAATCTATCACCAGCGCTTCGCCGATCCCGACGGACGGATCCGCGCCACCTTCCAGGTGGTGACGCTGTCGGGCTGGGCGCCGCACGAGAGCCAGCAGAAGCCGCTGCGACCGGGCTCCGCCAAGGCGCGGCTCGCCGACGCGCTGAAGGCCGTCGAACTGCCGGCCGGCGAGAAGCCCGGCGGCTGAACCGCCCCGCGGAAGACGGGCTCGACAGGCCCCGCCCGCCGGTCCTAGTCTCCGCTCCCGAATTCGCCCCAATCGAAGGCCTCTCCCATGGACATGACCGGCACGCAGCGCATCGAAGCCCCGCGCGAGGTGGTGTGGGCGGCGCTCAACGATCCCGACGTGCTGCGCCAGTGCATCCCCGGCTGCCAGAGCATGGAGCGCACCGGCGACAACGGCTTCTCCGCCAAGGCGGTGCTGAAGATCGGCCCGGTCAAGGCGAGCTTCTCCGGCAGCGTCACCCTCTCCGACATCGACCCGCCGAACGGCTACACGATCTCGGGCGAGGGCAATGGCGGCGTCGCCGGCATGGCCAAGGGCGGCGCCACGGTGAAGCTCACCGAGGAGAGCGAGGGCGTGACGCTGCTCACCTACGACGTGAAGAGCCAGATCTCCGGCAAGATCGCCCAGCTCGGCTCGCGCCTCATCGACGCCACGGCCAAGAAGCTCGCCGGCGAGTTCTTCGAGAGCTTCTCCAAGGTCGTCGCCCCGCCGGCCCCCGGCGAGGAGATGCCGGAGGAGAAGAAGAAATGGTGGAAGTTCGGCAAGGGCTGACGGGTAGGCCCGGTTCCGCCCCCCTCACCCGGCGCTGCGCGCCGACCTCTCCCCACCGGGGAGAGGTGAGGCAGCGACACCGTTGT
>LNFM01005971.1_pt1 | contig 20470 bp, 15 predicted proteins | sample 596031 | NCBI WGS metagenome assembly LNFM01 (sample SAMN04254537, study PRJNA301005) | activated carbon metagenome | isolation source: dual media filters at the Ann Arbor, Michigan drinking water treatment plant | place: USA: Ann Arbor | reverse complement strand
ACAGCGGCCAGTGCGCGATCCCGAAAACTGCATGACCGCTTCGGTAGAAACCAGACGTTCGATCCGTTGGTGGCGAACAGCCGGTGCTGGGTCGGCAGCCGACACTGCTCCGCTCAGGCAGGGAATGGCGGCTATTGCGGGTTCGCTTCCCGAAACCCGCCATTCCGGAAACGACCCCGAAGCCGACTGAAGCTTCGCAGCCTTATTGATGTCCAGTCACGGCACTATCGGGCCAGCCGGCTATCTACCAACTTGTCGGTTTACGATGCGAGCAATCTGTCTAAATCTTATGGACTTAGCTCTTGGGAGACTAACGAATGATTCTGTTGATGGTAATGCAGGCCACGCGCGTATTGGCAGGCGGTCCGGAGGAGGGCACTGACCACACTCAAGAGGTCGCCATCGTCGCTCAGTTTTTGGCAGGGGAGCAAAGCGTAGTCAGCCCTTCGATTACCATTCTGAACCGCGACAATCCGCACCAGAACACGATGGCCGATCTAAGATCGTATGCTTCTGAATGCCCAATCAAAGAGATAACGGCGGTGCCCAGCGCCAGCAAGCCGTTGCCTATTGCAGTAAGCTGGTCGTGCTTGCGCTTCATCGAAGTCGACGGGAACGCGAAGTGGGAGGAGCGGAGCGCGGGGTTCTGGATTGAAGGTGGAGCGATCACAAAGATCACCTTCGGGACGCCGCCGACCTTAAAGCTTGAAGATGTTCGAAAGGGCGCGGCAAAACGCCTTCGTGAGCGAACTCAAGAAGGTCAATGACCCCGACCACATGAAAAGCCGCATGGCAGGAAACCACCCAGACCCAGTCATTCAAGGTGGTTACGCGCGCTGCCAAAACCGGACAGGATTTTGGCATCGCGCAGGCACTGGATAAACTGACGAAATCTGCCTTCACGCTTAAGAACCCACGCCGTTCGGGGGCACTTGGTTCGGATCGAAAGCACGCTGAATTTTTTGTTCAACCGCCTTCTGCTCTTCGGCAAGCACATCTGCGCGATCTGGGTATCTTTGAGCCAGGGAGGCGAGCTCAACACGCAGCTCTTGCTCAAGCTTGCTGATTCTTTCACCCCCTTCAAGCATCTTGGCATGAAGCCTGACGAGATAGACCACCGAACTTCCAAGGTCGGCAAGCGACACTTTGTCGGTCCGTGCGGCCTTGCCATTTTCAATGTGCGTGAGGTGCAATTCGTCATTCTTGACTGACGCGGTGCACCGATCAGCCACGATGGCCTCAAGAATAGACCGAGATCGTTCGATACGCTTACGATCCGCTATTACGGCCGCCTCTGCCTCCCGCTGCCGGATTTCGGCCATTCTTGTCCGCTTCTCCAACTCGTCTGCCGCTTTTTGCGCAGTGATGATTTTCGTCACCCAGACCGGCGCTGGTGCGGTCAGGGAAGAGGCAATAGACGGTGGGAGCAGGGATTTAAGTGTATCGTCGACGACCAGCTTGTTACCCGCGTCAACAGTCACCTTGCCAGCGAACGGCGCAAGGGCATTTAAAACCTTGTCCCATTGTTCGTTCACTTGCCCGATGGCTGTAGCTTCCAGTTCACGCTTTTGGGCAGACGCAATAGCCACAGCGGCCTTCCGCTGTTCTTCCGCAAGGCGGGCTTCGTCTGTTTCCAGTTTGGCCATACTGATGCTGAGATTGTTGAGCGCGACCTGATGCGCGCTCACAGATGCCTGGTGGGCAGCCTGATCGCGTTTCAATTGCGCCGCCTCATCCTTGGCTGCGTTTTCGCGCTCTTCAAGAGCCTTTTCCCCGAGCCTTACGGCCAGCAACAATTCCCGTGCCTGCTCCAACATCCTTGCCACGCTGCGCGCAATCGCCACGATGGCCGCCGGCCATTTGCTGTCGTAGGTAGTTTGCTCGGAAGGGCTCAACCGTTCGCGATACATGGCGAAACCATCGCCGTTTTGCCGCAGATTCAACCCATTTCGCTCATCTGCCCCGCGGGCGAGCAATTCTAACTGCCTTTGATGCAACGATTGTTGCTCAAGGAAATGGATTTTATCCGCCGCAACTGCTGATCGTTCTGATGCCGCTGTTGCCCGGTCGGCCTCAGCCATTTTGCGGTCAACGGCGGCTGCACTGGCTGCGTCATAAGCCGCTTTGCGATCGGCAGCAGCTTCAGCTTTTGCGGCAGCAATTTCTGCATTGATCACCGCTGCGGCCGCTTGCTGCATCTCCCTATCGTGTTTGATTCGCGCAAGTTCGGCCTCGACTGCCAACTTCAGTTCGAAGTTTCTTTTCTCAAGCGCCGCTGCAGCTTGGCGCGCTTGATCAACCTCGGCTTTCGTTTCGGCATTCTGCTTCAGCAGCTGGTCGAGCTCTTTTTTCTTAGCATCCAGCTCCGCTTCCCTGAGCTGTTCTGCATTTTGCCAATCAGCTCCCGGATTGGTCTTCGGGCTACCGCGTTGCACCCCCGGAAGCTCCATCACGTCTCGAAAATACGCGAAGACTGCGTCTTGCATGGCCTGACCGCGACCTGATGGGTAGTTTGGACGCTTATATTTTTCGGCGAGAGCCTCCTCGTGCACGCTGACCGACACTGCCAGCTGTTCGGTTAGCAGGGTCTTTTTGATGTATTTAGGGGCCACAAAGATATCGACGATGTGCCTGCCCTTTTCATCACGATCGACCCGGTCGGCGAAAATCGACTGGTCGCCAAAGATTGACTCGACGATCTTTCTAGCGTGGTGGAGCATAAATTTCGCGTCTTCGCCGTCGACAAGGTCCTTCGGGAATTGGACGATGATGTGCTTTGCGACCGTCCTGCATTTGGGTACGAAAGCGTCGCTCACGTGCTGGCGGTACAACTTCCACAGATCGAGACCGGTATTTGTGAGGGGTGGGTCACTAGAGACTGCCCGCCCTTGAGAGGTTGCGTCGAGACGCTTGCCGTGTTTTTCTGCAGCCGTGAGGTTAGCCTTGCTCAAGCAGACGGCGCGTATGGAACCGGAGATGCCGGCGACGGGACTCTTTTTCATCCCTGCCTCCCGCCATTCGAAGTGAAGTTAAAGAAAAAGCCGAACACGCTCGGCTTTTTTCCCGGTGGGAAAAAAGGCGTGCCAGGGGAGCGCCCCTGGACCCCCGTCGAACCTCCGCTGTTTGCTACGGTTCGCGGCTTTCCCGAATACGGGAACGCCGAAGTGAAGCATGCAAAGCCGTAAGCTGTGGCGTCCCAAATCTGGGGACGCCACTTGCACGACAAACCGACCGTGTTCGCCATCACTGCTCCTCCCCGTTGGGATTGGAGTTCGTTCTGACGAGCGGAATCTCACTCTGACCATCCTGCGGATGGTCAGGTTCGCTGTCCGACGGTCGGTTGTCGAATTTCAAGCGGCCGGTCGGAGCGGCTTCTGGCTCGGCGCTGCCGGTGCCCGAAGCAACCTCCGACGGCGCTGCGTGATCCGCCTGCGGCCGGATCTCGCCGCTTTCAGCAGCTATCCGTGTTTCAAGCTCGCGCAGCATGTCCGCACGTTCGTCAAGACGCGCTGTCAGCTTCGTGATGCCTAACTGAGCATCGGCCAATTGCTGCTCAAGCGTCGTGCAGCGGGCAACCGATGCGTCAAGACAAGCTTCCGCTTCGGACCATTGCTGCAACATCCACGCCCGATCTGCTTTCGCGATCGAAGCTTCGTGTTCCGCTTTCACCACACGCTGCTCAGCAGCTTGTTGCGCGATCCCCGCCGCATCACCGTGTTGGGAGACCAAGATCTCGAAGATCATGTCTCCAATCTGGGCAGCGGCTGATCGAAATTCAGTCTCTATGCCGGGCGTAACCCGCATGAATGGCTGTTTCGACTGTGCTGCCCGCGCTTGAAGCCAAGCGTCAAACTTGCGGTAGAAATCGCTGTTGGGGTGCGCCCCCAATTCTGATGCAGCGGCGTATGGAGTGAAATCTCCGATCACCCACCCCTTAGTGATCAGGTCATCCAGTCCTTGGTTGACCTTCTCTTGCGTAAACCATTCATTGCTCTTCTTCATTTCATCAACTCGCATCAGCGAGACGAATGAGCTGCGGCACCTGTGAGACCTGCGACACCTGCGACATCGCAGGTCTCACAGGTTGAGCCCAACACCATCCGCCCCACGTTGATTGGCACGACGTCACAGCTGTGACGTCGCCGGGTTCAATCAGCGCGGGTCGTGATTAGGGGGCAGACCACGTCTGCGGTGGATTGCTGAGGTGTCTGGAGAGCCATTGCGCGAAAGGCGCAGTCCGGCGGAGCATGAACAGAGAGTATAGGCGGCAAGCTTTGGCGACGATCAGGGCCAAGAGGCCAATAGCCATCTTTATCAATGGTAGCGGTGACGGGGCTGCTGGACTTGCAAACAGCTTCCGGAGGCAGGCCCGAAATTGCGGCCCGAGATCTATCACAAACCCAAGCATCAAGGCTGTGGCTGACGCCAGCAGCATTCCAATTATGGTGAGTATGATTGTTGTCATGGGTCTAGATCTTTGGGGCTTTCCTATCGTCTATATAGTAAAGTTGATTCAATTTGCCAAGTTTTATCAAGATACTTGGCAAGTGGGTTAAATTTAGGCTCCAGATTTGCGCTTTCCGTCTGCAAGTATTGCTTCGGGGAAGGCCCGGGCAAAGGCCGACGCAGCATTGAGGTCGCGGAAGTAGAAAGCGGCGGTGCTGCAAGCAACGCCCGGAGCGCTATGACAAGCGTAGGTCTGCGGTTCTAAGTTTGCGCGAAGCCACTCAGCCATGCGATCAAGGAGCGACCCAAGGCCGGTAGGGGGAACAAAAATCTTGACCCTGACCGGGAAGGCCAGATCGTCACGCCGCGCTTGCCGAATCGAATGAGACACCATGGCTGGAACATTATAAGAACAACGCCTGTCGGCAAGGGCCTTAACCGCGACTGCGTTGCTCGGCCTAAACGCACTTGCCATGCCGAATTAGAAGGAAAAGCCTTTCGGCCGCGCCTCGCGTGCGAGGTCGGTTGGTAGAAGGGAAAAAAGTTTGCCCTTCGGCCGGCCTCGTGAAGACGAGGTAATACATGAACAAGATCAATAGCGTCGGCGATGACGGCACCGACGGGGGTGAACATTCGCAGCCGAATAAAGAGGTGCGCATCCTGCGGCGGATTGCGCCGCTTGATGAGTGGCCGATCACAAACGCGTTCGGTTCGGAAGGGCCACTGATCGCAGTAATCGACACGGAAACCGAAGGGCTAGACCCTGAGGCCGATAGCGTGATCGAGATTGCAGCGGCGCTGGTGCGGACCGATGCTGAGGGGCGGATCACCGGCATCATCGACAAAATCTACGGCCTGCAGGATCCCGGCCGGCCGCTGCCAGCCAAGATCAAGACGCTCACCGGGCTCAGCGATGAACGATTACAGGGCAGGTCGATCGATATCGACAAGATGACGGCATTCTTGTGCCGTGCTGATGCGCTGCTGGCCCATGGTGCCAGATTCGATGCGGGATTTTGCCTTCGCCTGCTGCCCGGCATCGCGCATCTGCCGTGGGTATGCACGCTCAATGACATCGACTGGCTTGGCCACCAGTTCGATGGCCGGTCCCTTGGTTATCTGCTGATGCAGCAAGGTCTGTATGCACCCAGGGCGCATACGGCAGGTGATGATGTCACGGCGGCAATCAACCTTGCCGCCACTGGTCTGCCGAATGGCCGAACAGTGCTGGCAGAAGCGCTGGCCAATGCCAGGGCCACGACGGTGCGGGTCGATGCCGAAGGGCCGACATACGATGCGCGGGCCGAGCTGAAGCGCCGCGCTTACAGCTTCGATTGGCTGCGCAAGAGCTGGTGGATCGAGACCTCCGAATTCCAAGCGGATTACGAGCACAGCTGGATCAACCGGCACTTTCCGCAGATCCGGGTGAGCCGAACACCGATCACCTGGATGAATCGGCACTGTTGATCGAACAGTGACCCCAAACAGGTTCGGCGATCGCGTCTGCCAAATATCAAAAAGGGAAGAAGGAACCGGGCAGCGCGCTAGCGCCCCCCCGGTTCTGGCCCTTTGGCCCATGAGAATTGAGCCGTTCCGGTGAAGGAAAAAAGGCTTCGGACACCCTGCGGGGGTCCGCAACTCCAATAAGGAAATACGAATAATGATCGACTTGTATATCGGCGGGGCCTGCTCCGGCCGCGCGCTGACCTATGCGCTTCCACGGGCGCTTATCTGCCCATCGGCCCCTATGGATGCGCCTCTGCCAGCGGGCGGGCTTGGGGTTGTGGCTACGTGTGGAAGCATGGAAGACACGGTGACAACGGTCAGCCGGGTTGCGGCTCAGACTGGCCGGCCCTGGCTGGCGGGCCAGTTCAGCAACCGGTTCACCAGCATCTGCAGCGGGATCCTCCTAGTGCGACCTGTTCCGGCAGGCGTTGAAATTATGATGGTGCATCCCTTCGTCCAAAAGAAGAACGCATCCATGATCCTGATCTCGGCCTGTGCGACGCGGGCCTTCGCATTCGATGGCGATGGGCAGATCATGGAAGTGCCGCCGCCGAAGCGGTCCAAGGCATCAGCGGGCGCTGATCGTGGCTGGTCTGAGCTCCAGCGCGTGATGAAGGCGAGCGTCCAAGGCCACAGCTTCTGGCCGCGGGAATCCTGGGAGATTCATGTCGCCTGAGGTGCGAGGCCGGCGTGGTCACTGTCCGCGCCGGCTCATGCAGCAGTCTGCACCGCCATCACCACCACCATCGCCATAAAACGCCAAGCGGGCGGTTCTCCAGGCGGAGAGCCGCCCGCTTGCGTTCTACTCAAGGAAATCACCATGAAATACTCGCTGCACCCGCCGGTGCTGGCATCGCTCGCCGTCGTCCGAACCAGTCCGGAGCACACACCGCGATCGGCAATTCGCTCGCTTGCCTTGTTTACGGTCGAACGCATCGGACGCCGGGAAGCGCGGTTCGAGATCGTGCACAAGGCGTTCGATACCGACACGCCCCGTGCCAAGATCATCGAAGGCTTGTGTTCACGCATCCCGCCCGGCGCCGAGTTACTGGTGCGCCTCCCTCGTATGCCAGGAGATGAAGCCCACCCAAGCCGTGCCCATACGAATACGGAACGTGCTGCGCCCACCGACATTGACCTGATCCGGCGGAAGCTGCCGAGCCTCACCATCCTGCCTCTGACCGTGACCGATCAGCACCTGGCCGTCGTGGGTGGGCCGCTTGGCCTTGATGTGCCGCGGCCGCAATCGGCACTGATCCGCCGAAGCCGCCGCGCGCCGGACACCGCGACGGCCATGTGGGCCACCTACACCGCCGCGTTCTGCCGGAGGCCTGAAGCCCGCACGCTGTTCGCCGCCTTCACGGCGTGGCGCGTGCTCCAGATGGCCCGGCCCATACCGTTCTGAAATCCGCCATCGGCTCTCGTCAGCTGGTCCAGCCTGCCACTTGGCAGCTTGGCAGCTTGGCAGCTTGGCCATCGGTCGTGGACCGATCCGATCAACCTCTCTGGCCCTCACCACAGAACCGCAGGCATGGCCTGCAAACCCAAATGGACATGTCAATGGATACGCAACGCACCTTCAAATACACCTTCGTTGATACCGAGAGCAGGTGGCATCCTGAACTCGTCGCCGCCAACCGCAGGATCCACCCGGATTGTCAGCATACCCGGGTCGGATCACGCGTCATTACGGCTGCGGCCATCTTCGACGCCGATATCACAAGCGAGGGCACCGTGTCGTTCGGCCCGCTCAAATCTTGGAGCCAATTCAGCAACCGCTCCGATCGCGCGGTCACCAAGGCGCTCTTTGACAATCTAACCGAGCGCCACGATCGCGTTGTGGTCACCTGGGGCGGTGTGCCTGTCGATCAGCAGGTGCTGACGCTCACAGCCATGGAGTGCGGTCTCGTCCTGCCGCCGCAATTTCGCGAGCCGGTATTCGGCAACCGCCAGCGCATGCACCTCGACCTGTCGCTCGCCATGAGGGCAGGCGGCAAGACCTGGCATCACCTATCCGAGGTCGCCTACCGTGTTGGTGTGCCGCTCACTCTCCTGCGAGATAAGGCTCGCTTCTTCCAGACCCGCACGCCGGCCGACTGGCACGTGCTGCAAGGCCATTGCGAACTGGATACCCTCATCACCGCCATTGTCATGGTCGCGTGGCGCATCGCGCAAGGTGCCCCCGGCCTGCGGTTTGAGCCCGCCGTTATCGGTATGATCGCCGCCTTCCTTCGCCAGCGCCCGGCGCATCCCTTGGCAGCTGAACTCAAGGCCTTCGGCGCCGAACTGGAACAATGGATCGCCGAAGATAGGAAGGCAGCATAGCCCGCCATCGGCAAGGTGCTGGCACTCGCGATCGGCTGTGGCTTCACGGACGCCTAGGACCTGGACAGCTTAATCAATGATACGAGCGTTATCCTGGTTTTGGGGCAGCTTTCGAAGCTTGTGCGGCGATGGTCTATACTGACTTGAAGTCGTCCAGATATTCCGAAGCTGGCCTCACCCCAGTGAGTAATAGATGCTCGCGAGCGCGAGTGCACGCAACATAAAGCAACCGGCGTTCGGTTTCGTAAACCTCGTCAAGTTCGGCCTCATCCGCCGCATCGGCAACTCTATCGTCGAGAGGCAGAACGCCCTCATCGCATGCCATTACTGCGACGGCGCGGAATTCAAGACCTTTGGCAAGGTGCATGGAGGCGGTGACAATTGAGCCCGCCTCGTCATTGCGCGGTAGCGCCGATCGGGCACGCTGGACCAATTCCGGAGTGCGAACGAATACGCCGATTTCGTTCCCTTCGATTCCTTCAGCCAACCACTCGGCGATAGTCGTCCTGACCGCTTCTGCCTCGTCCACCTCCGACATAAAGGTCTCAACGCGCGGCGTGGGTCCGTCAAACACGGATACGATACCCTTCCGCTCATCCTCAATGCCATCGACGTCGCGAAACACCCGGGGCAGCAGGTGATCAGCCGCGCGTCGGATCTGTTGGGACGTGCGGTAACAGACCTTAAGTGTGTGCGAGCGACCGCGCACGTCGACCCCCAGGCTCGCCCAAGAGTATGGGTGCTGGAATATCCGTTGTCCCATGTCGCCTGCGAGATACAGGGCGTCGGCCCCATCGGGCGCGATCGCGGCGAAGAAGCGCAACTCGGCGGGTGCCAGATCCTGCGCCTCGTCAAGCACGACGTGGTCGAACGGCTTTGCATATCTCGGCGCGAAAGCCCCTGCCAGTTCGGTGAAGACCTGCGCCCAGGTCGTGTAGCGCTCCGCCGCAAGCGCTGCCCGCACAGCTTCGAACACCGGCCAGAGGCGCTCTCGTTGGTTCGGGCCGAGACGGCTCTTGCGACCCATGCGTTGGACCGTAGCGTAGTCCTCAAACCTGCAGATGCCCCACGCATCGATCACGTTGGTCCATTCCGACAAGAGGAATCGGTCCGAGAAACCCTTCAGCTCTGTGTCGCGGGCAGCCTGATCCAGTCGATCGCGCAGCAAATCGTCTGAAGCGATACGCGGCCTGACGCCATACTCTAGCTGGTAGAGCTGTTCCCCTATGCCCCGGAAAGACGCCGTCGTAATGCGCGGCACGATGCCGCCCGTCTCCGGGGCTAGCACGAGTAACTTCTTTGCCATCGCATCGGCGAGCGGCTGCGAAAAGCTCGCGAGAAGGATACGCGCCGAGGGGTTCTCGCGTGCGAGACGCACGGCACGATGAATGGCTACGATGGTCTTGCCCGTCCCCGCTGATCCGGCAACGCGCGCCGGCCCGGTGTAGCTGCGCCCTGCGAGGTCGCGTTGGGATGGGTGCAGGAATACGCCCCACTTCTCCCAAGGGTAGGCGAGAGCCTGTTCCAATTCGTCCTGGTCGGCAATCGGTCGGATCCGGCGAAGCGCATCGGGATGGGCAAAAGGGTCGGCAGCCGGAGCGATCGGGATTGGCTTGGGCAGCACCCCGGTTGCTGCATATTCGAGCAGCCCCTCGGAGGCTTCGGCTGGGAGGTGTTCGGCCAGCGCGAAGAAGCCATCCTCAGTCGCGGCGCGCACATCGGCGATCCAGTCTGCCGGCACGCCAATCGATAGCAGCGCATCGTCGTCCAGACTCGAGAACAACGCTTCGGGTGCAGCAGGCGCAGGCTCAGACAAGGGCATGACGAAATCGAAGGTTTCAGGAGCCGCGACATCCTCAACCAGTTCGCGCACCTCGACAATCTGGATAGCGCCGGTGCGCGGGTGCGCTTCGATGCGTCGCCGTTCGGCCCAGGCATAGGCATCATCGTGATGATCGACATAGGCAACAAGCAGCGAGTGACCGGTCTTATGGACGATGAGCCGGATATCGCGATTGACCCGCGCTGACCAGAAATTGGGATCCTTGCTCTTGTCGATCCGGTGCAGCTTCAGGCCGTTCCCGGCCGGGTCCATTTGCAGATCGAACACGCTCGCCTTGACCGCCTTCTGGTCCTGCCCGGACAAGCGGTTAAATGCGGCTGTGAAGGTGTCTGCGATCAGGAAGTTCATTAAAAAGAAGTATCTATGATGAGTGGCCCCTGCGGCACGAATGTTTTTGCAAGCTTGCCCTTATTGCCGCGCCGCGACAGCGTTGTAAGCGCGACAGGTTCAGCTAGTGGTCGCAGATCGCTGACAAGATAGAAGCTCTGCCAGGCACCGTCATTTGCGGTGGTCAGTGGGCGATGAGCAGCCCACGCGGCCTTAGCTTTGCCGCTGACCGCCCCGTCATAATCGACAAATCGCCCTCGATATGTGGCAACAGGTGGGCCTGCACTCGCTGCTTCTGAAGCATAAAAAAGGATGTCAGCGGGATGGTCCGCATCAACTTCATGTTTGAATTCAGCAAGCACCATGCCGCTATCGGTGCCGAAAGCCACGAAGCCGGTTTCTGCACATTGCTTCAAGCCGCTCACTAGATGTTGTTCTGGCACCGGCGTTAAAAGCGCTACATCGGCAGTTGGTTCGCTCACATCAACCTCCCCTAAACCCCAAACACCTTCATCACTTCGTCGCCGAAATGGTTGATCACCTTTACCGCTATCCGGCCGCTGGCCGGGCGCTCGAAGGGACGAGAGGTGTCCGAATACAGCGTGGCCCAGGCATCCTCGTCGATTTCGGCCTTCAGAGCGGTCTTGAGGCTCTTGTAGGGATCGTTCGCGCCCAGGAAATAGGCGTGGCGGACGAAGAAGCTTTCCTCGTTGTAGTCGGTGTCGATGAACCAGGCGGCGATGCCCTTGGTGTCGCTGGAGCGGATGTCGCCGGTGTTGGGATCGAACACGTCGACGCCGTTGACCTTCACCCGCACCGTCGTGCCGCCGTCGTCGATCACCTCTACGTCGGGCTCGCCGAAGACGACGAACATGTTGCCGCGGCCGGTGTTCTTCAGCTCTTCCGACATGTGCATATCGGGGTTGATACGCGCCTTGAGGATGGTGAGGCTGCCGAGCTTGTCGAGTTCGGACGAGTGCGCATCGAAGTTGAAAGCGCAGGCGATCAGCACGTCGAAGCGATTGTCGACCGCCTCGCGTGCGGCGGCGACAAGGTCCTGCCGTCCGACGGTGCCGTATTCGGGGCCGATCAGGATGGCGGCCCGGCGTTCCGGGCCGGTTTCACCCTCGATGAAGGTCGCCGCCGCACCGATGAAGCTGCCGGGCCAGGGGGTGATGCTGTCGAAGGTGATGCGGTCGCCCTTGGCCTGCTGTTTGACGCCTTCGGCCTTGAGGTAGTCGATGACGATGGCGGCGAAGTCCTGCCCGGCAAGGTCGGCCGCCGCAGCAGGGCGCTTGCCTTCGGCCGCTTCGATCTCTTCGATCAGGCTGTCGTCATCGCTGGCGGCGATGGTGCGGTGCGGGGACAGGCTTTCGACCGTAAATGGCCCGGCGACGCGGACGCGGGTGTTGTCGGTGTAGGGCTTGTCATAGAGATACTCGAGGTCAGCCCGCGCGGCGATGCTGGCATCGATCTCGTGCTGGCGGGCGATACGAGCTTCCCACCATTTGGCGTGCAGCTCGGCGGCGGCGGACGGCGCCGCGGCCGGCAGTCCGCGCGGGATCTGCCATTCCTCCCACGCTTCGCCGGTTGCGGCATTCATTTCGGCACGCAGCGGTTCGAGCACCGCCTGCCACTTCTCCCAAATGTCATCGATCAGCGGGTTCCTCGCGATCGAACTCAACATGATGCGGGGCACGCGTTCATTGACGAAGCCTTGGCGGATATCACCATGCACGGGAGTTTCTGGCGGGACTGTCTGCGTAAGAGCTGCTTCTTTCGCGCGTCCTTCGCGGCTATCAGCGAGCAGATACCACGGATAGCGGGCGGCCATTAGCCGCGTTCGCGCGAGCGTCAGCGCAACGCGACTGGTGTCCATCGTGATCCAGCGCCGTCCCCATTGCTCGGCAACATACGCCGTGGTTCCGGAGCCGCATGTAGGGTCCAACACAAGGTCGCCTGGGTCGGTCGACATCAGCATGCAACGCTGAACGACCGTCAAACCAGTTTGAACCACATATAGTTTGTCGCCGCCAAATTGGTTTTGACCTAGCGTATCCGCCCAAAGGTCGGACAATGCGTAAGCGCGGAAGTCGTCTAGATATCGCACGTAACCAAGATTGTTGTTGCCGCTGAGCTCAACGCGTCCCGCGGCAAGTAGCCTACGCATCCCATTTTCGTTGGTCTTCCAGCGGACTGACATTGACGGTCTTACAGTTTGACCATCGATATTGACGGGGAACCATGAAGCCGCGCCTTCCCCCTTCTCACGCCCCATGCTCTGGCTCGTGATGTTGTCACGAAAATAGACCTTCCAGCCTTCGGGCAGTGGGTCCTGACCTGCTAGCTCAGCAGCAGTAAGGGTTCTACGCTCGCCATAAAGTGATCGTGCGTTGCGATAGCCAGTGCCACCTTTCTCGCCTGGCCGCTTCTCGACCATATAAGGATGGAACTTCAAATGCGGCTTGTTTCGCGCATACCATACTATTCGATCGAGAGTTGGAGCGATGTTGTCGCCCGTCGAGCTACTGGTCTTTGCAAAAGCGATCTCGACGACGAAATTCTCGACGCCAAAAACCTCATCCATTACCGCCCGCACGCGGTGCACATTCTCGTCACCGATCTGCACGAAGATCGAGCCGCTCTCGGTTAGCAGGTCGCGCATCGCGGTCAGGCGGTCGCGCAGATAGGTCAAGTAGCTGTGAATGCCGTCCTTCCACGTGTCGCGGAACGCCTTGACCTGTTCGGGCTCGCGGCTGATGTCAGTCTGCTTACCGTCCTTCACGTCGCGTGACTGGGTGCTGACCTGCCAGTTCGAGTTGAACTTGATGCCGTAAGGCGGGTCGAAATAGATGCACTGCACCTTACCCTTTAGGCTTTCACGCTCTGACAGGCTGGCCATCACCTGAAGGCTGTCGCCCAGGATCATGCGGTTCGACCAATGCTGATCGTGCTGGTAGAATTCGGCGCGCTGATCCGGCTCGACACCGTTGAAATCGGCGAACAGGTCCGGCGCGTCGCTTTCCGCTTCGCGCGTCTTGGCGGTCTGGCGCTTCAGATCGTCGATGATCGCCTTGGGGTGGATCTTCTCCTGAATGTAGAGCGGCGGCACGTTGACGACGAGGTCGGACCAGTCCTGCCGATCCTTCCCGCGCCAGATCAGCTGCGCATCGGACAGGGTCAGCGTGCCGGTTTCGGCAAGCTGAGCGGCCTGTTCATCGGTGATCGTGATCTTCGCCCCGTTCCAGATGATTTCTGGCACGCTCGGCTCCTCTTCGGTTCGGGTTTCGCCCTCGGCCAGCGGCCGGGCGCGGGGGTAATGCTTGGGCGGCAGCGGCTGACGGTCTTCCTCGCGGCGGAAGAAGCTCTCCATCTCCGCTGTTGGGATGTTCCGACGGGTTGCCTCGCCATGGCGCAGCGCTTCGATCTGCTTCGGGGTGCTGGGCTTGCGGGCCATCACGCGACCGCCCCGTCGATCAGCTTGGTGACCAACGCCTTGAACTCGTCTTCGGTGGTGTAGGGATCGGTGAACTCCGCGAAAGCCCAGCGACCGAAACCGCCGAGCGAGTTGACGCCGGGCACCCACATTTCGCGCATGGTCTGTGCTTTGGCCTTGTCGCTCTCATCGCGCTGACCCTTCATTTCGAGCACGAGGTTCAGCGGCTCCTTGTTGCCGGTATCGAGCCGCGCGAGGAAATCGGGTATGTAACGCCGCATCACGCCGCCATCGAGATAGGGTATCTCGAAGCCGAGCGCCTGGTTCTTGGCATAGGCGAGCACTTGGGGGTGCCCCTCCAGCGCTTGCGCCAGTGCAACTTCCCAGCTCGAATCCTTCACCACGTGGCTGATGTGCGAGCGGGCCGGCTGGGCTCCGGTCTTCCAGCATTCTTTCGAGGTGATGAAGTTCACGTGCCGGGTCGAGCCGCTGGGATTGTAGGGATCGAGCACCGCGACGATGTGGCCGCCGCCACCGCGCGTGCAGGCGATGTCGATCTTCTCCGCCGCGCGGGCAAGCTGTTCCTGATAGAGGATCGCACCGATCGGCACGCCCCTCGTCACCAGATACCCTTCATCGATCCACCGTCGCGCGAGCCGCTGGATCTGCGGGAACAGGTGTTGCTTGGGGAAGCCGTCCTCGTCACGGAAGTGCGTGTAGAGCAGGTGCTTCGCGAGGTTGAAGCTGATCTCCGACGGTCGCAGCTTGGCAAGCACCTCGGGCGTGATGGTGACGCCCGCGCCGACGATCCCCTCCATCGTTACCGAGGTCGGGCCGATATCCTCCGGCGTGATGACCAGGCGGCTGTCGTCGCCGAACTCCGCATGGAGCCGCTCGGTCGGCAACTCGCGCCGGTAGCCGCTGACTCGCGGGAAGCGGATTTCGAGCTCGGCGCGCTCCGCTACCGCGTGAACCCGCGTCACCGGCTTGGGCTGCTTGGGATCGACCTTCTGCGGTGAACGGGCGAAGTCGAACGGGATACCCATGATGTCGGCGTATTCGACGTCGAACAAGCCATCCGCGTTGAGTTCGTAGGACTGGCGCCGCAGCCCGCGGCCAACGACCTGTTCGCACAGCAGTTGGGTGCCGAACGCGCGGACGCCGAGGATGTGCGTGACGGTATTGGTGTCCCAGCCTTCGGTCAGCATAGACACCGAAACAACGCAGCGGATCTGCTCACCGAGGCGGCCCTCACGGCCCACGGTGTTCATCACCTCGCGCAGCAGGTCGCTTTCGTTAATCTCGCCCTTGACTGCACCCGCGCCTTCTCGTGCGGCAAGCTCCCGCTTGAACTGCTCGATTTCGGCAGCGGCTGCGTCCTTGAATCCCTTGTCGAGGGCCTCGCCCGCCTCAAGCTGTCTGGAGTCGATCAACAGCGTGCGCGGCTTCGGCAGGCGACCGCCATGCTCGTCATAGTTGCGGAACAACTCGAGGTGGCCTGCGTGGAACGCTGCACGCTCACCCGCTTCGGCATCGCCGCGCTCGAACCCGGCAATCCATTCGAATACGAGCTTCGAGATAGCGGTGTTCTGGCACACCACGATGAAGACCGGGGGAACGGCGATGCCCGCCTTCTGCCAACGCTCGAATTCCTCCGCGTAATGGCTGTAGAGCGAGTTCAGCGCGGTCAGGAGCAAGGGCGGCAAGTCGAATGGACTTAGCTTCCCCGCAGCAGCCGTGCTTTTCGGCAGCTGCTTGGGCCCCTTTTTGATATTCTCCCAAAGGTCCCGATAGACCACGGTATCGGACTGCACGAGGTTGTCCGTCACCGGCACGCGGGGCAGCTTTACGATCCCGCTCTCGATAGCGTCCATCAGGCTGAAGTCGGAGACCACCCATGGGAACAGGGTTCCTTCTTGGTAGCCGGAGCCACGCAGAAAGAACGGGGTCGCCGACAGGTCATAAACCGCCCGGACGCCCCCGGTGCGCTTGCCTTTCTTAAGCTGACGATCAAGCGCTTCGATGCCGTTGATCCAGAGGCGCGCCGCTTCCTCGTTCTGCTGCGCTTCCTTTTTTTCATCGCCAGTGAGCGCGCCCTCGGCATCGCCGCCGATCTTGTGGCGGTAGCAGTGGTGCGCTTCGTCGTTGATGACGTTGACACGCTCAAAGCGGAGTAGCTTGTCACAGGCGCGTTCCAGCATCTGTGCGTCGGTTTCGATGGTCTTCACCGGCTCAGGGTCGTTGCCTTGAAGGAAGCTGCGCGCTGCCTTGGGCATCGACAGCGTCTCGCGGTGCTGGAAGCTATGATAATTGGTGATGACGATTTCGGCGCGCTTGATCTCGGGCAGCATCTCGGGCGGCACGATCTCGCGGGTATCGTAGTAATTTCCAGGCTCGCTCGGCAGGAGCACTCGCAGCCGGTCCTTGATAGTGATCCCCGGCGCGACGATTAGGAAGGCGCGCGAAAAATCCTTAGTTTCCTTGCGTGCGGCGTTGATAGTCTGCCACGCGATCAGCATCGCCATGACAGTGGTCTTGCCACTGCCCGTGGCCATTTTCATGGCGAGGCGGAACAGTGCCGGATTGGCTTCCTCGTTATCCTTCGCGATCTGGTCCAACAATCCTCGCGTCGCCGCTCGCCGAGGCGCAACCTCGGTCAACCAGATCATCGTTTCGACGGCCTCGATCTGGCAGAAAAAAGGGCGGGGTCCGGCCCATTCCTGCTTGAGCCGACGCCAATGCTCGAGCAGTCGCGCGGTGGCAGGCGTTACGCCCCAGTCGGCCGGGTTGGGGATTGCCCGCCATGCATCGACATAGCCACGGATCTCGTTGATCTTGGCATTCTCAGTGTAGGTTTCTAAATCGAGCGAGGCTTGGGCGACTGCGGCCTTCTTCCGTGACGCGGGAACCGGCACAATGAATTTCGAGGGTCGGCGGCCCGGTATGGGCTCGCCTTCAACCGGCTGCCCGTTGTCATCGAGACGGTGATGAAACGAGGGCGGCTCATACGGCGAGTTGAGGATTGGCCGTTCGTAGAAACTGTTAGTCAACGCGACCCTTCCCCCTTTGTCATTTCCTCAATGTCGCAGGGACTTGGCCAGGTCAAGGCGAACTGGGCGAGGCATTGGATGGGAAATCTCGCGCGGACCATAAGGGTGCTGTTAGCCTATGCTTCGATCACTGCCGACATTGCCGAGGGGCGATTACGAACAACATGATATTGCGGGTCACATGAAAGATTTGTTGGGGGCCCCTAACGCAGTCGACTGGGTGCTGGATCGCGGGGCTGCGGGCATCAAGCCGGAACCTAGTGCTCGCACGGGACGACGAGCTTCAAAACATATCCCGATCAATCGGCGGCTTGACTTTACCTGCCTTATCCCGTTCCTCCAGCTTCGCTACAGCTAGGTCGACCTGATCGACAGCCACCTCGTTCAGGAACCACAACGAGTTCGAAACCCCCGGACAGTGCTCGCCCCGAATGGTCATCCGGCCCGAGTTCCACCTTCGCCGGGAACACCCGTTCAACAAGATGCGGTCGGACTGGCCATACTCGTTATCGAGAAGCTCAATGTAGCGTTCGTAATCCTGCGTTGTCGCCAGATCGTATTTCGCGCGGATCAGGTGATTGATGAAACCAGTGATCGTTACGCCTTCCACACCAGCAAGCCCGATCGGCGAGGATAGCTTCCACTCAGGGAAATCCGTGTCGAGGTTTGTCGAAAGGACCGCGGAGCCCCGCTTCTGAAATGCCGTGACGATGCTTCGAACATCCGTGCTGATGGGATTCATGCCGGCAAGCTTCACCTCGGTAGACGGATACAGCTCGGTGCGGAAGCCGAAGAAGACTTCGAGAAGGTGCTGGACTCCGGCATGCTCGCCGGAGGTGGCATTGTCACTGATAATAGCTGCCGCATCGGTATCGATGACCGAGGCCAACGTGAGCCGAGGACCGAAACGACCCAACCTGATCCGATCCCGGATGGCGACATTGCCCGGGACGAAACGTCCTTCATCATGCAGGTCGCCAATGCCGCAACCCCTAAGCATCGACAAATCCGTCAGCCCTACGCCAAGAACGATAAGATGGACGGACTTCCCCGGTTCGCGCACAAGGCTGATCTGCACCCCTTCGTAGGGGTCTGTTTGCGGATCATCGGCGCATTGCCACTCCAGATGATGTGCACTTTCGCTTGGGGTGCTGACGCATCCGGTCAGCCCTGTCACTGAACCCGCGATCCGGTCGAAATCGCGTTCGCTCTCAGGGGTGATCTGCGACAAAGAGCACCAGTTCATCGCATTTGCCGGAACTGTCAGAGCCAGCATCGCACAGCTTGCCGCTACCTTGAGAGCTCGTTTCACGCCTTGCCACCTTTCGATCCGCACCACTTGGCGCATGTATGAGTCAGGGTTCGGCGCAAAAAACTGTTCCGTATTGGGACAGGGATTGCCCTGAGACCGTTCCTACTTCCCCTAAAGACAGGAAAAACGTCAAAAAACCGTTTTTCAGGTTCGATCCGCTTGGATTTGTAGAATTTTGTCCCAAAACTTGGTGTGAGCTTTCGCAGGCACCAAACGGACCGGGATAAACCCGATGTCGCCCTCGCCCCTCCTTCGCAGGGGCGCGACGAGGCCATGCGATCACTCGTTAAGCTAATGGCGCGTCAGGCAGCGAGGGAATACCTTCGATCAGTCGATGACGCCGCGGAGATGAAATCGTGACGGCGGTCCATTCGAAGTCGCTGTTGCCACTTGAACGTAGGCAAAAATCAGCTGCTCGGGGCTCCGGTTGGGGCCTCGGGATTGCGAAGGGATTTACCGTTTGGCCGCCATTCGCACTGGACGCGAGTGGGCAGCGATGTCTAGATTCTGCGGAGGGACAGACATCACATGGCTAATCTACGCGTTGCGATCTACGGTAGGCATTCGACTACCTTCCAGAATCCGGAATCCTCTGATGATCAGGTTCGCTCCTGCTATCCGCTTGTCGAGCACCTCGGCGGGACGGTGATGCAAGCCTATACCGATCCTGAGATATCGGGCTATCGGCGCGATCGGCCCGGTCTCCAGTCCTTGCTCAAGAGCATCAGGAACGACGAGGTCGATATCGTCGTCTGTGAAGCCATCGACCGCATAGCCCGTGATGGAGAGGACATCGCGTGGCTTGGCAAGAAGCTGCGCTACAGCAACGTCCGCCTTTACACGCTGACCGAGGGGGAAATCGACGACATCAAATTTGCCGTCGCCGGGATGATGGGCTCGATTTTCCTCAAGAACCTCCAGCAGAAAACCTTGCGCGGAATGGAGGCGGCAGTGCTCGCTGGCCGCATGGCTGGGGGGAGGGTTTACGGTTACCGCAAAGCACAGAAGCTAGATGGAAACGGGAACCCGATCCGCGGTCTGCTCGAGATCGACCCCGATCAGGCCGCGGTAGTGAAACGCATCTACTGCGACTTCGCGGCCGGCAAATCGTCTTATGCCATCGCGACGGAGCTCAATGCTGAAGGCATCCCCGGCCCTTCTGGACGAGGCTGGAACCAGTCCACGATCCGCGGTGACCGGAAGAAGCACGTCGGCATTCTTCACAATCCACTCTACCGAGGGGAGCTGGTTTGGGGTCGGCGTGAGTGGCGCCGCGATCCGGACTCAGAGAAGAGAGAGCGGCGCTACAAGCTGAGACCGTCACAGGCGTGGGTGAGGGTCAAAGTCCCCGATCTTCGGATCATCGATCCGGAACTAGGAAGGCAGGTCGATTCTCAGGTCACGCTTCGCTCCAATCCGGCATTGTCAGGAAACGCTGCCAGACAGAGACGAAACAAGCATCTTTTATCAGGCTTGATCAAGTGCGGGGAATGCGGCGCGAACTATGTGATCAACGGAAAGGACTACTATCGCTGCGGTGCCAAACGGGAGGGGAAGTGCGGCAGCGACATCGCGATCCGCAAATCGGTCGTCGAGGAGGCAGCACTAAGGGTGATCCAAGACGGACTGATGACCGCTGAACTCGCTGAGCTTTTCGCGGCCGAATTCAAACGCGAGGTCAACAGGCTGCGTTCGTCAGGAGACAACGAGCAGGAGCGAGCGAGGGCTCGCTTGGCTGAATTGGACTCCGAGATTGGCAATTTGGCGGCAAACTTCGCCCGGGGCGTGGTGAGTTCCACACTCGCAAACATGCTCAGTGACCGGGAGGCTGAACGGGATAGGTTGGTGGACCGTCTGCGACAGCTGCAGTCAGCGCAGCGGGCAGAGATACTTCCCCATCCGGCCCTTCTTGAGCGCTACGCCGAGAAGGTGAAGCAGGCACGCCTCGCCCTCTCCGATCCTTTGGTCCAAACGGAAGCCGCGCAGACACTCCGCTCACTGATCGAGACAGTAACGGTCTATGCGGACGACGAGCGCACTTACGCCGACATAGTCGGCGACCCGGCAAAGGTCATTGATTTTGCAAGGGGAGATGGAGGCCGTCGAGGCGGGGCCTCAAGTTCTATAACGGTGGTTGCGGGAGTTGGATTTGAACCAACGACCTTCAGGTTATGAGCCTGACGAGCTACCGGGCTGCTCCATCCCGCGATACCGAACTTGTTTGG
>LNFM01005970.1_pt1 | contig 20479 bp, 18 predicted proteins | sample 596031 | NCBI WGS metagenome assembly LNFM01 (sample SAMN04254537, study PRJNA301005) | activated carbon metagenome | isolation source: dual media filters at the Ann Arbor, Michigan drinking water treatment plant | place: USA: Ann Arbor | reverse complement strand
CCGCATCCTGTTTGAGCGTAGCGAACGAAGTGAGCGCAGCGAGTTATGCGGCACCCCCTCGAGGCGAGCAGCGCAGGGCAGTCGGAGCGAAGCGGAGACCGCCACAGTCGGCGCCACCGCCGGGCACCGCCTGCCGCGACCCGCGCCGAACTTTGAGCGCAGACTGCAAACGAAGGCGAAAGCGAACGTCCGCAACGGGCCGAGAACCGACAGTCGTTTCACCTCAGTCCTCCTTCAGCTTTTCGAGGTTGCGGATGTCCAGGCTGTCGAACTGCTCGCGAATCTGGAACATGAAGACACCCAGGATCAGCACGCCGATCAGCACGTCCAGCGCGATGCCCAGTTCCACCACCATCGGCATGCCGTAGGTGGCCGCGGTGGCGGCGAAGAAGAGGCCGTTTTCCATCGCCAGGAAACCGATGACCTGCGGTACCGCCTTGGCGCGCGTGATCATCATCAGGAAGGACAGCAGCACGCAGGCCAGCGCGATGCCCAGCGTGCCGCTGGCCAGCGCAGAGGACAGCGCCGAGATCGGAATCGCCAGGTTGAAGGCAAAGATCACGACGCCGATGCCGATGAGCATGATGGTCGGGATGTTGAGCAGCGTCTCGACGTCCCAGCGTATGCCCAGGCGGTCGATCACGCGGTGCAGCAGCCACGGAATCAGCAGCACCTTGAGCAGGAAGGTCAGCCCGGCCGACAGGTAGAGGTGGTGCTGGTCGGTGACATAACCCACCACCGCCGTGGCCAGGGCCAGCACCGCGCCCTGCGCGGTGAACAGGTGGATGAGCGAGAGGATGCGCCGCTGCGAGATCATCGCGAAGGCCAGCATCAGCAGCCCGGCGCCGAGCAGGTTGACGAATTCGGTGAGCAGTTCACTCATGGGGCGGCTTCGTCAGCGACTGAGCAGCAGGTGCACCAGCATCGCCATCACCGACAGCAGGAAGGCCGTGCCCAGGAACTCGGGCACACGGAAGATGCGCATCTTGGCGCTCAGGCTTTCCAGCAGCGCCAGCAGGAAACCGCCCACGGCCAGCTTCGCGACCAGCGCCGGCAGGGCCAGCAGCAACGCCAGCGGGGCGTGTGCCTCGGCGATGCCCCAGGGGAAGAACAGCGCCAGGCCGATGCACGAGTAGGCAAAGAGCTTCAGGCTCGCCGCCCACTCGACCAGCGCGAGGTGCCGGCCGGAATACTCCAGGATCATGGCCTCGTGGATCATCGTCAGTTCCAGGTGCGTGGCCGGGTTGTCGACCGGCACACGCGCGTTTTCGGCCAGCGAGACCATCACGAAGGCCACGGCGGCGAAGGCCAGGCCGGGGTAGATGACAAATTCGCGGTGCGCCAGCGTCTCGACGATGGTCGTCAGCGAGGTCGAGTTCGAGATCAGCGAGGCCGAAAACAGCACCATCAGCAGCGCCGGTTCGGCCAGGAAGCCCACCAGCATCTCGCGCCGCGCGCCCATCGTGCCGAAGGCGGTGCCGACGTCCATCGCCGCCAGCGAGATGAACACGCGCGCCAGCGCAAACAGGCCCACCAGCGCGATGGCATCGGCGGCGGGCGCCAGCGGCAGGTCGGTGGACACGGTGGGGATGATCGAACACGCCAGCACCATGCAGCCGAAGACGACATAGGGCGCGCTGCGGAAGAGCTGCGACGCATGTTCGGCCACCACCGATTCCTTGTGGAACAGCTTGTGCAGCATGCGGTAGGGCTGCAGCAGGCTGGGCGCGCTGCGGTTCTGCAGCCAGGCGCGGCACTGGTTGACCCAGCCGGTGAGCAGCGGCGCCAGCGCGATGGCGATGGCGATCTCCAGCAACTGCGCCAGCATGCCGAGCCAGCTCATCGCGGCGGCCTCATTGCATCACCACCAGCAGCGTGGCCACCAGCGTGAGGAAGCTGTAGAGCAGGTAGACCGCGATGCGGCCCTGCTGCAGCCGGCCCAGCAGCCGCGCGACGTGGTTCGCCAGGTCCACCGCGGGGACGTAGAGCCAGCGCCAGAAATGGTCTTCCACCGACACCTGGTAACGCGGCCGGGCATCGAAGGGCGTGGGCAGCTCGCGGCGCACGACGAAGAAGGGTTCGAAGATCTGTCGGATGGGCTGGCCGAAACCCTCGGCCGTGTCCTGCATGCGCGCCGTGCCCCACGGGAAGCCACAAGCCCAGGGCGGGCTGCGGCGCATGCGACCGTGGTAGAGCCGCCGCACCAGGCCGTAGGCGAGCGCAAAGCAGCCCAGGATGCCCAGCAGGAAGATCACCGGCCCGTAGCTGGCCTGCGCCACGCTGCCGGGCGCCAGCAGCCAGCTGCCACCGGCGGCCACGCGCTCGCCCAGGCCCGCGCCCACCAGCTGCTGGGTGACGGGGTCGATGAGCTGGATGAACTGCACCGGCAGCAGGCCCAGCGCCACGCAGCCCAGCGCCAGCCAGCCCATGCCGGCACGTTCCCAGGCGCCGGCATCGTGGGCCTTCGACAGCTTCTCTTCGCGCGGCTGGCCCAGGAAGATGACGCCGAAGAACTTCACCATCACATAGCCGGCCAGCGCCGCCACCAGCGCGATGACGGCGGCCACCACGGGGATCAGCATCGTCAGCAGCGGCAGCGGCAGCCCGGGCGTGAACAGGAAGCTCTGCAGCAGCAGCCACTCGGCCACGAAGCCGCCCAGCGGCGGCAGCCCGGCGCTGGCCAGCACGCCCAGCAGCATCAGCCAGCCCACCCAGGGCATGGTGCGGATGAGCCCGCCCAGCTTGCCCAGGTTGCGTTCCTTGGTGGCGTGCAGCACGCTGCCCGTGCCCAGGAAGAGCAGGCTCTTGAAGGCCGCGTGGCTGGCCACGTGGTAGAGCGTGGCGGTGAGCGCCAGCGCGGCCATGGGCAGCATCCGGTAGCCGGCGAAGATCAGCGTCAGGCCCATGCCGGCGAAGAGCAGGCCCATGTTCTCTATCGACGAATAGGCCAGCAGGCGCTTCATGTCGGTCTGCACCGCGGCGAAGACGACGCCGAACAGCGCGCTGGCCAGGCCCAGCGCCAGCAGCACGCCGCCCCACCACCACAGCGGCTGGTGCAGCAGGTCGAGGCCGACCCGCAGCACGCCGTAGACGGCGGTGTTGAGCATCACGCCGCTCATCAGCGCCGACACGGGCGACGGTGCGGCCGGATGCGCTTCGGGCAGCCAGACGTGCAGCGGCAGGATGCCGGCCTTGGCGCCGAAGCCCAGCACCGCCAGGCCGAAGGCGGTGGAGGCCCAGAAGGCGTCGAGCCGCTGCGTGCGCATGTTGTTGAAGGTGTACTCGCCACTGCCGGCCTGCAGCACGCCGAAACAGAGCAGGATGGCGATGGCGCCGATGTGCGCCATGGTGATGTAGAGGTAGCCGGCGCTGCGCACCTCGGGGATGCGGTGGTTGGCGGTGACGAGGAAGAAGGACGACAGCGCCATCGTCTCCCACATCACCATGAAGGCGTAGGCATCGTCGGCCAGCAGCACACCCACCATGCTGGCCAGGAAGAGGTGGTATTCCAGGCACAGCAGCCCCGGCGGCGTGCCCTCGCCCTGGCGGAAGTAGCCGGCGGCGAAAGCCGAGATGCCCGCCGACGCGGCGCCGATGACCATCAGGAAGTAGGCCGACAGGCTGTCCAGCCGCAGGTGGAAGGGCAGCGTGGGCAGCCCGATGGGCAACACCGCCACCTCGGCTCCGTTGCCCAAAGCGCTGGCCGAGACGATGAACAGCGCCAGGCCCAGCACGCCACCCAGCGGGAAGAGCACGCGGGCCACGAAGGCCAGCCTGCGCAGGGCCAGCACGCCGGCCAGGCCGACGAGCAGCCAGCCACCGCAGATCAGCAGAACCGCATCGATGTGCAGCCAGGCACCGGCGTCCGGCCAGGCTGCGGCAGCGTTCACGGGCGGCGCTTGCTGCGCGCCGCAGGCGCGGGCGCTGCCCCGCTGGCCTGGTAAGTGGCGCCGTGTTGCGCGAGGTAATCGCGGATGAGCTGCCGCACCACCTGCGAGGGCGTCAGGTCCTGCTGCGCACACAGGCGTTCGAACGCGGCCTTCTTGTTGGGGTCGATCAGCAGCGTGAGCCGCGCCGTCTTGAGTTCCATGGGCAGGTCTTCCAGCAAAGGTCGTGCACTCATCCGGCCTGGGCCAGCAGCGCCGCCGTCACCGCGGCGAAGTCGGCGCGCAGCTGCTTGTAGGCCACGCCGTCCAGCCCCTGCGGTGGCCGCAGCGGGCCGCGGCGCAGGTCGGTCAGGTTGCGGCCCTTGAAGGCAAAGACGATCGTGTTGCTGCGGTCGGTGGCGTCCACCGTCAGCACGTTGCCGCCGAAACTGCGCCGCATGCGGTCGACCAGGACGTCGAAGCGGTGGTGGCCGGCGTGCAGGTTCACCGCCAGCACGCCACCGGGTTCCAGCGCGGCGTGGCAGTCGTCGTAGAAACGCGCGGTGCCCAGGCGCAATGGCAGGCCGTCGCTGTCGTAGCCGTCGACCAGCAGCACGTCGCAGGGCACGGCGGCCTCCCGCACGACGGTCGCGCCGTCGCCGTGCACGACCGTGAAGCGCGGGCCGTCGGGCGGCACGTGGAAGGTGTCGCGCAGCGCGATGACATGGGGGTTGATCTCCACCGCGCGGATGGCCGTGTGCGGCAGGTGGCGGTGGCAGAACTTGGCCAGCGAACCGCCGCCCAGGCCGATCATCGTCAGTTGTCGCGGCGCCGGATGGAAGAGCAGGAAACCCATCATCGTGCGCGTGTATTCCAGGTCCAGCGCGTCGGGGTTGCGCCGCTGCATGCGGCTTTGCACCTCGCAGATGCTGAAGTGCAGCGCCTTGGACTGCGGCGTCTCGTGAACGAAGGGCCGCACGTGCTGCGGCCCGACTTCGGCGCTATCGGGCATGGGCGGGCCGCACGGGGCCGAGCGGCAGCGACGGGCGGATGCCGCCCAGCTTGCCGTCGACCTTCATGGGTGTCTGGTGCACATGCGCCATGTTAACAGCATGTGCATGCTATGCGCAGGCTTCCAGACCCGGGGCAAGCACCCGCGTGACCAAGCCCCGACAGCCCGTCCGTCGCGCCGCCGGTGTGGACTAGACCGCCACCGGCGTGAACCCCGCCTCGGTGATGGCCGCTTGCAGCGCCGCCGCGTCGGCGGTGGCGCCTTCGATGGCCACGCGGTGCGCGGCCAGGTCGACCTGCACGCTGGCCTGGGCATCCAGCGCCTTCACGGCCCGGGTGATGGTGCTGACGCAGTGGCCGCAGGTCATGTCCTGCACTTCGAAGGTGATCATTTTGTGCTCCAGGAAGTCCGGTTCAACGCAGAGCATACTGGCCGGCCCACCCTGGTGGCCCCGCGCGCGCTGTTGCGCGCCGAGCCACCCTCCCTGTGCCCATGCCCCCGAGCCCCCTGACGCCCTCCACCCCCACTGCCCTGCAGTTGCAAGTCACGGGCATGACCTGCGCTTCGTGCGCCGGCCGTGTCGAGAAGGCCCTGCTGAAGGTGGCCGGCGTCGGCGGCGCGCAGGTCAACCTGGCCACCGAACGCGTCTCGGTGGCCATGGCCACGCCCGACCTGCCCCGGCTGGTGGCGGCCGTGCAGAAGGCCGGCTACGGGGTCGTGCTGACCGAGACCACGCTGCAGATCGAAGGCATGACCTGCTCTTCCTGCGTCGGCCGCGTCGAGAAGGCCTTGCTGAAGCTGCCCGGGGTGACCTCGGTGGCCGTCAACCTGGCCACCGAGCGCGCCACGGTGCAGGCCCTGTCTACCGTGCCCGCCGCGGCCTTGCGTGCGGCCGTCGAAAGGGCCGGCTACACGGCGCGTGATGCGACGCAGCCCGCGCCCGTCCTGCGCCGGGCCTGGCCGGCCTGGGCCGCTGCGGCCCTTGGTGCGGTGCTCACGCTGCCGCTGGTGGCACCCATGCTGCTGATGCCTTTCGGTGTCGACTGGATGCCCAACGGCTGGCTGCAGCTGGCACTGGCCACGCCGGTGCAGTTCGGCCTGGGCTGGCGCTTCTACAAGGCCGGCTGGAAGGCTGTGCGCGCCGGCGCCGGCAACATGGACCTGCTGGTGGCGCTGGGCACCTCGGCGGCCTACGGACTGTCGGTATGGCTGCTGTTCCGGCACGCCGCGCACGGCATGCCCCACCTCTACTTCGAGGCCTCGGCTGCCGTCATCACGCTGGTGCTGCTGGGCAAGTGGCTGGAAGGCCGCGCCAAGCGCCAGACGGCCGACGCGATCCGCGCGCTGAACGCGCTGCGGCCGGCCACCGCGCGTGTGCTGCGCAACGGCGCCGAAGTCGAGCTGCCGGTGGAGGCCGTGCGCGTCGGCGATCTGGTGGCCGTGCGGCCTGGGGAACGCGTGGCCGTCGACGGCGAAGTCACCGCCGGGCACAGCCATGTCGACGAATCGCTGATCACCGGCGAGAGCCTGCCGGTGGCCAAGACCGCGGGCGACCGCGTCACCGGTGGTGCCATCAACGGCGAAGGCGCGCTCACGGTGAAGACGCTGGCCATCGGCACCGAGACCACGTTGGCCCGCATCATCCGCATGGTCGAATCGGCGCAGGCCGCCAAGGCGCCCATCCAGCGCATGGTCGATCGCGTCAGCGCGGTCTTCGTCCCGGTGGTGCTGGGCATCGCGCTCGCCACCTTCCTGGGCTGGGTGCTCGTCAACGGGCAGTGGGAGCCCGCGATCATCCATGCCGTGGCCGTGCTCGTCATCGCCTGCCCCTGCGCCCTGGGCCTGGCCACGCCCACCGCCATCATGGCCGGCACCGGCGTGGCGGCACAGGCCGGCATCCTGATCAAGGACGCCGAGGCGCTCGAAGTGGCACATGCCGTGAACACCGTGGTCTTCGACAAGACCGGCACGCTGACCGAAGGCCGGCCCACGCTGGCGGCCGTGCAGCCCGCCGAAGACGGGCCGCCGGCCGCCGACCTGCTGCGTCTGGCTGCCGCCCTGCAGCAGCACAGCGAACACCCGCTGGCCCGCGCGGTGCTGGACCGGGCACGGGCCGACGGCCTGAACGTGCCCGCGGCCTCGGACACCCGCGCCCTGCCCGGCCGCGGGCTGCAGGGCCAGGTCGATGGCCGGAAGCTGGCCTTGGGCAGCAGCCGCTGGCTGCGTGAACAAGGCCTGCCCGCCGGTACGCTGGACGCCGAGGCTGCGGCGCTGGAAGCGGCAGGCCGCAGCGTGTCGTGGCTGGTGCAACTGGCCGATGCAGACCACGGCGCACCACCCCAGCTGCTGGGCCTGCTGGCCTTCGGCGACACCGTCAAGCCGGCGGCACGTGCTGCCGTCGCGCGCCTGCAGGCACTGGGCGTGAAGACCGTGATGCTCAGCGGCGACAACCGCGGCAGCGCCGAGGCGGTGGCGCGTGAACTCGGCATCGACGACTGCCGCGCCGAGGTGCTGCCCGGCGACAAGGCCGCCGCGGTGCAGGCGCTGCGCGCCGACGGTCGCGTCGTCGCGATGGTCGGCGACGGCATCAACGACGCGCCCGCGCTGGCGGCGGCCGACGTGGGCATCGCGATGTCCACCGGCACCGACGTGGCGATGCAGACCGCCGGCATCACGCTGATGCGCGGCGACCCGCGGCTGGTGGCCGATGCGCTGGATGTCTCGCGCCGCACCGTGGCCACCATCCGGCGCGGCCTGTTCTGGGCCTTTGCCTACAACGTGGTGGGCATACCGCTGGCGGCGGCGGGCATGCTGAGCCCGGTCATCGCCGGCGCAGCGATGGCACTGTCGAGTGTCAGCGTCGTGGCCAACGCGCTGACGCTGCGGCGCTGGAAAGCGGCAGCAAAGACGGCGGCGCAGTCCACCACGCCGCCACCCGCCACGGCACGCTGAAGCTTCAGCGCGCGGCCACGGTGATGCGCCCGACCATGCCGGCCTGGAAGTGGCCGGCGATCAGGCAGGCGAAGTCGAACTCACCGGCGCGGTTGAAGTGCCAGACGATCTCGCCCGTCTTGCCTGGCGCCACGTGGGCCATGTAGGGCTCGTCGTGTTCCATGCCGGGGAACTTCACCATCAGCGCGGCATGCTCTTCGAGTTCCTTCTGCGTGCCGATGACAAACTCATGCATCTGCCGGCCATCGTTGCGGATCACGAAACGCAGCGTCTCGCCGCGCCGCACGGCGATGCGGTCGGGCGTGAAGCGCATCGCATCGCTCATGCCGATCTCGATGCTGCGCTTGACGGCGCCCGCCTCGCCGGCGATGCCCCAGGGCTTCTGCTCCTTGCGCACGGCAGCCGGTTTGTCATGGGCCTGTTCGCCATGGGCGCGAGCCCGTGTGGCTGAGAGGGCCAGCCCGGCCAGGCCCGCAACGGTGGCCAGCGCGGCCGATCTGCGGTTCAGTGTCATGGTGGTGTGCTCCTGATGTGGGACCGAGGGGGTGGCGGACGGGCCGCGTTCAGTGACCGGCATGGCCGCGCCCGGGCTTGCGCACCTTGACCTCGACCTCGGTCTTCGGCCGGGCCACCGGTGGCAGCGAGGTGCCGCCCTCGGCCTTGAACCGCGCCGGCTCGGCCAGCGCACCGGTCCACTCGTAGGCCACGGTGCCGGGCGGGTGCTGGAACCAGCCGGGGTCGCTGTAGTCGCCGGGTTTCTGGTCCTTGCGCACCTTCACGATCGAGAACATGCCGCCCATGCCCACCGCACCGAACGGCCCCTGCCCGGCCATCATCGCCGCGGTGTTGTCGGGCAGGGGCATCTCCATCTCGGTCATGTCCTTCATGCCGCGCTCGCCCATCACCATGTAGTCGGGGATCAGCTGCGTGATCTGCCGCGCCACGCGGCTGTGGTCGACGCCGATCATCGTCGGCACGTCGTGGCCCATCGCGTTCATCGTGTGGTGGCTCTTGTGGCAGTGGAAGGCCCAGTCGCCTTCTTCGTCGGCGAGGAAGTCCATCTGCCGCATCTGCCCCACCGCGATGTCGGCCGTCACCTCGTACTGGCGCGTGCTCTTCGGCGTCGGCCCGCCATCGGTGCCGGTGATCAGGAATTCGTGGCCGTGCAGGTGGATCGGGTGGTTGGTCATCGTCAGGTTGCCCACCCGCAGGCGCACCTTGTCCATGTGGCGGACGTTCAGGCTGTCGATGCCCGGGAAGATGCGGCTGTTCCAGCTCCAGAGGTTGAAGTCGAGCATCGTCATGATCTTCGGCGTGTAGCTGCCGGGATCGATGTCGTAGGCATTGAGCAGGAAGCAGTAATCGCGGTCGACCTCGTCGATCAGCGGGTGCTTGCCCTTGGGGTGGGTGATCCAGAAGCCCATCATGCCCATCGCCATCTGCACCATCTCGTCGGCGTGCGGGTGGTACATGAAGGTGCCGGGGCGGCGCGCCACGAACTCGTAGACGAAGGTCTTGCCGGGCGGAATGCCGGGCTGGTTCAGCCCCGTGACGCCGTCCATGCCGTTGGGCAGGCGCTGGCCGTGCCAGTGGATGCTGGTGAGCTCGCCCAGCTTGTTGGTGACGAAGATGCGCACGCGGTCGCCTTCGACGACCTCGATCGTCGGCCCCGGGCTTTGGCCGTTGTAGCCCCACAGGTGGGCCTTGAAGCCGGGCGTCATCTCGCGCACCACGGGCTCGGCGACGAGGTGGAATTCCTTGACGCCCTGGTTCATGCGCCAGGGGCAGGTCCAGCCGTTCAGCGTGAGCACCGGGTTGTAGGGCCGGCCGGTGTTGGGCACCAGCGGTGGCGCGGTGTCGGCCGTGGTCTGGATGACGGGTTCGGGCAAGGCGGCCATCGCCACCTTGCTCACACTGGCGGCCGAGACGGCGGCGGTAATCGCGCCGGCGCCGCCGAGGAAGTTTCTGCGCTTGAGCATCTGGGGTGTCCTCGAGGGGTTCAGTGGCCGGCACCGGCGGCTTCGGGCGCGGCGGCGGGGCTGCCGGCCATCGCGCTGCCGCCCAGGCTGGGCTTGCCGATGAGCGCCATCTCCATGTCGGCCTGCGCGAGCCAGAAGTCGCGCAGCGCGTCGATGGCGGCGTTGACGCTGGCGATCTGCACACGGGCGTCGGCCAGCAGTTCGAACACGCCGATGAGCATGCCGTTGTAGCGCAGCACGTTCTCTTCGGCGATGCGCTGCCGCAGCGGCACGATCTCGTCGCGATGGTGGCGCGCGATGTCCCAGGCGCTGCGCAGGTTGCCGTAGGCCTCGCGCACTTCGGAACGGGCGTTGACGGCGGTCTCGGCCGCGCGGTGCACGGTCTGCATGTAGAGGCCTTCAGCACGCGCGACGCGCGCATCGCCCCAGTCGAAGAGCGGCAGTTCGATCTCGAGCTCCCAGCCGCGCTGGGTCGGCCCTTCGTTCGACGAATTGCGCATCAGCCCCAGTTCGAGCACGTTGACGAAACGCGTCACGCGTGTCAGGCCCAGGTTGCGCGCCGTGTGCTCGGCGGCCAGGCGCGCGCCCTGCACGTCCAGGCGCTGGGCCATGGCCACGCGCTCGATGTCGGGCCGGTCGGCGGGTTCGGGCGGCAGTGCGGGCAGGCGCTCGGGCAGCGTGAAGGCGGTCTGCGCGCCCCACAGCCCCAGCAGGCGCGTCAACCGTTCGCGCGTGGCACGTTGCGCCTGTTGCGCACGCGCCAGGCTGAGCGCGGCGTCGGCATAGAAGCCCTGTTCACGCGCCTGCTGCAGCTTGTTGAAGTTGCCCACCGCGGCCATGCGGCGTGCCAGCTCGGCACTGGCCTCGGCAGCCTGCATCACCTGGCCGGTGTAGCGCACGGTCTCTTCGGCGGCCACGGCGTTGACCCAGGCCTTGCGTGTATCGGCCGCCAATTCGAGCACACGCCCGGCCACGGCCGCCTGCACCTGCTCGAAGCGGCGCTGCTCCAGCGGCCGCACCAGCGGCAGGGCCAGCCAGCGCGCCAGGTTGACGTGCAGACCGCGCTCGATCTCGCGTTCGTCGCCCTTGCTGCTGCGGCCGAAGCTGAAGCCCGGGTTGGGCAGGCGGCCGGCCTGCACGATCTCGGCCTCGGTGATGCCGAGGTCCTGGAAGGCAGCCTGCAGGCCGCGGTTGTTCAGCAGCGCCACCTGCACCGCGCTGTCGACGGTCAGCGGCTGGGCCAGCAGCGCGTCGACACGCTGCTGCAGCGCCTGCTGGTCGGCATCGGATCGGGCCTGCACCAGGTCCTTGCCCAGCCGGGCCTGGGCCGTCTGCTGCACGGGGCCGAAGCCGCCGTCGGGGCTGAACGAGGCACAGCCGCCGAGCAGCAGGGCGGCCATCAGCAGGCCCAGCCGCTGCGGCAGGGCGCGGCAGGGCGCGGTGCGGCAATGGGCGGTCATGGACGTGCTCCGGCCGGCGCGGATGGGGGCACGGCCGCCGCGGGCTGCGGCGGCTCCGCCGGCTCGGGCGCGTGGGCTTCGCGCGTGTAGACGCGCCAGCCGCCGATCCGCGTGACGGTGTCGTTGGCGTCGCGCCAGGAACCGACGGGCGTGTCGCCCAGGCGGCGGTAGCGCGCAAAGACCGAGCTGTGCTTCACGGGCGGCACGGTGGCCTGTGCGTTCAGGACGTCGGGCAGGCGGGCGCCTGGCCTGTCCAGCGGTCGTTCCTGCGCGCTGGCCGCAAGTGGCCAGGCCAGCAGCGTGGCCAACATCAGCCTGGACCCGGAAAACGACCTGCGAGAGCCGGCGCACGGGCGCTGGCGGGTGGGTAGGTGGGGCATGGCGAGTCCTGTTCAGGGGACGAAGGGCCGACGTTGGCCCGGCGCTCGGGGCGCCGGATCGGGGCGGAGGGCAAGCCCGGCCGGTGACGGCTGCGCGCTGGGGCGCACGCTGCCTCGTCGGGCGTCAGGCGGCGGCTCGGGGCGGGCGCTCGAGGCCCGCGACGGCCACGCTGGCCAGCCGCACCGACACCCGCGTGCCGCTTTCGCGCACGGCCTCGGGCTGGCCCAGCACAGGCGCCGCGGCCGGCAGCGCGGGGGCCAAGCCACAGGCTGCGCAGGCACTGCAGCGGTGGCCGGCATCGGGCACCGCGCTTTCGTCGAGGCCGTTGGCGCTGGGCGCAGCCTGCGTATCGGCAGCGGCGTGGCAAGGCGGCGCCGCCACTTCGTGCTCGGCCGCTGCCACGGTGGCAACCGCCGCCGGCAGGTGTTGCCCGGCACAGTTCATCAGGCATCCCGCGGCCAGACCCTGCAGGGGCAGGACCAGCGCCAGACACCAGATGCAGATGAGCCTGAACACACGCAACATTGCGCGACTCTAGCGCAGCCGGTCCGGGCCCACCACGGCCCGGGTTTGTTTCTCGCCAAAGCAGGCCGGGCGACGGCCGTTCAGATCGGCGCAGGCGGTTCGGCGGCCTGCGCGAGGAATTCGACCGGCCGCGCCGCATCGGAGCAGGTCGAGGTAGAGGCGGTCAGCGCGGACTCGAAACGCGGATCGCGGCGCAGTCGCTTGTCCAGCTCACGCAGGCGACCGTAGGCGTGCGGGGTGGGGTTGCCGGTCTCGACGCCGCGGGCATTCCAGCAAGGCGTCCATGCCCAGCTTCGAGAGATCGAGCCGCATGCGCCCGGGCCGGGGCGCCGTGGCCGCGGCGCGCAGCGCGCCCTCGTTCGAACGCGCCGCTGTTACCGTGTACGGGCGGCTTCACGCCGGGGCCGAACCGGTGGCCGCGCGGTACAGCCTCAGTGCTGCAGTTCGCGCAACTGGATGCTGTCGGGGGCGGTGCCGCTGCGCACGGCGGGCCGCGTCGCTTCACGTTCCAGCACCCGGGCCGAAGGTGAGTTCAGCTCGCCCTGCATCTCCACCGTCGCCGTTCCGGGCGCCAGGTTGCCCAGGGCGGCATAGGCCGCGGCCAGCGCGTCGTCGTCGGTGGTGTCCTGCACCTCTTCCGGGCGCGCCGCGGGCAGGGTGTCCATCACCGCGGCGGTGCGGTAGACCTCGTCCTCGCTCGCTGCGTTGTGGTGGTCCCGGTCGATGATGGCCACGGCCATCTTCGAGCGCAGGCTCGCCAGGCCGACCGGCGACCAGTTCGTGACCAGACCCTCGAACTGCGACAGCGCACGTTCCATCACGTCCACAGGCAGCTTGTGCAGCGCCTTCAGTCCGTGCTTGCCGATGGCGTGCTCGACGAAGACGAGGTGGCGCAAGGTCTGGCGCGTCTCCGGCAGTTCGTCCAGCAGCTCGGCCAGCTGCCGGCGCATCAGCGCCAGTTCCTGCTTCGCAACCCGGGCCGTTTCCTGCTCGCGCGAGGGTGGCTTGGCCGCGGTGGGCGCCTGTTGCAACACCAGCTTGACGCCATCGTCGGCGCGCTTGATTTCCACGTCGTGCGTGAAGAAGGCGGTGACGCCCCGGCTCACGCGTTTCAGCAGGCTGGGCCTGGAGGACTTGAGTGCAGCGCTCATGACGGTGTTGCTGCCGACGGCTGGCAGATCGGTGGGCAAGGCATCAGGCGGATCGAAACGCACATGACGGCCATTTCGGCCATTCTGCGGCCGCATTGAGGCGGGCTTGTGACCAAAGGCATCACCCGGTGACACCCGCCGCGCCAGGGCGGTGGGGTGCGGTCTCAGCCAATGCAGGTGCGGTTCTTGCCGGTGCGCTTGGCTTCGTAGAGCGCTTCGTCGGCGCGCTCCAGCGAGGCCTGCAGTGCCTCGCCGGTGCGCCAGGCCGTGACGCCTGCCGAGAAGGTGACGAAGACTTCGCGGCCGTCGTGCAGGAAGAGCGCCTCGCTCAGGCTGCGCTGCAGGCGCGTCAGCACCTGCTGCGCTTCGCTCACGTCGATGCCGGGCAGCAGCACGACGAACTCCTCGCCGCCGAAGCGCGCGAGGTGGTCCACCGGACGCAGGCGCTCGCGCACGGCGGCGGCCAGCGTCTTCAGTGCCACGTCGCCCGCGGCGTGGCCCAGGCTGTCGTTGAGCTTCTTGAAGTTGTCGATGTCGATGAGGCCCACGGCGAGCCCGGCGCCGCCGCCCTGCCCCTGCTCGCGCTCGGCACGCGCACTTTCGGCCTCGAAGGCCTGGTTCAGGCCGCGGCGGTTGGCCACCTGGGTCAGTGCGTCGGTCGAGACTTCTTCGGACAGGCGGCGCAGTTCTCCCTCGAGTTCACGCACCCGGGTTTCCATTTCACTGGCGCGGGCATGGTCCGCCTGCAACCGCTGCTGCGACAGGCCGACGGCCGATTGCACCGCGCGTGTGTCGTGCAGCAGCGCCTTCACGACCTCGGCCAGGCCTTCGAGCGTGTCGGCCTGCTCGATGGCCGCAGCATGCGCGGCGGTGGCTTGCTGGAAGCGACCGGCCTGGTCGCCGAGTTCACCGACCTCCAGCAGCATGTCGTGGATGAGTTGCTTGAGCGCATCGCGCGCCGCCTGGCGATCGCCACGCAGGCGCTGCTGGTGGCGGCGGGTGTCGGCCAGCAGCGCACCGACGGCGCGCAGGCCGCGCAGGTCGAAACCCTCGTCCTCGTCCAGAGCGGCCTGCAGCGCCTGGCACTGGCCACGCGTCCAGCTGTCGTCCTCGGCCAGTTCGGTGAGGCCGGCGGTCAGCTCGCGACACAGGGCCGTGAGTTCGTCGAGCAGCCGGTGGCGGCCGACAAACAGCCGCTGAGCCTGCACGCAGACGGCCTCGATGGCCGCCGCACGCGCGGGCGTGGCCCCCTCGCTGGCCAGTTCGTCGGCCAGTCGCGCCAGCTCAGCGGCCAGCTTGACGGCCAGCGGCAGCGCCGGCGGCAGCGCCGCACGCACGGTGCTGCTCAGCGCCTCGGCCAGCGGCGGCCAGGCGCCGGCCGTCGCTTCACCGCGGCGGGCGGCCTCGACTGGCGGATCTTCGACGCCGGTCTGCGCCGGGTCGCCGGGCTGGTCGGTTTCCCAGGCCGAGAGCAGCGACTGCAGACGCTGCAGCAGGCGTTGCGCGTCGCTGCGGCTGCCGTCGAAGACACGCTTGAGGCTTTCCTTGCGCCGTGCCGTCGTCCACTGGCGGCCGCTGCGGTCGAGGTTGCGCGCCAGCCTTTCGCTCAGCGCAGCCCAGGCCGCCAACTGGGCCTTCGCCTGTGTCTGCGCATCGTCGGCGCTGCCGTCGCTGGCGGTACGCGTCTCGGGTGGCGGCTGGCCGGCTTCCTCGGCATAGGCACGCGCGTAGTTCTCGGGCGTGGGTTCGAGCTGCGCCTGGGCCAGGCGGCGCAGCGCACCCTTGGCCAGCGTGGCCGCCGCTGCGCCTCCGCCCTTGCCTGCCGCTGGCGCGGCCACACCGTCCCGCGACGGCGGCGGGGCCGGACGCACCAGGCTCACGGACGCTGCAGCCTGGCGGCGTAGCCCCGGCCGGCATCCTCGGCGGCCACCTCATCGGCGGCGTCGGCGATCCAGGGCGCCTTGCGCGGCAGCACGGTCTGCTCGAGCCAGCGCTGCAGGTCGTCGGGCGGCACGGCACGGCTGAACAGGAAGCCCTGCATCACCACGCAGCCCAGGCGGTGCAGCACTTCCATCTGGCGCAGTGTCTCGACGCCCTCGGCGACGACACGCAGGCCAAGCGATCGCGCCAGCGCGATGATCGCGGTGACGACCGCGCTGCTTTGCGGCGTGATGCCGAGGTCGCGCACGAAGCTGCGGTCGATCTTCAGTTCGCTGATCGGCAGCGTGGTCAGGTAGGCCAGCGACGAGTAACCGGTGCCGAAGTCGTCGATCGAGATCTCGACGCCGATCTCGTTCAGGCGGTGCAGCGCCGGGATCACGTTCTGCAGGTCCTTCATCAGGTTGCTTTCGGTGATCTCGAGCTGGATCACGCGGTGCGGCACGTTGAAGGACGTGACGCACTGGTGGATGTGCTCGACGAGGTCACTGCGTTCGAACAGGCGGCTGGGCAGGTTCACCGCGATCGCGTCGGCGAAGCCGAAGCTGTCCTGCCAGACGCGCGCCTGGCCGGCGGCCTGGCGCAGTGCCCACTCCGACAGCGGCACGATGAGGCCGGTGTCTTCGGCCAGCGGGATGAAGTCGGCCGGCGGCACGAGCTTGCCGCCGCGCTGCCAGCGCATCAGCGCTTCGGCGCCGACCATGCGCGCGCCGCGCACGTCGATCTTGGGCTGGTAGTGCAGCACCAGCTCTTCACGCTCGATGGCCTTGTGCAGCGCCGTTTCCAGTTCCAGCTTCTCGCGCCCGCGGCCGGCCAGCTGCGGGCTGTAGACAGCCGAATTGTTGCGGCCCTGCGCCTTCACCGAATACATGGCGACGTCGGAATTGCGCAGCAGGTCGACCACCGTGTTGCCGTCGCGCGGGAAGATGGCCACGCCGACGCTGGCGGTGACAAAACACTCCTGACCGCTGACGAAGATGGGGTCGCGCATCGCGCTCAGCACCCGTTCGGCGACACGCTCGGCGTCGGCGTCGGACGTGACCTCGGGCAGCAGCGCCACGAACTCGTCGCCACCCAGGCGGCCCACCGCTTCGAGTGCGCGGTGCGAACGGGCGCCGGCGGTCTCGATCTGGCCGTCCATCACCTGGTCGCTGTGGCGCACGCAGGCACGCAGCCGGCGCCCGACCTCGACCAGCAGTTCGTCACCGGCGCCGTGGCCCAGGGTGTCGTTGATGATCTTGAAGCGGTCGAGGTCGATGAGCAGCAGCGCACACTGGTGCTGCATGCGGCGCGCATGTTCCAGCGCCCTCTCGGCGCGCCAGATCAGCTGGCGCCGGTTCGGCAGCCCGGTGAGGGCGTCGAAGTTGGCCAGCTCGCGGATCTTGTCCTCGGCGGCGCGGCGGTCGGTCACGTCCTGCACGATGCCGCTGTAGCCGATGCCGTGCCCATGTTCGTTGAACTCGGGCTCGGCTTCGGCGTGGATGATGCGCTGGCGGCCGTCGAAGAGCACGATGGGCACGTCGGTGGCCAGCACCGAGGCGTGGCGCATCACCTCGTGCATGAGGCGCAGGAAGGTGCGGCGGGCCTCCTGCGGCACCATGCGCAGCAGCACACGCAGCGTCACGCGCTCGTGGGGGCCGAAACCGAAGACACGCAGCGCCTCGGGCGACATCAGCAGGCCGCCTTCGCTGCGCCGCCAGTCGAAGCTGCCCATGCGCGCCAGGTCTTGCGCACGCGCCAGCTTGGCGCGGTTGCGTTCGAGCTCGATGCGTGTGCGCGAGGCCCGCAGCAGGTAGTGCAGGCGCCCGGCCAGCAGGCTCCACTGCGTGGCCTTGACGAAGAAGTCAGTGGCGCCGGCCTGGTAGGCGCGGGTGATGGAGGCGTCGTCCTCCAGGCCGGTGAGCATCAGCACCGGCACGTTCTCGAAGCCGGGCGTGCGGCGCAGGCGGCGGCAGGTGGCGAAGCCGTCCAGGCCGGGCATCATCGCGTCGAGCACGATGAGGTCGGGCATCCAGTCGCGCAGCAGTTCCAGCGCCTGCTCGCCGCCACTGGCCTCGACGATCTTGAAGCCGCGCTCGCGCAACGCCAGCGCCGTGAGCAGCAGGTTGACCTCGTCGTCGTCGACGAGCAACACCTCCGGCTGAGCCGTGTGGCTGGCGTCGGCGTAGGGATGCGTGGCGGTCATCGGCAGGGGTGGCGTCACTGGCGCAGCATAGCCTTAACCGCCGCCAGCGCTGCCTGGCCGGCGTGAAGCAATCGTTCGATATCACCGGCAAGCGTTCCCGGCCCGTTGGTGCGCAGCCGCCGTTCGACCTCGGCGCACACCTGCGCCAACGCCAGCGCACCGACGCTGGCCGCGCTGGACTTGAGCATGTGGGCCACGCTGGCCACCGCCGCCGCGTCGCCGCCATCGCGCTCCGCTTCGAGCTGGCCGAGCACACGCACGAGCGAACTCTCGAAGGCCTTCATGACCCGCGCGACGACGCCGTGGCGGCCGTCAGGGTCGAGCGCGTGCAGGCGCGCCAGCGCGTCGGCGTCGAGCTGCACCACGTCGGGGCTCGGCGGCGCGGGGGCCTGCGGCGTTGAAGGCATGTTCACGGTTTCATCCGGCTCGTCTGGCCCCCTGCCGGGTGCCGGGGGCTCATGAACGTAGATGTCGGCGGTGCACCCCGGAACTTGAGCAAGGCCGGCGAAGCCCCTCCGTACAATTCCGGCATGCTCCTATCGTGCCACGGCTGCCGACCCCGAGCCGCCAGCCATGCCGAGGCACGCCAGGCGGCGGGCATCGGCGCGGCCCTGACCCTGCTGCCCGGCCCGGTGCTGGCCGCGGGCGCCGAGGGTGGCGGCGTGGCGCTGGTGGCAGCGGCGCTGCTGGCGCTGGTGGCCGTGGCCGGCGTGGCCTACCTGCTGGGCGTCACCCGCACCCGCCTGCGCAGCGAACGGGCACTGCGCGAGGCACGCGCCGAGGCGCGTGTGCAGGCCCAGCTGATGGAAGGGCAGGCCTGGCAAACCGACGCCCTGCACCGACCCGCGGGCGGTTCCGGTGGCGCCGCTGCCGCCACCGACGCGCTGATCGCCCACGCCGAGGTGCAGGCCCGCCTGCGCTCACGGCGCGCCTTCACCGACCTGCAGGTGGCACTGGACGCGCCGCGGCAGGGCAGCCGGGTCTGGCGACTGCGCGCCGTGCCGCGCCAGGACGACCTGGGGGCCTTCAACGGCTACGTCGGCACCGCGCAGCCGCTGGACGAAGCCGCTGCCGCACGCGCCGGCGGGGCCGCCCTGCAGCCGCTGCTCGAGCTGCAGGCCGGCGCCGCGCTGCTGGCCGTCGACGACGGCACGGGCTGGCGGCTTCAGTGCGCCAACGCCCCGGCGCAGGCACTGTGGCCGCAACTGACCGAGGGTGCCGCGCTGCCGGCCGCGCTGGACGGTCTGCCTGAGGCAGTCACCGCCGCGTTCGCCGGCAGTACCAACACGGCCACCCTGCGCGCTGCGGGCTGGCAGCTGCTGCCTGGCGCGCCGCTGCCGGGCGGCGTGCGCACGCTGGTGCTGGCGCAGCAGCTGGCGCCGGCAACGGCCGACGCGGCGCAGACCACCCGTGCCGCCGAAAGCGACAGCTTCAGCTTCACCGTCTCGCACGACCTGCGCGCGCCGATCCGGGTCGTCGAAGGTTTCACGCGCATCGTCAAGGAAGACTACGGCCGCCTGCTCGACCGCGTCGCCAACGACCATCTCGACCGCGTGCTGGGCGCCGCGGCGCGCATGAACCTGATGATCGACGCGCTGCTCACGCTGGCGCGCCTGTCCACGCAGCCGCTGACCCGCCAGCCGGTGAACCTGTCGCAGCTGGCCGCCTACGTCGCCGACGAGTTGCGCCGCACCGCGCCCGAGCGCGAGGCCGAGATAGAGATCGAACCCGGGCTGGTGGCCCACGGCGACCCGACACTGCTGCGCCTGGTGCTCGAGAACCTGCTGGGCAACGCGTGGAAATACAGCGGGCGCTGCGCACGCGCCCGCATCTCGCTTTCAACCGTGCCGCACGAAGGCGGTGTGGCCTACGTCGTGCGCGACAACGGCGCGGGTTTCGACATGCGCGCGTCGGACCGCCTGTTCGGGCTCTTCCAGCGCCTGCACAGCGCCAGCGAGTTCCCGGGCACCGGCGTCGGGCTGGCCTCGGTGCGGCGCATCGTGCAGCGCCACGGTGGCGACATCTGGGCCGAGGCCGAGCCCGGCCGCGGCGCCGCCTTCTACTTCACGCTGGCAGCTTGAACTACAGCGCCGAGCGCGCGAGTTCCTCGACCGCGCCGAGCAGGCGCTCGGCCTGCGCCGCAACGCCCTGCTTCTGGTCGGCGGCCAGGCGCTGCAACCGCGCCCAGGCTTCGGCGCGCGGCAGCGAGTAGCGGTGCATCAGCACACCCACGGCCAGCGGCACGGGATCGGCGAGCACGCCGGCAGGCGCGACCGCCACCGGCGCCGGGGGTGACACCGCGGGGGCCGGGCCCGGTGCCGCGCCGCTGCGCACACGCGCCAGCGCGGCCTCGACCGCGGGCACGATCTGCCCCACGTCCAGCGGCTTGATGAGGTAGTCCAGCGCACCCAGCGCCTCGACCTGGCGGCGTGTCGGCTCGTCGGCGAAGGCCGACAGGAACATGAAGGGGATGCCGTAGGCGTCGCGCAGCGTCTCGGCAACGTCGAAGCCGCTCTTGCCTTCCATGCGGATGTCCAGCAACGCCAGCACCGGGCGGTGTTCACGCGCCAGCAGGATGGCGTCGTCACCGTTGTCGGCGTCGATGACGTCGTAGCCGGCCTGCGCCAGGCCGTGCGTCACGGTGGCCAGCACCAGCCTGTCGTCGTCGACGACGAGGATCTTGCCGTTGCTGGCCGGAGCTGCGTTCATGCGCGCGATTGTCATGCATCAGGCCGCGGCCGCTTCCGCAGGTGGCAGCTGCACCCCGGGCGGCCGCAGTTCCAGCCGCGCCACGACCTCGTCGCCTTCCTGTTGCAGCGTCATGCTGGCGCTGCGCCGCGGCAACAGCGCACGCACCAGGCCCAGGCCCGAGATCGCGCTGCGCCGGGCCGCCAGGTCGAAGCCGGCGGGCAGCGCAGCGCGGCTGGCGATGGCGATGTGCACCACCTCGCCCTGCACATGCAGGCTGCAGCGCACCTCGGCGCCCTGCCCGTGCTTGATGGCGTTGGTGAGGAGTTCGTTGAGCGTCAG
>LNFM01009644.1_pt1 | contig 20480 bp, 19 predicted proteins | sample 596031 | NCBI WGS metagenome assembly LNFM01 (sample SAMN04254537, study PRJNA301005) | activated carbon metagenome | isolation source: dual media filters at the Ann Arbor, Michigan drinking water treatment plant | place: USA: Ann Arbor | reverse complement strand
ACCTTGTCACCAGGAAACCGCCCCATGGAAGCCGAACGCACCAACGCCATCCGAAGCCAGCTCGCCGACCTGACCACCCGGGTGGTCGAGCTCCGGAGGTATCTTTGACTACGATGCCAAGGCATCGAAACTGAAAGAAGTCGAATCCGCGCTGGAAGACCCGACGGTCTGGAACGATCCCAAGCGCGCCCAGGACCTGGGCAAGGAAAAAAAATCGCTCGAAGACGTGGTGCTGGTGCTCGACCGCCTCACCGGTGAACTCTCGGACAACACCGAGCTGTTTGACATGTCGAGCGAGGATGGCGACGAAGCCGGGCTGATCACCATCGAAGGCGAAGCCGCGAAAGTGGCGGCCGAGGTGGAGAAGCTCGAATTCCGCCGCATGTTCAACAACCCGGCCGATCCGCTGAACTGTTTCCTGGACATCCAGGCTGGCGCGGGCGGCACCGAGGCCTGCGACTGGGCCAGCATGCTGTTGCGCCAGTACCTGAAGTATTGCGAGCGCAAGGGCTTCAGCACCACCATCGAAGACGAGACCGCGGGCGACACCGCCGGCATCAAGGGCGCCACCATCAAGATCGAGGGTGACTACGCCTTCGGTCTGCTGCGCACCGAGACTGGCGTGCACCGCCTGGTGCGCAAGAGCCCGTTCGACAGCTCGGGCGGCCGTCACACTTCGTTTGCTTCGGTGTTCGTGTACCCCGAAATCGACGACTCGATCGAGATCAACATCAACCCGGCCGACGTGCGCACCGACACTTTCCGGGCTTCGGGCGCGGGTGGCCAGCACATCAACAAGACCGACTCGGCGGTGCGCCTGACCCACATCCCCACCGGCATCGTGGTGCAGTGCCAGGACGGCCGCAGCCAGCACAGCAACCGCGACGTGGCCTGGAAACGCCTGCGCTCGCGCCTGTACGACTTCGAATTGCGCAAGCAGCAGGAAGAGCAGCAGAAGCTCGAAGACACCAAGACCGACGTGGGCTGGGGCCACCAGATCCGCAGCTACGTGCTGGACAACAGCCGCATCAAAGACCTGCGCACCAACGTCGAAATCTCGGCCACGCAAAAGGTGCTCGACGGCGATCTCGACGCTTTCATCGAAGCGTCTCTCAAACAAGGAGTCTGAGCATGAGTTCAATGCGTGAAGGCCCCACCACCGTGGTGCGCCGGGAAGACTACGCCGCACCGGCCTACTGGATCGACACCGTCGATCTGAGCTTCGACCTGGACCCGGCCAAGACCCGGGTACTCAACAAGATGCGCCTGCGCCGCAACCCGGAGGTGGCCGCACAGGCACTGCGCCTGGACGGCGAAGACCTGAACCTCGCGCGCGTGCTGCTCAACGGCGGCGGCTGCTCGTTCAAGATGGACGGCCAGACCCTGGTGCTGGAGAACCTGCCCGAGGGCACCGAGCTTTTCGAGCTGGAGATCTTCACCACCTGCGCGCCCGAGAAAAACACCCAGCTCATGGGCCTGTACGTGAGCCAGGGCACCTTCTTCACGCAGTGCGAGGCCGAGGGTTTCCGTCGCATCACCTACTTCCTGGACCGTCCGGACGTGATGGCCAGCTACAGCGTCACGCTGCGCGCCGACAAGTCGCGCTACCCGGTGCTGCTGTCCAACGGCAACCTGGTCGAACAGGGTGATCTGGCCGACGGCCGACACTTCGCCAGGTGGATCGATCCGCACAAGAAACCGTGCTACCTGTTCGCGCTGGTGGCCGGCCAGCTGGTGGCGCGCGAGCAGCGCATCGTGGCGCGCAGCGGAAACGAACATCTGCTGCAGGTCTATGTGCGCCCGGGCGACATGGACAAGACCGAACACGCGATGAACTCGCTGATCAGCAGCGTGATCTGGGACGAAGCCCGTTTCGGTCTGCCGCTCGATCTGGAGCGTTTCATGATCGTCGCCACCAGCGACTTCAACATGGGCGCGATGGAGAACAAGGGCCTGAACATCTTCAACACCAAGTACGTTCTCGCCAACAGCGCCACCGCGACCGACACCGACTTCGCCAACATCGAATCGGTGGTGGGTCACGAGTACTTCCACAACTGGACCGGCAACCGCATCACCTGTCGCGACTGGTTCCAGCTCTCGCTGAAAGAAGGTCTCACCGTCTTCCGCGACCAGGAATTCAGCATGGACCTGTGCGCCGAGCCGTCGGCGCGCGCGGTCAAGCGCATCGAAGACGTGCGCGTGCTGCGCACCGCCCAGTTCCCCGAAGACGCCGGTCCCATGGCCCACCCGGTGCGGCCCGACCAGTATGTCGAGATCAACAACTTCTACACCGTCACGATCTACGAAAAAGGCGCCGAGGTCGTGCGCATGATGCAGACGCTGACCAGTCGCGCCGGCTTCGCCGCCGGCATGAAGCTGTACTTCGAGCGCCACGATGGCAGCGCCGTGACCTGCGATCATTTTGCCCAGGCCATCGCCGACGCCAACCCGGACAGCGACCTCGCCCGTCTCCTGCCGCAATTCAAACGCTGGTACAGCCAGGCCGGCACGCCGCTGGTGCAAGCCCGCGGTGTCTTTGATGCCGCCGCACGCAGCTACACCCTCACGCTCACTCAGCGCTGCGCGCCCACGCCTGGGCAGGCCGTGAAAGAGCCGTTCGTGATCCCGGTGGCGCTGGGCCTGCTGGACGCGCATGGGCATGAACTGCCGCTGCAGCTGGCGCACTGGAGTCAGGCCGAAAGCGGCACCCGCACCTTTGTGCTGACGCAGGAGAGCGAGAGCTTCACCTTCGTCAACATCGATGCCGAACCGGTGCCCTCCATCTTGCGCGGCTTCTCGGCGCCGGTGGTGCTGGACGTGGACCACAGCGACGCGCAGCTTCTGAACCTGCTGGCTCACGATACCGACGCTTTCAACCGATGGGAGGCCGGTCAGCGCCTGGCGCTGCGCCGAGCGCTGGCCGCGGTCCGCGCCGACGGCGCATTCACGCCCGAGCCACTGGACACCGCTTACCTGAGCGCGATGCGCGATGTGCTGCGGCACCCCACGCTGGACGCCGCCTTCAAGGAACTGGTGCTCACGCTGCCGAGCGAGACCTACATCGCCGAACAGCTCGATGCGGTGGACCCGCAGCGCATCCATGCGGTGCGCGAGACCATGCGCGAGCAATTGGCCGAAGCCCTGCACGACGACTGGGCCTGGGCCTTTGAAGCCCACAAGGACAACGGCGCCTACCGGCCCGACCCGGTGAGCACCGGCCGGCGCGCCCTGGCCGGGCTGGCACTCACCATGCTGTGCCTCGCCGCGCGCGAGAACGGCAACCCGGCATGGCCGGGCAAGGCGCTGCAGCGCTTCAAGGACGCGAGCAACATGACCGACCGCTTCAACGCGCTGTCGGCCCTGGTGTCCAGCGGTCAGCCGCTGGCGCAGGATGCGCTGGCCCGCTTCCATGCCCTGTTCAAGGGCGAGGCCCTGGTGATTGACAAGTGGTTTGCACTGCAATCCGGCGCACCCGACCGCGGTGGCAACGTGCTGTCCGCGGTTCGCCAGCTGATGGCACACCCGGATTTCAACCTCAAGAACCCCAACCGCGCTCGCAGCGTGATCTTCAGCTACTGCAGTGCCAACCCAGGCGCCTTCCACCGCGCCGACGCGGCAGGCTATGTGTTCTGGAGCGAGCGCGTGCTCGAACTCGACACATTCAACCCGCAAGTGGCCGCCCGACTGGCCCGCGCACTGGACCGCTGGAAGAAGCTGGCCGAACCCTACCGCAGCGCCGCCCGCGAAGCCATCGTCCGCGTGGCCGCCAAAGCCGACCTGAGCAACGACGTGCGCGAGGTGGTGACCCGCGCCCTGGCCGAATGACCAGCCACCCGACGGCTGTCTTTCGCCACCTGAATTGATTCCATACTGGGAACGTACGCCATGAGCAAACGCATATCACTCACCCGCTACCTCGTCGAACAACAACGCCAGGACGGCCGCATTCCGGGCGACCTGCGACTGCTGCTGGAGGTCGTGGCCAGAGCCTGCAAGAGCATCAGCCAGGCCGTCAACAAGGGCGACCTGGGTGGCATCCTGGGCGCGGCCGACACCGAAAACGTGCAGGGCGAGGTTCAGAAGCAGCTGGACATCATCGCCAACGAAGTGCTGATCGAAGCCAACGAATGGGGCGGCCACCTGGCGGCCATGGCCAGCGAAGAGATGGACAGCATCTACGTCGTGCCCAACCGCTTCCCGCAGGGCGAATACCTGCTGATGTTCGACCCGCTGGATGGCTCCTCCAACATCGATGTGAACGTGTCCATCGGCACCATCTTCTCGGTGCTCAAGAAGGGCAACGACGATCCCCTGGCCATCGAGCCCGTGAAGGAAGAAGATTTTCTTCAGCCGGGCACCCAGCAGGTGGCCGCCGGCTACTGCGTGTACGGCCCGCAGACCACGCTGGTGCTCACCGTGGGCGACGGTGTGGCCATGTTCACGCTGGACCGGGAGCAGGGCTCCTTTGTGCTGACCCGCGAGAACGTGCAGATTCCGGCCGACACCAAAGAATTCGCCATCAACATGAGCAACATGCGCCACTGGGCCGAGCCGGTCAAGCGCTATGTGGACGAGTGCCTGGCCGGCAAGGAAGGTCCGCGCGGCAAAGACTTCAACATGCGCTGGGTGGCCAGCATGGTGGCCGACGTGCACCGCATCCTCACGCGCGGCGGCGTCTTCCTGTACCCATGGGACAAGCGCGAGCCCGAGAAAGCCGGCAAACTGCGCCTGATGTACGAAGCCAATCCGATGAGCTGGCTGGTCGAACAGGCCGGTGGCGCCGCCACCGACGGACAGCAGCGCATCCTGGACATCAAGCCCGACAAACTGCACCAGCGGGTGGCGGTGATGCTGGGTTCGAAGAACGAGGTCGAGCGGGTGACCAGCTACCACGGCAAGCTATAATCTTGGGCTTCAGGCCGGTGTAGCTCAGTCGGTAGAGCAGCTCATTCGTAATGAGAAGGTCGGGTGTTCGATTCATCTCTCCGGCACCATCACCCTAGCAGCCATGCGGCTTGCGAGAGGGTTGGTGTAATTTTGGTGTAGCGCCCCGTCGGGACGATACCTCAAAAACGCATCAAAACGCCTCCGCTTCGCACGGAAGCACAAAGCGTCAAGCACCGTTCGGTGCCCAAACGCAGAATCCAGCCACCTCACAGGGTGGCTTTTTTCTGCCCGTCACTTTTTCACGCTGCCCGCCCGAGTTGCACCCGCAGCAACTTTTGGTTGACCGCGCCCGGTGGCGACCTGTAACTTACTTTCTGCTAACCACGAAACATCCGCCATGCAGTGCTGCGCGGATGGGAAAGTCGCTCGGAATCCGCTGGCGACCAGCAACAAAACTCCTCAATCTGCCCCAAAGAGATCATGAGAATTGAACGACAACAACGGAGTAGTCATAAGCCTGTGCGATCTGACCGGAGCAATGGTGGAACCATGGGTGAAAGCGGGCTATCGAGCCATCTTGGTTGATCCTCAACACCCGGAAGGCGTAACGACTGAAGGCCTAATCACCAAGATCGGCCACATCATTGATCACCCAGACACATGGCGCGTCATCGGAGACGCAATCCGAAATGGTCGGGTCGTCTTTGTTGCTGGGTTTCCGCCATGCACTGACCTAGCCGTAAGTGGGGCGCGGTGGTTCAAGGACAAGCGCTCGAAAGATCCTGCGTTTCAGCTCAAAGCGATGCAAGTGGTTTGGCAATGCCAAGTCATCGGAGAGCTATCTGGGGCACCTTGGTTCGCTGAGAACCCGGTTAGCCAGATTTCGAGCCTGTGGAGAAAGCCCGATTCATCGTTCCATCCGCACGACTTCACAAAGCTGCACTCTGACGACAACTACACGAAGAAGACTTGCCTGTGGACAGGTGGCGGTTTCGTGATGCCTACGCTCTCTCGCGATGAGACACTAGGCAAACCGGACAATCGCATCCACTTTTGCTCGCCTGGTGCCGAGCGGGCCAACTCCGTAGTGCGACGCCACGAGGTTTTGCACAAGCCGTCTTTGAATCGAACGCGCCACACCTGAAGCGCGCAGCTACCGACAACGCTGAGAACCAGCCTGTTCTGCTGGAGCTGGCAAAGGCCTAGACCTATATGCCGCCGTGATCTGCGGCGGCATCAAGTTCCTTTAGGAACTCCTCTACCTCAAGAGGAAATTCGTTGGCATCGGCTGGTTTGATCTTCACCAATAGTCGAGCCTCCTCGTCTTCCATCTCCTTTGTCACCGCTGCATGCACCTCTTTAAGGCCAACTGACAATTTATCAGTCAGGATGATTTTTCGCTTGTGACTGACTCGTTCGCTGAACTCCTGGCGCAACCAATCGTTTAAGTACGACTGGCCGTCGTATATGACGCCATAGTCGGTGTCGCGCGTGACGATGACAACGTGTTTGCCGGTGTCCGCTGCGCACTTAACGATCCACTCCCAATTGATCGCATCGCCGATGGACGTATCTGCTGATTTCCTTGGTGGGTAGCCAAGCTTGAATCGCTTTTCCGCAAGCTCGCGAATCTCGAACCGCTCTCTTAAAAAGGCGTTGAAGGGTCTGATACACAGGATCGTGGTGCGTCGGGTCGTTCAATACCTTCATCACTTTCTCTGTCACTCGCTTGCGCTGGTCCATGATCTGAGCCCGATGCTTCTGGATCATCTTCACCGCCTGGAGGTCAGCGATCAACGCTGGTGGCGTCAACTTCGACCAGTCGGGCGGTGTCGAAGCAGCTAGGAACTCGACGAGCACCCTCTGCCGGTGCTTTTTGTACTCCATCTCGACCTGAGCACCAACGATCAAGCGATCCTTGCACAGCTCAAGCTGCTCAAGGTACTTCGTGCTGATATCGGATTTTCTGATGCGGTAGAAGTCCAACATGACGTTGGTGTCTACGAACAGCAGGGTGTCAAGAACGGGGTTCGGCGCAGCCATGTGGGCGAGCTTTCTTCGTGCGCGCCAGAGTCTCAACGCGCAGGCGATGTTTCGAGATGTTCTGCATCCTACAGTGCGATAGCTTCAGCCGACCTGTGGCCGTGCCATGAACCGCAAAGCTCACCGCTTTGTCTGGTGCATTACCGGCGATGCAACGCTCGGTTTTTGGTGCAGCGGCTGGTGTAGAGCGCGGCGTTTTGAAGCGGGGAGAGGTGGGGTTTTATGGTTTTGGTCAGTGCCGAAACCACCCGTTTCCCCTATGAGAATGACCGTTTGCGGGAATAGGCGGGCAAAGGTGGAAGCAGCGCTCAGTTCGTCTCTCCGGCACCACACAAAGCAAGAAAACCCGCTATCCACAAGATAGCGGGTTTTTTTATGTCTGCCCGCAGTGCCCCGAACCGCAGGCAGGTGCGGCGCTGCTTCAGACCACCATGCCGGGATTGCCCTTCATGCCGATCACTTCCGGCGTATTGATCTTCACGCCCTTGATCACCTTCTTGTTGCGCAGGTAACCCGAGACCACGTCCCAGATCGGCTCGCCCTGCACGTTCTCCTGCACCGACGCCCAGCCCGCCACCTTGTATTTCTTGTCGGCCTCGATCGGCTTGCCCTTGAGCACCATGTTGTTGATGCGCTCTCCCATCTTGGCGTTGGGCGCGACGCTGTACTGCAGCCCCCCCACGCGCACCATGTCGCCTCCCTGCTGGAAATAGGGATCGGGGTTGAAGATGTTGTCGCCGATGTCTTCCAGAATGGTCTTGATCTCGGCGCCGGTGAAGGTGTTGAGTGTGGTGGCCGGGTAGGTCAGCGCCATCTGGTCCATCATGCGTTCGTAGGTGATCACATCACCCGGCAACAGCGAGGTGCCCCAGCGCACGCCGGGAGAGAACGACAGGTCGGCACCCTTGACCTCGATCAGCGCGTCGCAGATCACCTGGTCCCACGAGCCGTTGAAATTGCCGCGGCGGTACAGCAGGTCTTCGGTCACCGCGAGCTTTTCTTCCAGCTTGGCTTTGTAAGGCTCACGCACCTTGTCGATATGGGCCTGCATGGCCTTGTCGGCCGGCAGCAGGTTGGCAAACACCGGCAGCAGCTTGTAGCGGAAGTCCTGCACCTTGCCACCGCGCACGTCGAAGTCCAGCACGCCCAGGAACTTGCTGTTGGAGCCAGCGTTGGTCACCAGGGTCTGGCCACCGCCGTTTTTGACAATCACCGGCGCGGGCATGCCGTCGTGGGTGTGGCCGCCCAGCACCGCGTCGATGCCGCGCACGCGCGAGGCCATCTTGATGTCCACATCCATGCCGTTGTGGGACAGCACGACCACAACCTGGCAGCCCTCGGCGCGCGCCTGGTCCACCATCTTCTGCATGTTCTCGTCCTGGATGCCGAAGGTCCAGTCGGGCACCATGTAGCGCGGGTTGGCGATCGGTGTGTAGGGAAAGGCCTGGCCGATCACCGCCACCTTGACGCCGTTCATTTCGCGCACCGCATACGGCTTGAATACCGGTTCGTCGAAGTCGGCGGTCCTGACGTTTTGCGCCAGAAACTCGACTTGGCCTTTGAAGTCTTTCTCGACGATTTCTTTCACGCGCTTGGCACCAAAAGTGAACTCCCAGTGAGGGCACATCATGTTGACGCCCAGCAGCTTGCAGGCGTCGACCATGTCCTGGCCATTGGTCCACAGCGAAGTGGCCGAACCCTGCCAGGTGTCACCACCGTCGAGCAGCAGCGCGTGCGGGCGGCTGGCCTTGAGCTGTTTGACCAGCGTGGCCAGGTGGGCGAAGCCGCCGACCCTGCCGTAGGTCTTGGCGGCCTGGCTGAAGTTGAGGTAGGTGAAGGCGTGAGCCTCGAGGGTGTTGGGCTTGAAGCCGAAGAACTTGAGCAGTTGCTCACCCACAATGTGCGGCGGGCGGCCCACGGCCTCGGCCACGCCCAGGTTCACGTTCGGCTCCCGGAAGTAGATGGGCGTGAGCTGGGCGTGGCAGTCGGTGAAGTGCAGGAAGCTGACATTGCCGAACTTGGGCACGTTGTACAGGCGCTCGGCCGCTCCCGGCGTGGCAGCCAGCACGTCCTTGTGGCCGATGGCCATGCCGGTGGCACTGGCCACCGCCAGCACCTGCATGAATTCACGACGACTGAAACTCATAAACATTCCTTGTCAATTGATTGCTGATATTTGCGCCAAATTTTTTTTCGAAGGCCCGTGCCGACTTTTGTCGACACGGGCGACGGTGTCACTGATTGACCGGCGACTTCGGGTCCAGCAACAGCGCCATGACGTCCTGCAACTGCGCTTGGGTCAGGATACCTTTGTGGCCTGCACGCGGCATCTGCGAGCACGCGTTGTAGGCGCGCGCGTTGTACAGCTTGCCCCAGGTGTACTCGACGATGGGCTTGGAGGCTGCCGCGTTCGGATCTGTCACGCCGCGCAGCTTGCCGTAGTTGTAGAGACTCGGGCCCAGGTTGCCGAAGGAGATTTCCTTCTTGTCCATCTGGTGGCAGTTGTAGCAGTTGCCACCGTTCACCGTGGCGGCGGTGTCGGTCCAGGTCAGGCCGCGACCGCTCTGTGCAATCGTCTCGCCCTTTTTCCAGTCACCCAGGAACTTGCCGTCTGTGGGCCACTTGATGGTCTTCATCTCGGCGGCCTCGATGGCCTTGACCATCTTTTCGCTCAAGGGTTTTCCCTCCACGTCGGCCGCGGCACAGGCGGTATTGGCTTCGTCGGGCTTGAGGTAGTCAAGCGTCGCAATGCCGTTGGGCTGAAACGATGCGGTGACCACATCGTTGAACATCTTGTCGTGATCGACACCGCCCAACATGCCGGTGGAGCATGCGCTGAGAGCCAACACGGCTGCGGGGACGAGTGCGTAAACCAATGGCTTTTTCATGTGTGGTCTCCTGGGTCAGCGCTTGATGGTGGGCACGGCAGATTGCGCGCCTTTGGCGTTCACGCCCATGTACACGCTGAGGGCGATCGTGATGTCGCTGCCGAACTTGGGCTCGGGGAACCGCTGCTGGCGGTAGCAGTCGTTCAGGCGCTTTTGCATGGTCCACATCTGCGCATTCGACACACGGTAGGCGGGCCAGGCGGCATAGCCAACGCCGTCACCGGGGTTCTTGGTCAGGTTGGGCAGGTCTTGCAGGCGGATGCGCCCCTGCTCCATGCCGTGGCATGAAGCACAGGAAAAGTCGTGCGTGCCGGCACGCTGGAAGAAGGCGCGTTTGCCCACTTCGTACAGGGCTTTCTCTTTCGGGTGGACCTGCGGCAGGTTGAAGCGCATGCCTTTGGACTGCGTGGCCACGTAGGTGGTGATCGCAACCAGGTTGGCCCCTTCGCCACGCCCGATGTTGGGTGCCGCCTTGTACAGGTCGGCTTCGTTGAAGCCCTGCAGCGTCACCATGCAGTGGATGAGGCGCGTTTCCAGGTCCATGACCTTGTCGGCGTCGGCAAAGTAGCGCGGCAACTCGGTGAAGGCTCCCGCCATGACACCCGGTCCCTTGCCCAGGTCGCACTTTTCGAGCGATGCGGCCTTGGGTCCCCGTTTCTGCTTCCAGAGCTCTTCGCCCTTCATTTCGAACAGCTCGGCCGGGTTGCCGTCCTGCAGCATTTCGCGGTACTTGGCAATCCCGTCGGCGGTGGAGCCCTGTGCATGGGCAACGCCCACGGCAAGCAAGGCAGCGGCCATGGCTGCGATCCGACCAAAGGGCACTGGCTTTTTCATCTGGAAGTCTCCTTGTTGTGGTGAAAAATCAAAAACGGCCAGCGACTTGCGTGGCTGGCCGTGCCGCACCAGGACCTGGTCAGGCGATGGCGGCTTCGTCGGTGCGGGACGCGCCCTTGTTGTCGCTCCACTTGACCACGACCTTGTCACCCTTGGCCGCGCCCTTGAACTTGAAGGACAGGAAGGGGTTCTGCGACACGGCGCCGCTGAACATAGCGTTCAGCACGGTCTTGCCGTTGACGGTGGCCACCACATCCTGGATGAAGTGGGCAGGGATCAGCGCGCCAGCGGCGTCGCGGCGCGTACCGGGTTCCATGGGGTGGGACATGAGCACGCGAACGGTGGTTTCGTCACCGGCAAGGGCGGCACGGATGCGCATCGGATCGGACATGATGAACTCCTAACAAATCTAAAAATGGGGGAAAGGATCGTTGGACAGGGGCGGGGCGATCAGCCGCCGCAGCCACCCAGCGTCACTTTGGTTTCCTTGGTGGCCGAGTAGAGCTTGCCGTCGGCCTTGACCACGGCGATCACGTTGGTGCTCTGGCCCATCTTCAGGCGGGTCTGCACGTCGGCCGTGGTGCCGGCGGGGATCATGAAACCGGCGGCCAGGGGCGTCGGGTTTTTCTCGACGATCAGGTAGATCTCGGTCGTGTTGGGCAGCTTGCTGGTGGCGCCCACAGGCACCACCGCACCATTTTCGGCGATGTCGGGTGAGACGACGCTGACCTGGTCGTTGGCGGCGGCGGTGCCGCCAATGGCCTTGAGCGCCTCTTCAACGGATTTGGAGGCAAAGCTGTCGCGTGTCACGGCAGCGTGGGCCTGGGCCTGGGTGATGATGCCCAGCGAAACCAGGGTGGCGAAAGCGCCGGTGGTCTTGATGGCGTCGCGACGGGTGGTGGTCATGGAGAATCTCCTGAAGAAATGGGTACAGGGGGGAGTTTACTTGTCGGGTGCGCCCGCGAGGATCCAGGTGGCCAGCAGTTTGGCTTCTTCGTCCTTGAGGTTGGGCTGTGCCGGCATCGGCACTGCTCCGTACATGCCCGATCCACCCGACTTGATGCGGGCCGCCACTTTGGCCACGGCGTCGGCCTGGCCTTTGTGTTTGGCGGCCACATCCTTGTAGGAAGGACCGACCATCTTTTTGTCGACAGCATGGCAGGCCAGGCAGGCGCTCTTGGAAGCCAATGCCTTGGCCGCTGCGGCGTCCAGCGCTTGTGCGCCAGAGGCGGCCAGCACCGCCGTTGCCGCCAGTACGATGTGTTTGATCTTCATGCGCATAGCTTAGGGTCTCCGGGTTGAAAAACAGTTGGGGTTAACGAGTAATTGCAAATATTAGGAGGTTTAGGCAAGCCACAAGCGCCTCATCCAAACCTCTCCGGCAGCATCATTTTGGTCCCGCCACGATCCAGGCGGCAATGGTCTTGGCGTCGGCGTCGCTCAGCTGGGGCTGTGCAGGCATGGGAACGGCACCAAACACGCCCGAACCACCGACCTTGATCTTCTCCGCCAGATACGCCTCGAGGTTCGCCTTACCCTTGTGCTTGGCCGCGATCTCGACGAAGGACGGGCCCACGATCTTGTTTTTCACGCCATGGCAGGCGGTGCAGGCATTGGCCGCCAGCAGGTTGTTGACATTCGCTCCCGCCGGCGCAGCGGGCGCCAGGGCCACCACGGTGGAACCAGCGGCCGCACCTTGAAGGCTCTTGGGGGCCGGCTTGGTGGTGTCGGCTCCGCGCACAGGACCGATCACCCGGTTTTGCTGCTGGATGTTGCCATGGGCGTCGCGGGCAAAGTCGGGCAGGAAAGAGCGCACCTTCGGATCGACCGCGCAGTCTTTCATGCAAGCCACGTTCTTCACGTCGCCCTTGCCGTTGGTCTTCCACATCGGTTCGTAGAACACCATGCCATTGCGGTTGGGCATGCGTTTCTGCACCTCGGCGATATTCTGGTCGGACAGCACGAAGTTGGCTGGCACGATATCGGCCATGTTCAGGATGTACGCCGTCACACCGAACACCTCGTCCGCTGTCAGCGTCTTGGGGTTGTTCCAGGGCATGGCACGGTTGATGTAGTCCCACAGCGTGGACACGGTGGCGACCTTCATCATCGTGGTCTTCTGTGGTGCGGTAGCAGGCGCACCTTCGACCAGCGCAGCCACACGACCGGTTTCGATGTCCTTCTTGGTGGTGCCGCCGACGATGGGCGTGAACACCTCGTTGGATTCACCGAAATCACCGTGGCACGAAGCGCACTTGGCCATCCAGACCGTCTCGCCCAGGCTTACCGAACCGGCGCCCTTGGGCAGGCCCTTGAAGTCCGGGCGCACATCGATGTCCCAGGCTTTGACCTCGGCCGGCGTCGCATCGCGACCCATGTTGTGCCAGGGCGAATTCTGTGCGTGGACCGATCCGAAGGTCAGTGCGGCGAGCGTGGCCGCGACCAAAGCGGCATGGCGGGGAAGCTTGTAAAGGGATTTCATCAGTACACCTGCACGTTGGAGACTTCACCGTTTTCGGACACCAGCCAGCTCTGGATGGCGTTCTGGTGGTAGACGGAGCGGGTGCCGCGCACGGCACGCAGCTGGTTGATCTTGGGCTGCACGTACCCGGTGCTGTCGATGGCACGGGCTTGCAGGATGGCGGGCTTGCCGTCCCACACCCAGTCGATGTTGAAGCGGGTGCAAGCCTTGGGCAGGATCGGGCCTTCCAGGCGCGCCGTGCGCCAGTTTCGACCACCGTCCACGCTGACATCCACACGCCGGATCGTGCCGCGGCCCGACCAGGCCAGGCCGGTCACGTTGTAGTACCCCTTGTCCAGCAAGGTCTGTCCGGCCGACGGCGTGGTGATGACCGACTTGCATTCCTGAACGCCGGTGTACTGGCGGTGCGTGCCGTCGGGCATGTGGTCGATGTAATGCACCGCCTCGTCTTTGGTCGCGTATTTCTGGTCGCCCACCTCGATGCGGCGCAGGTACTTGACCCAGCTCACGCCCTGCACGCCCGGCACCACCAGGCGCAACGGGTAGCCGTTTTCGGGGCGCAGCATTTCACCGTTCATGGCCCAGGCGACGATGCAGTCGTCCATGGCCTGTTCGATCGGGATGGTGCGGGTCATGGAAGATCCATCGGCGCCTTCGGCGAGGATGTACTTGCCCATCTTCTTGTCGTAGCCACACATCTCCAACAGCGTGGAGAGCAGCACACCGGTGAATTCGGAACAGCTCACCATGCCGTGCGTGTACTGCACCGTGGGCACGGCCACGTTGCCCCATTCGGTGGCGGAGTTGGCGCCGCATTCGATGAAGTGGATGCGCGACACGCTGGGCAGGCGCATCAGGTCGTCCATGGTGAAGACGCGCTGGCGCTTGACCAGGCCGTTGACCATCAGGCGGTGCTTGCTGGGGTCGATGTCCCACCAGCCCTGGTGATGGCGCTCGAAATGCAGGCCACTGGGCGTGATGATGCCGAACAGCCCCTGCAGCGGCGTGAAGCTCACCGACGCGGCGTCCACCCGGGTCAGACCCGGGCTCTGGCGGCGGCGCAGATTGGTTTCCCACTTGCTGGGCTGACCGTAGCCAGGCTCCATGGCCACCGGCATGCCCAGGCCCGTGCTGTGCTCGGGCAGTTTGAGGATCGCATCCTCACCCTCGGCCGCCATGGCCTTGCTGGCGGCTCCTGCAGATGCCGCCACACCGGCGCCCATGGCCAGGGCCGTGCCCATGAACCGGCGTCGGGCCTTGCGGGCCTGTTCGAGTTGCTCGGTACTCAAAAAATTCTCGGGTGCGGGCACGACGCGCCCAATCACGTCGCTGAGGTCTTTAGACACTGGCTTCTTCCTTCTGGTTGGCGGGGGGTTGGCGTTTGACCCTGGACTTGGAGCCTTGGCGCCGGGTCGATTCGTCTGCGAAAGGGTGGAAACTGTCGGATGCGTTCGCCTCACCGTCGGCGCGTCCAGCCACCTGGGCCGACACGGTGCGACACAACTCGGCGTACATCGGGTCGGCGACCTTGTAAAAAATCTGGGTGCCTTCGCGGCGTCGCGACAGCATGCCGGCCTGGTACATGAGGCCCAGATGGCGGGAAACATTGGCCTGCGCCAGATCGGTCACCCGGATGATCTCGTTCACGCACTTCTCGTCCTGGCACAACGTGTGAAGAATGCGCAGGCGCGTGGGTTCGCCGAGCACGCTGAAATAGCGCGCCACCGACTCGAACACCTCGTGCATGTCATCCACCGGGTTTGTCTCCAGCATCGTTGATCAGGGCGATCGATCAACTATATGATTGATTGCCTATATACAGATTAGTGTAAACCCGCATTCCTTCCCGGCGCTGACATTCGGCGGTGGCCGATCACGCACTCTGAACGATTTCAGTCCGCTCGCGCCCTGACGACGACCTGACAAAATCAAGGGAATGCGCATTGATTTCTCTAGGGTTTTCACCGTTCAGGCGGGATTTTCCCCGGTGCTAGCATCAAGCATCTAAATATGCGAAATCACTGATGCTTTGCGAGGCGATCGTCTCTGCTACAGTTTTTGAGTCCCTAACCCCCAACCTCCTGCGGAGACAAGAATGGTCAAAACAAAGAAATGGCTGACGGCGGGCGCCTTGTGCGCCGTCGTTGTGGGTGCGCACGCCGAAGTCAACCAGATTCGGGTGTGGGCCGCGGCCTGCGCCAACTGCCACGGCACCATGGGCAAGGCCGAGCCCGGCATGGAGTCGCTCGCCGGCAAGGACAAGGACGAACTGCTCCAGAAAATGCTGGACTTCAAGAGCGGCAAAAAGCCCGCAACCATCATGCACCAGCTCTCCAAGGGCTACACCGACGAACAGCTGCAGCAGCTGGCCGCCTACTTCGCCGCCCTCAAAAAATAAGGAGCACTCACCATGATGCAACGTCGTCAATTTGTTCAAACGCTGGGTGCAGGTTCTGCGGTGGCCGGGCTGGGCCTGCTGGGCGGCTGCGCCGCCGGCGGCAGCGGTGCCAAGGTCGTCGTCGTCGGTGGTGGCTACGGTGGCGCCACCGCCGCCAAGTACGTGCGCATGTTCTCCGATTACGGCATCGACGTGACGCTGATCGAGCCGAACGCCGCGTTCGTTTCCTGCCCGATCTCCAACCTGGTGATCCAGGGCAGCAAGACCATCGCCGACGTGACCACGCCGTACGACAACCTGACCAAGCGCCACGGCGTCAAGGTGGTCAAGGACATGGTCGCGAGCATCGACGCCGACAAGCGCATCGTCAAACTCGCCAGTGGTGGCGAACTGCCCTACGACCGCCTGATCCTGTCGCCCGGCATCGACTTCATGTGGGAAACCCTGCCCGGCATGGCCAGCCAGGCCGCCAAAGACAAGGTGCTGCACGCCTGGAAGGCCGGCGCCCAGACGGTGGCCCTGCGCAAGCAGCTCGAAGCCATGCCCGACGGCGGCGTGTACGCCCTGTCCATTCCGCTGGCCCCGTACCGTTGCCCGCCCGGCCCGTACGAGCGCGCCTGCATGGTGGCCAACTACTTCAAGAAGGCCAAGCCCAAGAGCAAGGTCGTGATCTTCGACGCCAACGACGACATCCAGTCGAAGAAGGGCCTGTTCATGAAGGCCTGGAAGGACCACTACGACGGCATGATCGAGTACCGCCCCAAGCACCGTGTGACCGATGTGGACGTCGCCACCAACACCCTGAAGTTCGAATTCAACGAAGACTTCAAGGCCGGTGTGGCCAACGTGGTGCCCGCCATGCGCGCCGGTGACATCGCCGTCAAGACCGGCCTGGCCACCGCCAACAACCGCTGGTGCGAGGTGGACTTCCTGACCTTCGAGTCCAAGGCAAAGAAGAATATCCACGTGCTGGGCGACGCGATCCAGATCGCACCGGCCATGCCCAAGTCGGGCCACATGGCCAACCAGCACGGCAAAACCTGTGCCGCCGCCGTGGTGAACCTGCTGATGGGCAAGGAACCGCCTCAGTTGCCGATCTACGCCAACACCTGCTACAGCTTTGTGACCGATGAAGACGTGGTGCATGTGGCCAGCGTGCACCGCTACGACGCCGAGAAGAAGACCATGCTCACGGTGCCTGGCTCAGGCGGCGTGTCGAGTGCCGCCAGCGAGCTGGAAGGCCGCTACGCCATGGCCTGGGCGCGCAATATCTGGGCAGATACATTGGCATGAATGGACCCACCCCCGCGCCGCCTGCGGCGTCACCCCCTCAAGGGGGCAGCATCTGCGGCCCGGCGGAGCCGGTTCCACGATGCTCTGGGGACAGACACCTCTTGCCGGGCGGGCCTTCGTTGTTGAGACATATCGATTGAGGAAAACGCTGATGACACGTCAGAACACTTGGAGAGCCATCGCAGCAGCTTCGCTGTTGTTGATGGGCTCGCCTTCGGCCTTCGCCCAGGCCGACGAGGCCCGCGCCAAGAAGATCGCTGGCGGCTCCTGCTTCCTGTGCCATGGCGCGCAGGGCGAATCCACCAGTGAGGTGTTCCCTCGCCTGGCCGGGCAGAACGCCGAGTACGTGGCCAAACAGCTTGAGGCCTTCAAGACCGGCAAACGCAAGAGCACTGCGATGACCGAAATGGTGTCCAAGCTCACCCCCGATGAAATGCTGGCGCTGGGACAGTACTACCAGAAGATGGCGATCCCGCGTGAAGAAGCCAAAGACCCGCAATTGGCGGCGATGGGGCGTTACGTCTATCACAACGGCAACAAATTCAGCGGTGTGCCCTCTTGCGTGAGCTGCCACGGACAGAACGCCGAGGGCGCCGCCAACCTGCCCCGCCTGGCAACGCAGTTCTCGGGCTACATCCACACCCAGCTCAAGCAATTCAACAAGCGCGACCGCACCAACGACAACACCGTGATGCACGTCGTGGCGGAAAAGATGACAGAGCTGGAGATGGCGGCCGTCGCCGAATACGTCAGCAGTAAATAAGGTACCCCCCGCGCCGCGCTTGCAGCGCGTCCCCCCCAGGGGGCGATGCGTGTGGCCCGGCGAAGCCGGTTCCACCGTATCCTGGAACAAGGCACTTCACGCCGCAGCGGATGGGGCCTTCTGCGAGCGCAACCGCCGGTACAGCCAACCGGCGATCGCGAGGTTCAGCAGGTTCCAGGCGATGCCGTTGATGAAGGCGGCGTCGTAGCTGCCGGTCATGTCGAAGATCCAGCCCGAGAGCCAGCCCCCCAGCGCCATGCCGATCAGCGTGGCCATGATCACCGCGCCGACCCGCGCGCCCACCTCCTGCAGGGGGAAGTGTTCGCGCACGATGATGGCGTAGGACGGCACGATGCCGCCCTGGAACAGGCCGAACAGGGCCGAGATCACGTACAGCGGCACCATGCCGTCGAACGGCAGGAACAGCAGCAGCGCCACGCCCTGCAGCGCCGAGCCGAGCAACAGCGTGCGGATGCCGCCGATGCGGTCGCAGATGAAGCCGGACACCAGGCGGCTGACGATGCCGCTCGCCAGCATCAGCGAGAGCATCTCGGCACCGCGCGCGGCGCCAAAACCCAGATCGGTGCAATAGGCAACGATGTGCACCTGCGGCATCGACATCGCGACGCAGCAGCCCACACCGGCCACACACAACAGCCACTGGGCCCTCGACGGGCTGAGGCCGAAGGGGCGGCTGCGATCGGCGGCGAGTCCAGCACCTGTGGCGTTCACCGGCACTGGTGGCGCCAGCGGCGGTCGCTGGCGCATCAGGCCCGAGAGCGCGAGCATGCCCAGGCCGCAGATCAGGCCCATGATGGTGTACGTGGGGCGCCAGCCGATGGTCTCGATGCCGTGCTGCACCAGCGGCGGCCAGAACGCACCGGCGATGTAGTTGCCGCTGGCGCAGATCGCCACCGCGATGCCGCGCCGCCGGTTCCACCACTGCGAGGTGTCGGCCAGCAGCGGTGCGAAGGTCGATGCCCCGCCGAGCAGGCCGAGCAGGCCGTGCGCGAGACCGAAGGTCCAGATGCTGCCCGAGTGCGCGGCCCACACAAAGCCGCCCGCCACCGCCACCGCACCGACCCAGAGCACCTTCATGAGGCCATGGCGGTCGGCCATGCGGCCGGTCAGGATGCCGCCCAGGCCCAGACAGACCATCATGAAGGTGTAGGGCAGCGAGGCGCTGGCGCGGTCGATGCTGAACTCGGTCTGCACCGTGGGCAGCACCACCGACACCACGTACATGCTGCTGTTGCCCAGCACCACCAGGCCCATCGCCACCAACAGGCGCCAGGCGGCCTGGCGCGAATCGATGACGGACGGGTCGGCGTGGAGGCGGCGGTTCATCACCGCAATCTAACGCAAGGGCCGCGACGCCCCCTGTCTCGCCGGCAGCTCATCGCGGGCAGCTCAGCCCGTGCGGGGCGTTCAGGCCACCCGGGCCACCAGCTCACCCTTGTCGTAGCGCTTCTGCATCGTCTCCAGGCTGTGCACCTGAGTGATCTTGCTGGCCATGCCCGCCGCACCGAACGCCTCGTAGCGCGCCGCGCAGATCGCCTGCATCGCCTTGGTCGCTTCCTTGTAGAACTTGCGCGGGTCGAAGTTCTTGCGGTCTTCGGCCAGGTGCTTGCGGATAGCGCCGGTACTGGCCATGCGAAGGTCGGTGTCGATGTTGACCTTGCGCACGCCGTTCCTGATGCCTTCGACGATCTCTTCCACCGGCACGCCGTAGGTCACGCCCATGTCGCCGCCGTACTGGTTGATGATCGCCAGCCAGTCTTCCGGCACGCTCGACGAGCCGTGCATCACCAGGTGCACGTTGGGGATGCGCTGGTGGATCTCTTTGACGCGGTCGATGCGCAGCACCTTGCCGCTGGGCTTGCTGCTGAACTTGTAGGCGCCGTGGCTGGTGCCGATGGCGATGGCCAGGGCGTCCACCTGGGTCTTGGTCACGAAGTCGGCGGCTTCATCGGGGTCGGTCAGCAGCATGGAGTGGTCCATCTCGCCCTCGGCCCCGTGGCCGTCTTCCTCGCCGGCCTTGCCGGTTTCCAGCGAGCCCAGGCAACCGAGTTCACCTTCGACCGAGACGCCGCAGGCGTGGGCCAGGTCCACCACCTGCTTGGTGGTGTTGACGTTGTACTCGTAGCTCGACGGCGTCTTGCCATCGGCCAGCAGGCTGCCGTCCATCATCACCGAGCTGAAACCCGACTGGATGGAACGGAAGCAGATGGCGGGCGCGGCGCCGTGGTCCTGGTGCATGCAGACCGGGATGTGCGGGTACATCTCGATCGCGGCGGAAATCAGGTGGCGCAGGAAGGGCTCGCCCGCGTAGGAGCGCGCACCGGCCGAACCCTGCAGGATGACCGGGCTGTTCACCTGGTGTGCGGCCTGCATGATGGCCTGCACCTGTTCCATGTTGTTGACGTTGAAGGCCGGCAGGCCGTAGTTGTGCTCGGCGGCGTGATCGAGCAGCTGGCGAAGGGAAATGAGGGCCATGGGAAATTTCCTTGGAAAGATGAAATGACGTTGGGAATCAGGGGGTGTCGGCTCTGCGGGCCAGCACCTCGAACGCCGGCAGCGTCTTGCCTTCGAGCACTTCCAGGAAGGCGCCACCGCCGGTGGAGATGTAGCCCACGTCCTTTTCGATGCCGTATTTGGCGATGGCGGCCAGCGTGTCGCCACCGCCGGCGATGCTGAAGGCGCTGCTCTCGGCGATCGCGTGGGCGATCACCTTGGTGCCGTTCTCGAACGCCGTGAACTCGAACACGCCCACCGGACCGTTCCAGACGATGGTGCCGGCTTTCATCAGTTGCTCGGCCAGCTTCGCGGCGGTCTTGGGGCCGATGTCCAGGATCAGGTCGTCGTCGGCCACCTCGGTGGCGGCCTTGA
>LNFM01005968.1_pt1 | contig 20481 bp, 13 predicted proteins | sample 596031 | NCBI WGS metagenome assembly LNFM01 (sample SAMN04254537, study PRJNA301005) | activated carbon metagenome | isolation source: dual media filters at the Ann Arbor, Michigan drinking water treatment plant | place: USA: Ann Arbor | reverse complement strand
GCCGAAGATGCCGTGGCCAGCAGCGATATCGAGGACGCGGAGCGGGCCGGGTCCGGCTAGCTCGGCGAGGAACTGCGCGGCGGGCGTCATCATGGGGACCATGCCGCGGGCGAAATCTTCCCACACGGGGTTTTCGTCTTCGATGGTGCCCTCGCCGCCGAGGATGCTGCGACCGGTGCGAACGACTTGCGCGATGTCGCTGGCGGCATGCATCAGGACGGGATGATGGAGGAACTTGGAGGCGAGGCCCATGTAGGCCGGGGAGTTGGCGTCCAGGAAGAGAGCGGCGTCGGGCGCGAGGCTGTAGGCATCGTCAGCCTTCGTGAGCAGGCCGGTAACGCAGAGGTAGTCGGCGAGAATGCGGGTGCCGCGTTCGCTGGCGCCGATGTGGGCCGCCAAAGTAGGAGCCGTAGTGTGGCCTTCGGCGATGGCCGTGAACAGGCCCAACTCCAGGCCGCCGCGGAGCGCCTCGGTGGCCACGTGGGCGCTCATCATTTGGAAGATGCGTTCGGGACTGACCATGGCTTAGCTGAGCCTCGCTGCGATGACGGACATGGGAGATGGGGTGGGGACGATCTCGTCGATGGTGAAGCCGTGGGCGTTGAGGAGCGTGTGCCATTCGGTGGCGGTGCGTTCTTTACCGCCGGTCATCACCATCATATTGACGTCCATGATGCGGGCGGGGCCGGCGTCGGCGTCGGAATCGGGGACGACGGATTCCAGGATGATGAGTTTACTATCGGGCAGGGCGGCGGCGCGGATGGTATCGAGGATGCGGCCGGCGTCGTGGTCGTTCCAATCGTGCAGGATGAACTTCATCATGTAGGTGTTGGCGCCGGCGGGGACGGTGGCGAAGAAGTCCGCAGCGACTGCGATGGCGCGATCGGCCATGCCTTGCGCGGCGAGGTAGGCTTCGGCGGCCGGGATGGTGAAGGGCAGATCGGTGACGATGCCGCTGAGGCCGGGTTGCTGATTGAGTACGGCACAGAGTAACGTTCCGTTGCCTCCCGCCACATCGACGATGGTACCGCTCGCGGGGAACTGGTAGCTGGCTAGGATGGCCGGGATCAGGGCCCCGCTGAAATCGCTCATGGCTTGGTTGAAGACCTGGCCTTCGGCGGGGTTGGTTTTGGTGAAGTAGGCCCAAACGTCCTCGCCGTGGGCGTCGTCAAAGGCGGTGACACCGCGTTCGATGGAGGCCCGGAGATTGGCCCAGGCTTTCAGATGGCCGCCGCCAAAGATGGAGGTGACCATGCCGCGGAGGGAGCCGGGGACGTCGGTGCGGAGCGTTTCGCCGAGGGGCGTGAGGAGGAAGCTGCCGCCGGGTTGCGTGGTGACGAGGCCGATGGTGGCGCAGGCGCGGAGGAAACGGTCGAGCGACGGCGCGTGGACGTGGGGAACAGGTTGTTGCGCGGCGAGGTAGTCGGCGATCTGGAGTTCGGCGAATACCTGCAGAAGGCGGGCGCGCATGAGGCCGAAGCCCATGTCGAAGATTTGCTCTTGCGGCGAGGGAGTATGCATGTTGAGTTTCTGACACTATACGCGAAACGGGTCCGCCCGGAAGGGTCACTCGATGTGGTATTGATTGTTTAGTCTTACTCGATGCTTATCCTGCACGCCGGCGTACACGACGGCTTCTTTTCGATATGGCTGGAGGCATCGGCAGATCATAAACAGGCGAAGGCGGCCCCGACCGTGGGGCGTCCGCAGCGAAGCGGACCGCCGGATTATCCTTATGGAGCCCCGCCCGCACTGTTGCGCGAAATACTTTCCTCCCTCCCCTACTGTGGGGAATTGGCAAAGGCCCAGATGCAACGAGTGGTTCTCTGGGCGCCTGCCGCGCCCGAAGGGCCGGTGGCATCGAGCGCGTTGATCGCCGAGCACCCCGTTTATGAGAGCTTAACGCTCTCGCCGTTCTCTATTGCCTCCATGCAATTGGGGCCAAAAGAGACCGTCGATTTCCTGGCGGCGACGTTCGGCCAACGGCTGATTCGGCCGGGGTTGATGGTGGCTCCGGACGTGCAATTCTGGGTTTCGGCGCTGCGGTTTGCAGGCGGGTTGGTGGCACGGCAGCAGTTTCTACCGGACTTGGACGAGGTGGACGGGGAGTTCGCCGCGAGTTGGACGCCGGTTTACCCGGGTATCGAAGGGCACCGGCTGGCGGCGTTGGCCGCGGCGATGCCGGCTTCGGCGCGGGCGATCACGTTTGAAGATAAGGCCGCTCCGGCCACGCCCGCCCGGATTGTGTTGGACGCCTTTGTCTCCTGGATGCTCGACGATCTGATTCGGGGCAGCTACAACGGCGGAAAGCCGCCGCGAGGGAAAAGCCCACACGAACGCTGGCTGTACGCGCTGGCTTCCGAGGATGGACTCGTCGAAGGCTATCCGGACATCCTCGAACGGATTTCGAAACAGGTGCGGCAGTGGCGGCGTCCTGTAGCATTGACGGCCGATGCGCCGTTCCGGCTCTGCTTCCGGTTGGAAGAGCCTTCGGAGCTGGGTTCGGCTTGGACCGTACGGTACTTGGTGCAGAGCGTGGACAACCCGGACAACGTACTGCGGGCGGAACAGATCGGCACGGGCGAGCGGCTGGTGGGCGTGACGCGGCAGCCGACGCTTGAGTTCCTGCTGACGTCGTTGACGCAGGCGACCTCCATTGTGCCCCGCATTGAAAGCTCGCTGCGGGCGAGCGTGCCCACCGGGTTCGACGTCGATACCAATGGCGCTTATGAGTTCCTGAACCAGAAGGCCGTGGCGCTCGAACAGGGCGGGTTCGCCGTGGAGCTGCCGAAGTGGTGGAGCCGCGACGGTACGCGGGCGCGTCTGAGCGTGAAGGCGATTGTCGATAGCCCGGAGAAGCCGCCGAAGGGCGGGCTATCACTGAACTGGATTTTGAACTTCGATTGGCGGATTGCCGTGGCTGGTGAATTGGCCACGCGCGATGAGTTGCTCGAACTGCAGCGGCTGCGGTCGCCGCTCGTGAAGGTGCATGGGCAGTGGGCCCATGTGACGCCGGACGAGATCGACTATTCGCTCGAATTCTGGCGGCGCAACGCGAGCGGCACGGCGACGGTTCGCGAGATTATCCAGATGTCGCTGGGCAACTACCACTCGAACCACGAGTTGCCAATTGAAGGCGTCGTGGCGACGGGCTGGGTGCGCGATCTGCTCGACCAGTTGGAAGGCCGGAAAGTGTTTGAAGAGTTGAAGCCGCCGAAGGGCTTCAAGGGGACGCTGCGGCCGTACCAGATTCGGGGTTACTCCTGGCTCAAGTTCCTGCGCAAGTGGGGCCTGGGCGCATGTTTGGCCGACGACATGGGTCTCGGCAAAACAATTCAGACGCTGGCGCTGTTGCAGCTCGACAAGGAAGAAGGCACGACGATGCCGACCTTGTTGATCTGCCCGACTTCGGTGGCCGGGAACTGGCAGAAGGAAGCGGCGCGGTTTACGCCGCAGTTGAAGGTGCTCGTTCATCACGGGGTGAACCGGCTGAAGGGCGACGAGTTCACGCGGCAGATGCACAAGTATCATCTCGTGATTACGAGCTATGGCATTCTGCAGCGCGATCTTGAGTACTTCAAGCAGGTGACCTGGAGCGGGGCGATCCTCGACGAAGCGCAGAACATTAAGAACCCGGATACTCGGCAGGCGAAGTCCGTGCGGGCGCTGGTGAGCGACTACCGGATTGCGCTGACGGGTACGCCAGTCGAAAACAACGTCGGCGAACTCTGGAGCGTGATGGAGTTCCTGAACCCCGGCTTCCTGGGGACGAGGGAGCAGTTCCGCCGGAACTATTTCCTGCCGATTCAGACCAACCGCGACAACGACGCGGCGAACCATTTGAAGCGGCTAACCTCTCCGTTCCTGCTGCGCCGGTTGAAGACCGATACGAAGATCATTGCGGACCTGCCGGAGAAGTTCGAGAACAAGGTCTACTGCACGCTGACGCGCGAGCAGGTAGAGATGTATCAGCAGGTGCTGAAGGATGCGCACTCGAAGATCGAGTTCGCCGACGGCATGGCTCGGCGGGGCGCGATTCTGGCGACGCTGTCGAAATTGAAGCAGGTGTGCAACCATCCGGCGCATTTCCTGGGCGATGGGTCGCCGGTGGTGGACCGTTCGGGCAAGCTGACGCGTCTGACCGAAATGGTGGAAGAGGTTCTGGTAAGCGGCGACCGCGCGCTGGTGTTCACGCAGTTCACCGAGATGGGCGGCATTCTGCAGAAGCATCTGCAGGACAGCTTCGGCGACGAGGTGCTCTACCTGCACGGTGGCACTCCGATGCGGCAGCGCGAGATGATGGTGGAGCGGTTCCAGAAGTCGCCGAACGGGCCGCGGGTGTTTATCCTATCGTTGAAGGCTGGTGGAACGGGTTTGAACCTGACGCGTGCCAACCACGTATTCCATTACGATCGCTGGTGGAACCCGGCGGTGGAAGATCAGGCCACGGACCGGGCGTTCCGCATTGGGCAGTTGCGCAATGTACAGGTGCACAAGTTCCTTTGCGTGGGGACGCTCGAAGAACGCATTGACGAGATGATTGAAAGCAAGAAGAGCATCGTCAACGAAGTGATTGGCACGGGCGAGGGCTGGATTACCGAGCTTTCGAACGAAGAGCTGAAGAATGTGTTCGCGTTGAGTGCGGAGGCGCTGGATGAGTAAACGGCCAGGCGGCGGAAGTGGGAACGGGAACGGCGGCGGAGGCGGGAATCGCGGATCCTGGGGCCGGCGGAAGTTCAACAACCGGCGGCGGGGTACGCCGGCGGGTGGTGAGGGAGTGGGAGCGGCCAGCGCGCCTCCCCCAACAGCCGCGGCGCCGCCTCCTCCACCGCAGCAAATGCGGAGCGGCGAGGGGAACGGGAACGGGAACGGCCACGGGCGGCAGAACGGCAACGGCAGGCGCAACGACCGCGATGTGCGGGGCAACCGTAATCGGCGGCGTGGGCCGCAGCGGCGGGCCGGGGGCTTCCGGGCGCCGGGCGGCGGCGGCATTCGCGCGCAGACGAAAGGCTCGCGCTTTGGTGAGAACTGGTGGGCGCGGCGCTGGATCGAGGTGCTCGAAAGCTTCGAGATGGGCTCGCGGCTCAACCGGGGCCGAGACTACGCCAAGAGCGGGCATGTGCTGGCGATCACGATTGACGAAGGGCACGTGCATGCCCGGGTGCGTGGGTCGCGGCCGAAGCCGTACGACGTCGACATCAACATCAACACAATTCCGGAAGAAGACTGGACCCGCGTGGGCGCGAAGCTGGCCGAGCAGGCCGTGTTTTCGGCGACGCTGCTGGCCGGCGAGATGCCGGGCGACATCGAAGAGATTTTTGAAGAGCTGGGCCTGTCGCTGTATCCGAAGAACGAACAGGACCTGGTGACGAGCTGCACGTGCCCGGATACGGCGAACCCGTGCAAGCATCTGGCGGCGGTTTATCTGCTGCTGGGCGAAGAGTTCGATCGCGACCCGTTCCTGCTGTTCACCATGCGTGGCATGCGGCGGGATAAGCTGCTCGCGATCATCGAGAAGAACCTGCCGCAGGCGCTCGACGCCGAAGCGCAGCGGGACGACGAAGAGTTGGCGCCGGTGGAGGAGCCGAAGCAGGCCCTGCAACTGGACCCCGACATCTACTGGAAAGGCGCGGTGCGGATGCCCGAAGACGCAATGGGCGACGTGGCGCCGCCGGCGATCTCCGCCGCGCTGCCGCGGCGGTTAGGGCCCTTCCCTTTCTGGCAGGGCCAGAAGACGCTGCTCGATGCGATGGAGCCCGTGTATAGACGGGCCTCACAACATGCGGTGGTCTTTTTGCTGGGCGAGCCGCTGCCGGCAGCGGCCAATGGAACTACCGGCGGCCCGAACCCGCAGTGACACCCTTAGAGGCTTGATACTCCTCGTACGGGCCCTTGAAGTCTTCGATCTCATTGTTGTCGACGGCCCAGATGCGGGTGGCGACGGCGTCAATGAGGTCGTGGTCGTGCGTGACGATGAAGACGGTACCGTCGAACTTCTGGAAGGCGAAATTCAGGGCGTTGATTGCTTCGAGGTCCAAGTGGTTGGTGGGTTCGTCGAAGACGAGCACGTTGGGCTTTTCGAGCATCAGACGGCAGAAGATGAGCCGGGCGGCTTCGCCACCGCTGAGCGCGTGGGTGGGCTTGGCGCCTTCTTCCCCGGTGAAGAGCATCTGGCCAAGGGTGCCGCGGATCTCTTCGCGGCTGGCCTGGGGGTCGAAGGTGTGGAGCCATTCGAAGGCGGTGGTGCCTTTTTCGATTGATTCTTTATGGTCCTGCGCGAAATAGCCGATGCTGGTTTCGTGGCCCCACGTGACTTCGCCGGAGCCGACGGAGGTGTCTTTCTCTTTGGCTGAGGTGACCGGTCCGTTGTCGAGCAGGGCGCGGAGAAGGGTGGTTTTGCCGGCGCCGTTGCGGCCGAGGATGGCGATGCGTTCGCCGCGGCTGACGTGGGCGGAGAAGGGCTTGAAGACGAGTTGGTCACCGTAGGAGCGGGTGAGGTTTTTCACCTCGAGCGGATGCTTGCCGGAGGGGCGCTTCGAGACAAACTTGATGAACGGGCGGGCGATGTTGGAGCGCTTGAGGTCAGAGACTTCGAGGCGCTCGACTTCCTTGGCGCGGCTGCGGACCTGGCTCGCGCGGGTGCCGGCACTGAAGCGGGAGATGAACTCGTTCAACTGCGCGATCTTCTTTTCGCGTTGCGCGTTGTCGGCTTCGACGCGGGCGCGGACCTGGGTCTTGGCCATCACCATGTCGTCGTAGCCGCCGGTATAGACGATGATCGTCTGGTAGTCGATGTCGGCGGTGTGGGTGCAGACGGAGTTGAGGAAGTGGCGATCGTGGGAGATCACGATCATGGTGCCTTTGAAGTTGTTGAGGAAGTCCTGGAGCCAGTGGATGGAGTCCAAGTCCAAGTGGTTCGTCGGTTCGTCCAGCAGGAGGGCTTCGGGGTTGCCGAAGAGGGCCTGGGCGAGCAGCACGCGGACTTTCTGGCCGCCCTGGAGCTCGCTCATTTTCCGTTCGTGGAGCTCTTCGGGGATGCCGAGGCCGCCGAGGAGGATGGCGGCGTCGGAATCGGCGGAGTAGCCGTCCTCTTCGCCGACGATGCCTTCGAGCTCGCCGAGACGGATGCCGTCTTCGTCGGTCATGTCGGCTTTGCTGTAGAGGACTTCGCGCTCTTCGAGGGCGCTCCAGAGGCGTTGGTTGCCCATGATGACGGTATCGACGACGCGATAGGCATCGAAGGCGAACTGGTCCTGCTTGAGGACGGACATGCGCTTGGGCCGGGTGACGGTGCCTTTTTGGGCGTCAATCTCCCCGGAAAAAATCTTCATCAGGGTGGATTTTCCGGCGCCATTGGGGCCGGTGAGGCCGTAGCGGCGGCCCGCCACGAACGCGACAGAGACATCCTCGAACAGAACTTTTGCGCCGTAGCGCATCGAAACGGAACTTACAGAAATCATGCGGCGGTATTCCCTTGCGAGTATAGCAACCCGCCTGCGAGGGCCCGGAATCGGCGCTACTGTTCACTTGGGGCGATGGCGCGTCGGCCATTCGCTGGAGAGCTCCCGCACGCCGAGCTTGCGCGGAGATTTACCCTTCCGCACCCAGGTTGGGATATGAAGTGTTGTCGACTCCACGGGGGCACACGTGGGGTAACCGGGGGCGAAGTGCAGGTTCCTTAAGCGCACGTTTTGAGGACTGCGCCAACGCAGGGCGAAGCATTAACGTAAATGAAGACGAGGAGCAATGCAGCATCACGACGAAATCGCATGACGCCTGCATCCGGCTCCGCTTGCGTGGAGTCGCCAAGTGGAAAACTGGAGCCACCCGCCAGGATCGAACTGGCGACCTGCTGATTACGAAACAACTTTTGCTTTACAAACCACTGCAAACAGGGACACTCCACGTCCACCGGGAGGGCCATTCGATGCTGTTTGGGCAGTAGTTGAACAGGTTGTTGAACAGGACGATGGTCCAAGATGCCTCCCGGAGGCCTGTTCTTACCGTGCCTCGTTAGCTCGGAGCTTGCGGTGACGGACTCGTCCCGATCGGCGGGGGGTTCTACCGGGACAGCCATGAGCTTGAATCTGCCAGATCCATCATAGAAGGCGCTTTTGGCGAATTTCTCGTGTCGAAGCGCCAAGTCCGCCACGTCGAGGCGATTGAACTCGTTCGCGAGCGGCGGGACAAGGCGCAACAGTTGCTCGGATTCGCGGCCAGGCCTTTCGTCCTTTGTGGCCTGCCCGTGCGCCGACCAGCCAGTTCGACTCTCGTCTATGAGCGGCGAAATGGATCGTTCTCCTTGCAGATCACCGGGCACCCGCAGTTTGGTTTGCCCTATGGGCAGGATCGGTTGGTGCCGATCTTCCTGGCAACTCTGGCGGTGCGCCAACAGAGCCAGGTCATCCGGTTCAAGTCAGCTGCTCAAATGCTGGACACATTCGGCATGGCGAAGGGAGGCAAAGCGACAAGGAACACCTTTCGCGGGTTCCGTTCAGCGAATTGGATTAGGACTTGGGTTAAGGGCTGTGCTGAAGTGCACGGATGTCCGTGGAGATAACAACTGAGGAGATGCCTGTTACGATTTCGTATAAATGGGTTTGTCATCAATCACCAACTCTGTTCTCAGGTTAGGTTCGCACCCGTGTTGGGGGAGCCAAACTCTAAAACTGTCGCGCGGCTAGTTGACCTTGCGCCGGGGCAGTTCTTTCGGTGCAGAAGACTGAGCCCTGGTACCACCAGTCGAAAGAGCGGCCCCCGATCGCAAGGGGGAGGTGCCAAGTTTGAGTTGGGCGGTTGCTGAACCGTGGCAACATTTTCCACGCAAGGAAGAGCTCCCACCGGATGGGGATGGGAGCTCTTACTGGTTGGGCTTATGCGCGTGCGGTGCGCAGAGCGGACTTGTACATCGCGTTCATCGAGCCGAGCAGGTAGGCCAGGCCCGGATGGGGCCGGTACTCGCCTTGGGCGGCGCCGCGGCTGGTGTCGGGCAGGTTGGGATTGGTGCCGACGGCAGGGATGTGATCGGGGATCACGATGCCGTCGAACTTCACGTCGACGAGCGCCTGCATGGCCTTGGACATGTCGTAGTAGCCATCGTCGATGAGCGCTTCGACAAAGTGGGGCAGAGGCGCCGTCACGTTGCGGAAGTGCACCTTGAACAGCTTCTTCTTGGCCGCGAAATACTTGATGACCTCGACTGGGTCGGCGCCTGTGTTCTTCTCGCCACCTTCAAGCCAGGAGCCGATGCAGAAGCAGACCCCGATGTTGGGGCTGTCGGCGATCTCAATCGCCTTCTTATATCCTTCGAAGTTCGAGAAGATGCAGCGCGGGACGCCGGCGAGCATGCGCATGGGCGGATCGTCGGGATGGATGCCGATTCGCACGCCAGCCTCTTCGGCGACGGGCTTTACCTTCTTGATGAAGTAGATGTAGTTGTCCCAGATTTCCTGTTCGGTATAAACCCGTCCATGGGAGAGCGGACCGGTGAAGGTCTTGCCGGCCCAGACGCCTTTCCACTCGGGACTGTTCGCATTGCCGTCGCGCGCAGAGTAGCCGCGGGCGCTGGTGACGCGTCCACTGGACCAGATTCCGTTCCCCATGTGGGCGTAGGTGGAGTAGGGCACTTTGGCTTTGCCCAGGTACCGGATGTAGTTGAGATATTCCTCAATCTTCTGGTCGCGGCCAGGGAGGTTGAGGGTGACCTCGGACATGTTGTGGAGGCTGCCGGAGGGTCCGACGCCGCTGCCGATGTTGTAGATCCGGAAGCCTTCGGCTTCCCAGGCGGCTTTTTGTTTGATGAAGCCTTCGGCGGTGGCCTCGGCCTGGATGGGTGCGAGGCTGAGCCACTGGACGCCGAGTTGCTTGAGGTAGTTCGTATATTCCGGGGAGAGTCGATTGGCGGAGACGCCGATCTTTAGACCCGGGGGGATCGGGATCATCGGCTTGGCATGGGCCGCGGGGGCGGTTGCCGCTAATGCGGCGGCACCGGCGAGAGCCATGCCTGTAATGTCCCTTCTGCTGGGATCGTTTTTCTGGTCGCTCATGGAGGAAAGTCCGTTTCTAAAGTTGGATGTGGAATTCCGAAGGGATGGTATCGGGTTGGGTCGTGTTTGGCAAGCCGGTGCTAAGCGGCTTGCTGAGTTAGTCAGACGGCAGGCTCGTTCCGGTTGCCCCCATCTGCAGGGCTTCGTAGGGCCTCGGCATTGACGGCAGTGTTGGTGATCAAAACTGCAGCCTGAGACCGAGTTGGATGTTGCGGGGGGCGCCGCCTGCCAGTACTTGGCCGAACTGGGGCGCGCCGATCGTAACACTGGATCCGGTTCCAAGACTGAGAGCCGGGGTGTTGAAGATGTTGGTGATGTCGGCGCGGAGCTGGACGAGGATGCGTTCGCCGATGGGTTGATTACGGATGAAGCCCATGTCCCAGTTGCGGCGGCCGTAGTTCCGGAGCTGTGGCTGGGTCAAGGAGTCGGTCGGGATGGTGTAAGCGGGCGCCTGGGTGAAGGCGCTGGTATTGAAGTAGCGGTTGGTGGAGCTTTCGCCGTCAGGCAGGACGGGATTGCCCACACGGTTGCCGCGGCCACCGGAGAGGGCAAAGTCATAAAGGAACGTGTTATCCGCGCCCGCGATACGGATGGGGGTGCCGGACTGGAATACGGTGATGCCGGAAACCTGCCAATTTCCAATGATGGCGGCGAGGACGCCGTCGGATACAAACCGCTTCTTCTTACCGAAGGGCAAGTCGTAGAAGTAGCTCATCACGAGGCGGCGGGGAATGTCGTTGGTCTCGATGGAGCGATTGTATCGGGGGTTGTAAAGGGCGTTCTGAGGGAATGCTTCCGAGGCATCGGATTCAAAGACGTTGGCGATGGTCTTCGAGCCGGTGAAGGAGGCCGAGAGGGTGAGGCCGTTCGAGTAGCGCTTCTCTAGAGAGAGCTGCAGGGAGTGATAGTTGCCGTGGCCGTAGCCTTCGCGGGGGAAGAGGACTTGGAGGTATTGCGGGTAGGGGCGGAGCAACTGACGGCGTTGGACCGTGGCGAAGCTGAGATTGCCGCTGCGGATCTTTCCGAAGAAGGGGTTCGGCACGTTGTCGAGCAGGGAGGAGCCGAGCGATAGAAGGGCCGGATCGTTCTGGTTGTTGAACCGGTTCTGCGCGATGTGCGTAATCTTGTTGCCGACGTAGCCGGCGGAGATGACGATGTTGCTGCCGATGAGGCGTTGGATGTTGAAGCTCCAGTTGCCGACTTCGGGGAGGGGACTATCGCGATTGAACGTGCGGAGGTTTTCCCCGGCGAAGGTGGAGTTGCGATTGGGCTGAGGGAGTCCACCGGCGAATGGGTTTAACCAGGAGCCGCCGGGAGGCGGGGTGTTGGCGAAGGGGCTGGGTGCGCCGAGGGTGCCTTCGTAGAGAGTGAAGAGGCCATTGCCCCAGTCGGAGGTGCCGGCGTTGATGGTGTTGGATGCGGCGTAGAAGTAACCGGCGCTGAGCCGGATGACGGTCTTCTCGTTGAGCTTATAGGCGAGTCCCAGGCGTGGGGCGAAGTTCATGCGCTGGGGATCGGTTTGGAATTCGCCGGGATTGAGGAACTTAAAGGTGCCTTTCATGCCGGTGACGGGTTCAATGCCGTTGAAGTCGAAGGACCCGATGCGGCCGTACTTTTCGGCCCAGGGCTGCGTGTATTCGTAGCGCAGGCCGAGGTTGAGGGTGAGGTTCTTCGTGACTTGGACGTCGTCCTGGATGTAGCCGCCGAAGAAGCGGCGATAGAGGGTGAGGTGGGGATCGAAGGACTGGCGGTTGGAGATGGGCACGCCGAGCAGGAAGCTGGCGAAGCCAGAGCCGGAGGTGGTGGCGCGGACCAGGGGGTCTGGGCCCTGAGTGTAGACGCGATCGAAGAAGTAGGCTCCGGCGGGGCTGTTGGTGGCGAAGGAAGCGAGTCGCAGGAGTTGGGTTTCGCCGCCGAACTTCACCTTGTGGCGATTGCGGAGGTAGGTCATCTGGTATTGGAGCTGCCAAGTGTCTTGTGGAGTTCGGACGAGGTTGGCGCCGTTGAGGCCGCTGACCTCGGCCGAGGATCCGCTTGAGACGGAGAGTCCGGTGCCGACGGTGTATTGGGCGACGGAGATGTTGGGAAAAGTTCTGTAGCCCATGGCGCCGACGACACTCGCTGGCAGGCCGAGGGTGGAGACGTCGAAGCCTTTGCCGTCGAACTCGGAGAGGGCGCCGAGGCGCGTGTAGCCGAGGCGGAGTTCGCCGATGAAGGACGAGGTAAAGGTCGAGGTGGCGGAGATCATGGCGGAGTGGCCGGGGTTCGACTGGATGGTCTGGGGTACGAGGGCGACCATCGAATCGTCGAGACCCTTCGAGAAGTTGCGTTGGCGGCGGCCGTAGTATCGGCCGAAGAGGCGGTGTTTATCGCTGAGGTTGTGGTCGACGCGGCTGACCCAGAGGTCCTGCTCGAGGGCACGTGCGCCGGCGACGAAGAAGTTGTTGAACTCGGCGGGCCCTTCGCCAGGGCGATTGGCAGATGGCCAGTACTTGAGGACATTGGCGGAGACGGCGTTGATGCGCTGGGAGGGGACTCGATTGCCGGGGAAGGGGTCTCGGATAAGAGCGGTGCCGTTGGTGCGCGTGGTGATGGGATCGAAGACGGTGATTTGGCGGCCGGAGGGGTCGAGAGTGCCATTGAAATCGCCGGTACGTTGCGCGGCGGTGGGGACGGTGTTGAGTGACTGAATGGGAGCGGACTGGAGGGTGCGCTCAAGGTTGCCAAAGAAGAAGGTGCGATTGCGGATAATGGGACCGCCGAGGGAGCCGCCGAATTCATTGCGGCGGAATACGCCACGGTTGACACGGTTGCGGTTGTTGGTCCAGGAGTTGGCGTTCAGCCTGTCGTTGCGGAGGTACTCGTAGCCGGATCCGTGGAAGGTATTGCTGCCAGATTTGGTGACGAGGTTGACGACGCCACCGGCGGCGCGGCCGAATTCAGCGCCGTAAGTGGCGGTGTCGACGCGGTACTCGGCGACTGATTCCATGGGGATGGTGAACGCGGTTTTGGAGTTGACGGTGGCGCGGCTTTCGCCGCCATCGGTGAGGACGGCGTTGTCGCGAGCCATGCCGCCAGACATTTTGGCGTTGGTGGCGTCGCCGTTGGTATCGCCGCCGACGGGGGTGACGCCGTGGAGGAGGGATACGAGTTGGAGGGGATTGCGGCCGATTAGGGGTAGGGTGTTGATGGTCTCCGTGGGGAGGACTTTGCCGAGGGCGGTGGTTTGCGCTTCGAGTTGAGCGGCTTCGGCGCGGACCTCGACGGTTTCCGAGACGGCGCCGATTTCGAGGCGCACGTTGTAAGTGGCGGTGGTGCCGGCGCCGAGTACGATGTTGGAGACCACGGCGGCGCGGAATCCGGCATGTTCGACGCGGAGTTCATACTGTCCCGGGGAGAGCGCGGGGAGATAGAAGAGGCCGGCCTGATTGGTGGCGGTTTTCAGAATGATGTTGGTGGTTGTATTGCGGAGCGCCACCTGAGCGCCCACGATGTTTGCCCCGGAGGTGTCGGTGGCGGCGCCGGTGATCGTGGCGCGCTCACCTTGTGCTAGCAGAGCTACGGTGGAGAGTAATCCGATCAAGAGGGGACGAAGAGTCAGAGACATTTATGGGAGGGTCCGGCGGCAAGACTATATGGCCCGCGGGGGAGTGTCAAGGGGTAGTCTTGTCTCGGTAGCTAGTGTAGTGCTTCGGTACTCGCAACCAGTATGCGCGCGCGACTAGGCACGCACCTTGCAGCGCCTTCTGCACGAAGGTGTAGCTGAGGTGGATGTCATGTTTCTCTCCCAAGTTCTCGTGAAAGTGCCGAATGTTCAGGTCGAGCATTCTAAGCTGGCAATTGACCCCAAATCTACCATCTCTGGCAGTGACGGCTCCGCAGCGTGCACGCCAGGCGCCAGAATGATTGCTTTGCGGATTCTTCCGTGGGTTGATCAGCTACCGCTTTCGGAACAACACGTACTGTAGCGGCTCGTAGTCGCTATCGGTGAGGATGAGCAAATAGCCGTTTTGAATCGCTTCTAGGCGGGCCCAGAACTTCTTAGACTTGCCGCCAACGCGGTTGGTCGCGGTGACCTCCCAATCGGAGACCGTAAAGCGGCCCTGGTAGTCCGTACCGGCGAACTTGGCACCCGAATCGCTAGTGCTCGCGTACCGATGCGTACTGCGATAAGTTCCGTCAGTGCTGAACACGAATTCGTCCGAAGTAGAATTCGCGCTCATGCCGGCATAGCTGCCAGTGTAGGCGTTGTAGTATTCGACCCCACCCCCAGCGTTGCGCACCCATGTGCCAGCAAGGTCCTGGACGGCAAGCCCAAAGCGGTTGTAGGTGAGAGTGCGATCAAGCTCGTTTGGATGGCGGAACAATTGGCTGTACGTCCGTTCATCGGGGCTGACGACGAGAACGACGCGTGCGCCTCCCGAGAAGATGACTTTCATCGCGATAAAGCATGGCTTGCCGGTTTGAAGATCGGTCGCGGTGGCGTCCATGAAGTACACCGGCGGGTAGCTGACACCGGAATATTTACGTGGCGTGGAAGCGCGGAAGGAAGGCGCCACCAATCGGCTCCAGAAGTATTCCGGGACATCGACGGTATTGGGTCGGCTGTTTTCGAGGGCGGAATTGACGTAGTAAAGGCGTAACTCGGTGGACGCTTTGTTGACTTGGACGTAGTCAGGACGGACCTGGGCAATCCATCCGTCATCAAAGTTAGTGCGCGGTTTGGACATGACCATGCTGGAGCGATCGGGCTGGGGGGCGACCGGGGCGGCGGGCTCGTCGACAACAACCGAGTTCGTGAATGCGGCGATGTCGTCAGCAAATCGCATGTCGTTGAAGTAGCTGACGATGGCGTAGGTTTGGGATTTGCTGCTGCGGGTTGTGATGAGGATGATGAACTTCTGGTTGGGCGAACCGGCCGTACCAGCACCAGCAGTCACCTGCCATGTGTCTTGGACGGAGGATTTCACATTTTCTGGCGTTGGAGCACCATGCTTGGCGGCATGCGACTTCCAGTCGGCGGCAAAGTCTGAGTCGTGGCGGCCGCTTGAAGGGCGCGGCCGGAAAACGTGGATACTGCAATATTGGGCACCGTTGTCCTGCTTGACCGCGACGAACATGTCCGTACGCTCGACCTTCCATCCCTTGGGCGGGTTGAAGCTGAAGGGCTCGAAACGATCCCACGCAACCATCGCAGTCGGGAAGAGCACACAAAGAGCGAGCAGGAAGTATCGTGGCATATCGACCTCTGGACTAGGCTAACAGCATTGACCAAGTTGCGGAGTTACGTGGCCGAGGCCTCATGGCACCGGATTAGTCGCCGAAAGCCCAATAATGGCTCAGGCACCGTAGCGTCGTGAGCGATTAGCTGGCACCGAAGCGATAACAGGCGCGGTCTCCCAAGTATTGCTCGTTTGCGAGGCTACTGCATCGCCTAGGCCATCCAATTAGCTCACCGCCTATGACTTGCCTTAGCCGAAACGAAGTAGACCAAACTTGCAGGTGTACCCGCCCTGCCTATGCCGATTGACCAAATGTTCGACTCTGCATACCGGGCGCTTGAGGCGCGAATGAGGGCGCTAGCGGAAACTGATGGCGACGTGTTTCTGCCCAACCCAAAGCCGCTCGCACCTGTCCAGGACGTTCTGATTTGCATGGAAGCTTGTCTGCCGCGCGGGAGTTGCCAGGACTGAGCGATATGACCGGTGGTACGCGCTCCTACGTGAGGAGATTGATCTGTGCGTCACGCCCGATGCTCGCATCGTCGCGGTCGGCAATGTTGTTTCGCAGCATCATCGGCGAAGCGGGTTCCCCCGGCCATTCACTCGGGTAATCCACTACTCCAACCAAGCAGGGCCAGCCAGGCTACCGGGGATCGTTGGCCACGAGGACGGTTTCCAGGCGTTCATTCAATGGATCTGTCACCTTGAGGGACTTCGTTTATTCAGCGGCGGCCGCCCTGGAGACAGCCGGTGTGCCATCAGAATTCCGCGATGAGGCGTTGAAGCGGCTGGCGAAAAGTGAGCTGACAACATCCCGCCAGCAACTCATCTTCAACTACAAGCTGGCGTTCGAATCGATGCGTTTTCGAGAGGGCTCTATCTGCTCATTTGTGGGACCCTATCGTCGTCCCATCGCGTCAGCCGTAATGGGTCTACCCATTTGCATCGCCGCCTCATGAGCCCCCATCACCCGACGGCAATCCCTCTGTACTGTTAGACTCGCAGTCATTGGCAAGAACTGAATTACCGATGCATACGCCCGGGAGCGGAGGTTTTTTTGAAATGAGGCTCGTCGACCGAAGGTACTTTCTACAATCTATTCCCTCAGCGATGATGCTGGCAGCAGCTGCGTCCCCTCCTCAGCTAGCTGCGCTTCCCAATCGGCCCAAGGTCCCAGGGACCTTAAGTCTTCGTGCCCGCCGACGAACAAAAGAGACCGGACCCGCTGAGCAAACATTGCAGTGGCCGGTTGCGCGCACCGCGATCATTATCTGCGACATGTGGGATTCACACACGTGCGGAATGTCAGCGCAGCGTGTCGCTTTGATGGCGCCCCGAATGAATCAAGTCGTCAGCGCCGCTCGAAGTCTGGGCGTTATGATCATCCATGCGCCGAGCGACACGATGAAGTTCTACGACGGAACCCCATGGCGCGAGCGGATGAGGAATGCACCTGTTGCCGCATCCCCTTTCCCGATTATCAATCGCTGCCCGCGGGTTCCGGCCGAGGAGCGCGATTTCCCTATTGACGATTCCGCTGGAGGATGCGACGATCCGATTTTGAAAGAGTTCACCGGCCCGCCCTACCCGTGGACCCGCGAACACCCGGCGATTGACATTGTGGGCTTCGACGGAGTGAGCGATAGCGGCCAGGAGGTATACAACTTCTGTAAGCAGGAGGGTATAGACAAGATCGTGCTGATGGGGGTCCACACGAACATCTGTATCCTGAACCGCGGGTTCGGCACAAGACAGATGACGCGCCTTGGCTTCGACGTCGTACTGGCTCGAGACCTCACAGACGCAATGTACGATCCAAGAACGCGACCGTTCGTTAGCCACGCACGCGGAACTGAGCTGGTTGTAGAGCACATCGAAACTATGTGGGCGCCGACAATCCTGTCTGAAGATTTGACTCGCGTGGTGCCGGGGACGGCAGATGTGCCAGCGCGACCAGAGAAGCGACGGTCCGGAGGCTGAGACCCATTGATGTTTCTGCCGCTGGCCGATTCTGCGGGTGCCGACCGTGGTCCGGTGCAGACATTGGCGGCGTTCGATTGAAGGCCGGGCGGCGTTAGCAGACGCGACGCACAAACGCTCGTTGCTGATTGCTGCCGGAAGTCGGCGGCCTGCATCATCGTTATGAGCGCCGTGCCGCATAAAGGCATTTTCGGCGCAATTCCACCTGCATTGGCCGGGGCCGCGCCCGTGAGGCGCGACAAGAGCGTGTAGGTGCCTGTTAATTTCCGGCGATGTGCAAGAATTAATGGGACTTACGTTTGCTTGACGGTCTGCGATGGTTGCTTACAGGTGTAAGCCGCTGAGCCCGATTACACCGAAGAGGCCGGGTTCGGCAGCGCCCGACTCGGGCGTGAGCGCCGTAGGGTCAAGGCTCCATCCGGCAGCGACGCGCATGACGTCGTCTTCATCGGGGCGCCACTCGTCTTTGGGCCGATGGAAGAAGGGTATACTGCGTTCTACTTCCGTCAGCGGCCCAAAGTCATCCAGGAACTCGCCTTGATCACCCGCGTATTCGAAACTTCTGACGATCTCTCCCGCTTTCGCCAGCATCCAGTGGTGGTATTCCGAAACCCGGTGCGTAGCGAATCCTTGCGCTTCACCGAATCTCTGGCTGATTCGATCCAACGAGTTCCGAAACGACTTGTTGGGCTGCGGGTCGGCGATGGCGGCGGCGGACCAGCCGACCACGAACGTCCAGCCGCGGATGGCGGGCGAGAGAAACACAGCCTGCTCTTGAGAGCCGTAGGCTGCCTCGATCCCTGCGGTCCAGGAAAGCTCGCAGCCCGAGTTCAGTTGAAGAAACTCGCCCACTTCTGCAGGACGATCGCAGCGCACGGCAATCCACGCCATCTTGTAGCCGAACGGCACCGGACCAGTGGGACGTGTTTTGCGGAGCCAAGGCATGGGAGGCTACAAAACTGCCAGCGCCAAGCTACCGGCTGACCGAAAAACAACGACGCACCAGAGGGGCGGGCCAACATGAGATCGCGTCTAGATAATCTGGAGCCACCCGCCAGGATCGAACTGGCGACCTGCTGATTACGAATCAGCCGCTCTACCAACTGAGCTAGGGTGGCTCTCCAGGCGCTCGTTCTCTAGTATACACGGGTCGGCATGTTAGAGTAAAAAACGGCTCATGCAGAAGCCCCGCCTCGTTATCCTCGGTTCCGGCGGCCATGCGAAAGTCATCGCGGAAATCTTCGAAGAGACCTCCTCGTTCGAAATCGCGGGCTTCACCACGCTCTCGCCTACCGAATCCCTCTTCGCCTACCCCCACCTCGGCAACGACGACGAACTCCCCCGTCTCCTCGCTAAGGGCATCACCCACGCCTTTCCCGCCATCGGCAGCAATCGCATCCGCCACCGCATGCTCGCCCACCTCCGCTCGCTCGGCTTCACCCTCCCCAACGCCATCAGCCGTCACGCCATCCTCTCGCCCCGCACCCAACTCGGCGCGGCCGTCGCCATCATGCCCGGCGCGATCGTCAACGTCGACTCCACCATCGAGGACGGCGCCATCCTGAACACGGCCTCTTCCATCGACCACGATAACCACATCGGGGCCTGCGCCCATGTCGCCCCCGGCTGCCATCTGGCCGGCAACGTAACCGTCGGGGAAGGCGCCTTCATCGCCGCCGGCTCGGCCGCCATCCCCGGGGTCACCATCGGGCCCTGGGCCACCGTCGGCGCGGGCGGAGTCGTCATCCGGGATATCACTGCGGGCGTTACCGTCGTCGGCGTGCCTGCCACGCGGCTGTTGCGATGAAGATTATCGTCGCCAGCACGGTGGTTCCGTTTCTCTATGGCGGCTACACCGTCATCGTCGACTCCCTCGCCGACGAACTGACCAAGGCCGGGCATCAGGTGGAGGTCCTCAAGTTTCCCTTCTCCTCCCAATATGACGAGCTGCTCGAACAGATGACTGCGCTGCGCCTGCTCGACCTGACCGAGCACGGCGACCGGCTAATCACCATCCGCTTCCCGAGCTATCTGCTGCGCCATCCCAAAAAAGTCGTCTGGTTTATCCATCACCATCGCGGCGCGTACGACCTGTGGGGAACCCGCTATCAAGACATTCCTTTAACACCCGAAGGCACCCGGATCCGCGACTCCATCATCGCCGCCGACCGCCTGGGCCTGGGCGAATGCCACCGGATCTTCAGCAACTCCCAAGTGGTGGCCAAGCGGCTGCAGCACTACAACGGGATCAACGCCGAAGTGCTCTATCCGCCTTTGCCGAACGCGGAGCGGTACCACTGTGCCGGGTACAACGACACGATTCTCTATCTCAACCGGCTGGTGCACCATAAGCGGCAGTGGCTGGCGATTGAAGCGATGCGCTACGTCAAGACCGATGTCCGGCTGCTCATCGCGGGCAAGGCCGACCCGGACGCCGGAGCGTACGTCGATGAGCTGCATGAGCTCGTGCAGCGCTACAAGCTGAAAGACCGGGTAACCATCTTCGATGATTGGATCGATGAGGCCCGCAAGGTGAGGTTCTTTTCCGAGTGTCTGGCCGCGGCGTATTTTCCCGTCGATGAGGACTCCTACGGCTACCCCAGTCTCGAGGCGCATCAGTCGGGAAAGGCCGTGCTGACGACGTCCGATGCCGGCGGCACGCTCGAACTGATCACGGATGGGCTGAACGGTTTGGTCGCCACGCCGGAGCCGGCTGCCATCGGGGCGGCGATGGATCAACTCTTTACCGAACGCAAACGGACTCAGGCCATGGGCGAGGCGGGGCGAGTGCGGATGGCCGATCTCGGCATCGCCTGGCCGCATGTTCTCGAACGGATGTTGTCATGAAGATTCTGGTGGCGAACAACTGCGTCCCGTTTGTGCGCGGTGGCGCCGAGCATTTGGCCGAAGCGTTAACGGAAAAATTGAATGAGTTCGGGCATCAGGCGATGCTGGTCCGCATTCCGTTCCGGTGGGAGCCGCCGGCGAAGATTCTCGAGAGCATGTTGGCTTGCCGCCTGATGCGGACACCTAACGTCGACCGGATTATCGCCTTCAAGTTTCCGGCTTACTACCTGCCCCACGACAACAAGTTTCTTTGGCTGGTGCATCAGTTCCGGCAGGTTTACGATTTGTGGGGAACGCCGTATCAGGGGATGGTGGAGACGCCGGAGAATCTGGCCGTGCGCCGGAGCATTATTGAGGCGGACAATACGTATCTGCGCGAAGCCCGG
>LNFM01018784.1_pt1 | contig 20482 bp, 13 predicted proteins | sample 596031 | NCBI WGS metagenome assembly LNFM01 (sample SAMN04254537, study PRJNA301005) | activated carbon metagenome | isolation source: dual media filters at the Ann Arbor, Michigan drinking water treatment plant | place: USA: Ann Arbor | reverse complement strand
AGTCCTGGTTGATGTAGTTGATGGTCTCGACTTTGGCGTTTTTGGCTTTCAAGTAGCGACCGAGCGAGACGTTGTCCATCGCGGCGTGCGCGGCTGTGCGGAAGACATAGCTGTAGTCACGCTCTTCGAAAATACGGGGGGTTCCGCAGTCGTACAGGATCAGGAAACGTTTCATTTCCTCGGCCACAGGTGCCACCGCCAGGCAGTCGCCCGAGCCGACATAACCCACCACGGCATCCACTTTCTCGCGGTCGTACAGGTTGCGCAGTTCCTGCACCTGTTTGGTGGCACCACCGGCCTCGTCCACGTAGACGGCCTCGATGCGCATTCCACCAAAGCCCTTGTTGTTGTAGGGCGCCGGGGCCTGGCCATTGTTGAAGGCCTCAACCAGCAGCTTGGCTCCGTTCACAGCCGGGATGCCGAAGCTGTCCGCCGCCTGGCCCGAGAGGAAACTGACAATACCGACCTTGAAAGTTTCCTGCGCTTGCGCCTGAGCGGACAAGCCAGCCCCGAGCAACATGGCCGCAGCGACCGCCGACAGCTTCACCAACAGTTTGTTCCGTCTCATCACTTGTCTCCTGATTGTTTCGACTACCAGCACGGCCCTGCGGTGCAACGACAACAGGGATCAATGACCAGATTTGCGCGCCCAGTCTTGCTGCCGCGCGCCACCATGTGGACTCAGATCACCGTCTGATTGCCTTGTGGTGGGGTCATCCTATCGACCGCCCAAGTCCTGCCTTGTCCCTGCAGCGACATTGGGGTGACATCGGTCATGTGACCCCATGGAAACCCTAGGAGCCTGCGCCGTTGGTGCCGTTGACGAACGTCCAGGATCCGTGTGAACCGCTCCGCCAGAACCCTGAGAGCCACTTCCCGGCGGTTGCGCGAGGGCGTGGGATGTCGCAGCTAACACGACAAAAACGCTGGTGCATTGACTTCAAGAAGCAAACTTCGGCGCTATCGTCGCGCTGGAGCGCAACAAGGCTGAAGACCCGGAAGGGCTTCTTTGTCATTGGCGCTATGTTCTACACAGGAGACTTGCACACATGACGTCCTCCAGGCAGGCGCCTCCATCCTTTCCTTGGGGCTTCGGCCCCATCCGCGCCAAGGCGTGTGCATGCGACAGCGCCATGTGCCAGCGCCTGCACCAACGTGTGACCGACGATCTGTCGCGACGCAATTTTCTGGGTGGCGTGGCTGCCATGCTGGCGCCGTTCGCTTTGCCCACAAATGCAGTGGCGGCAACGGCCCAGGCGGATGATCAACGCCCCCTGCTCCTGACGAATTTGCGCCTCTTTGACGGCTCCGGCAAGGCCGTCAGGGACGGCGTGCAGGTGTTGGTGCAGGGCCAACGCATCAAGGAGCTGCTGCCCGCGTCGGCCACGGTGGAAGGCGCGCGCGTGCTGGACTGTCAGGGCAAGTTGGTGATGCCCGGTCTGATCGATGTTCACTGGCACACGATGCTGGCCGCGATTCCCCAGGTAGCCGCCATGACGTCGGATCTGGGCTACCTCTACCTGGCAGCGGGCCAGGAGGCGCAGCGCACGCTGATGCGCGGTTTCACGTCGGTGCGCGATGCTGGTGGGCCGGCGTTTGCGCTCAAGCGCGCCGTCGATGAAGGTCTGGTGGCCGGGCCGCGCATCTTCCCGAGCGGGGCCATGATTTCGCAGACCTCGGGCCATGGTGATTTCCGCCTGCGCAGCGAACTTCCACGCCCTGACAACGCTCCGCTGAGCTTGGTGGAAAGCACCGGTGTGGCGATGATTGCCGACGGCGAAACCCAGGTGCTGCGCCGCGTGCGCGAGCAGTTGATGCTGGGCGCCACGCAGATCAAGATGATGGCCGGTGGCGGTGTGGCCTCCCTGTACGACCCACTGGACAGCACGCAGTTTTCCGAACGCGAACTGCGGGCCGGCGTGGAAGCGGCCAGCGACTGGAACACCTATGTGATGACGCACGTCTACACGCCCAAAGGCATTCAGCGCTCCATTCGCTCGGGGGTAAAGTGCATCGAGCACGGGCAACTCGCCGACGAGGCCAGCGTGCGCATGATGCGCGACGAAGGTGTGTGGTGGAGCCTGCAGCCGTTCTTGCAGGACGAGGACAGCAACGTCTACCCCGACCCTGCCCGCCGGGCCAGCCAGAAGCAGGTGTCCGAAGGCACAGTCAACGCCTACGCCATGGCGCAGAAACACGGCGTCAAGACGGGCTGGGGCACCGACGTTTTGTTCAGCCCCAAAAACACCGCTTCCCAGGGCCGCCAACTGGCCAAACTGACCCGCTTTTATGACCCGCTGACGCTGCTGGGCCAGGCCACGGGCACCAATGGCGAGCTGCTGGCCCTGTCGGGCATGCGAAACCCCTACCCAGGCGCGCTGGGGCGCATCTCGTCAGGCGCCTGGGCCGATCTGCTGGTGGCCGATGGGAATCCCGCTGCCAACCTCGATTTTCTGGCGGACCCGGAGAAGAACCTGCGCGTGATCATGAAGGACGGCAAGATCCACAAGAACACGCTCTGACAGGAGCGCGGTTCTTCAGTTGAAGCGCCTGCCTCTCATAGCCCTACGCCCGATCCAGGGAAGGCTTCTCATGCTGGGCAGCCAGAAGCTTTTGCACGACGCTTGCAAGCCCTTCAAAAGCGTCCTGTTTGGGAATCAGCCTGGCCACCCCCACCTGCGCTGCTTCGTCTCTCAGTTGCTCGGAGATGTCCCCGGAAATGATCACGACGGGCAGATCAGGTCTCAGTTGCACCACCGATCGGGCAATGTGCAAGCCCGACATGTCGGGCATGTTGAAGTCGGACAGCACCAGGTCGAAACAATGCGGGTCCTTCTTGAGCGTTTCAATCGCGGCCTGGGGGTCTTGCACCGCCGTCACGCGGTAGCCGGCTCGGTGCAGCAGGCGGCTGACCATCTGGATCATCAAGTCTTCATCGTCGATGTAGAGAATGTGCTCGCCCCGACCGCGCGGCACGCCCGCTGCGATCACAGGCGTTGGTGCGCAGGTTCCGGCGTCCTCGGTCTGAAGCGGAAGGTAGACGCACATCGTGGTGCCGCGACCCGCTGCGCTCTCCACGGTGATGGCCCCTGCGTGCCCGTGCCCTCACCCACCTTGCGGGTGGTGAAGAAGGGCTCGAAGATGCGCGCGCGGGTGGCGGCGTCCATTCCAGCCCCGTCATCAGCCACCGAGAGCCGTGCGTAGGGCCCTGGCGTCAGCCCGTCGGTGGGGTTCAGTCCGTCCAGCGTGACAACATGTTCATCGACGCTGATCACGACCCGCGCCTCGCCTGCCTTGGAGGCATGCCAGGCGTTGGTGCACAGGTTCATCAATACCTGCTCGATCTGAGTCGCATCGACGCGCACGTGCGTCGGCTCGGTCGGCATCCTGGACTCCAGCACGACGCTGGCGGGCAAGGTTGAGCGCAACAGCTGCAAAGTCTCAAGAACAATGGGCTGCAGGGACTGATGGACGAGCTTGGGCGGTTGTCGGCGGCTGAATGCCAATATCTGGCTCACGAGGTCACGTGCGCGCAGTGCGGCTTTGCTGATCTGGTCGATGCTCTCGCGGGCGAGATGATCCGGCTCCAGATCCTCGCGTGCCAGCGATACGTTGCCCAGAATCGCTCCGACGATGTTGTTGAAGTCGTGCGCAATGCCCCCCGCCAGCGTGCCGAGCGACTCCATCTTTTGCGACTGCCGCAGCTGTTCAAGCAACACCCGGCGAACGGCATCGGCGTTGACTCGGTCGGTGATGTCGATCCGCACGCCGATGAGTCGATACGGCGCTCCCTCGTCGTCGTACAAGAACTGCCCGATGAAGTCCATCCACACCTCGACGCCGTCATCCCCACGCACCTGCTGGTTGCTGACAAACGGGCTTCGTGTCGTACGCGCTTCGGCCAGTGCGCTGTCCAGCCGGGTGCGGTCTTCTGCGGAGAGTTTCGCCAGAAAGTCGGCGTGTGCAATGGCTCGAACGCCGCCCTCTTGATGTGAGGTGACCACATTGGTCGCGAGATCCCATTCGAGGAGCTCCACCTTGGCCGCTTTTGCCGCCAGGGTCCAGCGGTCATTGCTGTCGCGAAGGGACCGCTCGACCTTGGCAACCCGGCCGAAGATCGCGTGGACCAACAGCGATCCGCCCCCGGCGAGCAGCAAGGACAGTCCGACCGTGAAAAAACCAACGATGCGCTGGGTGGAACGGGAAGCCTCACCCAATGAGTCCGAGAACCTCTGGGCAACAACGGTCAAACGGGCGTTGGACTGGAGCAAGCGTTCCCGCAGATCGGCAAACTCGCTCTTGTCCGATCCTGCACGCACTGCGTCTCTCAACTGTTCGGCGATCAGCATGAGCCGATCCAGTTCGACATCACCCTCCTCCCAGATGGCAATGGTGCGGGCCATGAATCCAACATGGCGAAAGCGCAGGAAGAGGTCGATCAACGGCTCGATATCGTCGGGCTGGTTGCCCCCTTGCAAGAATCCACGCCGGGCGGCTGCACGATCCGGAACCGCCGCGTCCAGGGCTTCTCTGGCGATGCGGTCGCCCAAGGGGATCGACAGGGCTCTTTCGAATCGTGCGAAGTCCGCCGTGTCGTGGGTCTCAGCGTAGAGAAGGAGGCTGAAGCTGGCGTCTTTCTGACCCTTGGACCAGAGACTTTCCCCGCCCACATAGGCCCTCACGGCGGAAAGCACCTGCATGCTGACAATGTTCAGCAGTGCCAGCGTGATCACGACCATCAAGAGCGCCGCCGTGACTGGCCAACGGGCGCGTCGGGTCTGTTGAAGGGTCTGCACTGTCGAGCGGATCTGGCCGATTGCTGTGGTGGTGGATGGGGGAGGTAAGAAGCGTTTTATCGGCAAGGTCGACCGTTCCTTGAGCAAGCGCAGGGGAGCCATGCACGCCAAGCGGGCATGGAGAAGCCGGCCCAGGGCGGCCCGCACCGTGATCCACAGACGGCAACACCTCGTCGATCACGCCGAACAGGTAGGGATGGTTCAGTTCGCCCCGATCGGGCTCGTGCCGCATTGGACGCCGGTGCGGAACTCGGCTTCGCGCCCCGGGAGGGGTCAACCCCCATGTGCGGCTACAAGTTTTCTGCACCCAATGTGGATTGGAGCAGCCAGAATGCAACGGCAACCTCAGGGATGGCAGGTGCAGCACCATCAAACACCAACCCAATCAAACGCGGATTGCCTCGACTCCCGGTCAATCGGTGCCAGCCATTCGCGGCGCGCAGCACAAGCTTGGAGTCTGTGGTGAAGTTGCCAATGCTGTAGGCATAAAAAACATGGCGCAAGTCCGGGCTTTTGTCGCGTTGCCAAGTGGTGTGCAGCAGGGTTACACAATCAGAAGCAACACAGCTTGATTGTTTTTGGACGCGCCTTTCACGCCAGGAATTCTTATCACCGGGGATAAGCAGGGACTCTTGAAGCTTTGCACTTTTCGATAAAGTCTGGACGATGACAACGTGCATATTTTCACCCTTGCGCCGGTAGACCAATGTCAGCGTTTCATTGTTGCTTTTCGGATCAACGATCCAATCGTTTGAGGTTGTGGCCAGCTCCCAGCCCGATATATTCTTGGGAAATGAATCAATCTGATCCTCGCGAGCCAATTGCGATGAGTTATTCGACAACCCCGTCACTGCACCGACAATCAAAAGTACCGAAAGTCCAGCAAACACAGGTGCCAATTGGCGCATCGGTTTGATTTGGTGTGGCAGTGAAACCACCGGCTGCGCTGCCGGCGCATCCGCCTTGAGATGGATCAATACAAAAAACAGCAAGCCCAGAGTCATGAACAGGGCAATCCACTGGATATGACTGTGAGAGGTCAATTCCATCTGAGAACCTCGAATCCAGTCAATCAAAACAATCGAATTGACGCGCACCGTGTTCGAAAAAACACCGAGCAAGGCACCCAACAATGACAGGGCGACGATTTTGACAATGGATCGGTACAACAACAGACCAAAGCTGTAGCCAAGAAATATTGCCAAAGTCACGTACGAAAGGCCGGAGCATTCATCCACCACAATGTACCGATTGGTACCGATGTAAATGGCGAAGCCATCCACAGTGTGGGGAAGACTGGCGAGAACAGCAAACAGCTCAATCGACTTGAGTGTCAACAAACGCAAGAGTGGTTGGAGCAGATCGCCACTGGGGATCATCAAGAACAACAAGGCCAAGGCTGGAAAGAGCCGGCAATAGGCACGCCAGCCCAGCGCTGCCATGGCAACACCTTGCACCATCAGGATCAAGGCAAATTGCTGTGCCACATCGATGCTCATCAACGCGGCAGCGCCCCAACACACAGCTGCGCCTGACGCCGCCAAAACACCCGTGAAATCTGGTTGTGGACTCACCTTCGATACGACTTGATGGTGCCAAACCAGCACATAGACGAGCATCGGGACGATCAGCCATGCGTATTGATACGCCTCGTTATTGCGCCAGGAGGACATCAAGCCCAACAACGTGGGCCACAACACAACAAAAGCCAGCAGACTGCCGACCCCGCCACCCCACATTGCGATCTTCCATCCCTGCGTCAACACCATATCGGGCGGCTTTGCCGCACCAGAAGCGGTCGACTCGAGTTGAATGGCAATGCGCTCCCGAGAAGATTGACCAAGGTGGCGGTGAAACAAAAAAGGTTGCTGAAGTACCCTTGAAAGGCCGGCGTCCTTGGACTCATGAAAATAGCCCAAGCCAAAATTGGGAATCTTGGTGCTCGCGGGATTCACATAGCTGCCAAACATGCGGTCCCAAACCGTCAGAACCGTTCCGTAGTTGCTGTCGGTTTGTGTTTGCAATTCAGAATGGTGCACCGCATGCACGCCGGGCGTGACGAGCAGCAGGTTCAGCCGACGCTCCACGGCATCTGGAAGGTGCAGATTGGCATGGGAACACAGCACCACCACCGTTGCGATGAGCAGATACAAGCCCACTGCCGGGGCCGGCAAACCCAAGGTGCTGATCAGCACAAGCAAGACCGAGGTACCTACCAAAAATTCAAGCGGATGATGGCGCTCCGCCGAGGTGACGTCGATCTGCGTATCGCTGTGATGAACCAGATGAAGGCGCCACAACAGAGGAACATGATGGAACAGCCGGTGTTCCCAGTAACGCCAGAAGTCCAGGAACAAGAACGTCACCACGAACTGCGCGGGAACAGACAGCCCCGTTTTTTCCATCAATCCTGGCGGCTGGTTTTGCGCAAAGGCGTAAATGCCGACGGGTATGACCAGCGCGATCACAGCGTTGCCGATCAAAAACAAACCGATATTGCTTGTCCACCGGTGCGTTACCTGAACCTGCTGGCGCTGAAAAGCACGCACCCTTTCCAGCAAAAAAATCAACGCCAATGTCGAGAAAAAAACGAACTGAAACCGAGTCTCGAACTGTTCAACCATTTTTCAGCGACATGCGCACTTTGCAATCAGTTCAGCGATCTTGCTTGCGCCGCAATATGCGGATTCCCAGCACCAGACTCACCGCCGCAATGATCAGCAAACCTGCCCCTGCAATCGGCAGAGCCGTTCCGAGTTGGAGACCCAGCGCATTGCCCAAAGCCACGCCCAACGACGTACCCAAGGGCACCGTAGAACCTGCCAAAGCCACGTTGGCCATTGAAAGGGACAAGGTACCCAAAACCAATTTTTGCAGATGCATGAGGCTCTCCCGGTTGGTGTGATCAGAGGAACGCTTCAGTAGCGCCCTGCGGTGCACTGGATGCGATCGGTTCGCCGTCAAGGCAGTGATTTCTGTATGCACCCTTTGTGCCAAGAAGATTAATTCCTTGCAGATCAGCCTCTTATGGTCATTGCACCTGAATTTTTTTGCAGATTTGTCAAATTTATCGACATTGAAATGCGGAAAAAGTAATGAATTATCAGTCAGAAATTTCGCTGATTTGTCTTTCACGGGGACAACACACGACTGCCCAAACCCAACCGCCACGCCGGCCCCGCTGAAGCGGCTCAGGCTGGTGGTGTCGGTTCCGTGGCAAAACTGACCAGCACCAGGCCGGTGGCACCGCTCTGGTCGGTCACGCGGCGCGTGCGCACACGCAGGTGCTGCACGCCGATGCCGGGAAAGTCGCGGCTCACCAGGCGGTCTTCGCCCGGGCGCTGGCCAGGTGTCGGGCCATCGAGCAGTTCGTGCATCGCGGCAAAGTCCCACTGCCCCTGGCCGATGTCGTAGAACGCCCGGCCCAGCGTGTCGGCGACTTGCCCGCCGAACAGTTTCAAAAAGGCCCGGTTGGCGGTGAGCACCTGCAGTTGCTGATCGAGCACCACCAACGGCTCGTACGCGGTGTCCACGACCGCCTCGGCCAGGTCGCGCGCCTGGCGCATGGCCAGCGCCAGCACCCGTTCGGTCACGTCGTTGAAGGTGAGTACCACGCCGTCGATCACGTTCTCCGTGGTGCGGTAGGGCTTGATGCGCACGAGAAACCAGGTGTTGCCGACGGTGCGCACCTCGCGCTCCACCGGGGTGAGCGTGTCCAGCACGGCCTGGGCGTCGGTGAGCAGGTCCACGTCCTGGAGCTCGCAGCGGATGTCCGACAACGGTCGCCCCACGTCGGAGGTTGCCAGGCGGTAAACCGCGGTGGCGTCCCGCGTGAAGCGGCGGATCAGCATGCGGCGGTCGAGAAAGATCGAGCCCACGCTGATGTTGTCCAGCAGGTTCTTCATGTCGTCCTGCATGCCGGTGAGCTGCTCCACCTTGGTCTGCAGCTCCGAGTTCACCGTGACCAGTTCCTCGTTGACCGACTGCAGTTCTTCCTTCGAGGTTTCCAGCTCTTCGTTGGTCGATTGCAGCTCCTCGTTGGTCGACTGCAATTCTTCGTTGGTGGACTGCAGCTCCTCGTTGGAGATCTGCTGCTCTTCGACCATCGCGCCCAGCGTCTGCTTGTTGAGCATGAGCTCGTGTTCCAGCGCCAGCATCCGCTGCGCTTCGGTGCTGGCGCTGACCTTGCGCCGACGCGCCGGGCTGCGCGTGGACGCGTGTTCCAGTTCGTGGCCAACGAGCGCGCGCACGCTCAGGGTCACCGTGCGCACCTCACCGTCCACCTTGATCGACACGTCACGGCTGAAGCTGGTGAGGCCACCTGCGGCCGCCTTCTGCAAGGCGTCCCGCACATCCAGTTGCAGGCTCTCGGTGGCCATGTCCACCACGTTGTGCGTGGGCTGGCCCGGCGCCAGGCGCAGGTACTGACCGGTCTCGCCATGCACAAACAAAATGTCGCCCTGCACATCCGTGAGCACCGAGGCCGGGGCAAAGGTCTGCAGCAGCGTGCGCCGGGCCAGGTCGGCCGCAGCGGTCTCGCGCGGCTTCACCACCGCTACCGGCACAACCGTGCCCTGCCCGTCCGTTGTCCACGAAAGCCGGCTGCTGATCACCGCGCGCCGCGAAGCCGCCGTGGGCCTGGCGCGGTAGATGTTGAGCCGGCGGTCCAGCGCTTCAAACAGCTCGCCGTGGCTGCCGATGCTCTCCGACGGCGACAGGCACAACACCCCCCCGGAGCGCAAGGCGTAGTGAAAGATGGGCACCAGCCGTTCCTGCAGATCGGGCTCCAGGTAGATCAGCAGGTTGCGGCAGGTCAGCAAATCAAGCCGGGTGAAAGGCGGGTCCTTGATCACGCTCTGCACCGCGAACACCACCATCTCGCGGATCTCCTTGCGCACGCGGTAACCGCCCTCCTCCTTGACGAAGAAGCGGCGCAAGCGCTCGGGGGTCACGTCCTGTGCGATGTTGGGCGGGTACAGGCCGGCGCGGGCCACCGCGATGGCGTCGGCGTCGATGTCGGTGCCGTAGATCAGCACCGGCCAGTCGCGCTTGTGCTCGTCGGCCAGCTCACGCAACACCATGGCCACCGAGTAGGCCTCTTCGCCCGTGGCACAACCCGCCACCCACACGCGCAGGGCTTCGTTCTCCGAGCGGTGGGCCAGCAGCGCGGGCAACACATCGCGCTTGAGCATCTCGAACACGGCCGCATCTCGGAAGAAGCTGGTCACGTTGATCAGCATCTCGCGAAACAGCGTCTGCACCTCGGGCGGGTGCTCCTTGAGGAAACGTTCGTAGCTGGCAAGGTCGTCGATGCCCTGCTGCGTCATGCGCCGCTCGATGCGACGGCCCAGCGTGCTTTTTTTGTACTGGGAAAAGTCGTGTCCGGTGCCCAGGCGCAGCTGCATGAGCACACCCGCGAGACGGCGCGAGGCCTCGCCGCCGTCGGCACCCACCGGCCTGGAGCCCAGGCGCCGCGCATGCGCCAGCAACAGGGCCGGCATGGCCTCCACCGCCAGCGCCTGGGTGGCAAAACCCGATTTCAGCGCGCTGGCGGGCATGCCGTCAAAACGCGCGGTGGACGGCTCCTGCACCAGCCCCAGGCCGCCCGCGCCATGGATGGCGCGGATGCCCAGCGTGCCGTCGGTGCCGGTGCCCGAGAGGATGATGCCCACCGCCGCCTCGGCGCGGTCGGCGGCCAGCGCGCGAAAGAAACTGTCGATGGGCAGGTGGCGTCCGCGCGGCTCGCTGGGCAGGCTCAGGCCCAGCACGCCATGGGTGATCGCCATGTCGCGGTTGGGCGGGATCACGTGCACGCGGTTGGGCTGCACGGCCATGCCGTCGGTGGCCTCCACCACCGGCATGGCGGTGCTGCGCTGCAGGATCTCGGCCAGGATGCTGGGGTGCGTGGGATCGAGGTGCTGCACCAGCACAAAGCCCATGCCGCTGTCCCCGGGCATGGCGCGCAGGAATTGCTCGAACGCCTCCAGTCCGCCGGCCGAAGCGCCCAGCGCCACCACCGGCCATCCCGACTCACTCCCTGGTGCAGGCTGCGGGGCGCGAGCACCGCCGTCGCCGCCGGGCGGCATTTGCTGTTTTTTCGTGACCATGTCCGCTCCTCGATGCCCGGTATTGTCACCCGGGCATGGCACCTGGCCGCTCAACCGCGCTCGGGTGCGGCACCGAGTTCGGCCTTGCCGATCTGGTGCTCCAGACCAAAGCGGATCAACGCGGCCGTGCTGTCGAGCTGAAGCTTTTCCAGGATGCGGGTTTTGTGCGTGCTCACCGTCTTGATGGACAGGTGCAGCGCCTCGGCAATGTCCACCAGGCGCTCACCGGCGACGATGCGCTGCAGGATTTCAAGCTCGCGGTTGGACAGCACACCGAGATCGCACGCCGTGCGCCGCCCGTTGAGCTGCTGCACCACACGCTCGGCCAGCACCGAGGTGACGAACACCCCGCCCGAGGCCACCTTGCGCACGGCGGCGACCAGTTCGTCGCAGGCGCTGTCTTTGGTCACGTAGCCGCTGGCGCCGGCCTGGAAAGCGCGCAGCGCGTACTGCTCCTCGCTGTGCATGGTCAGCACCAGCACGGCCACGCCGGGGAAGCCTTCCCTGATGCGGTGCACGAGATCCAGCCCGCTCATGCCGGGCAGCGACAGATCGGCAATGACGAGGTCGAACGACTCGCGCCGCAGGCATTCGAGCGCCTGAAATGCCGTGCCTGCCTCGGTGATGGACCACCGGTTGCCCGACGGATCGAGCAGGCGCTTGAGCCCCTCGCGCACCACCGTGTGGTCGTCCACCAGCAGCAGGCGAAGCTGGATCTGCGCGGTGGCGTCGTTCATGTCGGTCGCCCCGTCCGGTCGACCGGGGTGTCCTTCAAGTCCAGGTTCTGCGTCAGCCGCAGGCCGATCCAGCCCGAGGCATCGGGCGTCGCGTCGAACTCCAGCCGCCCGCCCAGCAGGCGAGCGCGGTGCTCCAGAATCTGCGACGGCTCCGACCGCACATCCAGGCGCCACGGGGCCTTGGGCTCGACGCCTCGCGCGCGCAGGTCGAGGATGAACTGGCCCAGCGGGCGCTGCACATCGATGACGAGCTCCGAAGCATGGGTTTCGTGCAGCAGGTACGAAAGGGCCTCCTGAAAAAAGCGGTAGAGCGCCAGCGACACCGCGCGACCCAGCGGCGGCAGGTCGTTGTCCATGCGCAGGGACAGCTTCAGGTTCAGCCGGCGCGCCGTGTCCTTGGCCAGCCAGTCGATGGCGGCGTGCAGCCCCAGGTCGTTCAGCATGGGTGGACGCAGGTCGAAGGTGATGCGCCGCACCAGCGCCAGTGCCTGGTCGATCTCCTCGGCCGCGTCGCTGGCCTGGGGAAAACTGGCGAGGCGAATCTTCAGCGCACTGAGGCGCTGGCCGAGGTCTTCGTGCAACTCCAGCGCCAGGCGGCGGCGCTCCGATTCGCGGGCGTCTGCGTCAATAGAGGCAATGCGCCGCTCCACCTCGGAGCGCATGCGGTCGGTCACGTCGGTGATGGACACCCTCAAGCTGGGCGTACCGTCGCTGGCGAGCACGCGCACGCTGTTGATGGCGGCGAACCAGTGCAGCGTGCCGTCGGCAAAGTTCATCGTCAGGTCGATGCGCTGCGGTGTTTCGCGCGCCAGCGCCCAGCGCAGGTAGAGGTGCCAGCGATCGGCGTCTTGCGACCTCACGAAGCGCGCCAGCGGTTTGCCCTGCAGTGCCGCGCGCGGTTGCCCCAACAGGCCCGCGCCCGTGAGGTTGATCTTGCTGATGCAGCCCTGCGCGTCCAGCGTGCAGTAGCCCACCGGCGCGAAGTCGTACAGGTCGCGGTAGCGGTCGTGCGCCGTCGCCAGATCGGACTGCGTGCGTTGCAGTTCCTCGTTCTGCTGCACCAGTTCGACCTGGTGCACGCGCAAGTCATGTTCCAGTGCCTCACGGCTGGGGTTGGTTGCGCTGGTTGGGTTGCTCATGGTGTGACCTCCTTCAGTCGATGCTGTCCCGGGTGGAATCTTCAAACAGCGGCTCGGCTGTGTCCTTGAAATCTTCATCGTTCACACGCGCTGGCGAATGAACCAGCGGCACGCGCACCACCAGTCGGGCACCCCCCCCCGGGCGCATTGCCCGCCGAGAGCCGCCCGCCCAGCATCAGCACGCGTTCGCGGATGCCGAGCAACCCGAAGGAGCCGGGATTGCTGGAACGCCTGTCCCTGGTGAAGCCCACGCCGTTGTCCTGGATGGTCAGCAGCAGTTCCTGGCCGCGGCGCTCGAACGCGACCGAGACCCGGCTCGCCCGGGCGTGGCGCGTGATGTTGGTCAACGCTTCCTGCACGATGCGGTACAGCGTGGTCGCCAGGTGGGGCGAGAGTTCGCGCAAGCCCTCCCCGGGCCGTGTGTCGACCTGAATGCCCGTGCGCCGCTTGAATTCACTGACCAGCCAGTCGATCGCCTCGGCCAGGCCCAGATCGTCCAGCATCAGCGGGCGCAGGTCCATGGCAATCCGGCGGGCCGACGCCACGGTGTCGTCCAGCATGTCCAGCATGCGCTGGGCGCGCGCGCCCAGCGCGAGGTCCGGGTGGTCGCGCTGGCAGGCAGCCACCTCCAGCTTGAGGGCGGTGAGCCGCTGCCCCAGCTCGTCGTGCAGCTCGCGGGCAATGCGCCGGCGCTCCTCCTCACGTGCCTCCACCATGCTGGCCGAGAGCGCACGCAGGGTGCGGCGAGAGCGCAGCAGCTCTTTTTTCTCGCGCGAACGCAGGGTGATGTCGTTGATGACCATCTGCACGAACGAGCGCTCGTGGTCGGGCAGCGTGGCCACCACCAGTTCGACCTCTCGCACCGCACCGTCCTCGCGCCGGATCGCCCCCGCCACCACCGCGACGCCTTCGTCCTGCCCGATGGCCTGCAGCCTGCTGCGCACCGGTTCGTGCGATGCCGGCAAGAGCAACTCGTAAATGGACCGGCCGAGCAGCTGCTCGGGCCGCTCCAGCCCCGCCAGCACAACGCAGGCGCGGTTGGCGAACACCACCCGTTCCTGCTCGGTGATCCAGATGGCCACGGGTGCGCGTTCGAAAACGGCGCGCAGGCGCTGGTTGAGCTGGTCGATCACGGAGGTCATGCGCCTCAGCTCGCTGAGGTCGCGCAGCAGTGCGGTGTAGTAGGTCTGCGTGCCCGAGGCATGCACCACCTCGCTCTTGAAGATGGCCGCCTCCATCGGGAACTCCTCGCCATTGGCGCGCAACCCGAGCACCTGGCCACGTTGCCCCATCGGTCGCTCGATCTGGCCGGAATCGCAGAACTTGCGGACATGGTGCCCGTGCGAGACGCGCAGGCGATCGGGGATGAGCCGCTCCAGCGGCATGCCCAGCGCCCGTTCCATGCTCAGGCCGAACATGCTCAGGCCTGCGGGATTGATCATGACGATGCGTTGCTGGTGATCGACCGTGACCACCGCTTCCAGCGCCGCATGGGCCAGCCGAGGCTCTGCCAATGCCTGCGTGGCCGGGGAAACGCTGCCCGTGGCTTTTGAAGTCATGACGTGCCGGCTTGGATACGTGTGATGGCATCTTAGAAAGGTTTCTCCTTGTCAACCAGCCCCCAGCGTCCGACAGCCCTGAACTGCATCAAAGTCTTGCCGCGGGGTAGGAGTTTTCCGAACGGTGTGTGGGAATCGGCCCGTGCGCGACCAGTGGCTTTCCGAACGCAGGTTGTGCCGGATTCCGATGGTGTGCCGCTGCCGGGCAGCGCATCCTTGAACCCGAGCAACCCGATGTCGAACCGGCCCACGAGGAGGTGCCGGCAAGTCCACCTGCCTGCAAGCCCTGGCCGCGTGAGCGGATCCATCCCATGCAACTCACCCTGCCCTCCCTGATCGAGTCGCGCATCGGGCAACTCTCCCGCCCGCTGGCGCTGCAGTGGCCTGGTGGCCGTGCGGGCGCCGCCGACGCACCGGTGCGCCTGAGGGTGAACGACGCCCAGCAACTCAAGTGGCTGGCCAGCGGCCACATCGGCACCCTTGCCGACGCCTACGTGCGCGGCGACCTGGAGATCGAAGGCAACCTGCGCGAAGCGGTGGAGATCGCCGCCGAACTGGCCGGCGACCCGGTGGGGCCGGGCCATGCCCACCTGGGCGCCCAGCTGCTGCAACACCTGCGCTCGCGCTGGCTGCACCGCCCGCACAAGGACGCCGAGCAGGTGCGCTTTCACTACGACCTGAGCGACGAGTTCTTCGCGCTCTGGCTGGACCCGCTGCGGGTGTACTCGTGCGCCTACTACGAACGCAACGACATGACGCTGGCACAAGCGCAGGAAGCCAAGCTCGAACACATCTGCCGCAAGCTTCAGCTGGAGCCCGGCCAGTTGCTGCTGGACATCGGTGCAGGCTGGGGCGGGCTGCTGCTGTGGGCCGCCGAGCACCACGGCGTACACGCCATGGGCATCACGCTCTCGCGCCACCAGCACGCCCATGTGAACCGCCTGATCGACGAAAAAGGCCTGCGCGACCGGGTCACCATGCGCCTGCTCGACTACCGCGATTTGCCGCCCGTGGCGCGCTTTGACCGCATCGCCTCGGTCGGCATGTTCGAACACGTCGGCAGCGCCCAGCTCGACGGCTACTTCGGCCGGTTGCAGCGGCTGCTCAAACCCGGAGGCCTGCTGCTCAACCACGGCATCACCGCCGGCGGCGTCGACAACCACCAGCTTGGGGCCGGCTTGGGTGACTTCATCGGCAAACACATCTTTCCCGGCGGCGAACTGGTGCACGTGTCGCGCGTGGCGCGCAGCCTGAGCGCCTGCGGCCTGGAGCTGCTGGATGCCGAGAACCTGCGACCCCACTACGCCCGCGCCTTGTCGGCCTGGTCGAGCGCGCTGGAAAACCACCTGGATCGCGCACGCGAGCTCACCAGCGAGGCCACGGTGCGCGCCTACCGGCTCTACCTCGCCGGTTGCGCCGTGGCGTTCGAACGCGGCTGGATCTCGATCCACCAGTTGTTGGCATCCCGCCCCACCGGCGTGGTGAACAACACACCGTTGCGGGGAGCCCAGTCGGACTACCCCTTCAACCGCCGCCACATCTACGCGGCAGAGCCCGCGTGAATCACCCGAGGAGGCGTGCTGACAAAGGCCACACCAAAAACGAGCTGAATCGCCCGCCAGATCTGGATACCGGCTGCTTCAGAACTTCCGTGCAACTTAGGTTGTGTGCCTGAGATGATCCAACTTTTTCTTCAACAATCAACACTTTGAACTTTGTCATGCCGTTCAGCCATGGGAGTGACATCCGGGCCAGGATCCTGTGGGTGGTTGCTGCGTTCTGCGCGGTGGTTCCAACGCACATCGACGCTCAGGCCACCCCGGTTTCGATCATCGAAATCGTCACGGCGGAAGTGCCTGCGAGCCGCCTGGCCGAAGAAGAACGCCCGGACCACGATGCCATGGCCCAGGCCCCTCTCCCCTCGGAAGAAGTCCCAGAGACAAGAGGGAAAACCGAGCTCGGATCGGGGATCTTCAACCCTCTTTCGCAGCCCGCCCGCGAGCGATCCGGGGCGTCCGGCGAGGCTGCATCTTCCGTCTCCAGCGTCGGGATCGCCTGGGAGGCCATCACCCTGGTTGCGGTGCTGGTCGGCGTCGTCGCCGTTGTTTTGCTGGCGTACAAACAAGAGTCCGATTCCAATTCTTGATGCGCATCGGTGCAGGCGCCTGTGCGCTGAACATTTTTCATATCCGGATAAAAAAGTTAAGTTTTTTCAATAAATGACTTGAACTTTTTTACATTTCTCATACATTCTTAACCAGCCGAGCTCCCCGGAGCCAACGACCCCACGGCGCGCCGATGTTCATTTCGCGTTGACAAGAACGACGGAGGAGCATATGCAAGGCCCGAATCTGAATCCCGTGTCGCACCTGGCTCAACCGCCCTGTGCCGACATGCCGCGCGAGTTACCGACCACCATCCACCCCCCTCCGCGCGGCGTTCGCAAGACGGCCGACTTCACCCGCGCGCGCGTGCGACGACGGGCACCCCCCTGAGATCACAGCCCCCGGCTTGACCCGCGTCTTCTCACCGGGAAGACCCCAGGGTCGCGCTGTGCATCTCTCTTTTTCTCCCGACAGGTTTTGACTGGCACCCGCCAGCCGCACGCTTGCCTTGGCCCGACGCCAGGAGGCACCGCCTCCATGGGTCGCACCCCGGGCAGATTGTTTGACGTCAATTGAGGGGAACACCATGGCCAGCCTGATACGGTCCGATCTTGAATTCATCATCCAGCAGATCCTCATCGCCGAGGCGGACGTTGCAGGCGAGGATTTGACGAACCTCCTTCCGAACACCTTCGCTCCTTTCGGCCTGCGCACGGTCGATGGCACCTACAACAACCTGATGCCCGGGCAGACCGACTACGGCGCCGCAGACCAGCCCTTCCCGCAGATGGTGGACGCGGTGCACCCGAACGACGCCGACGGGGACACCTTCGGCCCGGTCACCAACACCAACTACGGCACCAGCGGCAACGTCGCCGACGCCGACCCGCGCATCATCAGCAACCTGATCGTCGACATGACGAGCAGCAACCCGGCTGCGGTGAGCGCCTTTGTGAACGGCGGGCTGGGAACGATCCGCGAGAGCGACGGCGCCCTGCTGGATCTCGACGGCAACGTCATCCCTGCGGGCACGCTGCTGACCATACCGAACGTGGCGCCCGACGAAGGCCTCTCGGCGCCATTCAACTCGTGGTTCACCTTCTTCGGCCAGTTCTTCGACCACGGCCTGGACCTGGTCAACAAGAGCAGCGTCGAGAACATCTTCATTCCGCTGCAGCCCGACGATCCGCTGTACGTCGAGGGCAGTCCGACCAACTTCATGGTGGTCTCGCGTGCCACGCGGGATGCCAACGGCGACCAGACGAACCAGACGACGCCCTTTGTCGACCAGAACCAGACCTACACCTCGCACGCGTCGCACCAGGTCTTTCTGCGCGAGTACGCGCTGGATGCCAACGGTCGGCCTGTGGCCACCGGCAGCCTGCTCGACGGCGCGGACGGAGGCCTTGCCAACTGGGCCGAAGTCAAGGCGCAGGCCCAGGCGATGCTCGGCATCGCGCTCGACGACACCGACGTGTTCGACGTGCCGTTGCTGGCCACCGACGCCTACGGAAAGTTCATTCCCGACCCGGTCACCGGCTTCGCGCAGATCGTGCTGCGGCCCGACCAGGTCGGCGGACCGCTGGACCCCGACAACAACGGGCTGGCTTCGGGCTCGCCCGGCACGCCGATCGACGCCAGCCTGGGCGTGCGTACCGGCCACGCCTTTCTGAACGACATCGCGCACAACGCGGCCCCCAACGCCGGTCTCACGACCGATGACGACGGGGTCATCAACGACGCCGGTTCACAACCCGCCGGCACCTACGACAACGAACTGCTCGACCGCCATTTCATCACTGGAGACGGACGCGGCAACGAGAACATTGCGCTGACCGCCGTGCACCACGTGTTCCATTCCGAGCACAACCGCCAGGCCGAAGAGATCCAGGCCACCGTGCTGGCCACCGGCGATGCCGCGTTCATCGCATCGTGGCAATTGCCCGACGGCTCGTGGAACGGTGAACGCATCTTCCAGGCGGCCCGCTTCGCAACCGAAATGCAGTACCAGCACCTCGTGTTCGAAGAGTTCGCCCGCAAGATGCAGCCGGCCGTCGACGAGTTCCTGCCCGAAACCAACTACGACACCACGATCAACCCCGCCATCGTGGCCGAGTTCGCGCACGCGGTCTTCCGCGTTGGTCACTCGATGCTGAACGAGTCGGTGGATCGGCTCTCGCCCGACTTTGTCTCGAACGACATCTCGCTGCTCGACGCCTTCCTCAACCCGATCGAGTTCAACGAGAACGGTACGCTGAGCCCCGAAGAAGCGGCCGGTGCCATCGTGCGCGGCATGACGCGGCAGGTGGGCAACGCGATCGACGAGTTCGTGACCGACTCGCTGCGCAACAGCCTGCTGGGGCTGCCGCTGGATCTGGCCGCGATCAACATCGCGCGCGGTCGCGACACCGGCGTTCCCACCCTCAACGCAGCCCGCCGCGAGTTCTACCAGACCACCGTCGTCCCGCAGCTCAAGCCCTACACCAGCTGGGTCGACCTCACACACAACCTCAAGCACGAGGCTTCCCTCATCAATTTCATCGCGGCCTACGGCACGCACGCGACGGTCCAGAGCGCGATTTCGCTGGAAGACAAGCGCACTGCGGCCATGAACCTGGTGTTCGGTGATCCGACCCTGACCGGGTCCGACGCAACTGCGTTCAATGCCGACCGCATCGCCTTCCTGAACAGCACCGGCATCCATGCCAGCAGCGCCAGCGGCGTCACCACCACCGGTGTCGATGCCATCGACCTGTGGATCGGCGGCCTGGCCGAGAAAACCATGCCGTTCGGCGGCATGCTGGGATCCACTTTCAACTTCGTCTTCGAGAGCCAGATGGAGGCGCTGCAGAACGGCGACCGCTTCTACTACCTCTCGCGTCTGGCGGGCATGAACTTCCTCACCGAATCAACACCGACAACACGCACCTGCCCGCCGACATCTTCTCGACCCCGGGCTTCACGCTGGAGGTCAACCAGGCGAACCAGTTCACCGGGCTGGGCGCCGACCTCAACGACGATCCGGTCGGCGACGGCTCCTCCCTCATCCCGCTGGTCATCCGCGACAACCCGGGCACACCGGGCGCCGATGCGAACTACCTTCAGTACACCGGTGGAGACCACGTTGTGCTGGGCGGCACCGCCGGCAACGACACGCTGATCGCCAGCATCGGTGACGACACCATCTGGGGCGACGGCGGCAACGACCGCATCGAAGGCGGTGACGGCAACGACCACATTGAAGGCGGCGCGGGCGACGACATCATCACCGACCGCGGCGGCGACGACATCCTCAAAGGCAACGACGGCAACGACGTCATCCACGGCGGCAACGGCTTCAACCTGATCATCGGCGGCAGCGGCAGCGACTTCATCATCACCGGCGAGGACGTGTCGGAGGTGTTCGCCGGTCAGGGCAACGACTTCATCCTGGGCAGCAAGGGCAACCTGCCGACCCTGGGCAATGAAGGCCACGACTGGATCGAACTCGGCACCCAGGACGGCACCACCGGTGACAGCTCCGACCCGCTGTTTCGGGACAACATCATCGGCAACGACGTGCTGATCTCCGGTGGCGGCTTTGACGAGCTCATCGGCGAAGGCGGCGACGACATCTTCACCGGCTCCGACGGCGAAGACCACTTCGACGGCGGCTCCGGCTTCGACTGGGCCAGCTACAAGTTCGACAAGTACGGTGTGACGGCGGACATGATCGTCAACGACCTGATCGAGCCGCCCGTGGCACCCTCGGCCGCCGGCATCATGGACCGCTTCGCGTTCACCGAAGGCCTGTCGGGGTCGGCCTTCGCCGACGTGCTTCGCGGCGACGACGCCGACGCCACGGAGATTCTCCAGGCCGGCGCCTACGGCAGCGTGCTCACCAACATCGCGCTGATCAACGGACTGCAGGCGATCCTGCCCGAGGGCATGACCTCGTTCGGCGCTGGCAACATCATCCTCGGCGGCGACGGCAGCGACATCATCGAGGGGCGCGGCGGCAACGACATCATCGACGGCGACGCCTGGCTCAACGTGCGCA
>LNFM01005967.1_pt1 | contig 20485 bp, 20 predicted proteins | sample 596031 | NCBI WGS metagenome assembly LNFM01 (sample SAMN04254537, study PRJNA301005) | activated carbon metagenome | isolation source: dual media filters at the Ann Arbor, Michigan drinking water treatment plant | place: USA: Ann Arbor | reverse complement strand
CGGTTCTGCGTCCATAAGGCGGGGGGGCTAGACCATTTCGAAAAGTTCGTGGGCGTCGTTCCGGCCGGAGTTCACCCGTGTGCTCACGGAGTACGCGGTCACTTCCTCGGCTGGAAACGGCTTGAGCCGATCGGTGGCGTCCGTCCCGTCCGGATTGAGCCAGCGCTCCGAGTGCTCGCTCGCGCGTTCACGGAGTACATGCATTGGTACCAAGAGCGCAATCACCCAAGTCTGGAGAATCGGTTGATTCGGGAAATGCCGTGGGGCGCTACTAACGACGCGACATCCATCGTCAGGCACGGCCTGGTTGAATGGTCAGATACTACCTCGGGTTCGCTGCGTGATGGGGGGCGTTCGAATATTCGGACACTACGAGGTTCGTTCGTGAGGTTGGATACTACGCGTAGACGGGATCAAGATCATTTCCGGAAATTTCCATGGCCTCACACACCGTTACCATCGTTGGGGCTGCGTAGAACGTAGGACTCACCAAGCTTTCTGATGTACGATTTCCAGGCGTCGCCTTGGATAGCACGCATTTGATTGCAGAATGCTCAGCAAGTGAGGTCATCATGCCCTGGCTTGAAGTAAACGGCGCTAGTCTGCGCTATACCCTGACCGGGACCGGTCCCCAAACGCTTGTGCTGATGCACGAAGCCGGCGGCTGCATCGAAAGCTTCGATGATGCCCTTCCCCTTTTGGAGTCCCGCTTTCGCGTGCTGCAATACGACCAGCGCGGGTTCGGAATGTCGGAGAAAATCCGCTCGCTCGAATTCGACACGGTCGTTGAAGATTTGACCGGTTTGCTCGAGGTGCTCGGTATCCAACAGCCCGTACACATTGCTGGTTGTGCGATGGGCGGCGATTTTGCCGTCGGTTTCGCCGCTCGTCATCCGGAAAGCGTATCGAGCCTCGTGCTGACGAGCCCGACCATCGGCGACAACTCGGCGCGTCTTGCTCCTTCGCTGGACCGCGGCGCTCTAGCCGAACGCGACGGAATGCGAGCCGTGATGGACGCCAGCCACGAGCGTTCGTACCCGCAGTTATTGCGGGCGCTCGAACCTGAGCGATTCCGGCGTTACCAGGCTCGCTGGGTATGCAACGCACCGCACTCGCTCAGCGCGCTGGCGCGGATGGCCATGGGTGTAAACCTCACTGAGTCCTATGCACAGATCGCCGTTCCATGCCTTGTGGTCGGTGCCCGGCATGACTCCCAACGTCCGCCGGAAGTCGCCGAGCGCGTGGCTGCAGCAATCGCCGAGGCGCGCTACCTGATCGCTGACACAGGTCACTTCATGAACGTGGAGACCCCCGAGCTTTTTGCGGCAACGTTGCTGGACTTTCTCGTCGGCAACCGATGATCGAGGACGCGTGCATTCCGTGATCACTGTCATCGCAGCGATCCTGACGACTTTCGCCCATATCGGGATCTCGTCGCGAATCTGGCTCACGAACTGATTGGGACTGCGGACGTCATGATCGTTGCGAGATCTCGAAGTACTCCTTGAAGGTCTTCGCCGGAAGGGCGGTGAGTACGACGAGGATGTCGGTCACGCTCGTGGGGATGGGGGTCGGCGGGAAGTCCCTGACGGGATCACAACTGAGCCTCCTGTACACGACGGATATACGGTCAGGCTCGGGCTGCCGTAGAGCAGTACGTCGCCATCGGCTGCAGCCTGTGCGAGGTGGTTATCGACGATCACCTGCCGGCCGAAGAATGCGCCAAGTTTGCTGCTTGGCAACCCTGCTCCGATACCGCTGCCGTTCCTCGGCGCACAAGGAACCACCCGGGGCATCGACTTCGATGGCGACTCTTCAGCCAACGCAGCGCGGGGCATGCGGAATGCCAGCACACAGGATACATGCCGTGCTGTGCGCATGCTGCGCGAAGTCGCGCTTTTCGTTTCGTTCTGCTGGCGGTTGCTTGCGCGACTAGCCAAATCGAGGAGACCCCCCGGCTTCGCCGGGGTGGCAGTAGAAGTTTGACGTATACGGGAGTCCATCCGCGAAACATCGGAGCGTGAGCCGCCAAGCACACGCTCACGAGCCAAGGAGATGGACGAAGCGGGAAGCCTAAGTCATACGAAATGGGAGTGCAAATACCACGTCATCTTCATTCTGAAAGTGCGGCGCAAGTGCTGTACGGGCAGCTGAGGCGGCATTTTGCCGGGGTATTTCGGGAGTTGGCGCGGCAGCGGGAGAGCGAGATCGAGGAGAGGCCTCTGATGCCGGATCACGTGCACATGATGCTATCGATACCGCCGAAGTACTCGGTGTCGCAGGTGGTCAGTTACATCGAGGGAAAGAGTGCGATCCATATTGCACGGGTGTACTGTGAGAAGCGGCGCGTTTTATGGGTCAGCATTTCTGGGCGCGAGGCGACTTTGTGTCGACGGTCGGTCGAGACGAAGCGGTGATACGGCAGTACATCCGGCACCAGGGGGGGATACGCGCCCGGAGCAAAATGCAGCTTTGGCGCCAGCCACCTTCAGGTGGCGCAATGGGGGTGAGGTCGCGTTAGCGACCTCGAACAGCCGCTTTGAGCGGCTCACAGGATGAAAGTCGCTGGCTTTGCCGGAGGATGGTTACAGTCCCCAGTCGGAGATTCGTTGACACTTTGCCGAACGCTGTCGGGACTGGGGCTGCGTCAAAAGTGTCGAAATCGGCCCGAGACGCGAAGGAAACCGCGGCCACGTTGGACAGCTGGCGAGAATTTCCGACAAAGTATGGTGTCGATGCTCGGCGCTTTTGGTCAGCCAATTTCCAACTCAGGAGACTGGCACTGTCACCCGGTTCGGTGTCCGTAGTCTGGATAGCCCATCCGCCGATTCGCAGATATATCGAACGTCGCGATGGGCCTGGGCGCTCGGCTAAACGGATTTCTGATGTTTGTTTTACAGCTGAAGGCTTGGATACGAAGCCATCATGGGCCACAATGCTCATGCGGCGAATTCGTTGCATCAGGTTATGTCCATAAAGTGGACCGATGACTATCGCCAATGCTGGTGCACGTTGAGCGATTTGGCGGCGATGTCACCGGCGTATAGCGCGACCCTCGAGCATGTCGCGCCACGGGCAGTTGGAGAGGAGAGCAGAATGCGGATAGTTCTGATCGGCGTCGCACACTGGCATACCCCTTTCTATTCGGAGCCCGTCCTTCAGATGAAGGACGCGACGATCGTCGGCGTGAGCGATCCCGATCGCACGCGCGCGATTCCGCTTGCTGAGCGCGCAAAGTGCCCCGTGTTTACGGACTATCGCGAGATGTGTGATCAGCTTAGGCCCGATTTTGCCTTTGTCCTCGGACGCCACTGCGATATGGCGGAAGAAGCTCGACACCTGATCGACCGACGGATCCCGTTTGCAATCGAAAAACCCTGTTCCCTCAATGCGACGGAGGCCACCGAGCTCGCACAACGCGCTGCGGAGGGGGGAGTTTTCGCTGCGGTCCCTCTAGTGATGCGTTATTGCCCGCTTATCGACACGATCCGGGAAGTGGCTGCGAACGAATCGATTCAGTACGTCGGCTTCAAGTTCGTAGGCGGTATGGTGAACCGCTACCACCAGCAGAACGTAACATGGGTCATCGACCGTACCACCTCGGGCGGCGGTCCGTTGCTGAATCTGGGCATCCATCATATCGACCTTTGCCGAGTACTGTTGGGGGACGACCTCACGGTGACTGCCGCCATGATGTCCAACCATACCGAGCGGCTCAGTATCGAGGACCACGCGATCGTGCTCATGCGCGGGAATGGCGCCAGTTGCATGGTCGAAACCGGCTATCTGTACCCCGCGCCGAATTCGGTGTTCGACATGCACTACAGCATCAGGACTGAGGGTCATTACTTTGCCGCTCGCGACAATTCCCAGCTCGAGATCCTAACCAACGACCGACAGCGATCGATTCGCGATATGAAGTTGACCAACGTGTTCTTCTATCCGGAATTCGTTCGGGATACGCTGCGCCGACTAAGGGATGGCCGCCCTCCGATTGCCGACCTTGCAGATAATGCTGCGTGTGTGCGTCTGATCGAAACGGCTTACAACATGTCGCCCCTGCCGCACTGACTTTTCCCGTAGGACGCGCCGCGGCCCTCGCCGCATGGTAGGGGGGCGCGACCAACAAATCGATGGTACCTCTGTCTCAGGGACGTGCACCAGGTTTCCCACGCGGTCGTGCATTGTTCTTGGCGCGCGAATTTCTGTATTGCCCTTTGGGGAACATGGAGGAAGCACGATGAATTCATTTACTGTGAGGGTGTGCCGATCGGCCGCAGTTGCGCTGATGACGACGTTGACTTGCGGCGCGTGGGCGCAACAGGCTTACCCGAACCGCCCCATCCGCCTGGTCGCCCCTTTCGCTCCGGGAGGCGGTACGGATCTGGTTTCCAGAATGGTGGCCCAGAAGCTGACCGAAAGCTTCGGCCAGGCAGTAATCGTCGACAATCGTCCGGGCGGGAACACGATAATCGGCACGGACCTCGTGGCGAAGTCCACGCCCGACGGCTATACGCTCGAGCTGATCGCGAGCACGCATGTTCTCGTACCACTATTCTTCAGTACGCCCTACCACCCGCTAAAGGACTTTGCTGCAGTCGCTACCATTGCTAAGAGCGAGTTCGTGCTCCTCGTACATCCGACGTTGGCTGCCAACAATTTGAAAGAACTGATCGCTTATGCCAAGTCGAAACCCGGGCAGTTGAACTACGCGACTCCCGCCGCAGGAGGCATGAACCACCTGGTGCACGAAATGCTCAATCTGCTGACCGATACCAGGATGCGGCACATACCCTACAAAGGCACTGGTCCGGCCATTACCGCCCTACTCGGGGGAGAAGTGCAACTGCACTTCTCCACATCGGGCCCGACCGTCCCGCACATCAATTCGGGCAGACTGAAAGGCTTGGGGGTGACCGGGGAGACACGGCTTGCGGCTCTACCGCAGGTACCTACGTTTATCGAGGCCGGGCTGCCAGGCATTGCTAAACTTGGCAGCTTCTACGGCCTCGTCGGTCCTGCCCGTACACCAAAGCAGGTCATCGATAGGCTGTCCGCCGCGATAGCCAGGCATCTCGCTCAGCCGGAATTTCAGGAGAGGCTGATCAGCCAAGCGCTGGTCCCTTTCGTCTCGACCCCTGAGCAATTCGCTGCACTGCTAACCGATCGCTTGGCTTTGCATGCGGACATCGTCAAGAAGGCGAATATCAAGCTGGAGAACTAGGCGAGCGTGGGGATCGTGACTCGGAAAAGCCGACGAAGCTCGGGTTTGACCGAGTAAGCGTCTGCAATCGGCAGTGGGATCTGGGATGATGCGAACGTGTGGAAAGTGGTGCGATCGATGCTCGGCTTTCTTTCCAACCTTGACCAGTTCGACATGTTGTTGTTTCGCTTGCGGGTGGCGAATTCGTAGTTGAGCGGCCTTCGGAGTTCGGAACCGTCCTTGACAGTGATGTTGCCAAGCGTAGGAACTGAACTGCGCTGTGGTCGACGACCGCGTTTCAGGGTACGAAGGGCTTAGCCGGGAGTGATTGCTTCGGTGTTTTCGTGTGGACGTCGTGAGGATTGATTACCTACTACGTCCTGTTCGAGATCGGCATCCCGGATCGGGTCGTTCATATCGCTGGAATGACAAACCGACCGGATGAGGCGTGGACGTGGAAACTACGGGGGCGTGGCGCACGTAGTGTCGCTGGACGACTTCCGCGGGCTACAGTTCAGGCTGTTAAGTCCCTCATGGCCTGCTCTTCGCGCAGGCGGCGGGCGAAGGCGTGCCTGGCCTTCAGCCGCGGGTCGGTGTAAACCTCGCCGATGGTTGTGCCCAGCACCATGGCAACGCCCAGCAGCGGCAACGCCAGCATCAGGCCAGCCACGCCGGCGATCGCACCGCCGACGAAGATCATCAATACCGTCAGCAGCGGGTGCATGCGCAGGCTGCGGCCAATCGTCATGGGCATGAACACGAAGTCGTCGAGCAGCCGCACGCAAACGAACAGCACGATGGCGCCGTAGGCCACGCTGGGGTTGCCTGGGTAGTCGGTGGCTGCCACCAGCACCACGAGCAGGCAACCGAGGACGGAGCCGATGTAGGGCACCCACGCGAGTACTGCCGTGATCAGGCCCAGTGCAAGGGGCGCCGAGATGCCGATCATCCACAGCCCCAGGGCGAGGCAGATCGCGTCGAGCGCGGTCAACTTGAGCAGGCCCTGGAAGTAGAGCCGCGCAGTCTGATCGACCTGGTCGAGCAAATACAACGTGCGCTCGAAATAGGCGTTGGGTACGGACCGACCGAGGAATCTCTTGAAGCGCCAGCCGTCGCGCAAAAAGAAAAAGGCGAGGAAGGGCGCTAGCATCAGAGACGGCACCCAGGTCGCTGCTGCCAGGGCCACGTCAGCCAGATACTTGCTGGCCAGCGTGTTTCCCAGGCTGCTCAGCTGCTCGGTCAGCTGGCTGCTCAATGCGGACTCGGCAGCCAGCGGTATCCGTTCCTCTAGCCACGACAAGGTGTTTACCAGCAGGCGCAGGCCACCGTCGATGTAACGCGCGCCCGATTGCTGCCAGTCGCCGAGCTGACTGCCCACCCACGGGAAGCTCACCATCGCCAACCCGAAGGCCGCGAGGAAAGCCCCGGCGCTCACCACTGCGGCCGAGGCGTCGCGCGTCATTCCACTCAGCACAAGGCGCTGTTGCAGCGGGAACAGCGGGTAGTAGATCAGCAGGCCGAACACGAAGGGCACAACCAGCCAGAGCACTTTCTGGAACAGGAACAGGGCCAGGCAGGTGCCGCCGAGGATCGTGCACCAGGCCAGCGGGCCCGGCCGGTAGGGTTCTCGCACCTCCAGGCCGGCCAAAGGCGACAGGCCGCTCACAGGGGGCCGTCCCCAAAACGGTTCATGTTGCGCACCCGCGAGGCGAGATGGCGTGCGAGCTGTACGGCAATTTTGGACGCGATCAGGCCGTGCGACTGCATCAGCCCGAGAAAATCGCCACGGAACAGCACCAGCAGCTTGCAGTTGTCCCGTGCGCGTGCCTGTGCGGAGCGCGGCGCATCATCGAGCAGCGCCAGCTCCCCGAAAAAGCTGCCGGGCCCAAGCACGGCCAGGGGCGTGTCCGGCTGGCCCTGGCGGCAGATGAGCACGTGGCCTTCGAGCACCACGTAGAACGCCTCGCCCTGTTCGCCTTGGTCGAAAACGATTTCGTGCGCCAGGAACCTGCGCTCGTGCATGAACCCTTCGACAACGCGAACCTCGCGCCGGCTGAGTTCGGCGAACAAGGTCATCCGCATGAGTTCGCGCAGGCGCGTCGAAGGTTCGCGGGATTTGAACAGTTTCAGTATCGTCATGTCAGGGTGGGGCGTGCCAGGCACGCCGGCGAAATGCCAACCCCGAACGGTGGAGCCCACCGACGGGTGCACCGGCAACCATCTCGCGACATCGCGCGCGAACCGATCGGCCCATTCCTGCCCATCCAGTAACTGCTCCTTCTTCCCGGTTTCCGAAATTCGACACAGCGCCATCATCTCACGCCAACGGCCCGAGCGGATGCAGTCACTTGGCGCCATCGTCACGCGCTGCTGCGGACCGTTCATTGTGGACTGGGCAAGGAGATCGGCTATGTGCCGACGCGTGGACGGCCCTCACGCAGTTCATTTACCGCTGTGGACCCAGAACAACACTGACAACCATTGCGAAGTCGGATCAATTGACACGCTCGAAGCGGGATTGAGCGTATTACCGCGAATCCGTCGCGATTCAGCGCCAGGGATCCCGCGACTTTTTCGGAGGCGGGATCCGACCCGTCTAGAGTGCGGCGTCCTTGAGCTTCTTGAGGGCGCGAACCTTGACCTTGACGGTCGCTGGCTTCGCCGCGAACACGCGCTCCTGCTTCGTGAAGGGGTCGATGCCCTTGCGCTTGGGCTTCGCGGGAACCTTTACTGCGTTCAGTTTGAGCAGACCGGGTAACACGAAGGCGCCGATGCCCTTCTTGTTCATCGAACCGAGAACGGTTGCTTCCAGAGCGGCCAGCACGGCCTTGACGGACTTTGCTTCCACGTCGGCCTGTTCGGCGATGTGCTGAACCAATGCCGTCTTCGAGAGGGCCGCTTTCACCGGCTTGATCGTTCCGGTGGACTTGACGTTGCCATTTTTCTTCGCAGTTGCCATTTGATGCATCCTGTTGTGGTGGTACGGAATCGCCCGAAAGTCCTGGATTCATGGGCGCGTGCGATTTTACCGGGTAGAACGCCGTATATGGAGAGTGTGCTGGTACTCGTTGAGAACTGCGAGGTCCGTCCGCGTAGGACGGAGCACTCGACGCGCAGTGGTCGCGGACCAACGGGCGCCTCCACGTGATCGGCAGGACGAAGTCGATCGTTGCGGGCCACACAGCGGGCTTTCGTCCGATTCGCCATGGATACCCTATGGCATCCGCACCACGACCTTCCCCACGAACTGATCCAGATCGACGTAGGCCTTGGCCGCAGGCAGATCGTCGAACTCGAACACGCGGTCGACTACTGGCGCAATGGCTCCCGATGCGAGCGCCGGGTACACATCCCGCATGAAGCCCGCCATCGATGCCGCGCGCTGTGCAGGAGTAAGCGGGGTGTTCGAGATGCCGCAGATCTGCAGGCGCCTGCCGTGCACGGCTTCCAGATCGAAATCGGCATGCATCTGTCCATCGACGTACCCGACGATGATCACTCGGCCGAAATCAGCGGCGGACTGTACACATGCGGGGAACGCACTGCCGCCCACGAGATTGACGGCGACATTCACGCCTTTGCCGCCGGTGGCCTGCATAGCAGCATCGATGAACACGCCGCCGCGTCCCTCCACGGCGACGTCCAATCCCAGGGCTTTGAGTGCCGTGAGTTTCCTTGCGGAGCCCGATACGCCAATCACATGCGCGCCCAGTGCTTTCGCGATCTGCAGTGCGGCGACGCCTACACCCGAGGCCACACCGCACAGCAACACCCAATCGCCGGCACGCGCGCGGCCAAACTCGACCACGGCTTCCCAAGCGGTGATGTAGGCGGCGGGTAGCGCTGCGGCTTGCTCGAACGACAGTCGGTCTGGTATCGGCGCAGCCAGAGGCGGATCGACCACGGCGTACTCCGCAAAGCACCCGTGCGCGCGGAACAGCACGCGATCGCCTGGCCGAAAGCCGTTCACCGCGGACCCCACGGAGACGACTTCGCCCGATCCGTCGATGCCCGCAGGGCGTCCGTCAGCGGCGCTGTGCCGCTTGATGCGCGCAAGCATGTCGCCTCGATTGAGCGAGCTAGCGCGCATTCGGACCAGCATCTGCGCCGCTGTCGGTTGCGGCTGCGGAACATCGCGCAGTATCAATTCTGTGGTGGTTCCGGTGTTCTTGATCCAGTAGGCACGCATCGTGTCACCTCGATTCTGATTTACATACTTCGGCGGTTACGAAAAAATCCACTGCAATGCGATTGAACGTCTCGGGCTCTGTGCGAGAGAGCGCGTGTCCGCCACGCGGTTCCCAGCGGCTGCGCGCGCCCGGGATCAGGCGGGCGTACTCCTCGGAGAAGTAGCGTGGTGTGAGGATGTCGTCGTCGGCGCAGAGCATCAGCGTCGGGACCCGGATGGCGCTCAGTTCCGCGCGCCGATCGAATGCGAGGATCGCAGCCAGGCGGCTCGCTTGCACCACCGCGGGTCCGAGCGCGCTCGCTCCCTGCGTTTCCATGGATGCAAGCGATGCTTCGTTCGCGTTGATCCAGTAGGGTGGATAGAGCAGCAGCGTCGTGTACTGCGCATATGCGTCGGGGCCGATTTCGGACAACAGGCGCTCACGCAGCGCGAACACGCGGCGTCGGTAGGCGTCCCCGTGGGTGGTACTGGCGTAGAGCAGCAGGGAGCGTAGCCGACCCGGGTGATCGAGCGCCGTGGCGACACCTATCGCTCCGCCGGTGGAGTGCCCGAGGTAGTGTGCAGTATCGACTCGTGCGTCGTCGAGGATGGCGACAAGGTCGGCGGACATCTGCTCGATCGAGGCGACTGGAACGCGCGAAGATCGCCCCGTCCCGCGCTGGTCGAATGTGATGACCGTAAAGCACACGGCCAATTCGTCCAGGTTCGGCGCCCACCAACTCGACGATCCGCCAAGCCCAGCGCCGAGCACGAGCACAGGTCCGGAACCGGCTTGCTCCCAGTAGAGATCCGCGCCATCGTGTCTGGTGATCGGCATGATCGTATGTTCGGATGAAAATGGCATCGAGGTTAGCATTCTTGCCACGCAGTGTGTGTGCAGGATCGGCGGACGTAGCAGCCTGTCGGACTGGAGGCAACCGCGCATAGGCCGACAGTCCATAAAGCGGGCATCATTCGTCGCGTCGGCCAGCAGCGCGAGTGGCCGCTCGACGACCCGATCGGAGGTCGACGGGCTCGCAGCCGCGTCGGGATTGACGCATTGGCGCAGCCGCGGATACATTGGATCGGCTCGATGAACAATCCTGCGAATCTCCGCACCGTCGTTGGCCATTGCCATTGGAGGAAAGACATGTTTGAACGTCACTTTGTGGGGATCGCTGCGGCGATCACGCTTGCGGGGGCAGCCGGTATGGCTGCGGCGTATCCGGATCGACCGATTCGATTGGTGGTCCCGTTCCCGCCGGGCGGTACGACGGACGTCGTCGCACGCGTGATCGCGCCGAAGGTCGGTGAGATGCTCAAGGGAAATGTCATCGTCGACAACCGCGGTGGGGCGGGCGGCAGCATCGCGACCGAGTTGGTGGCGAAGGCGCGTGCCGACGGCCACACCCTGTTGATGGCTACCAATTCACATACCGTCAATCCGTCGATCTACAAGAACCTCACGTTCGACACGGCAAAGGACCTCGCGCCGGTCGCACTGGTCGCGGACACGGCCGCGTTGTTCGCCGCGCATCCCTCGGTAGCTGCCAACAACCTGGGAGAGTTCGTCGCACTCGCGCGCAAGAGCAATCCGCCCCTGCGCTACGGCAGTGCCGGTGCCGGAACGTTTCCGCATCTGGCGACGGAACTGTTCATGGAAATGGCCAAGATCAAGATGGTTCACATTCCGTACAAGGGAGCTGCCCCGGCATTGACCGACCTGTTGGGCGGCCAATACCAGGTGAAGATCGAAGGCGCTGTCACGGGCGTGCCGCACGTGAAAGCGGGGCGGCTCAAGGCGTACGGCGTAACCAGCAAGGAGCGTCTGCCGCAGCTTCCGGATCTGCCGACGATTGCGGAGCAAGGCTATCCCGACTACGAAAGTACCTTCTGGATGGCGATCCTGGCCCCTGCGGGAACGCCTCGCGAGGTGCTGGCGGCGCTCGAGCGTGCATTCACGGTGGCCGCACGGAGCAAGGAGATCGGCGACAAGTTCGAGGCATTGAGTACGCGCGTGCTCGCGAGGCCGGCTTCGGACCTCGATCAGATGATCAAGCGTGAACTGGCCACTTGGCCGGCGATCGTACAACGCACCAGTGCAAGCGCGAACTAGTCCTGCGGAGCATCGCCTAATGAATGCGCCGAGAGTGCGTGCAATGGGAACGACAGCGTGACGAAGAGCGTGTTGTTCAGTGCGGTCGGCGCGAAACTCACGCGCTATGAAGTCGATGCCGAGCGGGCAACGGTCGCGGAACGTGATGCCATCGTGCTGCCGGCGGGGCTGCAGTATGCCTGGCCGTCGCCCTCGAGTAAGTTCTTGTACGCGGCGTGCAGCGACGGTCGGCCCGGCAGATCCGGGCAGGAGCACTGTGTCGTGGCGGTGCGCATGGAGCACGAAGGCAGCTTGGCGATACACGGCGCGCCGATTGCATTGCCAACGCGGCCGGTGCATATCAGCAGCGATCGGGATGGTAAGCACGTCTTGATCGTCTTCCCACTGCCGAGCGGACTGAGCGTTCGACGTATCAATGACGACGGCTCCATTGGGGACGAGATCGCGCAGCACGCGATCCCGTGTCTCGGCAAGACCGCACATCAGATACTGGCGCAACCGGGCACAGACCGGATCGTACTTTCGGTAAGGGGAGACGACGCCACGTCGAGCAGCCCGGAGTTTCCCGGCGCTCTGCTGATCTTCGCGTATCGGGATGGGCGACTTGCACCGGTGCAGGAGATCGCTCCGAATGGCGGCTATGAATTCGGACCGCGGCATGTCGCCTTTCATCCCTCGCGGCCCTGGTTCTATCTGTCGCTGGAGCGCCAGAACGAGATCGCGTTCTTCGACATGACGCACGGCGCTGTCGAAGGGCCGAAATTTCGGCGCACTACGCTGGCGAATCCGGCGCTGGTCAGGCCGCGTCAGCTCGTCGGCGCGATTCACGTTCACCCCGAAGGGCGGTTCGTTTACGTGGCCAACCGTGCCGACGGCAAGACCCGCATGGATGGCATCGACGTCTTCGCCGGCGGCGAAAACTCCATCGGCGTGTTCGGGATCGATCAACGCACCGGCGAACCGTCGCTGATCCAGAGCGTGGATACACGTGGCATGTATCCCCGAACGTTTCACATCGATCCCAGCGGTCGACTATTGATCGTGGGCAACATGGTGGCTTACAACGCGCGGGACGGCAATGCCGTTCGATCAGTCCCCGCAGGGCATTCGGTGTTCCGGATCGCACCCGATGGAGAGCTTGCGTTCGTGCGCAACTACCCGGTCGAGGTCGGGGACGAACTCCTGTTCTGGATCGGCATCGTCGGAACGACTCGTGCCGGGTAGTTGAATCCTGCGCAGAGGCCGAGGTTTGCTTCGCCTCTGGTGTTCGCTTCAATGGTTTTGCCGCTGAGGTACCATTGACGCCATTCGGAAATCGCGCAACGAAGCTTAGACTGAGGACACTGGAAAGCAATGGCGGGCTGGGACGATTTTCTCACTGAACAGGACAAGCAGCATCTCGCGGTCTGGGGCAAGCGCGCGCCCGATGGATTCGGCGCGCGACCGGTGCTGCTCATGATCGATTTTTTCTATGCGGCGCTCGGCCACGAGCGCAAACCGATCCTGGAGTCGATCCGGCAGTGGCCGATGAGCTGCGGTCTGGAAGGGTGGGAAGCGGTCGATCGAACCGCGCCCGTGCTCGCATCCGCTCGCGCCAACGGGATTCCCGTGATCTACGCTCGTGGGATGAAGGGATTTCCGAGCGATTGGTTTCGGCGCGGCGATGTCGCGCTCGGGCGAAACCGAAGCCTCTCGCAACTCCCACTCGAGCTGCAGGCGCTCTCGAACGAGATCGTCGCGGAGTTGGCACCTGCGGCGGGTGAACTGGTGGTCGAGAAGGCGGCCGCCAGCGTATTTTCGGGAACGCCGCTTTTGTACCATCTACGCGGCATCGGGGCGGATTCCGTGATCATCTGCGGTGAAACCACGAGCGGCTGCGTACGGGCGGCGGCAGTCGACGCAGTGACGCATCGCTATCGTGTCGGCGTGGTGGGCGACTGCTGCTTCGATCGTACCCAGGCGTCGCATCACGTCAACCTGTTCGACATCCACCAGAAGTACGGCGATGTCATCGATGCACCTGCGGCGATCGAATACTTTTCGACCGCGCGAGGGTGGCTGGCCGGGGCACGGTAGGCGGCTCTTGGTTATCGGCGAGCATTCGGGGACGCGGGGCACTCACCGTTTACGCGCACCTGCAGGCAAGTGAGCCGCTCAGGGAGCTGCCGTCAGTCGGCGCTTCGACGTCGAGCCGAAGATCCAGTGGCGACGATGTTTCAATGCGATGGCCCGCTCGAGCCCGTCTCCATCGCGATTGCGCCGACGGCCTTGTCGATGTCCGCTTCGTCGTTGCAGATGCTCATCGACAAGCGCAGTTTGCCGTCTTTTACGTTGACGACGACGCCGTGCCTTTCGCGCAGCACATCCATCAGACCGGCTGCCTCCGGCACCACGACGTTGATGATCTGTGCGCGTTCCGACCAATTTTCGGGCGTCTCGCTCCTGAGGCCATGTCGAGCGAGGGATGTCATGCAGTGGTTCGTCAACTCCCGAACTCGCGCCTCGATCGCCGGCAATCCTATCGACTCCAGGAACTTCACGCCCGCGCGCAGTACGCGTATGCCGAGAAAATTCGGATTGCCCCCTTCGAATCGATGGGCGATGCGCACGTAGTCGAACTGGCTGTTGACATGGGCGCGGGCAAGCGAGGTGCCGCTGCGATCGGCCTCCTTGACGAAGGGCGTGCACAGTTCGTCGACGAGTTCCTCACGGCAATAAAGGACGCCAGAGCCAGTCAGGCCGAGCAGGCCTTTGTGGCCGCCGATCGCGATCAGATCGGCGTTGAGCGACGAGAGCGGGGCCGCAAGGATCCCCGCGGCTTGCACGCCATCGACGATCAGGCGTATTCCGCGGCGGCGGCATTCGCTGCCCAGCGTGGGCAGATCCGTGCGATAGCCGTTGCCGTAAGTGACATACGCAGTGGATACGATGCGCGTGCGGTCGTCGATCTGTTCGAGGAAGGCGTCGACGGGCAACCGGCCATCACGGTTCCTGGCATAGCGCAGTTCCACACCCTTGGCTTCCCAGTGCTTCCACGGCCAGAGGTTCGCGACGTGTTCCATATCTGTGAGAACGACGTTGTCGCCCCGCTGCAGTGAAAAGCCGTTGGCCGCGATGGTGATGCCTTCGGTGGTGTTCTTGGTAAACGCGATCTCGGTCGGCTTCGCACCGAGCAGTCGCGCCATTTCGATGCGGGCGTCCGCCACATTCGTTGCCGCCCATGCGTCGGTGCCTGCGCTGCCGTAGACATCCTCGTAGTAGGAACGCACGGCGTGCTCCTGACAGCGAGGCGGAATCATCTTGCGCGCGCAATCGAGATACGCGAACTTCGATGCCGTCGGAAACTCGGCCTTCACGGCGTTCCAATCGATCTGAGTCAATCAAGGCTCCTTTCCAGATGAGTGAGGATGATCGTCGCGCATGGTATCTGGACGATCCCGAAACGTGTAGCGTGTTCTTCTGTTCCGCGCTTCGTTCGCATCAAGTTCGTGCTCAGGCCATGCGGCCGTCAGCGGGCAATACGGTTGTTCGGTCAAGCTCGACCGGTCATTCGAACGAGGTGCTCAGCGTATCTCGCCATCGACGTAGTACCAGCGGTCCGACTCCCGCACGAAACGGCTGATCTCGTGCATGCGGTGGGCGCGTCCGCCCTGCTTGCTGCGTGCAACGAATTCGACCACAGCCCGATCCCCATCGGCGACGTGCCTGCGTACGTCAAGCCCAAGCCACTTCACGTCCGGATCGAGTCGAACGGCGGCCGGACGCGTGATGGCGTGCCAGGTGGCGAGAAGATAGTCGCTGAGAGCCAGCGCATAAGCCGTGTAGCGCGAGCGCATCAGCGCTTCGGCGTCGGGGGCGGGCGTGCCCGCGTGCCATCTGCCGCAGCAGAAGGCGTAGGTCTCGCGCCCGCCGCAGGGGCAAGGCATCTGCGAGAATTCTGTAGGCTGGGTTGTCTTCACGTCATGCGGATAAATTGCTCCGAGACCGCAATACGTGCGCGCTCGGGGGGCGGGATGAACTTTGTCGACGCGTGTGCTCTGTATTCACTTGACAGCAATGGCGCCAAGATTGCCAGCACGCATCGGCACGGCATTTCACAGTGGTTCGAGCTATCGAACGCATTGCAGGTGCGATGAACGGGATCGAGGCGGACCGTTGCGGCGTTGCGAGGCGTCCGTCGGCGTATTAAACGGCGCTGTGCTGCTCCGCCGCGATCTCCAGGCCCACACCCTTGAGCGAAGTTCGACGCAGATCGCGTTTCTCTTCGAGATCCCGGAACCGGCGTGCCCGATGCATGACCAGGCGATTGTCCCACATCACCAGATCGTTGACGCGCCAGGCATGCGAGTACACGTACTCGCGCTGCGTGGCGTGCTCCATGAGATCGCGGATATACGCGCGCGCTTCCGGCACCGGCCAGCCCACGATGCCGCCGATGTGCGAGGCGAGGTACAGCGACTTGCGGCCGTTGACCGGGTCCGTAAGCACGAGTTGATGCTGAACGGGCTTCAGCCTGTCGGCATTTTCTTCGCTCTTCACCTGCAGGCCGATCTGCTCGCGGGAATACACGATCGAGTGTTCGCAGACGAGTGCTTCGGCTTCGCGCTTCTCGTCGTCGGGCAAGGCATCGTAGGCGGCACGCATGTCGGCAAACTCGGTGTTTCCGCCGTGCGTCGGCACGACCCGCGCATGAAGCAGCGTGTAGCCCGCACCGACGGCCCGGAAGGAGGCGTCGGAGTGCCACAGTCGATTGCCCAGGGAATACATGCGCCGCGCGTCGTCTCGTGCCCGTAGCCGATCGCTCGTCGCGCCGTCGAGATTGGAGATGTCGCCGAGTTCGAGTTGCTGGAAGCGTCGATGCTCGGGTTTCGCCATCTGTCCGGAGAGCGTGACCTCGAGCTCCCCGAAGTTGCGCGTGAAGGCGATCTGCTGCTCGTCGGTCAAAGGCTGGTCCGGGAAGACGAGCACGGCGTGCTCGTGCATGCCGAATTCGATTGCATCCACTTCGTCGCGGCTCAGGGGGCGGGTGATGTCGATGCCTCGCACTTCGCCGACGAAACTCGCATGAACGCGACGGATGTGGATCGTCATGGGGCATCTCCTCTCGTGGACGTCCCGGCCGTGCGCGGCACGGTGACGTACGCGATCTTTGTGTGACCGCGCATTCAGCATAGGAGATGCGCGGCCTGGAAGCAAGTTGCGCATAGGGGGCGGTGGGGCGGTGGGGACGCAGCGGAGGTGCTCGCGGACTGGCCCGCGTGAACGAAACGTGTCCGATTAGAGGTTCAGTGGCGCGTGATGTGATCCAGCACCGCCTTGCAGCATTCGTCGGCGTGGGTCGTCGCCACGTGATATGAATTGCCGGGGAGGACGACGAGCCGGGAGTTCGGAATCCGCTCCTGCCACTCGCGGTTCTCCTGCACGGAGGCGAGGTCGCTTCCTTCCGTGGTGATGACGAGGGTGGGGCAGCGGATGTTGGCGATGTCCGGGCGGATGTCGGAGTAGTTGATCTTCTCGTTGAAGCCGATGATCGACGACAGGGGCGCTCGCCCCATGAAGCGGGTCCACCATTCGACGCCTTCGGGAGGGAAGCCGTTTCCGAGCCGGCCGGCCATGTTGCTGCGCGCCCAGGCTTCGACGCCGTGCAGCTCGAAGTTGCGTGTGAGCTCCGGGATCTTCTCGGCCCCCTTGCGCAGGGGGGGCGGCGTGCCGACGACGCTCAGCGTGGCAATGCGATCCTGTCTTCTTGCGGCAAACGCTCGGGCGATCACCCCGCCGATCTTTGCACCGACCACGTGGCATCGCCCGATCCCGAGGTGGTCCAGCAGTGCGCAGTAGTCGTCGATGATGCGGTCGAGCGTCCAGGGAAAGTCGCGCGGCATGGGCGTGGAGCGACCATAGCCGCGCATGTCCGGACGAACGACCCGAAAGCGGCGAGCCAGATGCGGGACCCAGCGATACCAGGCGAGGCCGCTTTCCGCGTTGCCGTGCAGGAGCAGGATCGCTTCGGGTGTGGTCCACGGGTCGGTGAAATCGTCGACGGTGTAGTGCATGTCGAGGTCGGCGGTGATCCGGTGCGTGGGCATGGGGAGTCTCCGGCATGGATGAGGTTCGCATTGTAGTGCAGGGTTAGCGAGTGGCTGGAGGGGTTGGTGCCGGTCCGGCCTTACATCCCGCGCAGCGAGTCGAGTAGTATCGGGTTGCCGGTGTGACGATGTCGCCGATGCGTGGAAGGCGCGTCCCGAGCGTTACCTGCCGGCTCGATGCACCGTGGCTATGGGCAAGTCTGGAGTCGTGATGAAGTCTGAATTCGTCGTCCTGGGTGCCGGGATGGTCGGCATATGCGTCGCGCTGCATCTTCGCAAGCGCGGGCGCGAGGTAATTCTCGTCGATCGGCGCGGGGCCGCCGAAGAGACCTCCTTCGGCAATGCCGGCATGATTCAGCGCGAGGCGGTCTTTCCCCATCCGTTTCCGCAGAAATTCTCTGACCTTCTTCGTTACGCACGCAATCGTTCCATCGACGCGAGCTATCACTGGAACGCGCTGCCTCGCATCGCGTCGTTCATGTGGGGGTACTGGCGCAATTCGCATCCCGCGCGCTATCCGCAGGTGGTGGCGAGCTACGCGAAGCTGATCGAACATTGCGTCGCCGAACACGATGCGCTGGCTGCCGAATCCGGCGCGAGCATGCAGTTGCGGCGCGATGGATGGATCCGGATCTATCGGACGACCGGGCGGCGCGACGCAGGGTTCGCCGATGCGCAGAGAGCGAAGCGCGAGTTCGGCGTCGAGTATCGCGCGCTCGATGCGACGGCGTTGCAGGCGACCGAACCCCATCTCGCGACCAACCTCGCGGGTGGCTTGCACTGGCTGCAGCCGACGACCGTCGCGGATCCGCAGGCTCTTGCGCTTGCGTATCTGCGGCGCTTCGAGGCGCTCGGCGGGCAGTTCGTTCGCGCGGACGCCGGCACGCTTGCCGCCGAAGGGGATCGCTGGACGCTACAGTCTGAGCGCGGGCGTATCGATGCGGGGCGCGCCGTGATGGCCCTCGGACCCTGGGCGAAGACGGCGACGCAGCGGCTGGGCTACGATCTGCCCCTGGCGGTGAAGCGCGGCTATCACATGCATTATGACGTCGACGGCGATGCGCGGCTCAACCATCCCATTGCGGATACGGAATCCGGCTACTGTCTCACGCCGATGGCGCGCGGCATGCGATTGACGACCGGTGTCGAATTCGCGCTTCACGATGCACCCCACACGCCGGTTCAACTGGCGCGCGCCGAGACCGCGGCGCGCGAGCTCTTCCCGCTCGGCAAGCGCCGCGACCCGGAACCGTGGTTGGGTGCGCGGCCCGCCACGGCAGACATGCTCCCCATCATCGGGCCTGCGCCGCGGCATGCGAATCTCTGGTTCGCCTTCGGCCATTCGCATCAGGGATTCACGCTCGGCGCCGTCACGGGACGCCTGATCGCCGAGATGGCGACCGGCGAGAGGCCCTTCGTCGATCCTGCGCCGTATCGTGCCGATCGCTTCGGCGTGTGATGCGTCGTGAGTGCGAACAAAGGCGGCGAGTCGCCGCGGCCGCGCAAGGCGAGTTGGCGGCAGGTGGCATCGACGATGTTCTGGGCGCTTTTCATGATCGGCAAGAACGGCACCTGGGAGCGGGACGGTGCGACGATCACGCTCGGTCAGGCTGTCGTCGGTGCAATCGTCGCGGGTGTCGTCGTCGTGTCGATCCTGGTGGGGCTCGTGATGTTGGCGCTGCGTTAAGGCGCTTCTGCATCGGATCCGGTCCGCATGGACCCGATCCGGATCCACGTCGGCGCCCGTCGTCGCCGGAAGCGTACGTCTGGAGGTAAACATGAAACTGCTCATCACCGGCGGGGCCGGATTCCTCGGTGCGCGACTTGCGCGTACGCTGCTCGCGAGCGGGGAACTCGCCGGCCACGCTATCGACTCAGTCGTCATCGCGGACCAGATTGCGCCGCCACCCGATCTGCTCGCGGATGCTCGGGTCGCGTCGCGTATCGGCCCCTTGGTCGAGATGGCGGGTGATCTGGGGTGCGAGGGCTACGACGGCGTCTTTCATCTGGCCTCTGCCGTATCGGCGGAATGCGAGTCGGATTTCGATCTCGGGTTGCGCTCGAACATCGACAGTACCCGGGCGTTGCTCGACGGCTTTCGTCAAGCGCGCCACGTGCCTCGTCTGGTTTTCAGCAGTTCGCTTGCGGTGTATGGGCCGGATCCGGGCATGCCCTTGCCAGCCGTCGTGACCGAGACGACGCCGGCCGCACCCCAGACTTCCTACGGCACGCACAAGCTCATCTGCGAGTATCTCGTCGCAGACTATACGAGGAAGGGCTACATCGACGGACGGGCCGCGCGGCTGATGACGGTCACCGTGCGCCCGGGGCGTCCCAACGGGGCAGCGTCTTCGTTCTTCAGCGGCATCGTGCGCGAGCCGCTGGCCGGCGAGGATGCGATCTGTCCCGTGTCACCCGACGTATCGCATCCGGTGTCGTCGCCGGCGCGTGCCGTGGAAGGCCTGATTGCGGTGTTCGAGGCGAGTCGCGAGGCGTTCAACGGACGTACCGCATTGAATCTCCCTGCGCTGAACGTGACCGTCGCGCAGATGCTGGACGCCCTGGAACGCGTGGCGGGAAGAAGGGTGCGCGAGCGTGTACGTTTCGAACGTGACGAGAGAATTGCCGGGATCGTTGCGGGCTGGCCTGCTGCAGCGAAGGCGCCTCGTGCCGCCCAACTGGGCCTTGTGCCCGATGCATCCTTCGAGGCCATCGTCGAGCAATACATTGCGGACTGCGAACGATCGCCCGATGCAGGTCGGGCACTGAAAGGCCTGACGCACTAGTGTCCTGAGTCGGGAATTCGCTGATCAAAAGTGCCGAGAATCGACGCCATACTTTGTCGGAAATCCTCGCCAGGTGTCCAACCTGGCTGCGGTTTCCTTCGCGTCTGACGCCGATTTCGACACTTT
>LNFM01007283.1_pt1 | contig 20486 bp, 13 predicted proteins | sample 596031 | NCBI WGS metagenome assembly LNFM01 (sample SAMN04254537, study PRJNA301005) | activated carbon metagenome | isolation source: dual media filters at the Ann Arbor, Michigan drinking water treatment plant | place: USA: Ann Arbor | reverse complement strand
CCTTGGCGCCGGGCGAGGCGGCGGACTCGGCCTGGTAGGTGAACTCGATCTCCTCTTCGCCCGAGCCGTGCATCAGCACCTGCCGGGCCTGCTCGGGCAGGGTCTCGAAGGGGGCGTCGATGTCGAAGCCATAGTGCCGCGCCACGCTCTCCAGCAGCGAGAAGGTGTAGGGGTTGCGGCGGTCCCAGCCCTTCACGGCGCCCGAGGCCATGCTCAGCGACGGGAAGGCGACGACGCGGTCGGCATCGATGGCGGTGACCTGCCCCAGGCCGTCGCACGACGGGCACGCGCCGACCGGCGAATTGAAGGAGAACAGCCGCGGTTCGAGTTCCGACAGCGAGTAGCTGCACACCGGGCAGCCGAAGCGGCTGCTGAACAGGTGCTCGCGCCCACCGTCGACCTCCAGCGCGATGGCGCGCCCGTCGGCCACGCGCAGCGCCGCCTCGAAGCTCTCGGCCAGCCGCTGCTTGAATTCGGCACGCGTGCGCAGGCGGTCGATGACGACGTCGATGTCGTGCTTTTCGGTCTTCTTCAGCTTGGGCAGGGCCTCGGCCTCGATGACCGCGCCGGGGGCGCCGTTGCTGCCGACGCGGAAGCGCACGTAGCCGCGCGCCTGCATGTCCTGGAACAGCTCGACGAACTCGCCCTTGCGGTCGCGCACCACGGGCGCCAGCACCATCAGGCGCGTGTCCTCGGGCAGCGCCAGCACGGCGTCGACCATCTGGCTGACGCTCTGCGCCTGCAACGGCAGGCCGTGGTCGGGGCAGAAGGGCGTGCCGGCGCGCGCATACAGCAGGCGCAGGTAGTCGTGGATCTCGGTCACGGTGCCCACGGTGGAGCGCGGGTTGTGCGAGGTCGCCTTCTGCTCGATGCTGATGGCTGGCGACAGGCCCTCGATGACGTCGACGTCGGGCTTGTCCATCAGCTGCAGGAACTGCCTGGCGTAGGCCGACAGGCTCTCGACGTAGCGGCGCTGCCCCTCGGCGTACAAGGTGTCGAAGGCCAGGCTCGACTTGCCCGAACCCGACAGCCCCGTGATCACCACCAGGGACAGCTTGGGGATGTCGAGGTCGATGTTCTTCAGGTTGTGCGTGCGCGCCCCCCGCACCCGGATGGCGGTGGACTCGGTTGCGCGGCCGCCGCGGACGGGCGGATCGCGTGCGTCGTGCGGGTTCACGACTTCGGAACGGTCAGGCATCGGATGGGGGCGGGCAAACGGATCATGATAGCCAGATCACCTCGCCCGGGCTCCGGGCGCCCGCTGCACCTCGCCGGAACGGCCCGGCGCCTGGGGCAAGACGACCGCGGCGCCCTAGTGCGCCCCGCGGCGCAGGCTCACGATGAAGCGGCAGCCGCGTCCCAGGTCGGTCTGCACCGTCAGCGTGGCGTCCATCAGCTCGGCGAAACGCCGGCTGACGTACAAGCCCATGCCCGAGCCCTCGATGCCGCTGTTCTCGGCGCCCGCCCGGTTGAAGGGCTCGAACAGGCCGGTCAGCTGCTTGTCACTGAGGCCGGGGCCGTTGTCGGTGACGTGCACTTCGATGCGGCCCCCGACTTCGTGCGCCGCGACCACCACCTCGCCGTTCGGCAGGTTGTACTTGACCGCGTTGGACAGCAGGTTGATCAGCACCTCCTTCAAGCGCAGGCGGTCGCCCCGCACGGTGCTGGACCGGTCCGACGGCAGGTCGTCGCTGATGCGGATGCCGGCGGTCTCCGCGGCGGTCTTGACCATGGCGATGCTCTCCTGCACCACCTCGCGCAAGTCGAAGTCGGCCAGCGTCACCGCCACCCTCCCCGATTCGATCTGGGAGACGTCGAGGACCTCGTTGACGAGGTCGAGGAGATGGCGGGCCGCGGTCTCGATCATCGCGGCGCGCTGCGGCTTGAGCACCAGGTTGCCGTCCTCGGCGTCCATGCGCATCAACTGCGAGAAGCCGAGGATGGCGTTCAGAGGCGTGCGCAACTCGTGGCTCATGCGCGAGAGGAAGGCGCTCTTGGAGCGGCTGGCGCGTTCAGCGGCGTCGCGCGCGGTGACCGCCAGCAGGGTCTGGCGCTCGGCGGTGCAGTCGCGGGCGCAGCCCAGCACACCCGAGGGCCGGCCGTCGCCCGGGGCGTGGGCGTGGCCCGTGAGGTGCAGCACGCGCACGTCTTCGCCGACCAGGTGCAGGTCCATGTCGAGCGCGTCGCCGGTGGCCAGGGCACGACCCAGCGCGTCGCGCAGGCGCTGCCATTCGTCGGGCATCACCGCCTCGGCCAGCCTGGCCAGCGGCTCACCGCCCTGCGGCGCGATCATGCGCGACAGGCGCTCGTCGATGGCGAATTCGTCGGGCGCGGCCGACCAGTGCCAGGTGCCGATGCCCCCAGCCTCGATGGCCAGCGTCAGCCGCTCGGTGAGCTCGTCGATGCGGCGGCGCGATTCGGTCTGCGCCGTGATGTCCTGGAAGACGCCGATGACGCGGCTGACCCCGCCGTCGCGCAGCTCGGTGTGGCCGACGGTGCGTACGCGCATCGGGCGGCCCCCGGCGGCTGCCATGTCGATCTCGATCTCGAACGGCATGCCTCGCGCAGCGGCGTCGAGCGCCGTCTGCAGGCGCTGGCGGCCGCTGCCGCGGCACAGGCCCATCATCGCTTCCAGCGTGGCCGGAGCGTCCGCCGACAGCTCGAAGATGTTGCGCAGCTGGGGCGACCAGCGCAAGGCGCCTTTCGAGGGGTCGAGTTCCCATCCGCCGATGCGTGCCAGCCGAGCCGTGTCGGACAGGAAGGCCTCGCTGGCCCGCAGCGAATCGGCGGCGTCGCGCAGGGCCTGCAGCATCTCGTCGTGCTCGGTGCGATCGATCACCGCGCAGGCGTACTGCATCGGCTGGTCCTGGGTGCCGGGCAATGCCGCGATGTGCAGTTCGCCGCTGAAGCGGTGACCGCTCTCGGTGACGAAGACGATGTGTTCCAGCGACGTCACGGCGTCGACGGTGGCGCGCAGGAAAGCCGGGCGCACCAGCGTCTGGTACTGCGCCGAGTCGACCATGCGGTGCAGGAAGCGCGCGGCCACGCCGCGATGCTGCAGCGCCATCAGCTGTGCCGCGCGATCGTTGGCCTCGAGCACCACGCCGCTGGAGGACACCAGCATCGCTGCCACCGGCATGTTGCCGAACAGCGTGGAGAATCGGTTGAGGAGTTCGTCGATGCGCGCCTGGCCCTCGGCCAGCTCGTCGGCCTGGGCATGCAGCTCGACCTGGTAGATGCGCAGGTTCTCGACCAGCGCGCGCACGTTGGCGTCGTTGCGGAGGATGGCCGCCTCGGCGGCCGGGATGTCCCCGGCATGCAGCGCGCGCAGCGCCTGGTCGTGCAGTTCCAGCCCGGCGTTCTCGGCCGTGAGCACCAGGCGATCTCTGGCCTGGACGCGCTGCTTGAGTGCGACGATGTTCATCCGACGTTCTCCTCCAGGCCGCAGGCCCGCCCTGTGTCGCCCGACCAGGGCGTGATGTCGACATGGCTCACGACGACCCCGCCCACCGGGTGTCCCACCGGCGCGACGTGCATCACGAACAACCGCTTCTCGGTGGCGGTATCGCAAGGGTACTGCATCGTGAAGATGGCGCGGCGCCCTTCCAGCACGTCGACCAGGCCGGTGTGCGCGCGTCGGGCGTCGTTGTCGGCCAATGCCGACTCCGCACAAACCCGCAGGTAATTGCTGCCCGGGCCGCTGTTGCGCAGGTCGGCATCGCCGTTGCGCGTGGCGAACAGCCGCCAGGCCCGGTTGACGAGCAGGATGGTGCCCTGCGGGTCGAGCACCGCCAGGTGCTCGGGCAGCGAGTCGATGATGGCCTGCAGGCGCTGGGAGTCCTTCACCGAGGTGATGTTGAAGAAGGTCATCACCGCGCGGGAAGTCGATGCCGTCTGCCCGGCGTAGGGATGGATGCGCGCCATCCACCATTCGCCGCTCTTGCTGCGCACCTCGCGCTCGGTGGCCAGGCCGCGCGCCACGGTGCGGCGCAGGTCGGAGAACAGCTCGGGATAGTCCAGCGAGTGCGCGAAGTCCTCCAGCGAACGGCCGATGTCGACCTCGCGCACCTTGAAGAGCACGGCCGCCTCGGGCGTGACACGCGTCAGCCGCAGGTCCTCGTCGACGAAGATGGTGGGGATGGCGGCCGCGCGGGAGACGTTCTCGAGGTCGGCATTCACCGAGTTCAGCAGGTCGACCTTCTCCTGGTACTCGGAGTTGACCGTGTAGAGCTCCTCGTTGACGGATTGCAGCTCCTCATTGGTGCTCTGCAGCTCCTCGTTGGAGGCCATCATCTCCTCGTTGGTGGCCTGCAGCTCCTCGTTGGAGGCTTCCAGCTCCTCGATTGTGGCCTGCAGGCTGTCGCGCGTGCGACCGAGCTCGGCCTCCAGCGTGTTCATCAGCCGCTGCTGCTCGATGTTGTGTTCCATCGCCGGCGGGGTCTGGGCGCCCGCGGACGACACGTGCTCGAAGGACAGCAGCGTCAGCGTCGGGGAAGCGCCGTCCTGGCCCTCGGACAGGGGCAGCGGCAGGGCCGTGATGACGACGTGGCGCTCGTCGTCGCCCGCCAGGCGCAAGGGGGCCGAGCGCTGCTGCGAGCGGCTCGCCGACGCCGACTGCAGCAGCAGCCCGGCGGCCCAGGACAGTTCGCGGGGCAGCAGCTTGAGCACGTCGAGCGAGGCCTGGCCTTCCGTGAACTGCAGCAGCGCGCTGGCGTTGCCGTAGACGTGCAGCAGCTCGCGCTGGTCGCCGACGAGCAGCGTCGGCGGCGCGTACTGCTGCATCAGCAAGCGCTGGCCGGCCTCGACGAGCGCGGCGGCGCCGTCGCGCGGCGCGCCTGCCGCCGCCGTGGCGATGTGCCGCGCGGCCACCAGCGTGGGGCGGTGGCGGCCGGCCGTCTCGACCGCCGCCGCCGTCCGGTTGCGGCGCACCAGGCGGTAGATCTTGTGACGGCCGCGCAGCGCCGTGAAGTCGCTGTGGAGAGGGCCGAGCGACTCGCTGGGACCGAGCACCAGCGCGCCGCCCACCGTCAGCGCGTACTGCAGGCGCCGCAGCGCGCGTTCCTGCGCCGCCGGCTGGAAGTAGATCAGCGCATTGCGGCAGGTCACCAGCTCCATGCGCGTGAACGGCGGATCGGCCAGCAGGTTGTGGCGCGCGAAGATCACCATCTGGCGCACCTCGGGGCGCACCACGTAGCCGTCGGGCCGCCGGATGAACCAGCGCTCCAGGCGCTCTGTCGAGACTTCGGCGGCGATGGTGTCCGGGTAGACGCCCGCGGCGGCATGGTCGAGGTACTGCTGCTCGACGTCGGTGGCGAAGACCTTCACGGCGCGCGTGACCCCCAGGCGCTGGAAGGCCTCGGCGAACAGCATGGCCACCGTGTAGGCCTCCTCTCCCGACGCACAGCAGGCCACCCAGACGCGGATCGGACCGGGGTCCTTCCAGCGCGCGACGAGATCGGGAATGACCTCCTCGGCCAGGGCCTCGAAGGTGGAAGCGTCGCGGAAGAAGCGCGTCACGGGGATCAGCAGCTCGCGCCGCAGCAGCGCCTGTTCCTCCACCGACGCGGCCAGGCGGTCGTGGTACTCCGCCAGCGAGCGCGAGTGAAGCACCTGCATGCGGCGCTCGATGCGACGCATCACGGTGTTGGACTTGTACTCGCGGAAGTCGATGCCGCTGCTGGACACCAGCTGCTCGAGAATCCTGTCCAGCGGCTGGGCGAGCGCGTCCTCGTCTTCGGCATCGCCGTCGGGCAGGTGCACCGCTTCCGACTTCGGCGTCAGGATGTGGCGCACCAGGCGGGCGGCCAGTTCCTCGGCCGGCGCCACCACGTCGACCAGCCCGGTGGCGATGGCGCTGCGCGGCATGCCGTCGAACTTGGCGGTGAGCGGGTCCTGCACGAACACGAAGCCGCCGTTGGCATTGACGGCCGCCAGGCCGCGCGAGCCGTCGCTGCCAGTGCCGGACAGCACCACCGCCAGGCCGCGATCCAGCCCGTTCTCGGCCAGGCTGTTGAAGAAGATGTCGATCGGCAGCGACAGGCCGTGCTCGGGCTTGGGATCGAGGTGCAAGCGGTCGCCGACGAGCTGCAGCGTCTTGCCCGGCGGAATGAGGAACACCGAGTTGGCGGCCAACGCCATGCCTTCGGACACCACCCGCACCGGCATGCGCGTGTAGCGCGCCAGCAGGTTGTCCATCATGCTCTTGTGATCGGGCGCCAGGTGCTGGATGACCACGAAGGCCGCGCCCGTGTCCGGCGGCAGCGACGAGAACAGGCGTTCGAGCGCGTCCAGCCCACCGGCAGAGGCGCCGACCGCCACGATGTAGCCTGCGAACGGCAGATCGGGCGCGATCGACGAAGGGACCGTCCCGGAAGGGTCGGCGGCGAGCGTGGCGCCTTCTGGATGTGCTTCCGACTGCATCGCCTCTGAGGGAGTTTCCCCCACCGGATGGGCAGGGATTGGGTCGGACGGCAGTATGCCCGGCCTCGGCCCGGTTGTGGCGACCGGTTGCTTGGGTTCACTGACCCCGGGCCGGCCCCTCAACCTGCCAGCACGCGCAGGATTTCGGGGCCGTAAGCTTCCAGCTTCTTCGTTCCGACCCCGCTGATGCCGGCCAGGGATTCCAGCGAGCCGGGCTGCTCGCGCGCCATTTCGGCCAGCGTGGCGTCGTGGAAGACGACATAGGCCGGCAGGTTGTGCTCGCGAGCCACCTCGGCCCGCCAGGCCTTCAGCGCGGCGAACCGCTCGAGCCCGGCATCGTCCAGAGGCAGCGGCGGCGGCTTGTCCCGGCCGGAACCGGTGGCCCTGCCCGGCTTGCCGTTCCTGCCCGAACGCCCGCGCCCTGCGGGCGCTTCGGCGGGCACGCGCAGGAACAGCCTGACCTCCCCCCGCAGCACATCGCGCGCGCTGGCCGCGAGTTCGAGCGTGTTGTACTCGCCTTCGGCCTGGACATGGCCCAGCGCGATGAGCTGGCGCAGCACGGCGCGCCACTGTGTTTCGCTGATGGCCGCGCCGATGGCGAACGTGGACAGGTCCTGGTGGCCGTGCTGCGACACCTTGTCGGTGACCTTGCCGCGCAGCACGTCGATCAGGTGGCCTGCGCCGTAGCGCTGACCGCCCTGCTGGCGGAAACGGTAGATGCACGACAGCGCCATGCGCGCGGCCTCGGTGCCGTCCCAGGTCGCGGGCGGCGCCAGGCAGTTGTCGCAATTGCCGCAGACCTCGCTCGCCTCCCCGAAGTACGACAACAGCCGCACCCGCCGGCAGTCGTGCGCCTCGGCCAGCGCGAGCAGCGCATCGAGCTTGCTGCGCTGCAGCCGCTTGAAGTCGTCGCCAGCCTCGCCTTCGTCGATCATGCGTCGCTGGTTGACGACGTCCTGCAGGCCGTAGGTCATCCAGGCGTCCGCCGGTGCACCGTCCCGCCCGGCGCGGCCGGTCTCCTGGTAGTAGGCCTCGATGTTCTTCGGCAGGTCGAGGTGGGCGACGAAGCGCACGTCGGGTTTGTCGATGCCCATGCCGAAGGCGATGGTGGCCACCATCACCAGGCCCTCCTCGCGCAGGAAGCGGTCCTGGTGGCGGCGGCGCACGTTGCCGTCGAGGCCGGCGTGGTACGGCAGCGCCGGGATGCCTTCGTCGCCGAGCCACTGCGCCGTCTCTTCGACCTTCTTGCGGCTGCCGCAGTAGACGATGCCGGCGTCGCCCTCGTGCTCGTCGCGCAGGAAGCGCAGCAGCTGCTTGCGCGGCTCGTCCTTGCCGACGATGGTGTAGCGGATATTCGGCCGGTCGAAGCTGGCGACGAAGAGGCGCGCGGCTTCGAGCTGCAGGCGCTCGATGATGTCGGCGCGCGTGTGCGCGTCGGCGGTGGCCGTCAGCGCCAGGCGCGGCACACCGGCGAAACGCTCGTGCAGCGCCGACAGGCCCAGGTATTCCTCGCGGAAGTCGTGCCCCCACTGGCTGACGCAGTGCGCCTCGTCGATGGCGAACAGGCTGAGCAGGCCCCGCTCGTGCAGCGACTCCAGCATGGCCAGGAAACGTGGCGTGAGGATGCGCTCGGGTGCCGCGTACAGCAATGCCAGCCGGCCGGCCAGCAGCTCGCGCTCGATGTGACGGGCCTCGTCGCCGTCCAGCGTGCTGTTGAGGAAGGCCGCGCTGACACCGAGCTCGTCGAGCGCGCCCACCTGGTCGTGCATCAGCGCGATCAGCGGGCTCACCACCACGGTCACGCCCCGCCCGGCGCGATGGCGCACGATGGCCGGCACCTGGTAGCACAGGCTCTTGCCGCCGCCGGTAGGCATCAGCACGATGGCGTCGCCACCGGCGGTGACGTGGTCGACCACCTCCTGCTGCTGGCCGCGGAAGGCGGGGTAGCCGAAGACCTCGTGCAGCACCTGCTGGGGCGCCGCGGAGGAAGACGAAGAGGGGGGCGACAGGACGGCGGCCATGGTTCGGCGCTGATGCTAAGCCACGCGTCGCGTCGCGCGTGGCGCCCACACCGCCCTTTTGGCGGCACCCGCGCGGGTGAGCGGGGCATCCCCACGACAAGCGCCTGCTTCGGCAGGATGGTCCGGAACCCCTGCAGCGCGATAATCACGCCATCCCCTACAAGTTCGTGGAGCAGCCCATGGCCTCGGTCAACAAAGTCATCCTCATCGGCAACCTGGGCCGCGACCCCGAGGTGCGCTACGCGCCCAGCGGATCGGCGATCTGCAACGTCACCATCGCCACCAGCCGCAGCTGGAAGGACAAGACCAGCGGCGAGCGCCAGGAAGAAACCGAATGGCACCGCGTGGTCTTCTACGACCGTCTGGCCGAGATCGCCGGCGAATACCTGAAGAAGGGCAAGTCGGTCTACATCGAAGGACGCCTGAAGACACGCAAGTGGACCGACAAGGAAGGCGTCGAGAAGTACACCACCGAAGTCATCGCCCAGGAGATGACCATGCTGGGCGGCCGTGACGGCGGCGGTGGCGGCGACGACATGGGCGAGGGCAGCAGCGCCCCGCGCAGCGCTCCGGCACAGCGCAGCGCCCCGGCGTCGCGCCCGGCGCCCGCCGGCAAGCCCGCCGCGAAGTCGTCGACCGGCTTCGACGACATGGACGATGACATCCCCTTCTGACGACCGTCACTTCTTGAAAGCCGGCGCACGGTCCGCCCGAAGGGCCGGGCGCGGCGTGCGCAGCCAGGAGGCCTGCCGGTGAGCCTGTCGGGCCATGTGCTCACCCCGGGGGGCTTCGTGCGCGGCACGGTGCACTGGGCGGATGGGCGCATCGCCGCGGTCGAAGGGATGGCCGTCGATGAAGACACGGTCCGTGCCGACCACCTCACGCCGGTGGTGCTGCCCGGCTTCATCGACCTGCATGTGCATGGCGGCGGCGGGGCCGACACCATGGAGGCCGCGGACGCCGTGGCCCGCATCGCCCGCCTGCATGCCCGCCACGGCACCACCGGCCTGCTGGCGACCACGATGACGGCGCCGATGGGCGACATCGAGGCAGCGCTGCGGGCGCTGGCACCCTTGTGCGCCCAGCGCGGCGCCGGGCAGGCGCGCGTGCTGGGCGTGCACCTGGAAGGCCCCTACATCAGCCCCGACCGGCTGGGCGCCCAGCCGGCCTTCGCGCGCGAGGCGGCACTCGACGAGCTGCTGGCGCTGCACGCGCTGGCCCCCATCCGCCTGGTTACGCTGGCCCCCGAGTGGGCCGGGCACCTGGCGCTGATCCCGGCGCTGGTGGAAGCGGGCATGCGTGTGCAGATCGGCCACAGTGGCGCGACCTACGAACAGGCGGTGCAGGCCCTCGAGGCCGGCGCCAGCGGCTTCACGCACCTCTTCAACGCGATGAGCGGCCTGCACCACCGTGCGCCAGGGGCCGTGGGCGCGGCGCTGGCGCATGCACAGCATGCCGAGATCATTCCCGACCTGCTGCACGTGCACCCCGGTGCGCTGCGGGTGGCGCTGCGTGCGGTGCCCGGCCTGTTCTGCGTCACCGATGCCACCGCCGCCGCAGGCATGGCCGACGGGGACTACCGGCTGGGCCGCCAGACCGTCACCAAATGCCTGGGCGGCGTGCGCCTGGCCGACGGCACGCTGGCCGGCAGCACGCTGACCATGGACCAGGCCCTGCGCAACCTGCTGACGCTCGGCCTGACGCTGGTCGAAGCCTCACGCCGCACCAGCCTGCATGCGGCGCGGTACCTGGGCCTGGCCGACCGGGGCCACATCGTCGCCGGCGCCTGGGCCGACCTGGTGGTGCTGGACGCGGACACGCTCGCCCTGCAGCAGGTGGTCGTCGAAGGCGAGGCCCTGGAGCCCGGCGCCGGCACGCGCTGAACACCCGGGCGCCGACGCCGCGCCACCGACAGAACCCCAAGACTTGCATACCCCACCATGTATGCGATAAGATACCCGCATGGGTATCAAAAGCCACCTCCTTGCAGCCTGCATGCCAGCTGTTGTGCTGGCGGTCTCGCCATCGTTGGCGGCATCGCCGGGGACCGGCGCCGCACTCGCCGCCACCGGCACCGGTGTGGCGCTGGTCAACGCGCAATCCGCTGCCGCCGCGGGGCGGTTCGAGATCGACGGCAGCGTGCAAGCCGTGCGCCAGGCCACCCTGGCGGCCCAGGTGGGCGGCAGCGTGCTGTTCCTCTCGGTCAAGGCCGGCGACCGCGTGAAGGCTGGGCAGGTCGTGGCCCGCATCGACGCCCGCGAGGCGGAAGCCGGTGTGCTGAAGAGCGAGGCCGCCCTGAGCCAGGCCGAAGCCGAAGCCCGCAACGCGCGCAGCCACTTCGAGCGCACGCGCGAACTACGGCAGCAGGGCTTCGTCAGCCCCGCCGCGCTCGATGTCGCCGAGACGCAGTACAAGGCTGCCCAGGCCGGCGTGCAGCAGGCACAGGCCGGTCGCAGCCAGTCGACGCTGGCACGCGGCTTCTCCAGTGTCAGCGCGCCCTTCGACGGCATCGTGCTCGCCACCCACCTGGAAGCAGGCGACCTGGCACTGCCGGGCCGTCCCATCGCGACCCTCTATGCGCCCGGCGCCCTGCGCGTGGTGGTGCCCGTGGGGGTATCCCGCGCGGCCCTCGCACGAAGCGCCTCGCGCATCGAGGTGGAACTGCCCGACGGCAGGCGCATCGCCCCCACCCGGGTGACCGAACTCGCCACCACCGACCCGGTGTCGCAGACCACCGAGTGGCGCCTGGACCTGCCCACAGCGGCGCTGGCCGGCGTGGCGCCGGGCCAGACCGTGCGCGTGCACTTCGAAGCGCCAGCCCCCGCCATCGCGACCCAGGCTGCCACCGGCGGCACCCTGCGCCTGCCGCAGGCCGCCGTGCTGCGGCGCGGCGAACTGACCGCTGTCTATGTCGCGCAGGGCAACGGATTCGCCTTGCGCGCCGTGCGCCTGGGCGCCGACCGGGGTGCCGACGGCGTCGAGGTGCTGGCCGGCCTGCGCGCCGACGAGCGGGTGGCGGCCAACGCCCTGCAGGCCGGCATGGCCGGCGCCTACCCGTCACGCTGAGCCGGCGACATCCGCCATGTCTTCCACCACGACATCCACCCGCCTGGGCATCGCCGGTCGCCTGGCCGCCGGCTTCCAGAACAACGCGCTGACGCCGCTGCTCGCCATCGTGGCGCTGCTGCTGGGCGCCTTCGCCGTGCTGGTCACACCACGCGAAGAAGAACCCCAGATCAACGTCACGATGGCCAACGTGATGATCGCCTTCCCTGGCGCCGGCAGCGCCGACGTGCAGAACATGGTGGCGAGGCCGGCAGAGCAGGTGCTGGGCCAGATCGCAGGCATCGAGCACACGAGCTCGGTATCGCGACCGGGCATGGCGCTGCTGACGGTGCAGTTCAAGGTGGGCGTGCCGCGCACCGAGGCCCTGGTGCGGCTGTATGACGTGCTGAACGCCCACCAGGACTGGCTGCGTGCGGGCCTGGGCACCCTGCCGCCCATCGTCAAGCCGCAAGGCATCGACGACGTGCCGGTGCTGGCCGTCACGCTGTGGAGCCGCGACGACCGCCCGGCGCTCGATCTGGAACGCGTGGCGCGGACCATGGAGGCCGAACTCAAGCGCGTGCCCGGCGCGCGCGAAGTGCAGACGCTGGGCGGCCCCGGCCGCGCGGTGCAGGTGACGCTGGAACCGGGCCGCCTGCGCGACCGCGGGGTCGACCTGATGCAGCTGAGAGCGACGCTGGCTGCCGCCAACTTCGGCGCGCCCGCCGGCCAGGTCCTCGACACGGGCGGTCGGGGCATGCTGAGCGTGGAGACCAGCGAGTTCCTGCGCAGCGCCGAAGACGTGGGCGAGCTCATCATCGGCGTGCACCAGGGCCGGCCGGTGGCCCTGCGCGAAGTGGCGCAGGTCCGGGCCGGCGCAGCGCAGGCCACGCGCTACGTCTGGTTCTCGCCAGGCATCGCCGCGGCCCCGGCCGCGGGCGCCTCTGCACCTGCCGCCGGCAACCACCCGGCGGTCACGCTCACGCTGACCAAGAAGCCGGGCGAGAACGCTGTCGACGTGGCGGCCGCCGCGCGCGCACGTCTCGAGCATCTGCGCAACAGCGTGGTGCCGCAAGGCGTGGAGATGACGCTGACGCGCGACTACGGCCAGACCGCCGCCGAGAAGGCCAACAAGCTGATCCAGAAGCTCGCCTTCGCCACCGGCTCGGTGATCCTGCTGGTGGGTCTGGCCCTGGGCCGGCGCGAGGCCGTCATCGTCGGCGCGGCCGTGGTGCTGACGCTGACCGCGACGCTGTTCGCCAGCTGGGCCTGGGGCTTCACGCTGAACCGCGTCTCGCTGTTCGCGCTGATCTTCTCGATCGGCATCCTGGTCGACGACGCCATCGTCGTCGTCGAGAACATCCACCGCCACATGGCGATGGACGCCGCGTCGCCCTCGGGTGAGGGCGAGGGCGGTCAAGGGCCGCGCCGGTCGCTTGCGCAGATCATCCCGGCCGCCGTCGACGAAGTCGGCGGGCCGACCATCCTGGCCACGATGACCGTCATTGCCGCCTTGCTGCCGATGGCTTTCGTCAGCGGGCTGATGGGCCCGTACATGAGCCCCATCCCCATCAACTCCAGCCTGGGCATGGCGCTGTCGCTGGCCATCGCGTTCACCGTCACGCCCTGGCTGGCGCTGAAGCTGATGAAGCTGCCGGCCGCGGGCAGCGGCCCGGCGCACGGCGGGCACGGTGACGCCGACGGCGGCGGCCGCCTGCAGCGCCTCTTCTCGCGCATCCTGAGGCCCCTGCTGCAGAGCGCTCGCAAGCGCTGGCTGCTGCTGGCGGGCATCCTGACGGCGCTGGCACTGTCGGTGGGCCTGGCGGCTGTGCAGTGGGTGGTGCTGAAGATGCTGCCCTTCGACAACAAGAGCGAGTTCCAGCTCGTCGTCGACATGCCCGCAGGCACGCCGCTGGAAGACACCGCCGCGGCGCTGCAGGACCTGGGCGCCTTCCTGGTGCGCCAGCCCGAGGTGCGCGACCTGCAGGGCTACGCCGGCACGGCCAGCCCCATCACCTTCAACGGCCTGGTGCGCCAGTACGCGCTGCGTGCCGATGCCGAGATGGGCGATCTTCAGGTGAACCTGGTCGACAAGGCGCATCGCCACGAGCAGAGCCACGCCATCGCCCAGCGCCTTCGGCCCGAACTGGAAAGGATCGCGCAGCGTCACGGCGCCCGGCTCAAGGTCGTCGAGGTACCACCCGGCCCGCCCGTGCTGAGCCCCATCGTGGCCGAGGTCTACGGGCCCGACGAAGCCGGCCGGCAGCAGGTGGCGGCCCGGCTGGCGAAGGTCTTCGCTGCCACGCCCGACATCACGGCCGTTGACACCACGCTGCTGGCCGACGCCCCCCGCGCCTTCCTGCGCGTTCAGCGCCAGCGCGCCGAGTCCCTGGGCATCCCGGTGGCCAGCATCGCGCAGGCGGTGCAGGGCGCCTTGTCGGGCGCCGACGCGGCCTGGCTGCACGACGGTCACAGCAAGGTGCCGGTGCCGGTCAGGCTGCAACTGCCGCGCGAAGCGCAGGTCGGCCTGGACAGCCTGCTGGCGCTGCCGCTGCGGGCCGGCAATGGGCAGCTCGTGCCGTTGTCGGAGCTGGTGCGCGTGGAGCGCGGTGTCATCGACAAGCCGCTCTACACGAAGGACTTGCAAGGCGTGAGCTACGTGCTGGCCGACGTCGGCGCCGGCGGCGCCACGCCCGACTCGCCGCTGTACGGCCTGTTCGGCATACGCCAACGCCTCCAGGACGCCGCGCTGCCGGGGATGGGCGCGTTGGGCGAGTACTGGATCCGCCAGCCCACCGACCCTTTCCGCGAGTACGCGATCAAGTGGGACGGCGAGTGGCAGATCACCTTCGAGACTTTCCGCGACATGGGGGCTGCCTACGGCGTCGGGCTGATCCTCATCTACCTGCTGGTGGTGGCACAGTTCCGCAGCTACCTGGCGCCGCTGGTCATCATGGCCCCCATCCCGCTGACGATGATCGGCGTCATGCCGGGCCACGCATTGCTGGGCACCAGCTTCACCGCCACGTCGATGATCGGCATGATCGCGCTGGCCGGCATCATCGTGCGCAACTCCATCCTGCTGGTCGACTTCATCGAGCTGCAGACCGCGGGTGGCGTGCCCCTGGAAGACGCGGTGGTGCAGGCCGCCGCGGTGCGCGCACAGCCCATCGTGCTGACCGGCGTGGCCGCCATGATCGGCGCCTTCTTCATCCTCGACGACCCCATCTTCAACGGGCTGGCGATCTCGCTGATCTTCGGCATCGGCGTGTCGACCCTGCTCACGCTGGTGGTCATCCCCGTCCTGTACTTCGTGGTGGCACGACGCCGTCGCGAGCCCCGTCCCATCCTCAACCCCGCCCTGGGAGTCTCCTCATGACCGTTGAACGCTACATCCGTGTCTTCGCTGGCCTGTTCGTCCTGCTCTCGCTGCTGCTGGGCGTCGAAGGCAGCCCGCTCTTCGTTTCGAAGTGGGCCCTGGGCTTCACCGCCTTCGTCGGCCTGAATCTGTTTCAGTCTGGGTTCACCCAGCTGTGCCCGCTGGCCACCCTCCTGCGCAGGCTGGGTGTGCACGAAGGCGGATCAGCCTGCGCGAACTGAGGTCGAATGCTGCAGAGCATCGCGCAGGCACCGACAATGACCATCCGATCTGAACAGCCGACCGGCCCATCGCCTACGGAATCCTGCGCCATGTCCATACTTGCCGACGACAAGACCCGTGCCGACCTGTTGAACCGCCTGAAGCGCGCCGAAGGCCAGCTGCGTGGCATCCAGCGCATGATCGAAGGTGGCGAGCCCTGCCTCGACATCGCTTCGCAGATGTCGGCCGTGCGCAAGGCGCTCGACAGCACCTACGTCCGCATGACGGTCTGCTTCATGCAGCAGGAACTGCACAACCGGCTCGGACTGTCGGAGGCGGGGGGCGACGAGCTCGACGCCGTGCTCGACGACGTGCAGTCCTTGCTGGGCAAGATCCGGTGAAGCACCTGGCGGCATGCCCATGACTCCCGCGCGAGGCGCACTCAAGTTCCTCTATCCCGGCTGGTACGCCATCGTGATGGGTCTGGCCGGGCTGTCGCTCGCCTGGCACCGGGCCGTGCCGCTGATGGGCGACGTGGCGGGCGCGATCGCCTGGGTGGTCGGCGGCGCCGCGACGCTGGTCTTCGTGCTGCTGGCCGGCTTCACCGTCCTGCGCGGACGGCGCCACCCCGAGGCCTGGGCCGAAGACCGGCGCCACCCGGTGCGTCACACCTTCGTGGCCGCCCTGCCCATCGCCATGCTGCTGGTGGCCACCGTGGGCGTCGCGTTGCTCGGCCCCCAGAAGCCGCTGCTCGCGCTGTGGGCGGTGGCCAGCCTGGGACAGGCGTGGGTCACGCTGTGGGTACTGTCGCGCTGGTGGGGGGGCGCCCAGGCGGGCGGCCTGCAGTGGTCGGGGGTGACGCCGGCCTTGCTCATTCCCATCGTGGGCAACGTGCTGGTGCCCCTGGCCGGCGTGCCGCTGGGACAGATGGAGTGGTCGCTCGCCCAGTTCGGCATCGGCCTGCTGTTCTGGCCGATCGTGCTGGCCCTGCTGATGGTGCGCCTGGCGGTGGCGGGACCCTGGCCCGAGAGGCTGCGACCCACGGTGTTCATCCTGGTGGCTCCGCCGGCCGTCGTCGGCCTGGCCTTGCTGCAACTCGGAGCGCCGATGGCGCTGGGCTGGGTCATGTGGGGCGTCGCGATGTTCACCCTGGCCTGGGCAGGCACCCAGGCGCGCGCCATCGCCTCGCAGGCCTTCTCGCTGCCGCACTGGGGCATGTCGTTTCCCCTGGCTGCTTCGGCCGCTCTCACGCTGCGGCTGGCGTCGCCGGGTTCGCTGCTGGCGGTGCTGGGACCGGCGCTGCTGGCGCTGGCATCGCTGGTGATCGTGGCGCTGGTGCTGGGCACCCTGCGCGGCTTGCGTGACGGCAGCCTGCTCGCGCCGGAGCCGGTGGCCACGCTGCAGGTGGCGCCCAGCGTCTAGCCGCAGGGGCTGCAGCAGCCGGCCAGCCCGGCTTTGTCCTTAACATTGCCGCTCACCGACACTGCTGCCGCTGGAGGCCCCGATGTCCTTTGCCCTTCCTCTCTCCCTGGATTCGATGACGAAGCGGGCTGCCATGCTGCCGGCCGCACTGGCGCTGGCGCTGGCTCTCGCGGCTTCAATGCCTGCACAGGCCCAGCCCAAGGCGAAGAAGGACACCGCGGTGCTCGCCATGACGCTGGAGCCCCCGGGCCTCGATCCGACGGCAGGGGCCGCTTCTGCCATCGCCGAGATCGTGCTCTACAACGTCTTCGAGACGCTGACCAAGGTGAACAGCGACAGCCGCGTGACGCCGCTGCTGGCCGAAAGCTGGACGGTATCGCCGGACCTGAAGACCTACACGTTCAAGCTGCGCAACGGCGTGAAGTTCCAGAACGGCGAGCCCTTCAACGCGGCGAGCGTGAAGTTCTCGTTCGAGCGCGCCGTTACCAAGGAGAGCACGAACAAGGACAAGGCGGTGTTCGCCAACATCGCCAGCATCGACACGCCGGACCCTCGCACGGTGGTGCTCAACCTGAAGAACGGCAACCCCGACCTGCTGTTCCAGCTCGGCCAGGGCACGGCCATCATGGTCGAGCCCAAGAGCGTGGCCACCAACAACACGCAGCCCGTGGGTACCGGTCCCTACCGGCTGGAGGCCTGGAACCGCGGCGCCAGCGTCACGTTGGCGCGCTGGGACGGCTACCGCACCGCCGCCGACGTGAAGCTGCGCCGCGTCACGATGCGCTTCATCAGCGATCCGGCGGCGCAGGTGGCCTCGCTGCTGTCGGGCGACGTCGACGTCTTCCCGCGCGTGTCGGCGGCCCGAAGCCTGACCGACAAGCGCTTCCAGGTGCTGATCGGCGGCTCGCGCGCCAAGACCATCCTGGCCATCAACAACAAGCGCAAGCCGCTGGACGATGTGCGTGTCCGGCGCGCCATCTCGGCAGCGATCGACCGCGCCGCCATCGTCGAAGGCGCGGCCGACGGTTTCGGCGTGCCCATCGGCAGCTTCTACGTGCCGGGCGCGCCAGGCTATGTCGACACCACCGGCATCAACGCCTTCGACGAGGCCCGCGCGCGCGCCCTGCTGCACCAGGCGGGCGTCACGCCGCCGCTGGAGCTGACGATGAAGCTGCCGCCGACACCCTACGCGCGCCAGGGCGGCGAAATCATCGCCGCACAGCTGGCCAAGGTGGGCATCAACGCCAAGATCGAGAACGTCGAGTGGGCGCAGTGGATGTCGTCGGTCTACGGCCAGAAGGCCTACGACCTGACCGTCATCGCGCACGTCGAGCCGCTGGACTTCGGCAACTTCGCGCGACCCAACTACTACTGGGGCTACGAATCGGCCGAGTTCAACGCCTTGTGGGCCAAGGTGCAGGCGACCATCAAGCCGGAAGAGCGCAACAAACTGATGGAGCAGGCGCAGAAGCTGGTGGCCAACGACGCCGTGGCGGCCTACCTGTACCAGCCGACCTGGATCACGGTGGCGAATTCGCGCCTGAAGGGGCTGTGGAAGGACATGCCGCTGTTCGCCAACGACCTGTCGGCGCTGAGCTGGCAGTGAGCCGATGCGCCGACAAGGTGTGAAGGACCCGTCGCGAGCGGGTCGAGCTGGCGTCGAGCATCGCAGCCGTACGCCCGTACGGCGAGAAGAGCAGGCGTCAGATCGGCCCGCGCAGCAGGTTCATTCGCGCCTTGTCAGTCGTTCTGGAGGCGTTCCTTGATGATCACCGAGCCGTTGTCCTGCGTCTCGATGACGCCACGCTCTTCCAGGTCCTTCATGACGCGGCTGACCATCTCGCGAGAGGCGCCGACGACCTTGGCCATGTCCTGGCGCGACACCTTGTGGCGGATGATCTTCACGCCGTCGATGTCCTCGGCCATGTCCAGCAGGGTGCGCGCCACGCGGCCATAGACGTCGAGCAGCGCCAGCGACTCGATCTGCCGGTCGGCGTTGCGCAGGCGCCGCACCAGGCCGCGCAGGATGGCGTAGGACAGTGTGGAGTTCTCGGGCAGGCAGCGCGCGAAATCGGCGCGCGCCAGCACCAGCATGTCGGTCTGGATCTCGGCACGCACGGTCGCCGAATGGGGTTCGTTGTCGATCAGGCTCATTTCGCCGACGTAGTCGCCCGATTCGAGCACCGCCAGGATGACCTCGCGGCCCCGGGTGTCGGACGTGAGCACGCGCGCGCGGCCGTTGAGCAGGATGAACAGGGCATTGCTCTTGCGGCCCTGCTCCACCACCAGTTCGCCTCGGCGGAAGCGGCGCTTGACCACGCTGTCGGCAATCGCCTGGGCCTGGTCGGCGGTGAGCAGCGAAAACAGCGGAACGCGGCGGATCAGGTCCAGGTTCGACAGCATCGACATCGTGTTTCCCCTTCTATTTCTACTTTGATGAATTCGGCACGAATTTCTCAGACCGCATGGAAGGTGCCCGGCAATATTTGGGGCCTCTGCAAGAATCCGCCTATTGTGCCCATTGACACGCTTGGCGCCAGCCGCGGCGGCCCCAGCTAAGCTAGACCGGCGGCTGCGAGCGACGTCCGAGCGGCATCCTGCGACGTCCGTCGGCCCTGGCGCCACACCTCCACAACCTCGAGAAACGACAGAACATGAGTTCCACCGCCACCCACGCGCAGGTGCTGATCCTCGGCTCCGGCCCGGCCGGCTACACCGCTGCGCTGTACGCCGCGCGCGCCAACCTGAAGCCCATGCTGATCACGGGCATGGCGCAGGGCGGACAGCTGATGACCACCACCGAGGTCGACAACTGGCCTGCCGATGTGGACGGCGTGCAGGGCCCCGACCTGATGGCGCGCTTCCTGCAGCACGCCGAGCGCTTCCAGACGCAGATCGTCTTCGACCACATCAACCAGGTCGACTTCTCGGTGCGCCCCTTCGTGTTGACGGGAGACAGCGGCACGTACACCTGCGACGCCCTGATCATCGCCACCGGCGCCAGCGCCAAGTACCTGGGTCTTCCCAGTGAAGAAGCCTTCATGGGCCGCGGCGTGAGCGGTTGCGCCACCTGCGACGGTTTCTTCTACCGCAACCAGGACGTCTGCGTCATCGGCGGCGGAAACACCGCTGTGGAAGAGGCGCTGTACCTGTCGAACATCGCGAGCAAGGTGCACCTGGTGCACCGTCGCGACAAGTTCAGGGCGGAGGCCATCCTGCTCGACAAGGTGCAGGCCAAGGTCGAGTCAGGCAAGATGGAACTCCATCTGTGGCACACGCTCGACGAGGTGCTCGGCGACCAGAGCGGCGTCACCGGCGTGCGGTTGAAGTCGACCCAGACCGGCGCCACCACCGACCTCACGCTGAAGGGCTGCTTCATCGCCATCGGCCACCAGCCCAACACCGACATCTTCAAGGGCCAGCTCGAGATGAAGGACGGCTACATCGTCACGCGCTCGGGGCTGGCCGGCATGGCCACCATGACCAGCGTGCCGGGGGTGTTCGCGGCAGGCGACGTGCAGGACCATGTCTACCGCCAGGCCATCACCAGCGCCGGCACCGGCTGCATGGCCGCGCTGGACGCACAGCGGTACCTGGAACAGCAGGGCACCTGAGACCCGTTCCCGGTTCGTGCAAAGCGCGCTATACTGGCGAGCTTTGCCGGACCCGCCCCCTTTTTCGGGGCACGCACCCCAGCGCCCCAACGAGCTCCCTGAAGGAGCGGCAGGCGCGAAAGGTGCAGCGCGGGGTACAGCGCAGCACAGCGCGGTTCAGGGCGTGAAGTGATGTCGAGTGACGTCGCCCCACCCGCCGGTTCACGAAGTTTTCGCCGGAGAGTTTCATGGCACGCGTCTGTCAAGTCACGGGTAAGCGCCCGATGGTCGGGAACAATGTTTCCCACGCCAACAACAAAACCAAGCGCCGGTTCCTGCCCAACCTGCACTACCGCCGCTTCTGGGTCGAGAGCGAGAACCGCTGGGTGCGCCTGCGCGTGAGCA
>LNFM01005966.1_pt1 | contig 20487 bp, 18 predicted proteins | sample 596031 | NCBI WGS metagenome assembly LNFM01 (sample SAMN04254537, study PRJNA301005) | activated carbon metagenome | isolation source: dual media filters at the Ann Arbor, Michigan drinking water treatment plant | place: USA: Ann Arbor | reverse complement strand
GGGATTCGCGGTACTTGGCGATGGTACGCCGGGCCACCACGATCCCCTGTTGCCCAAGGATATCCGCGATCTGGCTGTCCGACAGCGGTTTGCGGGTGTCTTCCGAACCGACCAGTTGCCGGATCAGCGCACGGATGGCCGTGGCCGAGCAGGAGCCGCCGCTCTCGGTCGAGACATGGCTGCCGAAGAAATACTTGAGCTCGAAGATGCCGCGTGGGGTCAGCATGAACTTCTGCGTGGTCACCCGGGACACCGTCGACTCGTGCAGGTCGAGCACCTCGGCGATCTCGCGCAGCACCAGCGGACGCATGGCGACCTCGCCATGCTCGAAGAACTGGCGCTGCCGGTCGACGATCGCCTGCGACACCCGCTGGATCGTCTCGAAGCGCTGCTGCACGTTCTTGATCAGCCACTTGGCTTCCTGCAGCTGGCTGGCGAGCTGGCTGTGGGAGGCATCGCGGTTGCGCCGCAGGATCTCCGCGTACATGCGGTTGATGCGCAGCTTGGGCATGGCATCGGGATTGAGCGAGGAGACCCACGCGCCCTTGGTCTTCTTCACCACCACGTCGGGGATCACGTAGCGCGTGTCGATGGTCGCGAACGGCGCGCCCGGACGCGGATTGAGTTTCCCGATCAGTTCCTGCACGCCGCGCAGACGGTCTTCGTCGCAGCGCAGCGTGCGGCGCAGCCGCGTGAAGTCGCGCGCGGCGAGCGCGTCGAGATGGTCGCGCACGACGATCAGCGCCTCGGTGCGGCAGGGCACGGCCGGGGGCATCGCCTGCAGCTGCAGGCCGAGGCATTCGCCGAGGGTCCGGGCGCCGACGCCCAGCGGGTCGAAGTGCTGCAGGTGCTTGAGCGCGATCTCGAGTTCCTCGATCTCGACCATCGCTTCTTCGGGCAGGATGGTCGCGATCTCGGAGAGGTCCTGCGCCAGGTAACCGTCCTCGTCGAGCGCTTCGATCAGCAGCTCGATGATCACCTTGTCGCGCTCGGGCAGCGGCGTCAGCGAAAGCTGGCCCAGCAGGTGTTCGCGCAGGGTCGGCGAACTGGCGACCTGCTGCGAGTACTCGCTGTCCTCGTCGGTGTCCCGGGCCCCGAAGCTGCCTTCGTCCGAAGACCAGTTCGAATCGGGGACGCCGTCGAACTCGAAGCCGTCGCCATGCTCGGCCGCCTGGTCGGTGGGCCGGTCGTCGTTGCGCGCCTCGGCTTCGGGTTCGACGACCGTTATGCCCGGCTGCTCTCCGGCCTGCATCCCGGCCGGCAGCGCCTCCAGGGCCGGGTCTCCGTCATCCTCGCGCTCGAGCAGCGGGTTTTCCTGCAGGAAGCGCTCGAGCTCCTGGTTGAGGTCGAGGGTCGACAGCTGCAGCAGGCGGATCGACTGCTGCAGCTGAGGCGTGAGCGTCAGGTGCTGGGACAGCCGCAGCTGCAGGGCATTCTTCATCGCGTCCGACCGTCGTGCAGGTGCGGCTCATCGCACGGGATGGCGGCAGGGGTGCAAATGTAGGGGCGGGAGGTTCTGGGAAGCATGGCTGACTTCGCGCGGGGCCGAACTACAGCCGGAAGTGCTCCCCGAGGTAGACCTTGCGTACCGTCTCATTATAGACGATTTCCTCCGGCTTGCCGGAGGCAAGCACGGTGCCGTCGTTGATGATGTACGCACGGTCGCAGATGCCGAGCGTCTCGCGCACGTTGTGGTCGGTGATCAGCACGCCGATGCCCTTTTCGCGCAGGAACCCGATGATCTTCTGGATGTCGATCACCGCGATCGGGTCTACGCCGGCGAACGGCTCGTCGAGCAGGATGAATCGCGGGTCGGTCGCCAGCGCACGCGCGATCTCGCAGCGGCGCCGTTCGCCGCCGGAGAGGCTGAGCGAAGGGTTGCCGGCAAGGTGGGAGATATGCAGCTCCTCGAGCAGTTCCGCGAGCCGGGATTCCACGTCGGCCGGGGACAGGTCGCGCAGCTGCAGCACTGCACGGACGTTGTCCGCCACCGACAGGCGACGGAAGATGGAGGCTTCCTGCGGCAGGTAGGACAGGCCCAGGCGCGCTCGCCGGTGCATCGCGAGCCGGGTCAACCGCTCGTCATCGATGAAGATGTCGCCCGAATCGACCGCGACCAGCCCGACGATCATGTAGAAGCAGGTGGTCTTGCCGGCACCGTTGGGCCCGAGCAGCCCGATCACCTCGCCGCTCGCCACTTCCAGCGACACTTCCTTCACGACCTTGCGCGAGCGGTATCGCTTCTGCAGCCGGTCGACGCGCAGCACGCTCATCGCTGCGCTCGGCCGGACGCGGGGAACGGGATCGTGCGGGCCACCGATCAGTCACTCACGCGGATTGGCGATCGACGTCGAGGGCTTGATGTTCACCGAGGGCGGCGGCGCCCTGGGTTTGTCGGAGGCCGCGCCGGGCGCGCCCTTCTCGGCGTCTTCCTTGGGCTTGGGCTGGATGACGGCGCGCACCCGTCCGTCGGGGTTGTTGCCGGTGGCCGCGCCCTTGCCGCCGCCCACCACGCGGAACACCTCGGTCTGCATCTCGTACATCATGAAATCGCCGCGCACCTCGTCGGCCCCGCGCAACAGTCGGGCGCGGGTGAAGAACTGCACCGTTTCCTTGCGTCCGTCGTACTCGAGGCGGTCCGCCCATCCTTCGACGTACTCGTCCACGCCATCGCGCTTCTGGCGGAAGTAGGCCTGCGCCTTCGGGCCGCCGAACGCGATGCCGTAGTTGAAGCCCTGCTTGTCCTGGCGCACGATCACCCGGTCGCCGCGGATGATCAGCGTCCCCTGGGTTATCTGCACGTTGCCGGTGAACACGCTTTCCTGCTTCACGTCGTCGACCTGTACCCGGTCGGCCTCGATGTTGATCGGTTTCTCCCGGTCGCCCTTCTCGGCGTGCGCCGGCATGGGCAGCCACAGGCCCAGCGAAAGCAGCAGTGCCAGCATCGCGCTGCGGGTCCGTCCGGCGCCCGCAGCCGGCGATGCCATCGGGTGGCGACCGCCGCGGGCGGCGGGCGGACGGGGGGGCGGCATCTGGACTGGCAGCATGGGCGGTGGAAACCGGGGTATCGGGGACAGGGTCGAGGATCGTTTCGAGGATCGGTTGGAGGGCGGACGGCGGGTCAGCGGCTGGCCGCGGGCGCGGCCTGCCACGTCGTGCGGACATCCCGCAGCAGTTCGAGCTGCCGCGAGTTGTAGTCGAATTCTAGGCCAACCGCATCGGTGCGGGACGTCGCATTGCGAATCACGACCGGCTGGTCGGTGCGGGCGAAGCCCTTGTCGGGCGTCACGACGAGGCTTTCGGTCAGCAGCACCAGTTCACCCTGGTCCGCGACCGGCGCCCGCGTGAGCCGCACGTTGCCCGACATCTCGATCACTTCTCCGTCGCTGGAAAGCTGCGCCCGGTCGGAGGTGGCGGTGACCTCGAGGCGTTTCTCGGTGTAATGGATCAGCCTTGGATTCTCGAGGTGGGTCGTGTCGTCGTCCAGGAAATGGCTCATCCGGGTCGCGCGCAGCGTGTGCTGGAGCAGGCCGTCCACGCCTGTCTGGCTGGCGACGAAGTTGTCGACGATGAAGTCCGGATCATGACGCCGCTGCTTTTCGGCGGGTGGCGCGGTGCGCACCACGGCGTCCAGCCAGAAGCTCAGTGCCGTCAGCAGAACGACCACGAATACGGGGAAGGCCAGCGCCAGCCGGTCGCTGATCATCGCTCGGGCTCGTCCAGCAGGTCGTGCCGGCCGATGCCGTGCAGCAACCGGTCGCACAGGTCACGGACCGCGCCGGCACCGCCGGGCAGCCGGGTGACCGCATCGGCCTGCAGCTTCACCGCTGCAGGCGCGTGGGGCACCGTGAAGGCGATCGCGCAGCGGCGCATCAGCGGCAGGTCGGCCAGGTCGTCGCCGATGCACAGCACCTGGTCGAAGCCGATGCCGATCTCGTCGAGCATCGCCTGCAGCACCGGCAGCTTGTCGCCGACGCCCTGGTGCAGGCGGGTCACGCCGAGTTCGCGGGCGCGTGCCGCGACGACCGGCGAATCGCGGCCGGATATCCAGGCTACCTCGACGCCGGCCCGGGCGATCTGCTTGATGCCGTGCCCGTCGAGTACGTGGAAGGTCTTGGTCTCGACGGGGACCGAGGCTGCCGCGGTGGGTGCCGGTGCGGCGATCGCCAGCGTGCCGTCGGTGAGCACGCCATCGACATCGAAGATCGCCAGCCGGATCTGCTTCCAGCGGTCTGCAAGGTGTACCTGACGGATGCCGTTCACACCACGCCCGCGGCGAACAGGTCATGCATGTTGAGTGCCCCCACCACCCGGTTGCCGGCGTCCACCACCGGCAGCTGGTTGATCCGGTGCCGTTCCATCAGCGCCACGCCTTCGACCGCCAGCGCCTGTGCGCCGATCGTCCGCGGCGAGCGGCTCATCACGGTGTCGACCGTGATGCTGCGCAGGTCGGATACACGATCGATGAGGCGGCGCAGGTCGCCGTCGGTGAACACGCCGAGCAGCTGCCGCGATTCGTCGACCACCAGCGCCAGCCCCATGCCCTTGCGGCTGACCTCGATGATGACCTCGGACAGCGTCGCGGCGGGCGCGACCAGCGGCAGCGCGTCGCCGGTACGCATCACGTCGCCGACATGGGTGAGCAGCCGGAGCCCGAGCTTGCCGCCCGGATGGGAACGCGCGAAATCCTCCGGCCCGAAGCCACGGGCATCGAGCAGCGCGACCGCCAGCGCGTCGCCGAACGCAAGGGCCGCGGTGGTGCTCGCCGTCGGCGCCAGCCCGAGCGGGCAGGCTTCCTCGGCTACGCTGGCATCCAGCACGGCATCGGCCTCCCGCGCCAGCGCGGAGCCGGGATTGCCGGTGATCACGACGAGGCGTGCGCCCTGGCGCTTGACCACCGGCACGATGCGCAGCAGTTCCTCGGTCTCGCCCGAATAGGAGATCGCGACCAGCACGTCGTCGCGGGTGATCATGCCCAGGTCGCCGTGCATCGCCTCGGCCGGATGCACGAAGAACGCAGGGGTGCCCGTGCTGGCCATCGTCGAGGCGATCTTGCGCGCGATGTGCCCCGACTTCCCGATGCCGCTGACGACCACTCGGCCGCGGCAGGCGAGCACCAGGTCCAGCGCGTGCAGGAAACGTTCGTCGAGGCGTGCCGACAGCGCGGACACGGCGGCGGATTCGATCTCCAGCACCCGGCGCGCCAGCACGAGTGCCTGCGCCGATGCGTGCGCCGGCTCGGCCGTGGCGGCGTCGGCCGCGCGATTCGGGCCGTGGGGCGTGGCGACGGGCGGTTTCATCTCGCGCCGATGTTACCATCGCTGCACAGACGCCCGGCCCTCGCAGTCGCATGGACAGTACCCTTCAATTCGTTCTGACCCTGCTCGCTGCCGCCGTCGTGGTCGTGGCGATCTGCCGGTCGATCAAGCTGCCGCCCCTGCTCGGCTACCTCATCGTGGGCATCGCGGTAGGTCCCAACGCGCTGGGCTGGGTGCCCGATTCCGATGCCGTCGCCCACCTGGCCGAGTTCGGCATCGTCTTCCTGATGTTCACCATCGGGCTCGAATTCAGCCTGCCGCGCCTGATCGCGATGCGCAGCCTGGTGCTGGGCCTGGGCGGCGCGCAGGTGGGCGTCACCGCGCTCGTCGGGACCACCGTGGCGATCGGCATCGGCCTGTTCGCCGGGGGCGCGATCGGCTGGCAGGCCGCCGTCGTGCTCGGTTGCGCGCTGTCCATGTCCTCCACGGCCATCCTGGCCAAGACGCTGGCCGAACGGCTCGAACTGAATTCGGAGCATGGGCGCCGGATCATCGGCGTGCTGCTGTTCCAGGACCTGGCGGTGGTGCCGATGCTGGTGCTGGTCCCGGCGCTGTCCGCGCCGGCCGGCGACCTGCCGGCCAGCCTGGCCCTGGCCACCGCGAAGATCGCCGTGACGCTGGTGGTGCTGCTCAAGCTCGGCCAGCCGTTGATGCGCCGCTGGTTCCACGTGGTCGCCCGGCAGAAGTCCTCCGAGCTGTTCGTGCTCAACGTGCTGCTGATCACGCTGGGGCTGTCCTATCTCACGTCCAGCATGGGGCTGTCGCTGGCGCTGGGCGCCTTCGTCGCCGGCGTCCTGATCTCCGAGACCGAGTACCGGTTCCAGGTGGAGGAGGACATCAAGCCGTTCCGCGACATCCTGCTCGGCCTGTTCTTCATCACGGTCGGGATGCTGGTCGACCTGCTGTGGATCGTGCAGAACCTGTTCCTCGTCGGCGGCGTGCTGGCCGCGATCCTCGCCGTGAAGACGCTCGTGCTGCTCGGCGTGATGGCGGCATGGCGCACCGACTCGGGCGTGTCGTTGCGCGTGGCGCTTGCGCTGTCGCCAGCGGGCGAATTCGGCTTCGTGCTGCTCACCCTCGCGCTGGGCCAGGGCACGCTCTCGCCGGCCGTGATGCAGCCGGTGCTGGCCGCGATGGTGCTGTCGATGATCGCCGCGCCCTTCATCATCGAGCACAGCGAGCTCCTGGTGCGCCGCTGGCGCGGTTCCGACTGGATGAACCGCGCGATGCAGCTCACCCAGATCGCATCCCAGACGATGGTGGCGGACCGGCATGTGATCATCTGTGGTTATGGCCGCAGTGGCCAGAACCTCGCCCGCCTGCTCGAGGCGGAGCAGGTACCGTTCTTCGCGCTGGACCTCGACCCGGTTCGGGTGCGCGAGGCCGCGGCCGCCGGCGAGCATGTCGTGTTCGGCGATGCCGCACGGCGCGAGGTACTGCAGGCTGCGGGGCTCGCCCGCGCGCGCGCGCTGGTGATCAGCTATTCCGACGTCCATTCCGCGCTGCGCATCCTCGAGGTGGTGCACGAGATACGGCCGGAACTGCCGGTGATCGTGCGCACCGTCGACGACACCGACATCGAGCGGCTGAAGGCGGCCGGCGCGGCGGAAGTGGTCGCCGAGATCATGGAAGGGAGCCTGATGCTCGCCTCGCATGCGCTGATGGTGCTGGGCGTGCCGCTCAATCGGGTCCTGCGTCGCATCCGCAGTGCGCGCGAGGAACGCTATGGCATGTTCCGCGGCTTCTTCCACGGTGCCAGCGACCAGGCGGGCGAGGGTACGGACGACGTCTTCCTGCACTCCGTCGTGCTGGTGCACGGGTCGCGTGCGATCGGGCGGCGTCTCGGCGACATCGGGCTCGACGTGCTGCTGGCCGACGTCAGTGCGATCCGGCGCCGGGGCGTGCGCGAGCTCAGCCCCGCGCCCGAGACGGAACTGCGCGAGGGTGACATCGTGGTGCTGCGCGGAGATGCCGCTGCGGTGGCGGCGGCCGAGATCCGGCTGCTGCAGGGGGCCTGAGCCCGGGCGCCGGGGTCCGGCCCCCTGCGCCCGGCAGGTCAGAAGACTACGGCGCCACCGCAGTTCGATTCGCCGACCGTCGAGTTCCACGTGCCCTGCGGCGGGCCACCGGTGTTCGCGCAGGACGGAGCGGCGGTTCCGCCGACCTGCGGTGCCGCGAGCGCGTTGCCACGATAGGCCGAGAACTGGAACGAGCCGGAGAACGGCCGTCCGTCGTCGATCTTGCGGTCGACCTCGGCGATGATCTCGACCGGAATCTGCGCGCCGGTCTTCAGGTTGTGCCGTCGGGCGCTCGCGCCACCCTGGCCGTAGGCGCCGTCGAACACCAGCTGCAGGTAGACGTTGTACGGGTTGGTCGGGGTCGTGGTCAGCGACTCGGTGGTGTTGCAGTCGAAGGTGCCCGTGATGAATCCGGCCTTCGACAGGTGCTCCCAGGCGAGGATCGGCTCCAGCGACGGGTTCGCATCGATCACCCCGTTGCCGTCGCCGTTGCCGCCGCCGCAGGTGGTGGTCATGTTGGCTATGTTCTGCGAGGCCTGGCTGTAGTCGCCGGGGAATGCCCGGAAGCGGTCCTGGAAGCCGAAGAACGCCGCCTTGACGCCGTCCTGCGCCGAGATCAGGTTGCGCACGCGCGCGCTGGTGATCAGTTCCTGGCCCTTCAGGACGCCGCCGAGCAGCAGGCCGATGATGACCAGCACGATCGCGATCTCGATCAGGGTGAAGCCGCGTTGATGGTTTCGCATGGGGTCCTTCGCCTCGGTGGCCTGGAATGGCGCGTTCTTTCATTCAGCAAGGGTCGTGCCGGATCGTGCGCGCGCGCGAGCGGAATCGCCGCATGCAGCATCCGTGACATCGTGCACGGTGTCGATGTGCGGAAACTGGCGCTCGGCCACGATTCGAGGCTGCCTACCGGCGGATGGCGCGTGATCCAGACAGGGAATGCCTGTGGAAGTCTCACACTTTCATGAGACCTCCGATATCTCGATGTCGAGATATCGTCGTTAGTGTCGACGATTCAGCGAGGGCGGGCGCCGTCCAGCCGCTGCAGCAGGAAACGGAGCTCCTGGGGATCCGTGATCGCGCCGGCGTCTAGCAACCCGCCCAGCAGGATCTTCGCGGCCTCGACCTCGCCGGTATCGGCCAGCAGCAGCACCGACATCTGCCGTGCCCAGCCCGGCACCGAAGGATCGATCGCGCGCTCGGTCAGGGTCCTGGCATAGCGGATCGCCAGCGGCAGGTCGTCCAGGCGATGCCGTGCCAGGATCGCCGCATGCGCGAGCCAGCGCCAGCGGCGCGCCGGGTCGGCGTCGAAACGATCGTGCACGAATGCGAGCATCCGCCGCTGGCGCGCCGGGTCCGGCACCGACGCGTAGACATGCGAGGCGAGCAGGAACGGGTACTGGCTGTCCGGATCGAGGTCCGACAGCATCGCCAGCCAGGCAGCGACCCGCTCGTAGTCGAGTTCTGCGAACGGGATGCTGATCCCCGGCTGGTTGTCGAACGACTGCAGGTACAGGGTGCCCACCTGTGCGGCGGGCAGGCGGTCACCGAGCGCTGCCACCTGCATTGCCACGAGGGAGGGCGGTGCGGGCAGGTCCACCGCCCGTGCCTGGGGTGCCGGCGCGAGGGCGTGGCTGGCGAACTGCGCGACCAGGGCCAACGCAAGGCCCGTGCGGATGCGCACCGGAACGGATGACCAGGGCCGTTGCACCGATCGCGCGCGCAGGCCTGCGAGTCGCGCCAGTGGCTTCACAGGTCGCGCCGATGGAAATCGACCAGCGCGGCTGCGCAGAGCAGCGCGACACAGGCGGCGCACTGCATGCCCATCATGCCGAGCAGGGCCATGTCCGGAGCCTGCCCACCGAGCCAGCCGCCCTGTGCGAAGCGCCCGAGCGGGGGCAGCAGCCACGCCAGCATGTCGACCACCTGCTGCGCGAAGTCGCGCCAGGTACCCGCCACCAAGAGCGGCGAGGATGCTGCGATCAGCACCAGTGCGTCGATCGTGCGGGCCAGCAGGTAGAAGCCTGCAGTCAGCACCGCCGCGGCAGGCATGCTGCCAAGGCTGAGCGTGAAGAACAGCGCCGCTGAGATCACGATCGCCAGTTCGAACCCGAACGACAGGCACCAGGCGGCGGCGGCGGCCGGCGCCGCCATCGATCCGAACAACGGCATCAGCAGCAGGGCAGCGGCGAACGCCGGCAGCAGGAAGCCGGCGAGCTTGCCGACCACCCAGGTGCTGCGGTCGACTTCCAGCGCAAGCGCGACTTCGAAGCCGCGTTCGTTCAGCTCGCGGGCCAGGCTGCCGATGACATAGACTGCGAAGATGAATACCCAAGCGAACCGTACCCCGCCGGCGAGCAGGGCAGCGCGGAACCGGCCACTCTCGGTGATCGCCAGTTCGGCGGCGAGCTGGCTCGCCGCAAGCATGCACGCGAGCGCCAGCAGCAGCAGCCAGGGCAGCCGCGAGCGCCACGCCTCGAGCAGCGTGAAGCGCACGACCGCCGCCAGCTGCGCCCGCCGGCGCGGCCCGCCGCCTGCGCCTGGGGGGGCTGTCGTCGTGTCGTGGCTGCCTGGAGTGGACATCGTCTGCCTGGGGATGGATGCATCGGGAGCGTCGGTGCCGAGCGTACCGCGATCGATCGTGTCCCGCGTGGCCCCCGGCGGGGCAAGGCCTTGAGCGGACGCAGGACGCCAACGGGAGAGCGGTTCTTCCGGCTGGCCAGCGCGCATCCGCAATGGGTGCTGTCGCTGATGCTGCTGGCGCTGCATGCGGCGCTCGCCTGGGACATCGACGCATGGTGGGCGCGCGCGATGTGGCTCACGCACATCGGGTTGTTCCTGATCTGGCAGCCGCTGTGGCGTGCGCGCCGCGAGATCGATGCCGGGCCGGGCATCGCGCTGGTCGCGACCGGGGCCGGATTCGCTTTGCTGGTGAACTGGTGGCTCGCCGCCCTGTGGATCTGCGTGCTGTTCGCCCTGATCGCCAGTCGGGTGCCGGGCACCGGAGAACCGCGCGAACGCGCCGGGACGCTGCTCGCCTCGTTCTTCCTGCTCGGCCTGCTGCTGCTCTGGGTGGTGCCGCGCCTGGGCGTGGCCGCCGCGCTGCCGGCATTGCTGGCAGCCGTCGTTCAGTTCCTGCTGCCGCTGGTCGCGCTGGCGGTGGGGCTGATCCGTCCCGCGGGGGCGACACGGGCGCCCGCACCGCCGCCGGAGCGCAGCCCGGTGGTCGTCGACCTCGTGTATTCGATGCTGCTGCTGCTGCTGGTGGTGGTGCTGGTGCTGGGCAGCCTGGTGCTGGGCGCCGCGCAGGGCGAGGAGAACTACCTGTTCGCGCTCGCACAGGCCCTGATCGCCATCGCGGCGGTGCTCGTCGCGCTGTCATGGCTCTGGAATCCGCGCGGGGGGTTCGGAGGGCTCAGCCAGGTCATGTCCTGGCACCTGCTGTCCGTCGGCCTGCCCTTCGAGAACTGGATGCGCAGCCTCGCGTTGCTGGCAGAGCACCAGCGCGATCCCGAGCGTTTCCTGCAGGGGGCGATCGCCGAGCTGTCGCGGCTGCCCTGGGTGGCGGGTGTCCAGTGGAGCGCCGCGGACAGCGCCGGTACCCTCGGCGTCACGGCGCGGCACCGGATCGAACTCTCCGCGCGTGGGCTGTCGCTGGAGCTGTACACGTCGTTGCAACCCACGCCGGCGCTCAACCTGCATGCGGCGCTGCTGGCGCAACTGCTGGGCGACTTCTACGACGCCAAGCGCCGCGAACAGCGCGAGCGCAAGCATGCCTATGCGCATGCGATCCATGAAACCGGTGCGCGCCTGACGCACGACGTGAAGAACCTGCTGCAGTCGCTGCAGGCGCTCTGCGCCGCGGCCGAGTCGAGCGACGGCGCGCGTGCCGTCGAACTGCAGCAGTTGATGCGCCGGCAGCTTCCCCAGATCGCGCAGCGGCTGGAGCGCACGCTCGAGAAGCTGGCACGCCCGCAGCTGCGCACGATGACCCAGGTCGATGCGGGGCACTGGTGGCAGTCGCTGCGGCGCCGCGCGGCGCAGGACGGAGTGGATTTCTCGAGCCAGGGCGTGCTCGACGGCGCGCGCGTGCCGCAGGAACTGTTCGACAGCGCAGCGGACAACCTGCTCCAGAACGCGCTGGTCAAGCGCCAGCTCGATCCGCGCGTTGCCGTGCGCATCGAGCTTTCGGCGCTGGACGGCATACGCCTGTCGGTGATCGACAGCGGCGCCGCGATCGACCCGGCGACTGCGGAGCGCCTGCTGTCCGAACCGGTGGCGTCACGCAACGGACTCGGTGTCGGCCTCTACCAGGTGGCCCAGCTGGCGATCGAACATGGGTACGACCTGCAGCTCACCAGCAACCAGCCCGGCGCCGTCCAGTTCACGCTGGCGCCTGCGGGCTGACAGGGCCCGTCCCCGCGCGCCGCCGACGGTTCCTTATGTGCGCAAGCGTACATACGTCGGCGGGTCGAAGGCGCACACTTCGCGCCGTGACGCGTTCGTTGCGTCGTCGAGGAGCGTCAATGCCGCCCATGAGTGATCCCCTGCGCAACCGGTTGCTGGCCGCCCTGCCGCCGGAGGAATGGCAGGGCTGGAAGCCCCGGCTCGAGTACGTGAAGCTCCCGCTTGGACAGGTGCTGTCCGAATCCGGCGGCGTGCAGAGCCATGTGTACTTCCCGACCACGTCCATCGTGTCGCTGCTCTACGTGATGGAGAACGGCGCGTCGGCGGAGATCGCCGTGGTCGGCAACGAGGGCGTGGTCGGCATCTCGCTGTTCATGGGCGGGGAGTCGACATCCAGCCGTGCGGTCGTGCAGAGCGCGGGGGACGCGTATCGCGTGCAGGCACGGACGATCAAGGATGCGTTCAATGAAGCCGGTCCGCTGCTGCACCTGCTGCTTCGCTACACCCAGGCGCTGATCACCCAGATGGGCCAGACCGCGGTCTGCAACCGGCACCACACGCTCGACCAGCAGTTGTGCCGCTGGCTACTGCTGAGCCTGGATCGCCTGGAGGGCGACGAACTCGTGATGACGCAGGAGCTGATCGGAAACATGCTCGGTGTCCGGCGCGAGGGTGTCACCACCGCCGCGCTCAAGCTTCAGGCGGCCGGGCTGATCCGCTACGCGCGTGGCCGCATGCGCGTGCTCGACCGGGCGGGACTCGAAGAGCGCACCTGCGAGTGCTATGCGGTGGTCAAGCGTGAATACGATCGGCTGCTGCCCGACGAGCGGGCGCGCTGAGCGCCCGCAGCTGCCTGTGTGCGCTGCCGCACCGTCGCGCGCGGGTGCGCGGCGCAGACTTCCATCGAATACGGGGGGGGCGCGCATGGCAAGGATCGTCAACCAACTCATGGCAGCGTTGCCGCGCCGGGACCGGGCGCGGCTGCAGGCCGCATGCGAGCCGGTCGAACTGTTGCTGTCGGCGCCGGTCTGCGTGCGCGGCGCATCGACCCTGCACGTCTACTTTCCGACGGAGTCCTTCATCTCGCTGGTCTGCCCCGTGGACCATCATCCCGGGCTGGAAGTGGGCATGATCGGCAGCGAAGGCATGCTGGGGGCCGAACTGACCCTCGGCATCCGCACCTCGCCGTTCGATGCGCTGGTCCAGGGCCCGGGCGAGGCATGGCGCATCGGCGCCCGCAGCTTCCGTGCCGAACTCGAAGGCAGCCTGCCCCTGCGCCGGGCGCTGGCGCTGTATGTCCATGTGCGCACGGTGCAGCTTGCCCGTTCATCCTGTTGCCAGCGTTTCCATGCGGTGGCACCGCGCCTCGCGCGCTGGCTGCTGATGAGCCAGGACCGCGCGCACGGCAGCCGCTTCGAGATGACCCACGAGTTCCTCGCCTGCATGCTGGGCGTTCGCCGTTCTGGCGTATCGATGGCTGCGGCGGGGCTGCAGAAGGACGGGCTCATCCGCTATTCGCGCGGCGAGTTGACCGTGCTCGACCGCAAGGGCATGGAGGCGGTGGCCTGCAGCTGCTATGCGGCCGACCGGCTTGCCTATTCGGAGTTCCTGCCATGACCGGGGGGCGGCGCTTTCCCCGCTCCGGCATCCTGCGCACGCGACTGTCCGAATCCGGGGCGGCCGGATTCCACCCCGGCGACGCGCCATCGACTGCCGCGCGGCAGCGGGGATTCGTCGCCGGCGGCGAAGCCTGCGCCGCCTGCGGCGGGCACGCGGCGGCCGCTGGCGCCGCGATGCAGAGGGAGGACCAGCTGGCGATGCTCGCGCATGAACTGCGCGGTCCGCTCGCGCCGATCGTCAACGCGGCCTACCTGCTGGCAAGGCTGCCCGGGGTCACCGGCAAGGCGCGCCGCGCGGCGCGCATCATCGAGCGGCAGGCCGCGCAGCTCACCACGCTGGTGAACGACCTGCTGGACGTCGCGCGATCGGGCGACCCCCGCATCACGTTCAGGCCCAGGGTGTCCGTGCTGCGCGAACTCATCGAGACGGCGATCGAGGCGGCGATGCCCGCGATCACCGCGCGCCGGCATGCGCTGGTGATAGAACCCAACGGGCTGGGCGAGACCGTACTGCTCGATCCGCTGCGCGTGGTGCAGATCGTGTCCAACCTGCTGGTCAATGCAGCCAAGTACACTGCCCCGGGCGGACGCATCGTGCTCCGGGTGTCGGCCGTGCCGGGCGAACTCGTGATCTCGGTGATCGACAACGGCATCGGCATCTCGAGCGCGGACCAGCTCCGCCTGTTCGACCTCTATGCAAGGGTGCCCGGGCAGCAGGCCACGGTGCCCGACGGATTCGGCATCGGGCTCGCGGTGGTGCGCACGCTGGCCGACCTGCACGGCGGCACGGTCAGCGTGGACAGCGCAGGGGCCGGCAACGGCAGCGCCTTCACGGTACGACTGCCCCTGCCGCCGGTGTTGTCGCAGGTGTCGCCGGCGGGCCCGGTCAGGGCAACTGCCCCGCCGTGACCATGCGCGAATAGAGCACGTTGGGCGAGAGCCAGGTGAGCAGGTCGTCGAACTCTGCCGCAGCGGCGCCGGGTGCCGCGCGCACGCGGCTGACGAACGCGCGATCGTTGTTCGCGCTGTTCGGGTTCGGGTTCTCGGCCTCGTCCTGCGAGGTGCCGCCAGTCGCGGCATTGGCCCCGAGCGAGTAGATCACCGCGACAGCGTTCTGCGAAAGCACGTCGGGCGGGTTGCAGGTGGCTCCGTTGCCTGCACCGGTGATGCTGGCGCCGGCCCTGCACACGCGCAGGTCGGGTGCCAGCGCCGCCATGCCGATCGTGCGCATCTGGCCGGCGGTCGTGAACGCGCCGGCGCTGCCGGTGGTCACTGCATAGCGCACGCGGTTCTGGGCCAGTCCCCAGGCATCGATCGCGTAGCCGAACTCGTCGACCTGTGACAGGCCCAGCGTCACCGCCGGCACGAAGCCGTTCCACGGGTTGGTGCAGGCACCGCCGCCGACCGGGCTTTCGATGCCGCCGGAGGCTGCCGAAGCAGGGCAGGGCAGGCGGCCATTGGCCAGTGCGAAGCCGATCAGCGCCTCCCGGATCTCTTCCAGCTGACGTTGCGTCTGCCCGACCCGGCTCTGCTCGACCTGGCTCGCCAGCGGCACCAGCAGCCCGCCGATGATCAGCGACAGGATCAGCAGCCCGATCGCCAGCTCGACCAGGGACACGCCGCGGGCCCTTGCCCGTCCCGGATGCCGGCGGGTGGCGCAGGCCGGCATGTTCAGTTGGTCCTCGGCGTGGCGACGATGGTGCCGGCCGGAACGACGATCTGGGAAGGTGCCGTGCCGCCGGCCAGCGACTGGGCTGCCGCCAGCGCGGTCGCTTCGAGGTAATTCTCGAGCGTGGACTTGTCCGAAGGCGTGATGCGCGATTGCCCTGCCGTGGCCGGCCCGGCCATCAGCACCGCGAAGCGCGCGTCGTCGACGTCGGCCCCGGCGCCCCGCAATCGGAGCGTGCCGGCCACGCAATGGGTCGCGGGCGGGCCGGCGCAGTTCGGGGAGACGATGTACACGACATGTTCGCGCCAACCCTGAAGCTGGAGCCACACGAAATCGTACTGGGCCGGCGCGACGGCATTGCCACCCAGCAGCGTGCTGTTCGGCCAGGGGGAGCCGGGCGGGGAGTAGGCCTCGGGGCTGACCGAGCCCGGCAGGCGTCCCGCGAGGATGCCGGGCACCGACTGGCAGCCGTTCGGCGGCACGAAATCGGAACCGACGCACTGGACATTGCCGAACGCAGCGGGCGACGGCACGAAGCCGTACTGGTCGAAATAGTGGGACAGGGCCTTGGCGACCTCGCGCGACACGCGGCGTTCGGCGATCGCCACGAGGTCCGCCCCCGATACCGGCAGCAGCCGGTCGTTGAACGCCGGGCCTGGCAGTCCCGCCGAGAACGCGAGCGTCGAGGTCGCGTTCACGCCATCGAGGTAGTTGGCGGGTGCGTTGGCAGCCACGCCGCTGCTGCGCACCTGCCCCTGCAGGGCCTGGCCTGGTGCGAAGACGATCGCGCCGAACGTCCCGGGCCGGCCGACGATCGAGAGCACCGGCACGGTGTCGGGATTGACGTATGGCGGCGCGCCGAGGACGGGCCCGGCGTCACGGAAATCCGGCGACAGCGCGTACCAGAGGAGCTCCCCGCTCGCATCGCGCAGCTCCGGGATGCGCAGCAGCCTCCAGGGAAGCCGACCGATGTACGACTGGCAGCCAGCGCCCGTGTATTCCACCCCGGGTTCCGACTGTCCGTCGCCATCTATGTCGGGACAGGGAAGCGCGCCCGGGCGGTTCCCGTCGGTCGCCGCATAGGCGAGAAGGGCCTCGCGTGCCGCCTGCAGGGCCTCGGCGGTGCGCTGGTTCTGCGCCGCGGCGAGGGCGTCCGCGTTCAGGCTGCGGACGACGAACACCGCGGCGGCGATGCCGATGAAGGCCACGAGGGCGATCAGCGCGATGCCGTCCTGTCGAGGGGCGACCCGGGGCTGGCGCGGGCGCAAGGCTTCGCGGTTCATCGGGCAGGTTCCGCCGCGCGTGGCGCTTCGTCCAGCCTGCGGCCGAGTTCGCGCAGGATGCGCTCGACCGCCGCGTCGCGGGGCGCGTCCGATCGGGCCGCCGAGCCCGCGGCGGACGGGGCGGCAGCGTCCGGCGGTGCCGGGGCCGCCGCCGCAGGAGGCGGCTGGCGGTAGCTTTCCTGGATGCGCCCCGACTGCACGTCGACCTCCTGCCCGACCTTGATCCGGACGCGCCGTCCGTTGTCCGGCAGCCGCAGGTCGGCTCCGTCGGCCGCATCGCGGACCGGGCCGATGCGCACAGCGCCGGCCGGCTGGGGTGCCTGCGTGGGCATGCGGTTGACCCAGACGGTGGCCTGTCCGTCGTTGCGGCGGACGATGCCGTCCACCGACAACGACCGGGACTGCGGCGGTGCGGGCGCTGCAGTGCCTGCCTGGACGGGTTCGGGTGCCGTCGGACGGCGGCGTGCCTCGTCGAACTGCTGCCGCTGGGCCGGCGTGAAGAACAGCCGCCCGATGCCCTCCTGGGCCGCGACGGTGCGGGGTCCGGTGCAGAGCACGCATGCCAGGGAGAGGGCGAGGGCGGTGGCCGGGCACCATGCGGTGCGGGGCACGCCCCCGGCCCTTGCCCGGCCTGCGCCTGCGTCCTTGGCCGTGGCCCTCATCGCGGACCCTCCGCTGCCCGGGGCGACGAGATCCAGGACAGTTCGCAGTCGGCGCGCAGGTTCGGCTGCGCGCGTGCCGACGGTTCCGAACCGATGCGCTCCAGCGTGCATTCGTTCAGCGTGAACACGCCGGCACGCCCGCTCGCCAGGGTGCGCAGGAATCGCATCAGGTCGCCCTCGTGCAGCAGCCGCAGGTCGATGGTCATCGGCGACTGCACGAGCATCGCCTGGGGCAGCTCCGGCAGGTTGTACGGCGTCTGGGCGCCGATCTGGTACTGCACCCCGAACAGGCGCGTCGTCTCGTTGGCGATGCGCAGGTTGTCGATCCAGTTCACGCGCTGCTCGGTGCCGATGAAGCCATGTTCGGCCAGCGCGATGTATTCCGGCGCATAGCGGCCGAGCAGGTCACGTTCCTCGCCCGAGCGCTGGTAGCGCGCCCGGGCTTCGTCGAGTGCACGCTGCTGCTGGGCCGCTGCGTTGCGGCCCGTCTCGGCGATCCGGAAGCTGTACCAGTCGAGCGTGCCGACGGCGATGGTCACCATCACCAGCAGCAGCACGGGCGCCGTGTAGGGAGAGCCGCCAGCCGGAGTCATGTCGACGCCTTGCGCAACTGGACGACCAGCCGGAACGTCGAGCCACCGCCCTGGTCGGGGCGCTCCTGCGTATTGCCCGACAGGCTCGAACCCGGATTCAGGTTCAGCGGCAGCCGCGCGATGACCACCGACTGCACCCTCGGATCGCCGCGCAGGCGCTGGGCGAATCCTTCGATGCTCGCGATGGCGGCACGCAGGTCGCCGCTGAAGCCGGTGATCTCTGCATCGATGGCGATGCTCTCCACGCGGCCGCCAGGGGGGGCGCCCGGCGCCGGCCGGGGTGCGCCGGCGCGCTGCGCGTCGCCGTCGGCGAGCGGTTCGCCATGGCGCCATGCGAGGCGGCGCAGGCCGATCTCGGGTTGCTGGTCGAGTGCCGCCGAGACCACCGCGAATGCGCGTTCCGGCGTGCGCGTCTGCGCCGCGATCAGCCGGGCTGCATCGACGGTGCGCTGGAGCACCTCGAGCGGCGCGGGGGCCGCCGGGAACTGCCGGGTCACCGCCACGTACCTTTCCTGCCAGCGGATCGTCTCGAGGCGCTGAGATTCGGCCTGGGCCGACAGTTGCCGGTGCTGCCACACGTTCGCCAGCGCGAACGCGATGCCGACGACGCCGATGGTGCCGGCCGCGGCGTACATCGCGCGCTGCGTCGACAGCACCTGGAAGCGGCGCATCGCCGATGCGGGCGCCAGGTTGACCGTCGGCGAGCGTTGCCCCAGCAGCGTCAGTGCCAGCGCATCCGGCGTCTCGGCCAGCATCCGCACCGACAGCGGAAGCTTCTGCGCGAGCGTCGCTGCGTTCACGCGCTCGCAGTGGATGTTGTTGCCCTGTCGTTCGAGCGCCGCCACGGCACGCCCCAGGCTGTCGTCGATGTCGACCAGCGTCACCGACAGCGGATCGTCGCGCCCGCGCAGCTTGAGTGCTTCGAGGTACAGCCGGGTGTTGCCCACTTCCTCGACCAGCACGCCGATGTCGTTGCGGTCGGATGCATCGCCGCCACCGCCGCGCACCAGCGGCGTCAGGCGGCTCACGCGCAGCTGGCCGTCCTCGATGAACGTCTGGCGCAGCCCGCTCGCGGTCGCGGTGATCACCAGCGTCGGTGCACGGTCGACGCCCAGCCGCTCGGCGAGCGCAGGCATCACCAGCGGCAGCAGGTAGAGCCCCGCGAACGCGACCTTCGCCTCTTCGATCGCCTCTGCCCAGGGCAGGAACAGCTCCGCGTTGGTCAGTGCCGCGAACAGGTAGCGGTCGTCGCGGCGCTGCTCGCCGTCGCGTCCCTGCAGCACCGCCGCGTGGTAGGGCGACGTCCGGTAGAGCTGGCGCAGCCGGCGCTGGACCATCGCGCTGCGCTCGCGGCCGCCGGCATGCGGCAGCATCTCGGTACGGTAGTCTTCCTCGACGGCATCGACCAGCGCCTGGATCGGCAGCCTGCGCTGCGCCGAAATCGCGGCCGCGAAGCGCTGCAGGCCGTCGTCGTCCGGGGTGAACACCTCGCAGCTGGTGAGCCGGTTGCCGCGCCAGCGCCCGAGCGTGGCCTGGGCAGCGCCGACGCAGAGGAGCAGTCGTTCGCCGAGGGCCATGTCAGGCACCGCCCCGGGCGGCGCAGCACCAGCAACGGCGGCAGCGGCGGTTCGGATGGATGGACGCGAAGGTGGGCATCGGCAAGGGAAGGTCCGGTCTGGGCGGTCGGTGCGGTCAGAGCTTGAGCTTGCCGAGGATGTCGTAGACCGGCGAGAGCACCGCCCACATGATCAGCAGCAGCGACATGCCGAGCACGAAGATCAGCGCCGGTTCGAGCAGCTTGAGGCCGCGTTCGATCGATTCGCGGACATCCCGATTGTAGAAGTAGGTGACGTTGGCGAGCGCGGTGTCTAGCGCGCCGGTCGCTTCGCCGACCCGCAGCATGCGGATCACCAGCGGCGGGAAGGTGCCCAGGTCGCGGAATGCATCGGTCAGGCTGACGCCGGCATTGATCTGGCTGGTCGCGCGCGCGATCGAATCGCCGATCACCCGGTTGTCGACGATCGCCTCGCTGGTGCGCAGGGCCTCGAGGATGGTGATGCCCGAACGGTAGAGCAGCGCGAAGACGTTCGCGAAACGCGCCATGATCACCTTCTGCAGCAGCGGCCCGGTGATCGGCACGTGCAGCTTGACGTAGTCCCAGGCGAGGCGGGCACGTTCGTTGGAGCGCACCAGCGACACCGCCACCCCGGCGGCGAGTGCCGGCACGCCGAGCAGCAGGTACCAGTAGCCGCGCACCACCTCGGACACGGCGATCATCAGCCGGGTCTGCAGCGGCAGCTCGATGCCCATCGTGCGCAGCAGCCCGGTGACCTGCGGCACGAGGTAGGTGAACAGGAATGCCATCACCACCAGCACCACCACCAGCACCACGCTCGGGTAGACCAGCAGGCGCCGCGTCTGCGCCGCGAGCTCGTCCTGCATGCGCAGGGTAGTGCCGAGGTTCTCGAGCACCTCGGTCATCTGGCCCGACTGCTCGCCCGCGCGCACCAGGCTCACGAACACGTTGTTGAAGATCGCCGGGTGCTGTCCGAGGCACTGCGACAGCATGCGGCCGCCTTCCATGTCCTCGACCACCGAAGTGAGGATCTCGCGCAGGCGCGGGTTCTCCATGCCGTCGCGCAGGTCGCGCAGGCCGTCGAGCATCGGGATGCCGGCGCGGCTGATCTGTTCAAGGTCGAACACCAGGTTGATGACGTCCTGGCGCTTGACCGCCCCCAGTGACTGGATGCTGCGCGGCTCGACCGGGCGGAACGCGATCATGTCGAGCCCCATGCGGCGCAGGCGCAGCTCGAGGTCGACGTCGTTCATCGCATCGAGCGTGCCGCGCGCGGCGCGCCCGGTGCGGTCGACTGCCTTGTACTGGAAGGTTGCCATCGCCCGGCGGGTCCGGTGCCGCG
>LNFM01005298.1_pt1 | contig 20488 bp, 17 predicted proteins | sample 596031 | NCBI WGS metagenome assembly LNFM01 (sample SAMN04254537, study PRJNA301005) | activated carbon metagenome | isolation source: dual media filters at the Ann Arbor, Michigan drinking water treatment plant | place: USA: Ann Arbor | reverse complement strand
GGGCCCGCCGCTTTCACGGCGGGCCCTGCCCGATGCCCCGGTCTGCGGTTCAGCGCAGCAGTGCCAGCACCTGCTGCGGCAGCTGGTTGGCTTGCGCCACCATCGCGTTGCCGGCCTGCTGCAGGATGTTGGCGCGCGACAGGTTGGCGGTCTCCACGGCGTAGTCGGCATCCATGATGCGGCTGCGTGCGGCGCTCTGGTTCTCGCTGGCCACCATCAGCGTGGCAACGACGTTCTCGAAGCGGTTCTGCACCGCGCCGTAGGTGCCGCGCTTGGCGTTGACGCGGTCCAGTGCGGTGTCGATGGCGGTGAGCGCGGTCACCGCGGCGCTGCCGTCGGTGCCCGAGATCTGCAGCGTGGGCACGCCGGTGCCGGTCATGATGACGCTGCCCAGCACGGCGTTGATGCTGGTGTCGCTGGACCAGTCGAAGCCGGCGACGGCGATCCGGTCGACGTCGGTGGTCTCGTTGGCGCCGATCTGGAAGTTGGTGTCGTTGCTGTTGGCCAGGATGTTGGTGCCGTTGAACTGCGTGCCACCCAACGTGCGCGTGGCTTCCTGCGCCAGCTGCACGAACTCGTCGTTCAGGCTGGTGCGGTCGGACTCGCTGTTGGTGCCGTTGGCCGACTGCACCGCCAGTTCACGCATGCGCTGGAAGATGTCGCCCACCTTGCCCAGCGCGCCTTCGGCCGTCTGCGCCAGCGAGATGGCGTCGTTGGCGTTGCGCGTGGCGACGTTCATGCCGCGCACCTGGGTGCTCATGCGTTCGGCGATGGACAGACCGGCGGCGTCGTCCTTGGCACCGTTCACGCGCAGCCCCGAGGAAAGCCTTTGCATCGATGTCGACAGAGAGGCTTGGGTGGCACTGAGGTTGCGTTGAGCGTTCAGCGAGACGAGGTTCGTATTGAGGGTTTGGGCCATGATGAGTTGACTCCGAAATAGTTGATGACCACAGGCACATGCCTGACAGGCGCCGTCCGCCGGGATATAAGAGGACGCACGGTGCCCATCTGCAACTCCGAGCGGTTCGGCCCTCGCGGACCTCGCCTCTCGGAACTCGCCCGGGCCTCCCGCTGCCGACGACTCTGCCGCTCCTGCCTATCAGGTGGCGGCCTCGCGACCCGCTTGGTCCGGACCCCGCGCCCACCTTGATGAGCACGTTGATGGCTTTTTCGTCAGCGTCGGAGAAACCTTTAGGGCAAAGCGCAGCTGTCCGCTTTCTGGTCATCGATGAGCGGGCAACTTGCCCCCCATTTCGCAGCCATCGCCCGGGACGTCCGCTGCCAAGATGCTGGGCCATGTGTCTGGCGCGTCGACTCGGCGTGCCGGCCCGGACCCCTAGGTGAAACCCGATGAACAACGCCTCCGCCACGCTCGTCGCCAGCCGGCGCACTGCACCGCCGCCGCGCCGCTCGGCCGAGCAAGCCCACTGGAACGAGGGGCTGACCCTGTCGGGCCGGGGCGACTGGCCGGGCGCGGCGCGCGCGTTCCGGCGTGCCACCCGTGTCGCCCCGCTGGACGCCCTGTACTGGCTGAACCTGGCCCGTGCCGAACGGCATGCCGGCCGCCTGGATCATGCGGTGAGCGCGGTGCGCCGCTGCCTGGCGCTGGACCCGGCGCAGACCCTGGCCCGGCGGCTGCTGGGCGAATGCCTGATGCTGCAGCACCACCATGCCGAGGCTGTGCAGGTGTTCGCCGCGCTCGAAGCCGCAGGCGAGTGCGAGCCCGAGGCCATGACGCAGCACGCCTCGGCCCTGATGCAGCTGCTGCGCTTCAAGGATGCCGCCGATCTGCTGCTGCGCACGCTGGCCCTGCGCCCGCAGATGGCCAGCGCGCACGCCATGCTGGCTTGCGCGCTGCGCGACCAGGGCCACAAGCGCGAGGCGGTGGAGTGCTTCAAGACCGCGGTGCTGCTGGAGCCGCGCAACCTGGAGCTGCACATCCGCCTGGCCTTCGAGCGCCGCCATGTCTGCGACTGGAGCGACTTCGACATCGAGCTCCAAGGCATCGCGGATCTGTTGTCCGCTCTGGCACCGGGCGCCGCGCATCCGACCGCGCCCTTCTCGACGCTGTCGCTGCCCCTGGCCCCTGAGCTGCAGCTGGCGGCCGCGCGCGCCGAGGCCTTGCAGCAGTCCGCCGGTGCGCAACTGCTGCCGCCGTTGCTGCCGTCGCCGCGGCCGCAGGACGCGCGCGTGTGCCTGGGCCTGGTGTCCTACGACTTCCGCGAGCACCCGGTGTCGCAGCTGCTGGTGGACGTGCTGGAAGGCCTGGACCGCAGCCGCTTCAGCCTGCGCCTGTATTCGCTGGGCCCCGAGGACGATTCGGCGCTGCGTCGGCGCGTGCTGGCTGCCGCCGATGCCTTTGTCGACCTGCGCAGCATGGGCGACGAGCAGGCGGCCGAGCGCATCCGCGCCGACGGCGTGGAACTGCTGGTCGACCTGATGGGCCACACGCGCGGCCAGCGCATGGGCGTGCTGGCGCGCCGGCCGGCCCCGGTGCAACTGGCCTTCCTGGGTTACCCGGGCAGCACCGGCGCCAGCTTCATCGATTACCTGATCGGCGACCCGCTGGTCACGCCGCTGGAGCTGGCACCGCTGTACAGCGAGAAGCTGGCGCAGCTGCCGCAGTGCTTTCTGCCCAACGGCCGCTGGCGCCCGTTGCCGCAGCCCCTGGCACGCGCAGCGGCCGGCCTGCCCGAGGACGCCTTCGTGATGTGCGCCTTCAACCACACCTACAAGATCCTGCCCGAAGCCTTCGACGCCTGGTGCGCGGTGCTGCGCGAGGTGCCGCACGCGGTGCTGTGGCTCAAGCAGACCAATGAGCAGCTGCACGACAACGTGGCGCGCGAGGCACGGCGGCGCGGCGTGGATCCGGCGCGCATCCACTACGCGCCCAAGGTGCCCTACGCCGAGTACTTCTCGCGCCTGGCGCTGGCCGATGTCTTTGTCGACACCTGGCCCTACAACGCCCACACCACGGCGGCTGACGCGCTGTGGGCCGGCGTGCCGGTGGTCACGCTGTACGGCAACGGCTTCGCCTCGCGCGTGGCGGCCAGCGCGCTCAGCGCGGTGGGCCTGGGTGAGCTGGCCTTCGACACCGTGGACGACTACCGCCACGCCATCCTGGCGCTGGCGCTGGAACCGGCACTGCGCCAGAACTACCGCGCGCACCTGACGACGCAGCGCATGACGCTGCCGCTGTTCGACAGCCCGCGCTACACGCGCGAGTTCGAGACCCTGCTGCTGCGCATGTCGGCGCGCTGGCGTGCCGGCCTGCCGGCCGCCCACCTGCCCGCCACCGAGATCTGAGATCCCACCCCCTTCCTGGCCCAGGAGCCCCTATGAACCCCAGCCACACCGCACCCGCACCCGCCGCATCGGCCTGGACCCTGGGCCTGCGCAGCGGCCTGTGCCTGCAGGTGCCGCCCGGTCTGGACAGCCTGAGCAGCTACGTGCTGCTGGAGCAGGAATCCTGGTTCGAGCCCGAGATGAGCCTGATGCCGCTGCTGCTGCAGCCGGGCATGGACGTGCTGGACATCGGTGCCAACCACGGCGTCTACGCGCTGGAGATGGCGCGCTGCACCGGCAGCGGGCGCGTCTGGGCCTTCGAGCCCACCAGCGCGCCGCGCTGCCGCCTGCAGGCCAGCGTGCGACTCAACGGCATGGAGGACCGCGTCACCGTGGTCGACGCCGCGCTGGCCGAATGCGACGGCCAGGCCAGTTTTGCCGTGGGCGACAACAGCGAACTCAACTCGCGCGAAGGCGCCGGTGAGCAGCGCGAGACGGTGCGCTTGCTGGCGCTGGACGGCTACCTGGACCAGCGCGCACCGGGCGTCGAGATCGCCTTCGTCAAGCTCGACGCCGAGGGTGACGAACTGCGCGTGCTGGCCGGTGGCCAGCGCTTCTTTGCGCTGCAGCGCCCGGTGGTGATGTTCGAGTTCAAGCACGGGCGTCAGGTCAACCACGCGCTGCTGCGGGCCTGGGCCGACCTGGGCTACGAGATCTTCCGCTGGAGCGCCGAGCTGGCGCTGCTGCTGCCCTTCGATGCCGGGCGCGACGAGACCGCTTTCGCGCTCAACCTGCTGGCCATCCATCCGCAGGCGCAGCCGGCGCTGCAGGCGCGCGGCCTGCTGGCCCGGCCCGACGCCGCGGCTGAAGCCACCGCACCCGTGCTGGACCCCACGCGGCTGGCCGCCTGGTGCGCGCAGCCGGCGCTGCAGGGCCTGGGCGGGCCCGAGTCGGCCGGTGATGACTACTATCAGGACCTGCTGCTGCGCGTGGCCTGCTGCCATCTGCAGCCCGACCTGAACCCGCAGCAGCGCCTGCGCCTGATGCGCGGGGTGCGCGACGAATTGGTGGCCGCGGCAGAAGACGGTGCCCACTTCGGACCGGCGGCGTGGGCGATGCTGGTGCATGCGCAGATGGCTCTGGGCGAGCAGCGCGCGGCCGTGCAGCTGGCGTCCAGGCTGCTGTCGCGCTGGCCGCGCAGCGTGGAGATCGACATGCCCTTCGTGGCACCGCTGCGCGCCGATCTGCAGCGCTGCCGCAGCAGTGCGGCCGGCTCCTGGCTGCGCCAGACCCTGGCCGAGTTCGTCGAGCGCCACGCCTCGTTCTCGTCGTACTTCGCCCGGCCCGAGCCGGCCAGCCTGGCCGCCTTGCTGGCGCATCCCGACCATTCGGTCGAGATGGAGCGGCGCTACCTGTTGGCCCATGCGCGCGCCGACCGCCCGGCCGACCTGCGTGCGCTGCGCTGGCTGCCCGACCCCCGCCACACCGCCAACCCGGCGCTGTGGAAGGCGCTGCTGGCCAGCTTCCGCCAGCTGGAGCTGGAAGCGGCCTGACGGGCCGGTCTGGCCGCGGTGCAGCGGCTACGATGGGGCGATGCACGATTCGTTGTCGATGCCAGAGCTGGCTGCGCAGGCGCTCCGCCAACGCTATGCAGCCGTGCGCGCGGCCATGCCGGCGCTGGTGGCGCCGCTGTCCGAAGCCGATTGCCAGGCCCAGTCCATGCCCGATGCCAGCCCGGCCAAGTGGCATCTGGCGCACGTCACCTGGTTCTTCGAGACCTTCGTGCTCGAGCCCTTCGAGGCCGGCTTCAAGCCCCACCACCCGGCCTACCGCGTGCTCTTCAACAGCTACTACAACGGCGTGGGCGCGCAGCATGGACGGCCGCAACGCGGGCTGCTCACGCGGCCCTCGCTGGCCGAAGTGCTGGACTGGCGGCAGGCGGTGGACGCGCGGGTGCTGGCGCTGTTGCGGCAGCCGCAGCCGCCCGAGCTTCACGAGCGCGTCGAGCTGGGTCTGCAGCATGAGCAGCAGCACCAGGAGTTGCTGCTCACCGACTTGCTGCACCTGCTGTCGTGCAACCCGCTGGCGCCGGTCTACACGCCTGCCATGCCGGCCGCTGCGGCGGAGCCGTCGGCCGCGCACTGGGTGGCGTACGAGGGCGGACTGTGCGAGATCGGCCATGCCGGCGCCGTCTTTGCCTTCGACAACGAATCGCCGCGCCACCGCCAGTGGCTGGCACCGCACGCGCTGGCCAGCCGCCTGGTGACGCAGGGCGAATGGCAAGCGTTCGTGGCCGACGGCGGCTATCGCGATGTTCGCTGGTGGCTGGCCGCCGGCTGGGACTGGGTGCGCGCCCAGCGCATCGCGGCCCCGCTGCACTGGCGCAGCGGGCAGGGCGGTGGCTGGCAGATGTTCACGCTGCACGGGTTGCAGCCGCTGCAGGCCCAGGCCCCGGTGGCGCATGTCAGCCTGTACGAGGCCGACGCGTATGCGCGCTGGTGCGCGGCACAGCAGCGCCTGCCGCTGCGCCTGCCCACCGAAGCCGAATGGGAGCATGCAGCCGCCCCGCTGGCCGCGCAGCAGATCGCCGCCGGCAACTTCGTCGAGCGTGCAGCGTTGCAGCCCTTGCCCGCGGCGGAGGGCGGCGCAGCGCCGTTGCAGCTGTTCGGTGACGTTTGGGAGTGGACCAGCAGCAGCTACCAGCCCTACCCGGGCTTCCGGCCCTGGGCCGGCGCGGTGGGCGAGTACAACGCCAAATTCATGGTCAACCAGTACGTGCTGCGCGGCGGCTCTTGTGCCACGCCGCGCTCGCACATCCGCGCCAGCTACCGCAACTTCTTTGCGGCCGACGCGCGCTGGCAGTTCAGCGGCGTGCGCCTGGCCTGCGACGCCTGAGGGCGCCAGAGCTCGCTACAAGGGCGGCGGCGGCGCGGCGAAAGGCTGGCCGGCCAGCGCGGCGCGCGCGGCGGCGTCCCAGCGGGCCGGCAGGTCGATGCGCCGCAACACCTCGGCCGGCGGGACGCCGGGCAGGTCACAGCCGCGGTTCCAGCGCGTGCCGGCCTGCAAGGCCGCGCCATGCGCGTCCAGATGGGCCTGCACGCGTGGCAGATCGGGCAGCAAGACCGAGGGCGCCATCTCGCGCGCAAAGTCGTCGGCATCGTCTGCGGGTGGGGGCGTCACGCGCGCGCCGCGGAAGTCTTCGCCGGTGATGCGCGTGAAGGCCTCGCCGGCTGCGGCGGCCATGGCCGCATCCGGGCCCTTCATCCAGCCCAGCAGCAGCCCCAGGGCCGCGGGCCGCGCCCAGCGCCCGGCCAGCGCGGCCTGTTGCAGGGGCGGCAGCTGCGGCAGCGCCTGCAGGATCAGCGCGTCGTCTTCCGGCTGGCCCACAGCCGCCAGCCAGCCCAGTGCGGCCGCGTCGCCCTCGGTCACCAGGATGCGCAGGCCGCGCAGCACCCAAGGCTGCGCGCTCCAGATGGCGCAGCCCAGCACGGCGGCACGCAGCGCCGGCCGCAGCAACGCCGGCTTGTAGGGGCGCGGCGGTGCGCCCTCGGGCGTTGCGGCCAGGCGCGCATCGACCAGGGTGAGCGCGCGCCAGGCCTGGGCGGCCACCCCGTCGTCGGCGTCCAGCAGCAGGCGCAGCAGTTGCGGATCCTGCGGGGCCAGCTGCCCGCGCTGGGCCAGCACCGTGGCCGCGGCCACGGCGCGCGCCGGCTCCCCCAGGGTCAGCAAGGCCTGCACGGCCGGTGCCGCGTCGGCCAGCGGCACGCCGCCCAGCGCGTCGCGCAGGCCGATCAGCCGCGGCCCGCTGGCCGTGGCAAAGACCTCGACCACGCGCGCGAAGAGGGCCGGGTTGGGCAGGCGCAGCAGGCCGGCGGCGGCGGCAAAGGCTTCGTCGCGGTCTTCGGCAGCCGTGAGCCGCTTGCCCAGCAGTGCGGGCAGGGCATCGGGCACGGCCAGCAGCCCGGCCAGATGGGCCTCGACGCGCTCGTTCAGCTCGAGAAAGCTGGTCAGCGTGTAGCGCGCATCCAGGATCGCGGCGCGCCGCTGGCCCCACAGGTAGGCCAGCTCGTCGGCGTGGATCTCCAGCAGTTCCGGGATGTAGTGCAGGCGCGGCGCCGGCGCGGTCATGGGCAGCGCGTCAGTTGATGGCCACGTTGCCGGCGCGGATGCGCTGGGTGCCCTTGGCGCGCAGCAGCACGTCTTCGCCCTTGACCATGGCACGACCGTCGGCCCGGAGTTCGACGCTGGCTTCGCCGCACTTGAGGGTGAGGGATTCGGTGGCTTCGAAGACCAAATGGGGCGCCGCAGCAGCGCGGGGGCCCAGGCGGCCGAAGGCGATCGCTCCGACGGGTGCCGGCATCAAGCCGACGAGCCAAGTCTCACCGACCGCGGGAACCGGATTGGCACCTGCGCCAGTGTGCAAGATTGTCGCGTCAAGCTCGACGCCGTCTTCCAACTTCAGCGACAACGCTCCGTCACTCCGTACCGCCACCAGGATGCCCACGCACCAAGTCATTGCCGCCCCTGTGACCGACTGCGGCTCTGACAGGTTCACGAGCTTCAGATTTGACAACCTTTCAACCATGGAGATCCCCTTGTTGCTCAGTGTTGCCACTTGTCGGTGGGCACGAATTTCAATGTATCAAGACCGGCATCGATGCAGGCTTGTGCCACTCTCTCGGAAACCAATATCGTCCCGGTGTTCTCAGCCATGCGAAAGACATCCAATCCAACAGCGGCCTGTGCGTCGACTGCCATGCGTTTGTACATCGTCGCCCCGCTGCCCCCGAACGGGCGCATTTCGACCGACGATGCGGACTCGTCGACCACACCGACCTTGCCTACGATGTTGAAGGCGAAGTAGCAAGGCACACCAACGGCTTGATCGCGGTTGGAAACCTGAGTCGCAAAGTACTCGACGTTGCTGATTCCGAAGCTGTCCCAGACGCGGCGAAGGCGCTCGCTGACCAGCGGAATCGATCCGAAAACGTAGTCGGCAAAGACGCGTGCATCCTGATCGTCGGTCTTGACACGCAGGCGCAGAACCTTGTCGGGGGGCGATGGCAATCGACCGCCCTGCTCCCAGGGCCACTCGGTGTCTTCGAGGTTCTCTGCATGCACATGAAAGTAGCCATAGGGCTCGCCGTCTTCGGCCACCACCGGCGCTCGCCACAGGACATAGAACATCGCCTTGCGCCTTTCAGGATGTAGATTGCATCAGCGCGGCCCGCACCACGTGGATGTGTAGAAGACGTCGCTCTGAAGCGAGCCCTTCGTCAGTCGCCCCCGCAGACCGCGCGACATCCCGTTCAGGATGCCGAGCAGTGCAACGGGCGGAGGCCGCTTGCCGGCGGCATTCCTGCACTTCTCGCATTCGGCGGCGGAATTGTCGAAGGCTGTGCCACGCAGTTGTTCGAGACGGTTGCCGACATCGCTCAGGCGGCGCAGCACAAGTTCGCTGAACGCGGGATGGCTGTCGTGAAACTGGCGCGCGCCCAACTCGTCGGGGTGGTTCACGGTGGCCAGGAAACGCATCGAGGCCTGAACGTACCGCCACTTCATGTTGTCTGCGAAGAATGCGGCCGCGCCTTCCTCGCCAGGCAAGGGGCCCTCGATCGACTTGTAGTCGAAGGACTTGACTGCAGCCCCTTCCGCGGTTTCGAGCTCTTCGCGCACGACCTTTTTCACCACCGGCACCGATCCCGCGCCTTCGCCATCCGGCAGATCCCGCGACGCCACCCGGCTCGACCATAGATCGAGGCCTTTGCCGTTCACGGCATGCAAGCCTGGCAGCCACACCCCGTTTTCGTTGCCATTCACGTCGTATCCCAAGTTGCAGCAGATCGTCGAGCCGGAGTTCATGTATCGGTTCAACTTGTCCGCCTTCGCCAGCGAAGCGCCCGCAGGTATCAGGTGATGCGCCGAGAAGGCCGTAGGGTAGATGCGATCGGCGTCACCGACGACCAATTGCACTTCTCGCTTCGACTCGGAATACGTCAACTCCGGGTCGGGTGACCACTCGACCTTGTTGAAAACATCGTCAGGGGTGCCAGGGCCACGCTGAACCGTGCTGCAACTGCGCTCTTTGCCCCCGTGCAAGTTCTTCCCGAGCGTGCTGGCGTCGCCTTCCCGAAGGTTGTCGACCCCGGGTGAACAGACGTGCTTCGTCTCATGAAAGGGGCACTCGATCTTGTCGGCCTGCAAGGTGCCGATGGCGATCGCTTCACCAAGCTGCGTCATCACCTCACCCCATGATGTTCTTGCTGTTGTGCCACAGCGGATCGCCCATCCGGCACACGTTCTTCCCCTCCAGCATCACGTCGAACGAGTACATCATGTACTCGCACACGTCCTGCACCGTGTTGCTGATCACGCCCTTCATCTGCCCGGGCTCGTCGCAGGTGCTGCGCGAGTACTTGGCACCCTTGACCATGACCATGGCGCCGTCGGCTTCGACCGTGGTGGTGCCCTTCGAGGTGTCGGACGACTTGCCCAGGTTGGGGTAGGGGATGGGGATGGGCCCCGCGGGCGGCCCGCCGGTCTTGCACACGTCGGGGAAGACCAGGCTCATGCCGCCGCTCTTCTTGTGGGCGAAGCCGCGGATGTTGTGGACGGTGCAGGGCATGGAGGCTCCTTTGCAGGGTTCAGGCGGGCGCCTGCGTGATGAGGGCCGCGGCGCGGTCGGCGTGGTCGCTGCAGGCGAACACCAGGCAGGGCGAGCGGCGATAGCCGTCGGCCACGCCTTCGGCGGCCAGCGCCAGCAGCACGGCGCCGTGCGCCGCACCCAGGTCGCCAAAGCATTCTGCCGGGTGCTCGACGGCGTGCTCGGGATCGAAGGCTTCGGCATTGCGCAGCCGCGCCACGCCGTACTCGCGCGCCCAGTAGCGCTCGCCGTTGAAGCTGGCGTAGACGCAGCCGATGGGGCTGGCCGGCGGTGACTCGGCCAGCAGCGTGGCAAAGGCCCCGGCCAGGCCTTCGCCCAGGTATTCTTCCTCGGCGTACAGGTGCCCGGCCTCCTGGCCGGCGGCCGCGCCCTGCAGCCAGGCCAGGGGTTGCAGGCCGCGCTCTTGCACCGCCTGCGCCGTGCACAGCAGCAGAAATCCGGCCCCTTCGCCCGGGCTCATGCCGTCGCTGTTGACCTCCGTGCGCACGCGGCCTTCCATGTCCAGCGTGCCCAGCACGTACAGGTCGACCAGGCTGTCGACACCGCCCACCAGCACATAGCGGCAGTCGCCACGCGCCAGGCGGGCGGCGGCAGTGCGCAAGGCCATCACCGCGGCTGCGCGGCCGCGCGGCACGGCGGCGCTGGCCTTGATGTCCAGCGGCAGGCCGGCCTGCAGCGCCAGCCGCTGCACGAAGCGCGCCGGGTCCAGCGCCTGGGTGGTGTGCTGTTCGGGCAGGCCCAGCAACAGCGGCAGCGGGTGCTCGAGGTCTATGCCCAGTGACGCCAGGTCTTCGGGTGTGCCCAGCGCGTCTTCCAGCGCCACCTGGGCCAGGCGCAGCATGCGCGTCTCGCGGTACTGCAAGCCGCGGCTGGCCAGTGCATCGGCCAGGGGCGGCAGGCCGTCGTCGGGCACGCTGCCCACGATGAAGGGCTCGAAGCGGCGGTCGCGCCAGGCAATCTCGCGCAGGCGCACCAGCCGCGCCCGCGCAGAGGCCGCGGTCTCGGCCAGCGACAGGCCCACCGCGGTGACCACGCCGGCGCTGAGGATGGCTATGGGCTGGCGTTCGCTCATGGCTTCAGGCGGCGCGGCGCAGGTGCGTGCCCAGGTATTCGTCGCGCGGATACTCGGCGCAGTCGACGCGCACTTCGCTCAGCTTGAGCAGGTGCTTGTCGACGGCGAAGCCGGCGCGCCAGATCATCTGCACCCGCATCGCATCGGGCTCGATGATCACGCTGTCCAGGCGCGGCTCGATGGCGTGCTCGCCGTCGCGAAAGCGGAACCGGGCGTCCAGCGTGCAGCGCGGCAGCGTGAAGGCCAGGGACTGGCCGGCGGGCCGGCAGCCCAGCAGCTGCACCGGCTCACCACCCTGCAGCGGGCCGGGCGACACCAGGGCGGGTGGCGCGGTCTGCAGGTAGCGCTCGTCGAAGTCGCGCGGCAGGAAAGGCGAACGCGTCTTCTGCCAGGCCGCGTCATAGGTACCGGCGTAGTGGCGGCGTGGCGCCCAGGCCGGGGCGATGGGTGCCCAGCCCGCCGGCGTGCAACGCTGGCCGGGGTCTTCGAGGCAGTCTTCGGGGTGTTCGATCTGGGGCAGGGGGCGGTCGGAGAAGTCGCTCTCGCGGCGGCCGATGAAGCCGCGGCCGACGGGGTTGCGCACCTCGAACTCCTGGGCCAGGCCGCCCTCGGGCACGCGCTCGAAGCCGCCGAAGGCGAGTTCCCAGCGCAGCGCCACGCGTTCGAAGGTTTCGGGGTCGGACGGCTTCCACTGCAGGCCGCGGCGCTGCCAGCGGCGCGGGCCCCAGACCAGCAGCGTGCTGGCCACCGGGCCCAGGCGCAGGCTGGCCTGCATGGCGCGCTGCTCCGGCCGCGGCGCCACGGCATGGCCCAGCACCACGATGTCGGTGGAAGGCTTGCACAGCGTCAGTTCGCCGGCCGCACGCAGGCCGGTGGTGGCCGGGTCGCCCCAGTACACGTCGCCGGGCAGCAGCGGCAGCGTGCGCGCGATCGGCTGCAGACCCTGGGGGCCGATGTCGAACGCGGCCTTCACCGCCAGGTAGGCGGTCTCGACCCCGCGCGGATCGGCAAACACCGCCAGCGCGGCGTTGAAGGGGGTGCGGTTGTCGACTTGCAGCATCGGGCTAGTTCTGGGCGATCTTGCTGCCCTTGATGACCACGTCGCTGCTGGCCTTGATGCCGATCTTGCCGCTGCCGGTGATGGTGATGTCCTTGCCCTTGATGCTGATCGTGCCGTCCTTCTTCATGGTGATGCTGGCGCTGCCGGTGACGAAGGAGATCTCGTCGCCGGCCTGCACCACCCACTTCTTGCCGACCTGCATCTTGTCGTCCTTGCCCACCTGGGTGCTGCGGTTGTCGCCGACCGTGAGCTTCTCTTCCTTGCCGATGCTGTGCTCGCGGTTCTTGCCGATGCTGAGGTTCTCGTTCTCGCCCACGGTCTCGTCGCGGTTCTTGCCGATGCTGATGGTCTCGTTCTTGCCGACCGATTCGCTGCGGTTGTCGCCGATGCTGATGTCTTCGTTCTTGCCCACGCTTTCGCTGCGGTTGACACCGATGGTGATGGACTCGTTGTTGTCCACCGTCTCGGTGCGGTCGTGCTTGACGTGCGTGGTCTCGTCGTGGTCGACGGTCTTGCTGCGGTCGTGGCCCACCCAGTGGGTCTCGTCGTTCTCGACCTCGATGTCCTGGTTCTTCTCGGCGTGCAGCCAGACCTGCTCGCTGCCCTTCTTGTCCTCGAAGCGCAGGGCGTTGGCGTTGCTCTGGGCAGCGCCACCCTTGGATGATCGCGTCAGCAGCCCCGTCTGGGTCTTGTTGGCCGGCAGTGCCCAGGGCGGCATGTTGGTGGCGTTGTAGACGCTGCCGGTGATCAGCGGCCGGTCGGGGTCGCCCTCGATGAAGTCGACCACGACTTCGTCGCCGATGCGCGGCACCGAGATCCAGCCGCGGCCTGCGCCGGCCCAGGGCGTGGCCACGCGCACGAAGCAAGAGCTTTTCTCGTCGGCCGCGCCCAGGCGGTCCCAGGCGAAGTGCACCTTCACGCGGCCGTACTGGTCGGTGTAGATCTCCTCGCCGGCCGGGCCGACCACGCGCGCCGTCTGCGGCCCGGGCACGCGCGTGCGCGCCGCCGTGCGTTCGCTGCGGTAGACCTGCTTGGACGGGATGGCCAGGAAGCGGCATTCCACCTTTGTTTCGCCGTCGGCCGAGCTGTAGCCGCCCAGCGTGACGTCGAAGCTGGTGGCCACGGTGAGGTACTCGCCGTTCTCGGCGGGCTGCGGGTGTTCCTTGAGCGTGAAGCGGTGGCCCACCGCCAGCGCGCGCACGGGGCCGCCGCCTTCCACCAGCCGGGCGCGTGCGCCTTGCTCCTGCAGGCGCAGCCCGGCGTAGCGTTCGCCCTCGGCCGGCGCGGTGTAGTGGAAGGGGATGTCGTAGATCTCCAGCGACTGCGGGCGGTTCCTGCCATCGGCCTTGGCCTGCTTGCGCAGCGACGCGGCCGGCTTCATCCAGTCGTAGTCGGTCAGCATCACCTGGCCGGTCTCGATGCGCTGGCGTGACTTCCACTTGAGCACGGTGTCGGCACCGCCGTGCTGGTGGTGCGTCTCGGTGAAGCGGTACAGGTCCTGCCCCGGGCAGGCCGCGTGGGCGCCGGGCGCGTCGACCAGCACCATCACGTGGCGCGACTTCTCATGCCGGAAGAAGTAGTAGATGCCTTCGTCCTCCATCAGCCGGCTGACGAAGTTGAAGTCGCTTTCGCGGTACTGCACGCAATACTCGCGCGGCGCGTAGCTGCCCTGCAGCTTGAACTCGATCTCGAGCTGGAAGGCGTCGAACACCTGCTTGAGGATGTCGGGCACCGACAGCGCCTGGAAGATGCGCGTGTCGGCGCGTCGCGTCAGCAGCCACAGCGCGGGCCGCAGCGTCAGGCGGTAGTTGAACAGCTCTTCGCTGGCCGCGCCGGCCGGGCCCATCTCGGTAACGATGCCGTGGAACTGCCGCAGACTGCCATTGCCGAGCAACAGCGACACCCCGGCCGGCTTGCCCAGCAGGTCCAGCGCGTCCAGGCCCGGGTCGGGCGACAGCGCGTGCACTTCCAGCTCATACAGGCGCCCCAGTTCCTCGCTGGCCTGCATGCTGGCAAACAGCAGCTTGGGCCCGAGCGCGGTGGACAGCGCGATCTCCTTGCGGGGCTGCAGAATCATGCGATCTCCGTGCGGTGGCTAAGGGTGATGTTGCCAGTGCGGCGCGTCCGGGGCCATCCTCAAATGGGATGGGTGTGGCGCCGGGCTTGGCGGGGTGTGGGTTCAGCGCATCAGTGCGCGCCGCGCGGCGTAGCTCAGGCCGTCCACCAGCGCCACCAGCAGCAGCATGGCGCCCACGATGGTGGCGGTCTTGCCCATGTGGAACAGGCCCATGTGGAAGGCCAGCAGCTGGCCCAGGCCGCCCGCGCCCACCACGCCCAGCACGGCGGCGGCGCGGATGTTGTTTTCCCAGCGGTAGAGCATGTAGCTCAGCAGCTGCGGCATCACCTGGGGCAGTGTGGCGTAGAGCAGCACGCGCAGGCCGCCCACGCCCTGCGCGCGCAGCGCCTGCGCTGGCCCGGGCGGCGCGTTGGCCAGGGCCTCGCCGAACAGGCGGCCCAGCACGCCGGTGGTGTGCAGCGCCAGCGCCAGCGTGCCGGCAAAAGGCCCCAGGCCGGCCATCACCAGCAGCAGCGCGGCCCAGGCGAGCTCGGGCACCGAGCGCAGCGCATTGAGCAGCAGCTTCACCGGCGCGTGGCGCGCCGGCACGGCCAGCGCCAGGCCGCCCGCGGCCGCCAGCAGAGTGCCCAGCAGCGACATGGCCAGGGTCTCGCCCGTCGCCACGCCGACCTTCACCAGGAAGGGCCGGCTCAGGTCGGGCGGGAAGAACTCGGCCAGGAAGCGGCCCATGCTGCGCAAGGCGTCGGCCGAGAGGAACTGCGCCCACTGCAGGTCCAGCGAGGCAAAGCTGGCCAGCACCAGCGCGGCCAGCGCCAGGCCGAACAGCGGGCCGCGTGCGCGGGCGGTGATGTGGCTGCTCACCGGCCTACTCCAGCGCGGCGCGCAGGCGCGCGCTCACGGCGTCGGCCAGCGCCACCAAAGCCACGAACACCAGCAGCATGGTGGCAACCTCGCCGCCGGCAAACATCTTCAGCGAGTTGTCCAGCTGCTGCCCCAGGCCGCCGGCGCCGACGAATCCCAGCACCACCGACGAGCGAATGGCGCATTCCCAGCGGTACACGGTGTAGGACACCAGCTCGGCGGCGCAGGCGGGCAGCAGGGCGTAGCTGAAGGCCTGCAGGCGTGTGCTGCCGTTGCGCAGCAGCGCCTCGGTGGCGCCGGCATCGCCGCTTTCGAGGATCTCGCCGTAGACCTTGCCCAGCATGCCGCCGTAGGTCAGCGCAATGGCCAGCACCCCGGCCGTGGGCCCCAGCCCGACCACGCGCACGAACACCAGCGCCCACACCAGCTCGGGCACGCTGCGCAGCACGATGAGCAGCCAGCGCAGCAGCTGGCGCAGCACGAAGGGCAGGGCGGCCATGCGCCCCGACAGCGCCGACACCGACAGCGCGCGCGCCGCCAGCAGTGCGGCCGGCACGGCGATGAGCAGCGCCAGGCTGATGCCGGCGGTGGCGATGGCCACCGTGCGCCAGGCCTCGCGCGCCACCAGCACCAGGAACTCCGCCCCCAGCGCCGGCGGGAAGAAGGTGGCGGCAAAGCGGCCGGCCACGGCCAGGGTCGCGGGCTCGAACAGCAGCCAGGGCTTGAATTCGGTGGCCACCAGCAGCGGCCACAGCAGCGCCAGCGCCGCCAGGCTCCAGAAGACGCGCGGCCACCAGGCCGGGTCGCGCAGCGCCGGGGCGGGCAGGCTCAGCGGCATGCCGCGCCCACGGGCAGGGCCGCCGCCGGCGCCACGTCGGCGGGCAGGGGCGGGGTGTCGTCACGTGCCTCGTACAGCGCCGCCAGCCGCGCCGGCTGCACCTGCGCGGCCGGCAGGTCGAAGGCCAGGGCGCCGTCACGCAGGCCCACGATGCGCGGAAAGTGCTCCAGCGCCGCGTCCACCTGGTGCAGCGTGGTCACCAGGGTCACGCCGCGTTCGCGCGCGATGGCCACCAGCGTGGCGATGGCCTGGCGTGCGCGCACGGGGTCCAGCGACGACAGCGGCTCGTCCACCAGCCACAGCCGCGCCGGCGCCAGCAGTGCGCGCGCCAGCGCCACCCGTTGGCGCTCGCCGCCCGAGAGCCGGTCGACGCGCTCGAACAGCTTGTCGGCCAGGTCGAAGCGCTGCAGCGCAGCCTGCGCCGCGGGCAAGTCCACCGGCGCCACCAGCGAGCGCAGGCTGGTCCACAGGCTCATCGCCGGCAGGCGCCCGGCCAGCACCGCCGTCACCACGCGCTGGCGCGGCGGCAGCGGCGGCAGCTGCGGCGCCAGGAACAGCTGGCCGCGCAGCCGCTGCAGCTGGCGCCGCGGCAGCTCCCAGGGCTGCACGCCGTCCAGCAGCACCCGGCCGCGCAGCGGCGGCAACGCGCAGGCCAGCACCTGCAGCAGCGTGGACTTGCCGGCGCCCGAAGGGCCGATCACGGCCAGGGCCTCGCCCGTGGCTATGCGCAGGCTCAGACCGCGCAGCGCCGAGGGCGCTGCGGCCTGCGCCGCCGCGTGGCGGACCTCGAGGCATTCGATCTCCAGGCGCACGGCAGGAGGGTGCGTTACAACAGACCGGCGCTGCGCGCAGCGGCCTCGATTCCCTTGTAGTTATCGGCTGTTGTTGGCACAAAGCGCGTAGCACGCTGCAGTTCCAGCACTTCCTTGCCTTGCGGCGTGCTCTTGTCCAGCGCCAGAAAGGCCTTGGTCAGCTTGTCGCGCAGCGCGGCCGGCATGTCGGCGTGCACGGTCCAGTTGTAGTCGTAGTAGGTCGGGGTGGTGAAGAACACGCGCACCTTGTCGGTGTCGACTTTCTTCTCGGACACCAGGCGCTCCCAGACGGATATGTTCAGCGCGCCGGCGCTCACCTTGCCGGCAGCCACCGCGGCCACGGTGGCGTCGTGCGCGCCGCTGTAGGCCACGCGCTTGAGATCGCGGTCGGGATCCAGCCCGGCCTGCAGCAGAAAGCTGCGCGGCATCAGGTGGCCGCTGGTGGAGCTTTGCGAGCCGAAGCTCAGGTCCTTGCCCTTCAGGTCGGCCAGGGTCTTGATGGTCGGGTCGGTGGTGATGAAGACCGAGCGGAAGCGCTCGTCTTCCTCGCGCTGCACCAGGGGGACCACCTTGCCGCCGGAACGCACATGCGCCTGCACGAAGGTGAAGCCGCCGAACCAGGCCAGATCGACCTTGCGGTTGACCAGCGCCTCGACCGAAGCCGCGTAGTCGGTGACCGGGGTGTACTCGACCTTGACGGCCAGTTGGGTCTCGAGGTAGCGCATCAGCGGCCCGGCCTTGCGCGCCAACTCGGTGGGCGACTCATCGGGAATGGCCGTGACGCGCAGCACCTGCTGCGCCTGTGCCAGGCTGGCGCAGGCCAGCAGAACCAGGCCGAACAGGGCGGGAATGAAGCGACGTTTTCGCAGCGGAGGGTTCATGCGGTGCTTTCGAGTGTGAAGGGGCGGAAGCAGGTGCATCCAGCCGCGCATTGGAACCGAATTTGGCGTCTCCCCGGCCTGGGCAGGCTACATTGCCCGCACCGTCCCCGCCCTGCAGGAGGCCGCTTGCGCGCGCCCAGCATCGTCGATCTGTACCGGCCCCAGGCCGCCTCCCGGCTGGACGAGGCCGCCGCAGGCTTGCTGGCCGTGCCGGCGACGGTGTCGCCCAAGTTCTTCTACGACGCCCTGGGATCGCGACTGTTCGACGCCATCACCGAACTGGACGAGTACTACCCCACACGCACCGAGGCGGCCATCCTGGCGCGCCACGGCGATGCTCTGGCGGCCGCGGTGCAGGCCAGCCTGGGCGCGGGATGCCCGCTGGTGGACCTGGGCGCGGGCAATTGCGCCAAGGCCGAGCGGCTGTTCCCCCTGCTCCAGCCCGGCCGCTACCTGGCGCTGGACATTTCGGCCGATTTCCTGGGCGAGTCGCTGCGAGCGCTGCAATGGCGGCATCCGTCGCTTGACATCACCGGCGTCGGCCTGGACTTTTCGGCGCGGCTGGCCTTGCCGCCCGGCCTGTTGCAGGGCCCCGCGCTGCTGTTCTACCCCGGCTCCAGCATCGGCAACTTCGATCCGCCGTCCGCCCTACGCCTGCTGCGCGAGGCCCGGGAACTGGCTGCCGGTGGCGGCTTGCTGATCGGTGTGGATCTGGTCAAGCCGGTGGCCGTGCTGGAGCGGGCCTACGACGACGAACTGGGCGTCACTGCGGCCTTCAACCTGAACATGCTGCGGCACCTGAATCGCCTGCTGGGTTCAGACTTTCTACCTTCACAGTGGCGACATATTGCGTTCTTCAACGCCGAAAGATCATGCATCGAGATGCATCTTGAGGCGAGACAGAATCTGGTGGTGCGTTGGCATGGTGCCGAGCGGAGCTTCGCCGGCGGCGAGCGCATCCACACCGAAGACTCCCGCAAGTGGCAGTTGGCCGGCTTTCGCAGCCTGCTTCAACAAGCCGGCTTCGGCCGGATGAGGGTCTGGGAAGACGACGCCCGATGGTTTGCCGTACTACTGGCAACGGAGCGTTGATCTAGTACCATTTGTGGTCTACGGCGCTCTACTGCTTCTATTTCTCGATTAAGACCGTTGTCCGATTCATCGGTAACATGTGCCTCGGTGGGGGTGTAGGTAACACCGGCATGTCGTTATCTTGATCGCATCGTGTCGTCAAAATTGATATTTCTACCTCTAAGTAATCTTCATCTTATCGTTTGAGGTGCTTCTCTTTGAGAGCCCTCCCTGTTTGCGGTGGTTGGTGTCATGCTCAGGCGTGGCGCCGGCAGCAGCGATCATTGGCTGGCGGATGGGTGGAGCGCGCCGCAAGGCGAGAGTGCCTGAACGCATCAAAGCGCAGAGTCACGCCAGTTGCCCACCACGTTCCCCTGCCTGCCCGACCGTCGCAGCGTGGGCAGGCGGGCAGGCGCAGTCGATCCATCAAGCGACATGTTCGTGTACCCGCGCCGTGCCGGCGCTAGCAATGACGGAGCCGAAGGCTGCCGCCGTGTCCTCGCTGTCGTGTGGCTCGGTACCTGAACTCCATCAACAAGTCCTGACGACTCGATCGCGCCTTCATCTTTTAAATGCTGACATCATCTCGCTTTTGATGCCTATGCAATCTTATTGCATTGAAAATCAGTCTTTGGTTGATTGATGGTTTGAGTCGATTTCTGCACTGTAAGTGCCGAATGCACGGTGTGACACTTGGAAGTTTGCTGCCATCACGCTAATAAAAGCTATCAAACACATAGTATTTTATTTCTTCTACTCTTAAACGTCGCACATCTCCTTCGCATGTGCCATATGGATGCCGCGCCCGAGTGCTCGGGGGCATGGATCGTCACCGCCTACCGGTGTGGCCATCGTGGCTTTCGGAGGACTGGCCGCATTCGCAAGGCGGTTGGGTAGGCTCTTAGAAATGGCCAGGTCCGGCGTAAGCCAGGCTGCCGGCCAGCCAACATCGCCGCTGGCGATTTGATTGGCCTTCCGAGTTCCGGCGAGTGGGCTCGCCTACCGACAGGGGCTTTGCGTAGCCTTGCCCCAGTGGAGGGGTGTGGCTCTGGCCTGTCCAAGGCCATTCATTCAAATGCTGGCCCTGGGTCTTCAAGGTCGCCGTGGGCCGGGGTGTGCAGGTGTCCATTGGGCTGAAATCGACGCTCCGGAACTGCCTGACGAACCCGAATTTGCCTCCACAGAGGTTCACGGCAGCGCCGCTTCTGTAGGCTCCTACTCTTAAAGCTTGCTCATCTGTTTGTATTTATCTTCCTGCATGCTGAATTCAGAAGAGTCTGGTGTGAGATTGCCTTTCTGCCGCTGCGGTCGCTGGAGGGAGTGTGAGCGCTGGCCAGTAGCTGCCTCTATTCGCCGGTGAGGTGGCGGTTTCGATGTGCGACCGATTCAGCCCAACAGTGCCTGCTGGTCTGCCCTCCTGTCTTTGATGGTGGTTGCGCTTCCCTGGCCGCCCTGCAGTGCAGCCACGCGCTGGCCATCAACGATCAGTCAAGCGAGGCGCTCGTGCCGTGCTGGCACCAGCATTGACGGAGCGGAAAGCTGTTGCCGCGTTCTAGCTGCCAAGTAGGCTCGATTCCGGGGGGGCGCACCGACAATGCCTGATGAGTCGCCGCCCACTTGCGAAAATCTGACAACATCTTTCTACTAATTTGTATGGCTTTTTTCTGTATCAAACGTTGTTCTTTTTCCATCATCTGTAGTTAACTATTTCTGAGTTTGAGCTGTCGAATACGCTGTTTGATGCTTGGTACCTTGCTGCCTCTATACAGCGATGTTCTATCAAATGAACATCATTTGTATTCTTCTACTATTAAATATCATTCAAACTGCCGGCTAACAGGGTCAAATGGTATGGAACGAGGTGTAA
>LNFM01006118.1_pt1 | contig 20491 bp, 20 predicted proteins | sample 596031 | NCBI WGS metagenome assembly LNFM01 (sample SAMN04254537, study PRJNA301005) | activated carbon metagenome | isolation source: dual media filters at the Ann Arbor, Michigan drinking water treatment plant | place: USA: Ann Arbor | reverse complement strand
GCTGCATCGACTCGAAGCGCATCAAGTCGCTCCAACTGGCTCAGCAACGACGCGATGGACCACTGGATGACGCATTCTTCAGACCATCCTTAGGGCCTCCCGCAATCCTGGGCAGATTCGTTGCCGGGTACCCCGAACGACGCGGCGCGGGCGCATACTGTGAAATTGCCGTGAGCATGCGAGACAGTCGTTGCGACTGCCTCCGACGGGAGTCGCGGCGTACCGCCTCGAAAGGCATGACATCGCAAACGTGAAGTCCGACGAAGCCCTCCCGCCCCGAGGCGCTGCCCAACAGGCCGTGACGCTCGAATCGGCCCTGTCGGCCAACGCGATGTCGGCGCCGCCAGAGCAGCCCGCGGCACCCTTCATGAGGCGTCGTCCCTATGGCCTGCGCACCGGCCTGCTGGTGATGCTGGCGATCGGCCTCGTGCCCGCCCTCGCGGGCACGGCCTGGTACCTCAGGCACTTGCGCGACATCGCCGTCACCGAGGCCTTCAACCAGGCGATATTCGTCGCTAACGACACTTCTGAGCGCATCCGCTGGCTTCTGCAGGACACGCAGGCCATGCTCGCCGCCGTGGCATCGCGGCCCAAGGTCCTGGCGATGGACAGCAGCGATTGCGACTCCATCTTCCATGACTTCCGGGACCTCAGCCCGGCCTTCAAGGCGCTGTCGCTGCGCCGCATCGACGGCAGCTCGGTGTGCTCGGAACTGCTGCTGCCGCCTTCGCAGCAGAGCGTGCTGGCCGCGCCGTGGTTCCAGTCGGCCTCGAAGCAGACCAGCTTCCACGTCAGCGACGTGCATGTCGGGACCGTGAGGGACGAATGGACCGCGCGGCTGACCTTCCCCGTGGTGTCGCGCGACGGCCGGGTGGTCGGTCTGCTCGTCACCCCGGTGAACCTGCAACAGTTGCAGCAGCGCCTCTTCGCCAGCGTGCCACCCGGCACCGTGGTGGCCGTGGTCGACTCGTCGGACAAGGTCGCCGTTCGCTCAACACTGCAGGAGCAGCGCGTGGGCAAGCTTGCGGCCGAGGGCGTGGTGCGCGAGCTGGACGCCTTGCGGCGCGACCGCGCCGTGGTGGGCGGCGACACACCGCTGACGCGCAACTTCGCGGAAATCGGCATCGAGGGCTCGCGTCGGCTGTTCGCGGTGCGCACCATCCCTCTCACGAAGTGGGCCGTGGTGGCGGCACTCGACGAACGCGAGACGCTCGAGGGCTACCTGAAGTCGCGCAACCGCGCGCTGGCGGCCATCGTCGGACTGCTGGCGCTGGTGGCCTTCGCGGCCTGGCGCGTCAGCCGCGGCATCCTGGTGCCCATCGACGGGCTGTCGCGCGCCGCACGCGGCGTGGCCGCCGGCGACAACAGCCGGCGCGCCCCGCTGTCCGGCCCGCGCGAGATCCGCGAAGTGGCGCACGAGTTCAACCGCATGGTGGTGGCCACCGACGAGTCGGCGCAACGCCTGCGCGCCAGCGAGAGCCACTACCGCACCCTGATCCAGAACCTGCCTGTGGCCGTGGTCTCCCACCTGGCCGACACCTCGATCGAGGTCTTCAACCACCGTGCCTGTTCGCTGCTGCGCATGACGCACGAACAGATGCAGGGGCGCAAGGCACTGGACCCTGCCTGGCATTTCGTCGACCCGCGCGGCGAACGCCTGTCGCCCGAGGCCTACCCGGTCAGCCGCGTGCTGAACGCGCGCAGTCCGATGGCCGCCGAAGTGCTGGGCATCGTGTCGGAAGAAGACCCGGCGCGAGCCGCGCCGGCTGCCGCCGTCACCGTGCCGGGGACCGACACGACGCCGGCCGGACCCGTGCCGCACACCTGGGTGATGGTGACGGCGTACCCGCAGTTCGACGTCAGCGGCACGCTGGTACGGGCCATCGTGGTCTTCGTCGACGTCACGACGCAGAGGCAGAACGAGGAACTGCGCGTGGCCAAGGAAACCGCCGAGGCGGCCAGCAAGGCGAAGACGGCCTTCCTGTCCCGCGTGAGCCACGAACTGCGCACGCCGCTGAACGCCATCAACGGCTTCTCGGAACTGATGCTCACCGACCCGTCGGCACCCGAAGGCACGCGCACCGGCGCCCAGCACATCCTCAACGCCGGGCGTCACCTGCTGTCGCTGATCAACCAGATCCTCGACCTCACCCGCATCGAGTCGGGCCAGTCCGATCCCGCCGTGACGGTGGTGGCGCTGCACCCGCTGCTGGAGGACTGCCTGGCCATCTGCAACCCGCTGGCCGAAGCGCGCGGCGTGACGCTGGAGCTGGCCGGGTGCGGCGAGGAGCCGGCGGACGGCGCTGCCGCCGTGCTCGGCGACCACACCCACTTGCGGCAGATCATGATCAACCTGCTGTCCAACGGCATCAAGTACAACCGACCCGGTGGCCGGGTGACGGTACAGGTGCAGGCAGGCCCTGCCGTCGGCACCGTGGCCGTCGAGGTCGCCGACACCGGGCTGGGCCTGTCGCCGGCCCAGCTGGAGCAGCTGTTCCAGCCTTTCAACCGGCTGGGCGCGGAGAACACCGGCATCGAGGGCCACGGCCTGGGCCTGGCCATCTCGCGCGCGCTGGCGCTGGCGATGGGCGGCGACATCGCCGTCGAAAGCGAACCCGGACAAGGCACCCGCTTCACCGTGCACCTGCGCGCAGCGGTGCTGCGCAAGGGCCCCGCCGATCTGTCGTCGTGAGGGACGGGCCAATCCCGGCAGAATGGGACATCGGCCACGTGGCCGGCACAGCCCACGCACCGGAGGGACCCGTGAAGACCTTGGACGAGATGCTCGACAGGCGCCTGCTGTCCGGTGAGCAGCACGCCGACATCCGGCGCTGGATCGCCGCGGCCCGCACGCCGGAAGCCATCATGGACATGCCGGCTCCGTTGTGGCGCGCCCTGGCGCTGGCCAGCGTGCTGATGAACGTCGACGCCGACCTGCTGCAGCCGCCGCTGCTGGAGCACCGGCCCTGAGCGCAGGCTGAGCCGCGGCGGCCCGCGACGCAGGCATCATGCGCGGTCCGCCGCAGCCCCTTCCGCCATGACCACGCGCATCCGCCACATCCAGGCCCGCCAGATCCTCGACTCCCGCGGCCGGCCCACGGTCGAAGCCGACGTGCGGCTCGACGACGGCAGCTTCGGGCGTGCCTCGGTGCCCTCGGGCGCTTCCACCGGCAGCGCCGAAGCGCACGAGCTTCGCGACGGCGACCCCTTGCACTACGCCGGCCTCGGCGTGCTGACCGCGGTGGGCCACGTCAACGGCGAGATCGCGCGGGCGCTCGCCGGGCGGGACGCGCTGGCGCAGGCCGACGTCGACGCCACCCTGCGCGAGCTCGACGGCACGCCGCAGCTGTCGCGGCTGGGCGCCAACGCCGTGCTCGCGGTGTCGCTGGCCACCGCACGCGCCAGCGCCGCAGCCTGCGGCCAGCCCTTCCACGAACGCCTGCGCGAGCTGGCCGGGCGGCCGGCGCTGGCCATGCCGGTGCCCATGGTCAACATCCTCAGCGGCGGCCTGCACGCCTCGCGCGGCATGGACGTCCAGGACTTCCTGGCCATGCCGGCGAAGGCGGTGTCCATCGCCGAAGCGGTGCACCTGATGGCGCGCGTGCGCACCGCCGCAACGGCAGAAGCCGCCGAGCGCGGCCTGCCCACGCTGCTGGCCGACGAAGGCGGCCTCAGCCCGGGCCTGGAAACCGGGCGCGACGCACTGCACATGATGCTGCGCTCGATCGACCGCGCCGGCCTGCGGCCCGGCGAAGACGTCGTCATTGCCATCGACGTGGCCGCCGCGTCGCTGCAGCAGAAGGACGGCCGCTACCGCCTGGCGCGCGAAGGCCGGCATTTCAGCAGCGACGAGATGATCGAGATGCTGGCCGGCTGGGTGCGCGACTTCCCGGTCGTGTCCATCGAGGACGGCCTGGGCGAAGAAGACTGGGCCGGCTGGCAGCGCCTGACCGCGCGGCTGGGCGACAAGGTGCAGCTCGTCGGCGACGACCTCTTCACCACGCACCCGGCGCGGCTCGGCAAGGGCACGGCCGGCGGCATGGCCAACGGCGTGCTGGTGAAGGCCAACCAGAACGGCACGCTCAGCGGCACGCTGGCCCTCATCGCGCAGGCGCGCGCTGCCGGCTACGCCACCATCGTCTCGGCACGTTCGGGCGAGACCGAGGACGCCTTCATGTCCGACCTGGCGGTGGGCAGCGGCGCGGGGCAGATCAAGATCGGCTCGCTGCGCACCAGCAGCACGGTGGCCAAGTACAACCAGCTGCTGCGCATCGAGGAAGCCTCGGGGGCGCCCTACGCGGGGCTGGCGGTGTTGTCGGGACGGCCGGTGCGGCCCGCGGCGTGAAGGCGCTGGACGACTTCCTCGGCACCAGCGGCCTCGCACCACCCGCGCTGGGCCGGCGCTGGACGGCGCTGACCGGCGGCGTGTCGTCGGACATCTGGCGCGTCGACCTCGACGACGGGCGCACGCTGTGCGTGAAGCGCGCGCTGCCCAAGCTCAAGGTGGCGGCCGACTGGCAGGCGCCGGTGTCGCGCAACGCCTTCGAACGCGCCTGGCTGCAGTTCGCGGCCGGCGTGCTGCCGCAAGCCGTGCCGCAGGTGCTGGCGCACGACGCCGGCGCCGGGCTGTTCGCCATGCAGTTCCTCGATCCCGCCGATCACCCGGTGTGGAAGGCACAGCTGCTGGCCGGCCGGATCGACGTGCCGACGGCCCAGGCGGTGGGCCGCACGCTGGGCCGGCTGCACACCGCCAGCGCGCACCGTGACGACCTGGCGCGGGCCTTCGATTCCGGCACCAACTTCCACGCCTTGCGGCTGGAGCCTTACCTGCTGGCCACGGCCGCCCGCCACCCCACCGTGGCCGCCCGGCTCGAAGCCCTGGTGCGCGACACCGCCGCCCGGCACAGCGCCCTGGTGCACGGCGACGTGAGCCCGAAGAACATCCTCGTCGGCCCGCAGGGCCCCGTGCTGCTGGACGCCGAATGCGCCTGGTATGGCGACCCCGCCTTCGACATCGCGTTCTGCCTCAACCACCTGCTGCTGAAGTGCCTGCCCGTGCCGCAGGCCGCCGCGGCGCTGGGTGCCTCGTTCGACGCCTTCACCGCAGCCTACTTCGAGGCCGCACCCTTCGAGCCGCGCCGGTCGCTGGAAGCGCGCGCAGCGGCCCTGCTGCCGGCCCTGCTGCTGGCGCGCATCGACGGCAAGTCGCCGGTGGAATACGTGACGCTCGACGCGCAGAAGGACACCGTGCGCCGCGTGGCGCTGCCGCTGATCGCGGCGCCGGTCGACGAGCTGGCGGACGTGGCCGAGGCCTGGTTTCCGTTGTTCACGTCCTGAGGCCTGCGGGCCGGCCGCAGGGCGAGATCGGGACGCCCCAAGCATCGATGCCATCTCTGCAATGGATTCATAAATAGCATTTGATCTATAGCTCACGGTCAGGCAAATTCGATCCGGCTCGCCAGCACCACACCGGAGACAAGCCGTGATCGAAGAAACACTGGGTTGGGCAGCCACTGCGCTCCTGGCCGCCGCGATCGTCTGGCCCGGCGCGGCGGCGGCACAGGACTATCCGACCCGCACCGTGCGCGTGGTGGTGCCTTTTCCCGCCGGTGGCGGGGCCGACTTCATGGGCCGCGAGATCTCGCGCAAGCTGCAGCAGAAGCTCAAGGAGACCTTCGTCGTCGACAACAAGCCCGGGGCCTCGGGCATGCTGGGCGCGCAGGCCGTGATGCAGTCGAAGCCCGACGGCTACACCCTGCTGCTGGGCACCACGGGAACGCACTCGACCAACTTCGCCACCATCCCCGGCATCGCGTACCACCCGCTGAACGACTTCGAGACCGTCTCGATCTTCGCCGACGCGCCCTTCCTGCTGTGCGTGAACCGCGACGTGCCGGCCAACAACCTGAAGGAACTCGCCGCCTACGCCAAGGCCAACCCGGGCAAGCTGTCGCATGGGTCGTCGGGCAACGGCAGCTCGGCCCACCTGGGCTTCGAAGCGCTCAAGGCGGCCCTGGGCGTGAACGTCGTGCACATCCCCTACAAGGGCCTGCCGCCGGCGATGCTGGACACCATCGGCGGCCAGATCGCGATGACGATGGACTCCATTCCCAGTGCGTCGCCGCACATCAAGAGCGGCCGCGTTCGCTGCATCGCCACGGGGGGACGGCAGCGATCGCCGGTGCTGCCGGCCATCCCCACCATCGCCGAGTCGGGCGTGCCGGGCTTCGCCATCGGCTCCTGGTACGGTCTCTTCGCCCCGAAAGGCACGCCCGCCCCGGTGCTGCAGAAGCTCGCAGCGGCGGTCCAGGAGGCCCTGACCGACGACGACATGCGCGCTGCGCTGGCGCAGGTCGGCGCCGACGGCCTGCCGATGACGCCGGCGGAGTCGCGCAAGTACCTGGAGGACGACATGTCGCGCTGGGTCAAGGTGGCGACCGACCTCAACATCAAGGTGCTGCCGTGACGTCGCCGCGCATCCGGTCGGTCGAAGCCATCGCGGTGGCCGTGCCGCTGCACCACGTGATGCGCATGGCCGGCGTTCGCATCTCGCACGCCGAGAACCTGATCGTGCGCATCGAGACCGAGGACGGCCTCGTCGGCTGGGGCGAAGCGGCCTCTGCCCCCACCATGAGCGGCGACCTGCAGGCCTCGATGGTGGCGGCCGTGCGGCAGGTCTTCGCGCCCCTGCTGGTGGGGCAGGACCCGCTGCAGCGCGCGCGGCTGATGACGCGCCTGCAGCACGCCCTGCACCGCAACACGGGGGCCAGGTGTGCCGTCGAGGGCGCGCTGTTCGACCTCTGCGGCAAGCTGATGAAGGTGCCGGTCTACGAGTTGCTGGGCGGCGCCCGGCGCGACGAGTTGCGGCCCATGCACCTGCTGGGCAACGAACGCGTCGAGGACGACGTGCGAGAGGCCGAGGCCAAGTTGTCGCAGGGCATCCGCTTCTTCAAGATCAAGATCGGCGTCAAGCCCGTCGACCAGGAGATCCGCTCGACACGGCTGCTGCGCGAGGCGCTGGGGCCCGACGTCACCCTGTGTGCCGACGGCAACATGGGCCTGGGCGCGCAGCAGATCCAGGCCTACTGCGCGGGCGTGAGCGACCTCGGCCTGCTGTTCCTGGAGCAGCCGCTGCGCAGCGACAACCTGGTGGGCATGGCCCGGCTGGCGCGCAGCCTGTCGATCCCGCTGTGCGGCGACGAGTCGATCGGCTCGTCGGCCGACGTGATGGCCCTGAGCACGGCCGGCGCGGTGGCCGGCGTGAACCTGAAGACCATCAAGTTCGGCGGCCTGTCGCCCGTGGTGCACGCCTCGCACCTGTGCGAGGAACTCGGCCTGGCGATCAACCTCGCCTGCAAGGTGGGCGAGACAAGCATCGCGGCGGCCGCCGTGACGCACCTGGGGTTGGTGATGAGCAACCTGGACTGGGGCATCAGCCTGACCAACCACTACCTGGCCGACGACCTGGTGTCACGGCCCGTGGCCCCGGTGGACGGGGTGCTGCGCGTGCCACGCACGCCCGGCCTGGGCATCGAGGTCGACGAGGGCCAGGTCGACAAGTACCGAGTACAAGGAGACAGACCATGAGGATCGTCCCGCTCCCGCAGGCCATGGGCGCTGAGGTGCTCGACCTGGATCTCACGCGCGACATCCCGGAGTCGCAGTTCGCGGTGCTCTACCAGGCCTACATCGACCACCTGCTGCTGCTATTTCGCGGCCAGACGATCGGTGACACCGACCTCGTCCGCCTGGCGCGCCGCTTCGGCGAACTGATGATGCCGCCCGGGGCGCACGAGCGCTCGGGCCACCAGGTGAGCGACGCGCCGCCCGAGATCACGGTGGTGTCCAACGTCAAGGTGAACGGCGTGCCCATCGGTGAACTGGGCGACGGCGAGGTCGTCTGGCACAGCGACTATTCCTTCAAGGAAGTGCCGGGCGGCATGCGCGTGCTGCACGGCGTGAAGATTCCGCCGGCCAGCGCTGGCGGCTCCACCGCCTTCGCCAACATGTACGCGGCCTGGGACAACCTGCCGCCGGACCTGCGCGACATCGCGCTGACGCACCACATCAAGCACGACACCGCGTACGACACCAACCGCAACCTGCGCCTGGGCGCGGTGCCGGTGGACGACCCGCGCCTGGCGAGCGGGCCGATGCACCCCATCGTCTCGACGCACCCGGAGACCCGCGCCAACGCCTTGTTCCTGGGCCGGCGCTACAAGCACTACGTCGCGGGGCTGGAACTGGCGGAGTCCGACCGCGTGCTGGACGCCCTGTGGGCCCACGCCACGCAGGACGCCCACGTCTACGTGCACGGGTGGCAGGCCGGTGACGTGGTGCTGTGGGACAACCGTTGCACGCTGCACCGCCGCGGGCCCTTCGACAGCTCGCAGGAGCGCATCCTGCATGCCGCGCAGGTGAAGGGGCACCGCCCCTTCCGCGACCCGCAGGCGGCCTCGCTGCCGCCGCACCCGCGTGCCCGTTCGATGCAGGGCCAGGCCGCGTGAACGCCATGGCGGGACAGCCGGGAGAGTCGAGTGCGGCGGATGCGGCGGCTACGGCGCTGTCCTTGCAGCCGCTGAAGGTCTGGGGCCGCCGCGCCGCCTTCAACGTGCAGAAGGTGCTGTGGTGCCTGGAAGAACTGGGCCTGACGTACGAACAGATCGACGCCGGCCAGCACTACGGCCGCAACAGGGAGCCGAGCTTCCTGCAGATGAACCCGAACGCCCGCATCCCGGTGATCGAGGCCGACGGCTTCGTGCTCTGGGAGTCGGGGGCGATCATCCGCTACCTGTGCAGGCATGCCGGCCGTGGACCGCTGGCGCCTGCGTCGGCGGCCGACTGGGCGCACGCCGACCAGTGGATGGACTGGGTCGCGGGCACGCTGTACTACCCGACCTTCCGCAACTACTACCTGTACCAGACGCGGACGCCCGAAGCCGACAAGGACCCCGGCCGCGTCGAGTCGATGCGCGGCGAGGTGCGCACCATCATGGCCATCGCCGAGCAGCGCCTGCAGGACCGTACCCATCTGGCGGGCGACCGCTTCTCGATGGCCGACCTGGTGTTCGGCGTGGTGGCCGACAAGTGGGTGCGCATCGAAGGCGATCTGCTTCGATCGCCCGGGATCGCGCGCTACCACGGCCGGCTGATGCAGCGGCCGGCCTTCGTGAAATGCGTCTTCAGCCATGCACTGACGGCGATCTGAGGAGACGATCATGTTGGGCATACCCTTGAACCGTCGCCGGGCTGGCGCCTGGCTGTACGCGCTGTCGGCATTGTCGGCGCTGGCCCCCGCGGTGGCCCACGCGCAGGCCGGCTACCCGAACCGGCCGATCCGCTTGATGGTCCCCTACCCGGCCGGAGGCGCACTCGATGCCGTGGCGCGCGCCGTCTCCGACCCGCTGCAGCAGCGTCTGGGACAGCCGGTGGTGATCGAGAACCGCGCAGGCGCCGGTGCGCGTCTGGGCACCGAGGTCGTGGTGCGCGCCCCGGGAGACGGCTATTCGCTGCTGATCGTCACGCCCGGGCCCATCAGCGTGGCCCCGGCCCTGGTGCCGGGGCTGTCGTACGAGCCGCTGAAGGACCTCATTCCCGTGATGCGGCTGTCCGAGATCATCAACGTGATGGTCATTCCCGACAGCCTGCCGGTGAAGACCGTCGGCGAGTTCATCGCGTGGGCGAAGAAGCAGAACCGGCCGATCAGCTTCGGCTCGTCGGGCGTGGGCTCGGCGGACCACCTGGCCGGCGAATTCTTCAAGCAGATGACGGGTCTGGACCTCGTGCACATCCCGTACAAGGGCGGCGGCCCGGCGATGCAGGACCTGGCCACCGCACGCATCGACGTCAGCTTCGCCACCTACGCGGCGGCCGGCGGCGTGCTGCAGTCGGGCCGCATCCGCGCCATCGCCGTCACGACGCCGGCGCGCACGTCGCTGCTGCCCGACCTGCCGACCATCGGCGAAAGCGTGCCGGGATTCGGCGTCAGCAACTGGGCCGGCCTCTTCGTGCCCAAGGGCACGCCGCTGGCCATCCGCGAGCGGCTGTTCAAGGAACTGACCGAGATTTCCCGGGTGCCCGAGGTGCGCAGCATGCAGAACCGGGCCGGCATCGAGGTCAGCCTCAGCGGCTCGATGGACGAGTTCATGAACCAGCTGCGCGAGGACACGCGCCAGTGGGACAAGGTGATCAAGGCTGCCAACATCAAGGGCGAATGATGGCGACGACCTCGGTGCCGACCACCGTGGCCATCGTCGGGCTGGGGCTGATGGGGCAGGCCCTGTCGAGGCGCCTGCTGGCAGCGGGGCAACGGGTGATCGGGTACGACATCGACAGCGCGAGGACGCAGGCGCTGGCCGAGGCCGGGGGTGTGACCGCCGCCAGCCTGCAGGCCCTGTTGGCGGCGGCCCGCCACATCGTGCTGTGCGTGTACGACGCCGGGCAGGCGCTGTCGGTGGCGCGCGCGCTGCCCCCGGCCGATGCGGCCGGGCCCGACGGCGGGCCGCGGGTGCTGCTGTGCACCACCACCTGCGACCCGACCCAGATGGCCGAGGTCGGCCAGGAGGTCGAGCGCCGCGGGCACAGCTTCATCGAGATGCCCATCTCGGGCAGCAGCACACAGTTCGCCAAGGGCACGGCCGTGGGGCTGGTGGCCTGCAAGGGCTCGCTGCAGGCCACGCAGCAGGACTTCATCGGCTCGGTGTGCGGTGACCACCGCTATCTCGGGGCCGGCATCGGCGACGCCAGCAAGGCCAAGCTGGCCATCAACCTCGTGCTGGGCATCAACCGCGCCGCGCTGGCCGAAGGCCTGGCCTTCGCGCAGGCCATCGGTCTCGACGCCGAGCGCTTCTTCGGCGTGCTGCGCGAATCGGCGGCGCAGTCGGCGGTGATGGACGTCAAGGGCCCGGCCATGGTGCAGCGGCGCTTCGAGCCGCCGCAGAGCCGTGTGGACCAGAGCCACAAGGACTTCTCGCTCATCGTGCGGCTGGGCCAGCAGGCCGGCCTGGGCCTGCCCTTTGCGCGCCGCTACGAACAGATGATGGCCGACAACATCGCCCACGGCGAAGGCCCGCTCGACAACGCGATCGTCATCCAGGCGATCGAACGCTTCAACGCCCGCACCTCGTGAAGGAAACTGCCGTGGACTCATTCAAAGGCCAGACGGCCATCGTGACCGGCGGCGCCACCGGCATCGGTGCCGCCGCTGCCGCATCGCTCGCCGCCCAGGGCGTGCACGTCTGCATCCTCGACCTGGACGTTGAAGGCGCCGAAGCCGTGGTGCGCGACATCGCCGGCAGCGGCGGCCGGGCCAGCGCGAGCCGCGCCGACCTCACCGACTGGAACGGCACCCGGGCAGCGGTGGACGCCTTCGCGGTGGCCGCCGGGCGCCTGGACATCGTGGTGCACTCGGCCGGCGGCTTTCCTGCCTACGTCAGCCTCATCGACTGCCCGGTCGAGGCCTGGGACCCGGTAGTCAATTCGAACCTGCGCTCGATGTTCTACCTGCTCAAGGCCGCGGCGCCGCACATGATGGAACGCCGCTACGGGCGCTTCGTGTCGTTGTCGAGCATGGCTGCACGCAGCGGCGTGAACCCCAACCCGCCGCACTACACCGCGGCCAAGGGCGGCATGCTGGCGCTCACGCGGCAGGCGGCGCGCGACCTGGGGCCCTACGGCATCACCGTCAACGCGGTGGCACCGGCCAACGTGCAGACGCCGCGCACGCGCGCCATCCGCACGGCCGAGCGCATCGCCCACATCGAGCGCACCACGCCGCTGGGCCGGCTGGCCGAACCGCAGGAGATCGCCAACGCGGTGGTCTGGCTGGCCTCGCCGCAGGCCAGCTACGTCACGGGCACGACCATGGACGTGAACGGCGGCGCCACGATGATCTGAGGTGCCGGGCCGGCACGCTCAGATCGCCTTCCACAGCAGGCTGAGGCCCACCGCGACCATCACCACCGGCAGCGCCTTCTCGAACTGCGCCTGGCTGATGCGGGCACGCACCCGCTGCCCCGCGACGATGCCCAGCGACACCGGCAGCAGGGCCAGCGTCGACAGCAGCCACTGCGGCCCGTGCATGAGCCCCACGCGCGCCAGGAACAGGGTCAGGGCCACGCCGCCGGCCGCGAACAGCATCGCCACGGCGGCGGTGAACACGTTCTTGTCCAGCCGCAGCAGCCCCAGGTAGGCCATGATCAGGGGGCCGAACAGACCCGTGGTGCCGCCGAGCAGGCCGCCGACGAAGGCCACCAGCGGGCCGACGCTGCGCTGCGAGGCCTCGGGCACCTCGAAGTCAGGACGCAGCCAGCGCAGCGCCGGCTGCGTGAGCACCAGCCCGCCCATGATGACGTAGAGCCAGCGCTCGCTGAGCAGCACCAGCATCTGCGTCCCCAGCGCGAGGCCTGCCACCAGGGCCAGGGCCATGGGTCCGAAGCGGCGCAGCACGCGCCCCAGGTTGCCCCCCTGCACCGCCTGCCACAGGTTGGTGACCATGATGGGAACGGTCAGCAGCACCACCGCCTGCGGCACGCTCATGAAGAGCGACAGGATGGGGATGGACAGCAGTGGCAGGCCAACGCCCAGCGCCCCCTTCGACAGGCCGCCGACGAACAGCGCCACGGCGCTCCAGGCCAGGGCGAGTGCGGGCAGCGAGTCCGGGATCACAGCGGGCGATCGTACGCCGCGCCCGTGGGGTTCTGCAGAAAGGGCCCGAGCCGCACGCGCGTGCCGTCGTGGCGGTCGGAGTGCCGGGCCGCTTCGACCAGGCCCAGGATGCCGATGCCGTAGTCGGCGTCGAAGTCGGGCTGTGGCGTGCCCCGCACCAGATCGGCGAAGAGCTCCAGCTCCTGCTGGAACATGTCGCTCTGCGGCACCGGCAATTCCGCCGCCGCGGTGGGCGACTGGCCGTGCTTCTGCAGCACCAGGCTGGCGCCTTCGTGCAGACGTTCTGCCGTGCCCCAGCGGGTCTGGTCGATGCGGTAGTGCATCAGCGCGCGCGTGCCCACCACCCGCACTTCGAAGACCCCGGGCGAGGTCCAGGACGTGGTGACGCACCCCAGCGCACCGCTGGCAAAGCCCAGGCTCACCACCCACTGGTCTTCGACCTCGGCACCGGCCGGGGAGCGGCGCGACGAGATGGCGCTGACGGTGTCGACCTCGCCGCCCAGGTGGCGCAGCACGTCGAACTGGTGGATGGCGATCTGGCTCAGCGGTCCGCCCGGCGCCTTGTCCTGGTACCAGCGCCAGTCCTGCGGCGTGAGCGCCAGGCCGCGTTCGTTCGAGAAGCGGCCCTCGATGAGGCACAGCGCGCCCAGTTCACCGGCCGCGGCGGCCTGGTGCATCAGCCGCACGCCCGCCAGCAGCTTCGCGCAGTGACCGACGAACACGCGCACGCCGGCCGCATCGCAGGCGCTGCGCAGGGCCAGCGCTTCGTCGAGCCGGCCGGTGATGGGCTTCTCGATGTAGACGTGCTTGCCGGCGCGCGCGCACTGCAGCGCGTAGCTCAGGTGCAGCTCGTTCGGCACCGTCAGCAGGACGCCTTCGATGGCGGGGTCCTCGAGCAGCTGCTCCAGCGTCTCGGGGCAGTCGATGCCGTGGGCCGTCGCGAAGGCCCGTCGCGTGGCCGCCGAGCGGCTCCAGCCACGGGCGATGCTCAACCGCGACGAGCGCGCGGCCGCGCGGGCCAGCACGCCGGCCCACTTGCCCAGCCCGATGATGCCCAGGGTCACCATGTCGGCCACCGGCCCTACTGGCCGCCCGAGCCGCTGATGCTGACGCCGCCGCAGACGAACAAGGTCTGTCCGGTGATGTAGCCGCTGTCGGGATCGAGGAAGAAGGCCACGGCGCGTGCGATGTCCTGTGGCGTGCCCACGCGCTGCACGGGCACGCTGCGGATGACCTGGGCCCGCTTGTCGCTGCCGATCGGGTGGCCGTTGTCGAACAGCTCGCTGGCCACCGGGCCCGGCGCGATGGCGTTCACGGTGATGCCGTCGGCCGCCACTTCGAGCGCCAGGCTGCGCGTGAGGCCGATGAGGCCGGCCTTGGACGACACGTAGGCGATGCGCGCCGTCTTGCCCAGCACGGCGCGGCTGGACAGGTTCACGATGCGGCCGAAGCGGCGCTCGCGCATGCCCGGCAGCAGCGCCTGCACCAGCGCGATGGGCGCCTTGACGTTGAGCTTCCACACCGCTTCGAGGTCGTCGTCGGTGACGGCGTCGATGTTGCCCGGGCGGTTCACGCCGGCGTTGTTCACCAGGTAGCCCACCGCGTGGCGCCGCGCGAGCTGGGCGCCGGCCTCGGCGGCAGCTCCGGGCGCCATCAGGTCGACTTCCATGTGTTCGACGAGGCCGGCGCCTACGCGCCCGGCGAAGGCCGGTCGGCGCCGCTGCAGCGTCACCACGTGGTGGCCCAGGCCGGCCAGGTGCTGCGCCAGCGCCGCACCGATGCCCGAGCTGGCGCCTGTGACGACGGCCACCAGGTCCTCGGGGCGCGCTGTGGTCATAGGTAGTCGATCTTCTTCCAGTCGCCGGGGCTCACCGAGACCACGCTCTTGTTGCGGCCGCCCTCGCGGCGGTCGGCGTAGACGCGGCCTTCCTTCATCACGATCTGGATGTTCTTCTTCTCGGTGAGGCAGCGGATGTCGGCCGTCGGGTCGCCCTGCACGGCGATGAGGTCGGCGAACTTGCCGGGCTCGATGCTGCCGATGTCCTTCTCCATCCGGATGGCCCGCGCGCCGTTGATGGTGGCCGTCTGCAGCGCCTCCATCGTGCTCATGCCCAGGTCGACATAGATGCCCAGTTCCTTGGCGTTGGTGCCCATCTCGGGGTCGAAACCCATGTCGGTGCCCATCGCGATCTTCACGCCGGTCTTGTGCATGCGCTGGAAGGTGCGGAAGCAGCTCTCCTGGATCGACTTCATCTTGTTGATGACGAACATCGAGGTGCCCTGCAGGCGGCGCATCTCGATGGCGTGGTCGGTGCGGTGCAGCAGGGTCGGCGTCATCCAGACGTTGGAGGCCGCGATGCTTCGGAGAACACCATGTGCTCGATGGTGTCGGCCCCCGCCTGCAGCGCCATCTTCTGGCCATTGGGCGTGAAGCAGTGCACCGCGGCGATCTTGTGGAAGGCGTGCGCCTCGTCGACGATGGCGTCGATCTCCTCCTGGGTCATGTTGCGGATGTCGGGCTCTTCCTTGTCGGTGCCGCCGCCGCCGGTGGCGCAGGTCTTCACCACGTCGCAGCCGACCAGCATGTTCTGGCGCGCCAGCTTGCGCAGCTCCCAGGGCCCGTCGGCGGTCTGGAAGCCCAGGCGCTGCATGGCGCGCGGGTTGATGAGGTCCAGGTGCGAGCCGGTGATCGAGGTGAAGCCGCCGACCAGCATGCGCGGGCCTTCGATGATGCCGGCGCCGATGGCGTCGCGCACCGCGCACAGGTGCGCCGTCATCAGGCCGCGGCTGGACGCCAGCCCGAGGTCGCGCAGCGTGGTGAAGCCCATGTCGAAGCACAGCTGGGCGTGGAACACGCCGTACATCTGCTGCAGCTCGGGCGTGATCGCGGTAGTTGTGGAAGGTCAGGCAGTTGAACATCATCGTGTGCAGGTGGCAGTCGATCAGCCCCGGCATCAGGGTCAGGCCGCTGCAGTCGATGACCTCGGCGCCGGGCGGGATGACCACGTCGCGCGCGCTGCCCATGGCACTGAAGCGGCGCCCGTCGATCTTCACCACCGCGTCGTCGATCACCTTGCCACCGACCACGTCGATCAGGCGCGCGCCCTTGACGTAGCGCGCGGCCCCCGCGGCCTCGGGCTGTTCGAACTTCTGGTACATCGTGCTCGTGCTCATGGGGTCTCCGTGGAAGCGTCCTCGGTGCGCTCGGCACCGGGTGTGAAGGCCTGGGCCAGGCTCAGGAAGCGCTGGTAGGCGGCAGGGTCGAAGCGGGGCGTGGCCGAGGGCTCGGGCATGCGCAGGTCGAGGTGCTCGAGCGAGCGCTCGAACTCGCGCCGGATCGACCCGCGGCTGATGACGACGAAGCGCGAGTCGCGGTCCTCGCCCGGCCACTCGGCCAGCTGCACGGGTTCGTGCACGATGGTCTGCGCGGCATGCAGCGCCACCGGCCGGCCCTCGACGTTGAGGATCGCCTTCAGCCGCAGCAGGTGCTCTCCCTTCATCGTGGCCAGCAAGTTCAGCCACATCACGAGCCCAGTGGACGAGATCTCGCCGGGCCGCCGGATGGCGAAGCTCTCGATGCCCAGCGGCCGCAGCGCGTGCGACAGGCTGGTCATGCCGCCCGCCGCCTGGGCCGAGGCCAGCAGGCCACCCTGGCCGGAAGCCTGCATCGCGCGGCGCACCTGGTCCTCGCCGGCCTGCAGCCAGCGCAGGAAGGCGGTCTCGCCGTGCACGTCGCCGCCCGACAGCACCTCCTGCGCGCTCAGGCCGTCGGGGCGGCCGCGCCGCGACGTCACCAGCGCCGCACCGGGGTTGATGGCGCGCAGCTCGGCCTCGAGCGCGGCGGGGTCGCCGGCTTCCGGCAGGTCGCGCTTGCTCAGCAGCAGCAGGTCGGCCACCGCCACCTGGCGGACGGCCTCGGCGTGCAGGCGCATCTGCGCCGGGCTGTTGACGGCATCCACCAGGGTGACGATGCGGTGCAGCCGGTAGTCGTCACGCACCGTCTCGTCGCACAGCACGGTCTGCAGGATGGGAATGGGGTTGGACAGGCCGGTCGTTTCCACCACCACCTGGTCGAAGGCCGGGATCTCGCCGCTGCGGCAGCGGTCGCGCAGGTCGCGCAGCGTCTGAACCAGGTCGCCGCGCACCTCGCAGCACAGGCAGCCGCCCTCGATGAGCACGATGTTCTCGACCGGCGTGGCGATCAGCTCGTGGTCCAGCCCGATCTCGCCGAACTCGTTGACCACCACCACGATGCGGCCGGTGCCGGGCTGCGCGAGCAGCCAGTTGAGGAAGGTCGTCTTGCCACTGCCCAGGAAGCCGGTGACGATGGACAGCGGAACGGATGTGGGGAGCGTTTCGGTTGGGATGTGCATGGCGATGGCTTGGTCCGCCAGGAGGGTAGAGACTTTTCCACCATAGATCAAATGCGAATCTTTTATACAATCCATAGATGGCGTCGACAGATGGAGTCGACGGATGGCCTCCCAGCACAGCTCAGGGCTTGAGCCGCGCCCGCCTGGCGGTCATGCCCTGGGCGCCGTCGCGGTACACCTCGCGGATCATGTCGACGATGATCTTGGCCGCCGGCGACAGGTTGGCCTCCTGCCGGGTGAAGATGCCGGCGCTGCGGAAGACCGCGGGCCGGATCGGCACGGCCACCAGGCCGCCGGGGCCGCTGGCCATGCGCGCCGTCAGGATGGTGGCCAGGCCGGTGTTGGCCACCATCTGCAGGATGGCGTCGATCGAATTCATCTCGATCTTCACCAGCGGCGTGCGCATGGCGTCGAGGAAGGCCGCGTCGATCATCTTCCGCGACACGTAGCCGCGCGTGAGCAGGGCCAGCGGCGTCTGCGCGATGTCGCCGAAGTTCACCGACGGCAGCTTGGCGAGCTCGTGGCGACGCGAGACGATGAGCGCCAGTTCTTCCTTGAACAGGTCTTCCCAGTTGACGCTATCGCCGCCGGCCGGGCCGTAGGCGACGCCGAAGGCGAGGTCGCCCTCGCGCACCTGGCGCTCGAGTTCGCCGGTCGGCAGTTCGAGCACGCTGAGGTGGATGCCGGGGTACTCGGCCTGGAAGCGCGACAGCACCGGTGGCAGCAGGCTGTTGGTGAAAGACGAGATGACGCCGAAGGTCAGGCTGCCCTGGCGCAGGCCGCGAAACTCCTGGATCGCGATCTTGCCGTTCTCCACCTCCTTGGTGGCCCGGGACGCGTACTCGGCGAAGATCTCGCCCGCGTTGGTCAGCCGCACGTGGCGGGCCGAGCGGTCGAGCAACTCGCACCCGAGTTCCTCTTCCAGCTGCCGTATCTGGTGGGACAGCGTCGGCTGCGTCACGCACAGCTCGTGCGACGCCTTGGTGAAGCTGCCGAGCTTCACGATGCTCAGGAAGTAGCGCAGATGCCTCAGTTCCATCCCTGCCCCGTCTCGATGCATTGACCAGAGGCATCATTCCATAGACGCCGCGCATCTTATCTAGTGGATGTCATGGATTGATCTATCAATGGCCCGGGCGTAACTTCAGGCAGTTGCCGGAGGTCCCGGCATCACTTGCCTCAGGAGAGACCCGGGTGGCGGACCGAATCGAGCTGCGGAACGTGTTCTTCACGTACCGATCGAACGAGCGCGAGGTGCTCGCGGTGAAGGACGTGTCCTTCACGGTCGCAGCAGGGCAGTTCGTCTGCCTGGTCGGGCCCAGCGGCTGCGGCAAGACGACCATCATGAACATGCTCGCCGGCTTTCTGCAGCCCACCGGCGGCGAGATCCTCATCGGCGGCAAGCCGGGCGTGGCCAGTTCGAACCGCGCCGTCGTGTTCCAGGACTTCGCGCAGCTCTTCCCGTGGCGCACCGTGCGTGCCAACGTCGAGTTCGGGCTCGAGATGCGCAAGGTCGGTGCCGCGCAACGCCGCGACACCGCGATGGAGTTCCTGCGCCTGGTCAAGCTCGACAAGTTCTCCGAGTCCTACCCGCACCAGCTCTCCGGCGGCATGCAGCAGCGCGCGGCCATCGCGCGCGCGCTGGCCTACAACCCCAGCGTGCTGCTGATGGACGAGCCCTTCGCCGCGCTGGACGCGATGACGCGCGACGAGATGCAGCGCATGCTGGCCGACGTCTGGGCGGCCACCGGCAAGACGGTGGTCTACATCACGCACAACGTCGGCGAGGCGGTCTACCTGGGCGACAAGGTGGTGGTGCTGCGCGCCCACCCCGGCTCGGTGACCACCATCATCGACGTGCCCCTGCCCCGCCTGCGCGAGCCCCTGACCCCCGAGTTCGCGAACCTGCAGAAGGACATCCTGCACGCCCTGGCCCATCCCGACGAGGTCGGTCTCGCCGCCTGAGCGCGGCCTTCGCCCCGGCCCGTCACCGCACGCACCACCGCACGCACCACCGCACCCCTGCCCCACCGCCGGCCCGCCCGGCGCCCCGAAGGACACCCCATGACCCAGCACACCGTCACCCGCCGCCGCCTCATCCGCGGCGTGGCCGCCTTCACCGCCCTGCCCGCGCTGGCCGGTCTGGCGCGCGCGCAATCGGCCGAGCCGCTGCGCTTCGGCTTCCAGAACACCTCGTGGGGCTCGATCGGCATGGTCGCCGAGGCCGAGGACATGTTCAGGAAGCAGGGCGTGGCCGTCACGGTCAACCGCTTCGACTCGGGCAAGGCCGTGCGCGACGCGATGATCGCCAACCGCATCGACATCGGCGTACTCGGCACGACGCCGATGATCCTGGGCGTCGTCAAGGGCGACGTCGCCCCCGTGGCGATGGCCATGTATGCCGGCCGCACCAACGCCGTGGTGGCCGGCAGGAACAGCGGCATCAAGACCATCGCCGACCTGCGCGGCAAGAAGATCGGCACGCAGATCGGCTCGTCCACCGACACCGTGTTCGTCTCCAAGGTGCTGCCGAAGTTCGGCCTGGGCAAGGGCGACGTCACGCTGGTCAACGCGAAGTTCGAGAACCACGTCGCGGCGCTGACGGGAGGCTCGATCGACGCCTTCGCCGGCGTCGAGCCCTTCCCGTCGGTGGCGGTCACCGAGGGCCTGGGCCTGAGCCTGATCGACTACGCCGACTTCGACATGGTGCCGGTCTGGCTGGGCATCAACTCGCCCGTGCTCGAGAAGCGCCGCGACGCGGTGATGGGCTTCCTGCGCGCCTGGGTGGCCACCATCGACATCTTCAAGAACACGCCCGACCGCGCCGCCACCATCGTGCAGGAGAACTTCACCAAGATGGGCTTCACGGTGTCCAAGGCCGCCATCGGCACCATGCTGGGCAAGCTCGACGCCAACCCGGCCTACGTGCCGCAGCTCGAAGCCTACCTGCGCGAAGAGTCGCAGCTGCTCTTGTCGCAGCGCCAGATCAACGCCATCCCCGACTGGCGGCCGCTGCTGGCCAACCCGCTGGTGGCGCAGATCAGGCGAAGCTGAGGTCACCCCGTCGCCCATGCGCCGAGCCCTCGATTTCCTGCTGCCGGCGCTGCCCTTCGTCGCCATCCTGGCGGCTTGGCAGTGGCTGGCGCTGAACGGCGGCTTTCCGCCCAAGCTGGTGCCCGACCTCGGCCAGATCGCCCGCACCTTCGTCCGGCTGGCCGTCGAAGGCCAGATGTGGCAGGCGGCCTCGGCCACGCTGCTGCGGCTGGTGGCGGGCTTCGTCATCGCGGGCTGCGTGGGGGTGTGCATCGGCATCCTGATGGGCCGGCACAAGTCGATCGAAGACTTCCTGCTGCCGCTCGTCAGCTTCGTCTACCCCATCCCCGGCATCGCCTACGCGCCGCTGTTCGTGCTGTGGTTCGGCCTGGGCGACCTGCCGGCCATCCTGCTCATCG
>LNFM01005965.1_pt1 | contig 20493 bp, 17 predicted proteins | sample 596031 | NCBI WGS metagenome assembly LNFM01 (sample SAMN04254537, study PRJNA301005) | activated carbon metagenome | isolation source: dual media filters at the Ann Arbor, Michigan drinking water treatment plant | place: USA: Ann Arbor | reverse complement strand
TTGGTGGTCGCCGCCGCCTTGGAACAAGAAGAAGGACCGGCCGAGCGTTCTGGACGTGGAGCGGTTGCTGAGGCGGCACGGGCCGGAAATACGGGGCCTCCTCTCAGACTGGCTGAAAGACGCGGGGAAAGCGGCCTGAGCGCGGCCCGTGACAAGAATTCGTAAATTGATCCGACGCATCGATTGCGTGGGACGCGGGATTTCAGGCCCTCGGGGGCCGCTCGACGGCGCCAAGGGGACGGAGAGGCTACGCGACGTCGGGACGAGGGTGTCGATTTCCAGGGAAACTACTGCCTAACCGGCGGGAGGATCGAGCGCCCGAGGAGAGCCGAGGTCGAGTCAGCAACTTCGCCAGGCCCCGCAGCTCCCCAAAAAGATTCGTGGTAAATTAGCGATAAATAAAAGTAACTCCGGTGCGTGGCCAATAGACCCCTGGTATCGTCCGCTCGCGTCAATGAGCCGCTGGCCACTTCTGTCTCACCGGTTCCATCAAGCGACTTTGACTCACTCATGACTCGGACGCGACCCGGGTGAAGGGAACGGGCTCATGGGCCGACTCCTCCGCGGCGTGATTCCTCGGAAAGCGCCGGCCGTTCAGGATCGCCCCGATGGAGGTCGGACGGACGAGGTAATGGTAGCTGACCAGCAGGACCGGCACGGAGACGGCCAGGACGAGGGTCATCTTCACCGGCGCCGGGAGCGGCCAGGGTGCCAGGACGCCCGGCAGCCAGATCATGAACGGCAGATGAGCCAGGTACAGCCAGTAGGACGCATCGGTCAGGTAGCGGACCCGCGGCATGGGACGGTCGAAGTAGCGGAGCACCAGGCCCGTCAAGCCGAAGAAGAAGAGCCAGACGAGCAACGAACCGGAGGCCGCCGAGACGAGTAGCTCCACCCTGTCCGGGTTCGGGAGCGACCGCACGACGCGGCTGACAGCGACGAGATTGACCGGAAAGAGCAGCAGTCCCAGGAACACGTGTGCCCAGGCTCGCTTCGCAAACCCGGGCAGGAGGTCGCGCTGCCCGTAGAGCGACCACCCGAAGCCGAAGAAGAGGAAGTAGGCCGCCAGGACCTTGAACTCGGGGAGGAACCGGGCGGAGGTCTCAAGGGCCCCGGCCCGCATCGTGAGAATCACGAGCGTCGTCGGCACGGCCAGCACGACCGCCCTCCACGGGGAAGAGACGACCCGTCGGACGGCCCCGGCGAACCGGCCCCGGACGCCGCCGCCCAACCGACGGCCCAGGAGGACCAGGGGGACCGCCGCCACGTAGAAGATCAACAGGTAATAGAGGAACCACAGGTGCATCGTGCTCCCGTTGACGTAGGGCTCCCTCGGACCGAGCTGCGCGAGCAGTTCGGGCGGGATCACGAACCCGCCGGCCCCCCTCGTGAACCGGAACCCCGTGAACACGAGCGGCTGGAGGATCACCCACCCGACCGCGAACGGAACGAGGATGCGCCCCACGCGGTTGCGGAGCAAGCCGGCCGGGCCCCGTCGCTCGCAGAGCAGCGCCCCGAAGAACCCGGCCAGGACGAAAAATACCGGCATTCTGAAAACATGAATCAATACAACAATAAAGGTTCAGACCGGGCTGGTGCTCGGGTCGCGGTAGGGCCAGGCCGCGCCGAGCGGCAACGTCACGTAGGACGCGGCCGCGTGGAGCAGCAGCCCCAGGGACATCATCACGGCCCGCAGGCAATCGAGGGCGTGGTAGCGGACGCGACGGGTCGCCCCCGCCGGGCCGTCGAGCCTGACCGACTGCCCGGAGGACTCTTGAGCACTCATTCAACCCCCTATTGTGGAGTCGAAACGCATCGCGCCACGTCACCCGTTCCGGGTCGCCCTTCGTCGCCTTTGTCCGGGGCCGAAGTGATGCGTGGTCCGGGTGGCGCGCGTCGGGGAGCCGTTCGTTCCCGCTGATGGGGAACAAACGTGGAATGCCCCCCGGCCGATTTTCCGCAAGATCTGATGCCACGTTCGAACGCCGAGTTCCGGCCTACGATTTCGGCGGTCATGACCGCCCCAGCGCAGAAAGGGCCCGCACGCCGGGACCCTTGTTCGAGTCGCCGGCGTGCGGGCCTGTCTGTTCACCGAGCCTGAGACGACTGGGGGGGCCGGGTCACCTCGTTCTCAGCGAATGCCATAGCCCACGTACTGCGGCCGGGGCTGCTGGTAGTACTGCACCTGCGGCTGCTGGACGTACTGCGGCTGCTGGTAGTACTGCGGCTGCTGGTAGTACTGCGGCTGCTGGACGTACTGAACCTGCGGCTGCTGGTAGTACTGCGGCTGCTGGACGTACTGAACCTGCGGCTGCTGGACGTACTGAACCTGCGGCTGCTGGTAGTAGCCGGCCTGCTGGACGTACTGCGTCGGGGCGTAACCGCCGCCGTAGCCGCCCAAACCGCCCCGGCTGTAGACGACCTGCTGGTTGGCGTACGCCCCGGCCCCGCCTAGGATCCCGCCGCCGAACGCCCCGGCCGAGTTCCCGACGTACAGGGTCTCGGGCTGGGCCGACCGGACCACGTTGGCGATCCCGTTCGTGATCCCGACCGCCGCGATCCCCACGCCCAGGCCGGTCAAGAGCGCGTCCTGCCCCTTGCTCGGCGGGGGATAGGCCTTCGCCTCGGTGCCCCCCAACTGGAACGTACCGCCAACGACCGCCGCGCCCAGGGCCGCCCGCTTCAGCAACGTGGTGAACATCGGTGTCCGCCTTTCGTCTCTTGGTTGTTCGTGGTTCAAGCCGTTCCAGGGGTCGGACGGGCCGGGGGGGGGCCTTTTCCGTTTCCGCCGGCGTTCATTTCCCCTTACACCCCTCTCATGGGGAAACGGCCGGCGGGCGTGCAACGACTTCGAAAAATTTTTCGAGAACGTTCCGGCGGCCCCGATCGGTGGGGAGTTCTGGTATCCTGCCGGCCGGCGGATTAATCGACCGACCGGACCTGAACAGGGCCTTCTCATGCCGACACCCTGGCTCGTTTTCGGGATCGCCGCGGGGCTCGCGGCCCAGGCGACAGACCCCACGCCACCGCCGGTCGTGGCCGGGGCCGAGCACGTCAACGTCTACCGCGAGCCCGGCCGGTTCGGCGGCTGGCCCGCGAACCACGGGATCTGGTCTTGGGGAGACGAGATCCTCGTCGGGTTCAGCCGGGGGTATCACAAGGACCTCGGGGGCGACCGGCACAACATCGACCGCGAACGTCCCGAGGAACACCTGCTCGCCCGGAGCCTCGACGGCGGAAAAACCTGGTCGATCGAGAACCCGGCGGAGCAGGGGGCCCTGATCCCGGCCGGCAAGGCGCTCCACGGCGTCGAGACCCCTGGGCTCAGGGAGCGCCCCTGGCGCGACTCGCCCGGCGGCATCCCATTCGCACATAGAGACTTCGCCCTCACCGCCAGGATGACCGACTCGCAGGGCGGGGCCTCCCGGTTCTCGTATTCGACCGACCGGGGCAAGCACTGGGAGGGGCCGTTCCGGCTCCCCCTCTTCGGGCAGCCGGGGGTCGCCGCCCGGACCGATTATCTCGTCAACGGTCCCGACGACTGCACACTCTTTCTGACCGCCTCCAAGGCCGACGGCCGGGAGGGCCGCCCCTTCTGCGCCCGGACCGCCGACGGCGGCAAGACCTGGCGGTTCGTCGGCTTCATCGGGGACGAGCCCGAGGGCTACGCCATCATGCCGGCGACCGTCCGAGTCGGGCCGTCGGAACTCCTCACGGCGATCCGTTGCCGGGACAGGGCCGGGACCAGGCTCGAAACGTATCGGTCGACCGACGACGGGAAGAGCTGGGAGCCCTCGGGCGTCCCCGTCGGCGACCAGGGGGAGGGGAACCCCGCCAGCCTGACCCGCCTGGCCGACGGACGGGTCTGCCTGACCTGGGGGCACCGGGCCGAGCCTTACTCGATCCGGGCGAAGCTCAGCGGCGACGGCGGCAAGACCTGGGGCGAGTCTGTCACCCTCCGCGACGGCGGCGGCGGTCGCGACATCGGCTACCCGCGGACCGTCCAGCGCCCCGACGGCAAGCTCGTGACGGTCTACTACTTCTGGGAGACCCGGGGCGGCCCCGAGCGTTCCGTCGACGCGACGATCTGGTCGCCGAACTGATCGACCAGGCGGGGGACGCGCGCCGCGCGTCCCCCGCCTTGTAACTGACCGACGGTCAGGGGGTCTTCCCCTTCGGTTCTTCAGGGGCGGGGATGTCGAGGTCGGGGACGGGCTCGGCCTCGGGGGTGCTGTCGCCGCAGCCCGAGAGGGCGGGCGCGACCAGCATCACGAACAAGGCGAGCAGGATCGAGGCGCGGCGTCGGATCATCTCAGACTCCAGAAGGGCACGACAGGTCGGAAACGAACGGGCCCACGGCCCGGCCGTTCAGTAGGAATCGGCGCTCAGGACTTCGCCGCCGGCCTTGGTGGCGAGCGCCCCCCAGGTCCCGATGTTGACGGTGTCCTTGACGAACCGGACGGAGCCGTCGAGCAGCCCGACGTTCACGCCGCCGGGGTGCGACGAGCTGGCCCCGATCATCGTGGCGATCGAGTACGTCCACGAAGACGGCCAGTTCGCGTTCATGTTCGAGAACGTGCAGGACTTGCCGTTGGGGGGCATGATGTGGCTGTAGCCGCCGCCGATGCCGGCCCCGAAGCTCGACCAGGAGAACCCCTTGGTGGACTGGTTCCCCAGGGTGTTCGACGCCCGGCAACGGCCGCCGATGTCGGTGAGGATCGCCTGAAGGCCGACGGCCCCGGCGGGGACCGCGGGGGACGGCGTCGCCGTGCTGAACGAGATCGGCGCGACGTAGACCATTTCCCGGCCGGGCCGCAGGACGGTCGGCCCCTTGAGCCACTCGCTGTGCATCGCCGTGTTCGAGGTCCCGTCGGTGATCGAGGCGAGCGAGACGGGGCCGCCGAAGGCGCTGTTCATGGCGTAGGCGGGGCCGTCGAACTGGTTCCCGTTAAGGGTCAGGCAGGTCCCCAGCGTGTTGCCGTAGTTGCAATCGCCGAAGTCGTGGCCGGCGAAGTTCGACATCCCGCGCCTGATCCGGTTCGGGTCCGACGGGCAGAGGAAGCCGGCGATCGGCGTCGAGGTGCAGGTCCCGTTGGCCGGGAAGTTGTAGACGTGTGAGAAATTAAACGAGTTGTAGACCGGGGTCTGCTCCATGTAGGGGAGGATCCGCACCTTCATGGAGAAGTCGTTGGCGTTGGCCATCACCGCGTTGACGGTCATGTTCATGCCGGTCGGCGGCAGGACGCCGTTGGTGTCGATATAATTCTGGATGGCGAGCCCGAGCTGCTTCATGTTGTTCGTACACTGGATCCGTCGGGCCGCCTCGCGGGCGCTCTGGACGGCCGGCAGCAGCAGGGCGATCAGTACCGCGATGATCGCGATCACGACCAGCAGCTCGATGAGAGTAAAGCCTCGGCGTTTCATTTCTGTCCTGACGGGGGTCACGGAGGGGAGGGGGAACGGAACGACCGGTGGCGGCACCCTCCCCGCGGCACGCCCGGTCGGACCCGCAGACGACCGACGAACCAACCAACCAGGAGGTTGACGGCAACGGGCCCCCGCCGGCCGCGTCCCCCGGCCGCTCAGCGCTCGAGGACGATCATGATCTGTTCGCGCTCGGCGCCGAAGATGTTGACGTGGGGGGCGGCGACGCCCTTGACCACCCAGCCCTGCCGGGCATAGTGGTTGATCGCCTTCTCCATCAGTTCCATGTCGAGGACCTGCCCCACGAAAAACTTGTCGCGGGGGGAGAGGATCTTGTACTCCTTGATCCCTTCGGGCGCGGCCTCACGCGGCGCGAACGCCCCGGTCGGCTCGTCCTCGACCGGTGCGACGGCGGTGGCCTGGTCGTGCTCGTGGTCGGCGGCCTCACCGACCGACCAGGCGTTCTCGTCGAGCCCCTCCACCGCGATCCCCTCGTAACGGGGGCGGGCGGGGCCGGCGTCGGCGGTCGCCGCCTTCGCCGGGGCCGACACGCCTTCGGCCAGGAGCTCGTCCATCACAGACTCGGCCCCCGACCTGGCGGCGGCGGGGGCCACCAGGAAGGCGTTGCCGCACTTCTTGCACTTGATCCGGACGCCGACGAACTGGGACGGAACACGCCCCTTCTCACCGCACGACGGGCAAGTGACGGTAGGCATGGCAACACCCCTTGTTGGACCCGAGTTGTGAACGCCCGGCCGCCCCGACCGGCCCGGCCCCGCCGAGCGTACCCCAACCCGGACCCGTCTCCAACGCAATTCTTCCGACAACCATCGGACCGACGGACCCGGGGCCCGTTCGGCTCAACGGGTGCCACAGGCCCGGCGATCAGCCACCGCCGGGTCCGCCCATCAGGCCGTGCATCCCCGCGCAGACCCACGCCGCGGCGACGAGGCTGAGGGCCATCACGACCGTGCCGAGGCGTCGCGTCCGCTTGATCTGCCACCACATCACGACCCCGGTGATCCCCCAGAAGACCATGACGAGCGACATCGCGTCGACGATCACGGCCCAGACCCACTTCGCGTTGAAGGTCGACGGGTAGCCGTGCGAGGTGTGCATGCGTAACAGGAAGCGGCGGGTCGACAGCTCGGCGGCCGTCGCCGCGTCGGCGGGCCGCCCCGTGACCGAACCCGACTGGATCGCGTACGAGACGAGCCAGCGCCCGCCGCCCCCCTCCATCAGGAAGGAAAGGGGGGCGGCCCTCACCTCGGTGACCTCTGCTCCGGACAGGCCGGCGTTTGACAGGACAGCGGGGAGGCCCGCCCGCAACGAGTCGAGGAGCGACGTCCCGACCCCGAGCCCCGCCCTGACCTCGAACGGCGACGTCGGACCGGCCCCGGCCCCGGCCCCGGCGCCTCTCTCGCCGACACGTTCGGGGCGCGCGGCCCCCTTCGGCTGGCCGGCCGACGCGCCGGCAGAGTCCCCCTCCCGGCCGGTCTTCGCGACGGCCGGGGGCCGCCCCGCGGTCCGCCTCGGCCCCCGGCGGCGCTCCCCCTGGCCTCCCTGGCCGACCCACCGCCGCCGTCCGGGTCCACCGAAACCGAGTACGCCCTGCCGTCTCTCGTGACGACGGTCGCCCCCAGGCCGCCCCGCTCGTAACGCGCGTCCCGGGGCGAGACCAGTCGGTAAACCTCGCCGCCCCTCGCGTTGATCGCCCGGACGACCTCGACGGCCACCTCGGCCGCGCCGGGGAGCGTCTCGATCGGCGTCCCCTTCGACTCGGACCGGCCGAAGACGATCACCACCTGGTCCGAGAACCACGTCGGATGATTGAAGAGCAAACCGGTGATCCCATAAAGGAAGACCCAGGGCAGCATGAGTAGCCCCGCGTACAGGTGACCCCGGCGCAAGAGTTGTGTCACGCCCCTGACCCAGGGGTGCGTCTTCACGACCCGCGGCCGGGCTCCCGGCGAAGGCCCGGTGCCGGCGCGTTCCAGGACCGAGGGCTTGCGTGCCGGTGCCTCGGCCGCCATACCAGGGCCGGCGTCGTCCCGGACCTCGGCGAGATTCGGACTCATCGGATCACTCCTGCCGGGTCAATCAATCAGTCAAGGAAGTCAATTCTGAGAGGACGAACGGCAACGACGCCTTTCTCGGGGCGGACAGGCCCCCAGAACCGACGGGCGGACCGCGGACGTGTCGGAGGGCTTACGCACCCCGAACGGCCCGAACGGGTCAGTCGCCTCGGAGGCGGAAGGTCCGCCCGAACGGGTCGGACCAGGCCCGATCCTGAACTGGGCCTCATCGATCCGGGTGCCCCGCGGCCCCGGTCCGGGATTGCTTCGTCGGTTCTTGCTCGACACGGATCGACGCAGGGAAGCAAAGGCCCCCGAACCGAGTGGACCAGACTCGGGTCGAGTGAAACTCCTGACGGACGGTGTGGGGCGTGCCCCTTCAAGACTGAAGGGGCGGCGGAACGTGCACGTGATGCGGCAAGCGGCCGGCGATTATTGAGACTGAGATTCAGTCTCATTCGCTGGAGATGAGTCTATCTGGGGCGTCCCGGACGTGTCAAGGTCGCCCCCTTCCGAGGGGCGGCAAAATCCCGAAGGGCCCGAGGCGGGAGGGGGGGACGCGTGCGGTTCAGTCGGTCAGGGGCTCGTACAGTTCGGGGGACCGGTTTTCAAGGATCGGGAACAGGCCGTTCTTGACGTACTGCTCGAAGTGAGGCGCGGCCCGGTGGGCGTCGAGCGCGGCCTGGTCGTCGTACTGCTCGTAGAGGAAGAACTTCCTCGGGTCGGAGGTCGACCGGTGGGCGAGGTACATCCGGCAGCCGGGCTCGGCGCGGGTCTCCCGGGTCACGACCCGGAACAGGCCGGCGGCCTCGTCTTCGTGCCCCGGCTTGATGACGTAAGTCACGGCGACACAGATCATCGGCTCGCTCCCCGGGAAGGTGACTGGCAGGCGCGCGAAGGGGACCCGCCCGAGGGTTCCGGGCGGGCCCGCGCCGGGACGATCGATGGTAACGGCCCCGGACCCGGTCGGGAACCGGCCAGGGGAGCCGGGTCAGTCGAGCAGGCTCCGCTTCAGGACCTCGGCGGCCTTCTCGAAGCCCGGCTGCCAGACGACCTCGGGGGCCCCCGTCGCCAGGCAGTCGCGGAGCTTCTCCAGGGTGTTCCGGGCCATGTGCGGGCACTTGTTGCAGGCGCAGCTCACGCCGGGGACCGGGTGGTACCGGTGCCTCGGGACGGCGTTTTCGAGCTGCCAGAGCATGTTCGCCTCGGTCGCGACGAGGAAGTCGGTCGGCGCCTCGTGGCCGTCGACGAACCGGATCATCGCCTCGGTCCCGCCGATGAAGTCGCTCATCCCCCGGATGTTCGCCGGACACTCGGGGTGGGCCACGGTCACGCCTTCGGGGAGCCTGCGCTTCAGCTTCAGCAGGTCGCCGACGCTGAAGACCTCGTGGACCATGCACGACCCGTCCCAGAGGATCATCTCCCGGCCCGTCACCTCGACGAGGTACTGGCCGAGGTGCCGGTCGGGGACGAACAGGATCTCCAGGTCTTCGGGGACCCGCCGGATGATCGACTCGGCATTTCCGGACGTGACCACCCAGTCGGAGAGCGCCTTCACGGCGGCCGTGCTGTTGATGTAAGTCACGGTGTGGAACCGACGCCCCTCGGCCCGAAGCTGCTCCTGCCGCCGGGCGAGCGCCGGGGCGGGGCAACTGTCGGCCAGGCTACAGCCGGCGAGCATGTCGGGGAGGAGGACCCGCTTCTCGGGGTTCAGCATCTTGGCCGTCTCGGCCATGAAGTGAACGCCGCAGAGGACGATGGTGGACGACTTGACCTTGGTGGCGGCCCTCGCCAGCTTCAGGCTGTCGCCGGTCAGGTCGGCGATCTCCTGGATCTCACCGTCCTGGTAATAGTGGGCGAGGATCGTCGCGTCCTCGCGTTCCTTCAGGGCCTCGATTTCTTCGTAGATGTCGACGTGCGTGGAAGCGGCGGTGGTCGGGGTCACGAGCAGGAATCCTTGTTTTTTACGTGGCGGAGGAGTAACCCACATCGCCCGTTCGTCGGGGCGTCATCGTTTCTTCGTTCCGCGACGACAATTGTTCAGCAAAATCGCCGAAAGGCAAGGGGGAATGAGACTTCCTGTGGCTTCAAGGGGGAAGGAAGGGCCGAGAGTCAACGCGAAACGGCCGCCAGGCCGGTCATCTCCTCGCTCAGGGTCCAGAGCCGGGCGGCGGCCTCCGCGTCGCGGGCGGGCCGCGACGGGGTGACGGGCTTTCGGTTCGAGAAGTAGGCCCCGGTGACGTCCGCCACCTCGGGCGAACTCGCCAGGTGGATCGACGTCTTCGCCCCGTCCTCGGCCGTAACCCCCGCCAGGCGCGCCCCCAGCTTCATCAATGGGCCCGCCCAGCCCTTGCCGTCGAAGAACGAGGTCAGGACGAACCCCGGGTGCAGCGCGTTGGAAGTGACGCCCTTGCCTTGCAGTCGCCGGGCCAGCTCGTTGCTGAACAGGACGTTCGCCAGCTTCGCCTGTGAGTAGGCCCTCATCATCCCGTAGCGTCGGGTCAACTGCGGGTCGTCGAAGTCGATCCCGGGGGCCATCCGGTGCGCCTCCGACGCCACGCTGACGACCCTCGAAGGCGCGGCGGCTTCGAGCAGGTCGAGGAGCAGGTTCGTGAGGAGGAAGTAGGCCAGGTGGTCGAGTGCCCAGGTCCGCTCGACCCCCTCGGCCGTCTCGGCCCGGGCGTCGAACATCGCCCCGGCGTTGTTCAACAGGACGTCGAGCCGGTCGGTCCGGTCGCGGACCTCAGCGGCCAGCCTGCGGACCTCTCCCTGCAACGAGAGGTCGGCCACCAGGGCTTCGACCCGTTCGTTACCGGTCGCCTCGCGGATCTCGTTGACCGCGGTTTCGCACTTCGAGGGGTTCCGGCCGACCAGGATCACCCGCGCACCGGCGGCGGCCAGGGCCCCGGCCGAGACCCGGCCGATGCCGGCGGTCGCCCCGGTCACCAGGCAGACCTTGCCGTCCATCGGGACGGTCTTCGCGGCGGATTCGACCATGTGGGCAACACCAAGGGGCGTCGGGGTTCGTTTCGATCGGCCAGTGCCGCCCACCCGTTTTAGCCGGTCGGGCCGATCCCGACCACCTCTCCGCCGGAAGGGGGTGACGCCTTCAGGGGAGTCCCAGCGACTCCTTCAGCTTACGGACCTGCTCGGCCGCCGACGCGATCGCGCCGAGGCCCGCGAGCAGGTAGCCGACCACCTTCCAGTTCGGCCGGGCCTTCTCCAGCTCCGCGCCGACGCTCTTCACGTCGCCCGCCGCTTCCTCACGCTTCGCCGGGGTCAACGAGCGGTCCTGGCGGACCAACCGGGTCAGCTCTTCGAGGAGCTCGGCCGCCGGGCCCGCCGACGCGACGAGCTGCTGCGACACCCCCTCGCCGGCGAACGCGACGTTCGACTGCCCCACGTCCCCCAGGAAGACCGGGCCGTGGTAGTGCGTCTCCCCGCCCCCCCCGGGCGCCGCGTCCGCACCGCTGAGCCGCCTGTAAAGCGCCCGGCCCCCCCCGAACCGCTCATGGAGCCGGGCCCCCAGCGCGCTCAGCCGACCCCGACAACGCGGCCCCTCGCCTCGCTCGTAATCCCGCAACAGACCCAGCTCGTTCAGCGACTCCGCCGCCCGGATCGTCGCCCGGACCCCCGAACCCTTCGACAGTTCCAGAAGGTCGGGGATGGCGTCCCGGTCCCTCAACTCGTACAACCTGTCCAGGATCCGTCCCGCGGTCTCTTCGTCTCGCCAGCTCATAAGGGGCTCTTTCCAACAGGTGAACTCCGGCCCGTTCGCTGCCATGTGAACGTTTGACCAGTATACACACTGTATCCCCGGCCCGGGTGTCTTTCCACGCTTTTTTTCGCGGCCCGTCCGACCTGGCGGGGTCGGCGACGATCAACGAAGGGGTGAAGGCCGTGCTGAACAGGGTGATCGTGGCGGTTTTGTTGGGATCGTCGGTCACGGCGTCCGCCGCGGAACCTCCGACCAGCCTCAATGATCGGCTCGCGGCGGCTGACCCCGAGGGGCTCGCGAAGCGGGCGGCGGAGAAGGGGGACCCGGTCCGGGGTGCGCTCTTGTTTCATCAGGCGCATCTCGCCTGTGCGGGCTGCCACGTCGCGGGGGCGTCGGGAAGGTCGGTCGGCCCCGACCTGTCACGCGGGGCGAAGGAACGGACGCCGGCCGAGCTGGTCGAGTCGATCCTCCACCCTTCGAAGCTGATCCGTAAAGGGTACGAGACGGTCGCGATCGCGAGGACCGACGGCACGACCGTCACGGGCGTGCTGGCCGAGGAGCGCCCCGACGCCCTCGTCGTCAGCGACCCGGCGCAGGGTGGCAAGCGGGTCGTCGTCCCCCGGTCGGAGGTCGAGGACCGCAAGGACGGCGGGCCTTCGGTGATGCCGGCCGGGCTGGTCAACCTGCTGGGGAACACCGAGGAGTTCCTCGACCTCGCCCGCTATGTGATCGAGGTCGCCGGGCAGGGGCCCCGCCGCGCCCTGGAGCTGCGGCCTTCCCCCGCCGACGTCCTGCCGACCCCCCTGCCGGCCTACGAGAACGACCTCGACCACGCCGGCCTGATCGCGGCGCTCGACGGCGAATCGTACCGCCGGGGCGAGGCGATTTACGGCCGGATCTGCGCGAACTGCCACGGCACGAAGGACGCGCCCGGGTCGCTCCCGAACGCCCTGAAGTTCGCCACCGGGGCGTTCAAGTTCGGCGGCGACCCCCACGCGATGTACCGGACCGTCACCCTCGGCAACGGCCAGATGCCGCCGCAGCCGACGCTCGTCCCGCGTCAGAAGTACGACGTGATCCACTACATCCGCGAAGCGTTCGTGAAGCCGAACGCCCCCGAACGCCTCGCGCCGGCGACCCCGGAATACCTCGCCGGCCTGCCGAGAGGGAAGCTCCTGGGGCCGTCGCCGGGGGCGGACGAACCGTGGGCGGTTGCCGACTACGGGCCGAGCCTGATGCTCAGTGTCGAGGTGAACGGCGGCCCCTCTCCGATCGCGTACAAGGGGGTGGCCGTCCGGCTCGACCCCGGGCCGGGGGGGATCGCCAAAGGCCGCCGCTGGGCCGTCTATGACCACGACACGATGAGCGTCGTGGGGGCCTGGTCGGGCGACGGGTTCATCGACTGGAACACGATCCTGTTCAACGGCCGGCACGCGGTCCACCCGAGGACCGTGGGCAAGACCTGGCTCGTCAACCCGGTCGGGCCGGGCTGGGCCGACCCCGCGACCGGCTCGTTCGAGGAGCCGAGGCTCCGGGGCCGCGACGGCCTCCCTTACGGCCCTCTCCCCCGCGCCTGGCTCCGGTACAAGGGGCTCTACACGTCGGGCGACCGCGTGGCGGTCGCCTACCAGGTGGGCGACGCCGACGTGCTGGAAAGCCCCGGGACCGAAGGGGACCGGGACGTCCTGGCCCGGACGATCCGGGTCGGCAAGTCGTCCCGCGACCTGGCGATCCGGGTCGCCCCCGCGACCGCGTCGGTGGCCGTCGTCGGCGGGAAGGGGACCCGGCGTGTCGACCGCGAGGGGTTCCACGTCGTCGAGATCCCCGCGTCGGCCACTCCCGTTACCTTGAAGGTACTGGTCTCCGACGGGCCCTCCGAGGAACTGGCAAATGCCGCCGGTGCGAGCCCGCCCCCGGAGAACCTCGAACCGCTGACGCAAGGGGGCCCCACGCGCTGGGGGGAGGTCGTCACGACCCGGCCGGGGTTGGGCCTGGAGACCGGCCCGTTCGCGGCCGACACGCTGACCACCCCCGACGACAACCCCTGGAAGGTCCAGCTCCGCCTCACCGGGCTCGACTTCCTCGACGAGGGCCGGCGCGCCGCGGTCTGCACCTGGGACGGCGACGTCTGGCTGGTGGACGGGATCGGGACCAAGGCCGGCCCGCTCTCGTGGCGGCGGGTCGCCGCCGGGCTCTTCCAGCCGCTCGGCCTGAAGGTCGTCGACGGCGCGATTTACGTCACCTGCCGGGACCAGATCGCGGTCCTCCGCGACCTCAACGGCGACGGCGAGACCGACTTTTATGACTGCTTCAACACCGACCACCAGGTCACGGAGCACTTTCATGAATTCGCGATGGACCTCCAGACCGACGACGAGGGGAACTTCTATTACACGAAGGCCGCCCGGCACGCGAAGACGCCGATCGTCCCGCAGCACGGCACGCTCCTGAAGGTCCTCCGCGACGGCTCCGCCACCGAGATCCTGGCGACCGGCTTCCGGGCCCCCAACGGCGTCTGCCTCAACCCCGACGGCTCGTTCTTCGTGACCGACCAGGAAGGCCACTGGACCCCCAAGAACCGGATCAACCGGGTCGTGAAAGGGGGCTTTTACGGGAACATGTGGGGCTATCACGACGTCGGGGACGCGTCCGACGACGCCATGGAACAGCCCCTCGCCTGGGTCACGAACGCCTTCGACCGGTCCCCCGCGCAGATGCACTGGGTCCGCGACCCCCGCTGGGGCCCGCTGACCGGCTCACTCATCAGCATGTCTTACGGTTACGGCAAGCTTTACGTCGTGCCGCACGAGAACGTCGGCGGGGCCTTCCAGGGGGGGCTCGTCGAGTTCCCCGTCCCGAGGTTCCCGACCGGCCTGGTCCGGGGCCGGTTCCACCCCGAGACCGGCGACCTTTACCTCTGCGGGCTCTACTCGTGGGCCGGCAGCCAGACGCAGCCGGGGGGCTTCTACAGGCTCCGCCCGACCGGCAAGCCCTTGGGGCTGGTCGTCGGCTTCAAGGCCCGGCCGGGGAAGCTCTCGCTGACGTTCACCGAGCCGCTCGACGCCTCCACGGCGATCGACCCGATCCACTACGCGGTGACCGCCTGGGGCCTCCGGCGTTCGGCGAACTACGGCTCACCGCACCTGGACGAGCGCCCCTGGGAGGTGACCGCGGCCTCGATCTCCGAGGACGGCAGGACCGTCACGCTGACCATCCCCGACCTCGCGCCGACCCGTGGGATGCAGGTCGCCTACGGGCTCAGGTCGGCGTCGGGCGACCCGGTGGACGGCCGGCTCCACGGCACGATCCACCGACCCGGCGACTGACCGGGCCGGGACGCCCCCGGTGACGGCACGAGAATTGCTCATGTTTGATCGGCCTTGAATCAAACTGTGTGTCGGACGCCGGGGGTGATCGAATGGCGGATGGGGAAAGTCAACGGGGCTCCCGGATCTTCGTGGTGGTCAACCCGTCGTCGGGGAACTGCACCCCCGATGATATCAAGGGGGCGCTCGCCCGGCACCTGGGGGCCGGGACCGGGCCCGAGTACCGGATCCATGAACTGTCGGAGGGGGACGACCTGGGGGGGGTCGCCAGGGGGGCGGCGGGGGAGGGCTACGACGTGGTCGTCGCCGCCGGCGGCGACGGCACCGTCTCGGCGGTCGCCAACGGCCTGCTCGGGTCGGGCGCCCGTCTCGGGATCATCCCGCTCGGCACGACCAACGTTCTCGCCCGCGAGCTGGGCGTCCCGATCGAGCTGGAGGGGGCCTGCCGGCTCCTGGCGGGGCCGAATCGATACGTGTGGATCGACGGCATGAAGCTCGGCGGGACGGTCTGCTTCACGCAGATCGGCATCGGGGTCGACGCCTACATGATCCGCGACACCACGGTCGAGAACAAGAAACGGTTCGGGGCGCTGGCCTACCTCTGGACGGCCGCCCGGCACGCCGCCGGGTTCAACGCCCGGCGGTTCACGGTCGTCGTGGATGGCGTGACGGTGAAGACCCGGGCGATCCAGGTCCTGCTCGTCAACTGCGGGACGCTCGGGACTTCAGGCCTGCGCTGGGGGCCCGACATCCGGGCCGACGACGGCCGGGTCGACGTCTGCATCGTCCGGGCGAACCGGCTCCTCGACTACGCCGCCGTGGCCTGGAGCATGATCCGGGGGCGGCAGCGCGAGGACCGCAACATCCGTTACGTCACCGCCGAACGTTCGGTCGCCGTGAAGGTGGCCCGCAGCTTGCCGGTCCAGGCCGACGGCGAGGTGGTCGGCGAGACCCCGCTGGAGTTGACGGTCGTCCGGGAGGCGCTGCGGGTCGTCGTGCCACCGACGGCCGACGGACCGACGGCCGGGGGCCTTCCGGCCCGGAACTGAAGGAAGTCCGTCAGGTCGGCTCGACGTTCATCGAGGCTTCTTGCCGGCCGACTCGGCCGACCGGAGCAGTTCATCGACTCTGGACCAGACGGCCAGACAGGCGGACCGCTCCTCCGGCGAGAGGCTCGCCAGCGAATCGTCGTCGCGGATCGGGGAGAGGTCCGGGTCGATCCGCCAACGGCGGAGCGTCCGGGTGAGCCGGGCGACGGCGGCCCTGTCCTCGTCGAGCCGGCGCGACCAGGCCGCGAGTTCCTCCCCGAGCCAATCGATCGCCGACGACCGGAACGCCCGGCGCTCCTCGGCGGTCGGGGGAGGGTCGGAGGCCCCCCGGGCGTCGGAGGCGAGCGAGGCGCTACAGGCGGCGTTGTAGCGGGGGCTCCCGGTCGGCCGGTCGGCGCGTCGGGGGTCCGCCCCGAACGCCTCGGCGTACAGGCGGGTCGCGACCGAGTAGTAGGACTTCTTGTGGCAGAGGTCGGCCAGTTCGACCCGATCGGCCGAGGGGTCGATGTCGCCGGTCACGACGGCCGGCAGCCCGGCCTCGAGTTCGATGAGCCTCCGGCACTCCTTGATCCAACGGGCCGACGGGTGTCGCCAGCCGCCGGGCCTGGCCGACCCGGATCGGTGGCCGCGTTCCAGGGCGTCGAGCGCCTCGGCGAACCGGCCGCGGTCGCGGAGCGCGAGCCCGAGGTTACAGAGGGCCTCGGGCTGTTCCGGGTCGATCGCCAGCGCCGCCCGATAGGCCCCGACCGCCTCCTCGACCCGGCCGGTCGCCCGGAGGGCCAGGCCCAGGTTGTTGTGCGCCTGGGCACTGCGGGGGTCGACCGCGATTGCGGCCCGGCCGGCCTCGACGGCCTCCTCGAACCGGCCCAGGGAGCGGAGCGCGTTCGAGAGGTTCGAGTGCGCCACGGTCAGCTCGGGGTCGGCCGCAATGGCGGCCCGGTAGGCGTCCACCGCCTCGGACGGTCGGCCCAGGGCCGCGAGCGCGAGCCCGAGGGTGTTGAGCGCCTTGGCGTTGCGTGGCTCGACCGCCAGCGCGGCACGGGCGGCGGCCAGGGCCTCGGCGGGCTTCCGCTGCTCGCGGAGGACGTTCGAGAGGTTGAAGTGGGCGACGGTGAGCCCCGGGTCGAACTCGACGGCGGCCCGGTAGGCCTCCTCGGCCTCGCGGGGGCGGCCCAGGTCGCGGAGGGCGAGCCCGAGATTGTTCAAGGTCCGGGAGTTCCGGGGGTCGTTGGCGAGCGACGCCCGGTACGCGCCGGCGGCCTCCTCGAAGCGTCCCAATTCTCTCAGGCTCCGGCCGAGGTTGTACAGATAGGTCGGGTCGCTCGGGTTGGACGCCAGTGCCTTCCCGAACGAGTCGACCGCTTCCCCGGCACGCCCGACCTCGTGCAGCGCGAGGCCCAGGTTGTTGTGGAGGCTCGGGTCGTCGGGAGACTCCCGGAGCACGGCCCGATAGCCTTCAATCGCCGACGCGAGCGCCTTGCGGCCTTCGACGCCGTGCCCGGCCGACGTGAGAACTTCCCCAAGGCAGCCGAGGTGCCTGGGCAGGTCGGGCCGAAGGGAGACGAGTTCCTTGAAGACCGCGATCGCCTCGCCGGTCCGCCCCCGACGTTCCAGGAGGTGGGCCATCGCGTGGGCCGAGTCGGGCCTCAGGGCGCGGGCGGCGCTGTAGTATCGGAGGGCCTCTTGCCAGAGGCCCGGGTGGTAATGCTCCAGGTGGAAGGCGAGGTCGTAGTTGGCCCAAAGGTCCGAAGGGTTCCGTTGGACCGTCAGGTTGAGCAGGTCGCCCGCCTCGTGCGACCGCCCGAGGCCCTCAAGGGCCTCGGCCAGCAGGAGGGCGCTGGGGACCTCGAGTGCGACCCCGGGGGATTTGACCTTGCCGAAGAGGGCGATGAGGGCCTCCCTCCTCGCCGGTTCGGTGGGCAGCCCGAGGGCGTCTCGGACCTGGTTGCGGAGCGGGTCGGGGTCGATCAACCGGGCGACCTCGATCGGCCTCCGCCAGTCGTCGTCCCGGGACCGTAAACGGTAACGGACCACGCCCCAGTCGTCGAGGAACCCGGAGAGCTGCCGGACGACCGCAGCGGGCCGACTCCCCAGCGTCGCGACGACGGCGGCCGGCCTCGCGTCGGGGTCGGCCCCGAACCGTCGGAAGACCGCCCGGTACCCCTCGTCGATATCGGACAGGCCCGAGGCCTCGCGGGCCATCCGAACGTCGGCCAGTTCGTCGAGGAAGGACCGGTCCCGACCGGCCTCGCGCGCGGCGGCCTCGACCTCGGCCCGGAGAGCGAGGAGGCGTCGGGCGGGGCCCGAGTCCGGCAGTTGCAGCGCGACGGCCGCGGCCTGCTGTGCCGCGGCGAGCGCGGCCCGCCACTCGGTCATCTCGTGCGGCAGCGAGAGCGCCCGGCCGTAGCGCGCCCGGACGCTCGCATACGACTGTTCCAGCCGGAGCCGCTGCGCCGCGTCCCGTCGGGCGGAGTCGGCGGCGACAACGGCACCCAGGACCGCCAACACCGTCGCCGAGGCGGCCAGCGCGAACACGGCGGTCCGGTGCCGGGCCAGCCAGCGCCCGGCCCGGACCGTCAACGGTTCGGGCCAGACCGAGACCGGCTCGCCGGCCAGCCAGCGCCTCACGTCGTCGGCCATCGCGGTGACGTCGGCATAGCGGTCCCCGGGGCGTCGGGCCATCGCCTTCCGACAGACCGCGTCGAGCGCCCGGGGGACGCCGGGGGCGACGGCCCTCGGCGCGTCGATGTCCCCGCGGCGGACCCGGTCGATCGCCTCCTGGGGGGACGCCGCCTCGACGGGCTGCCGGCCCGTCAGGATCGCGAAGAGGGTCGCACCGAGGCCGTAGATGTCGCCGGCCTGCTCCCGGCCTTCGTTCCGGCCGGTCGCCTGCTCGGGGCTCATGTAGGCCGGCGTCCCCAGGATCTCCCCGGTGGCCGTCTCCCCGAGGGGGGGGCCGTCGGCCCCCGGGTCGGTCGCCGACGGGTCGGGCGCCGACGGGTCGCCGGTCGACCGGACGAGCTTGGCGAGGCCCCAGTCGACGACGAGGGTTTCCCCGTAAGGGCCGAGCATGATGTTCGCCGGCTTGAGGTCGCGGTGGACGACCCCCTTGCTGTGGGCGTAGGCGATGGCGTCACAGGCGCTCAAAAACCGGCCGAGGAGTTCGCGGAGCCTCGGCGGCGGTCCGGACCGGCCGGGGGCGCCCGCGTTCGCGTTCGACTCGGCGATCGCCTCCTTGAGACTCTGCCCCTCGATGAACCGCATGGCGTAGTACGGCCGGCCCCCGGCGTCGCGGCCCAACGTATAAACGGGGACGATGCCGGGGTGCTGGAGCCGGCCGGTGACCCTCGCCTCCCACTCGAACCGGCGTCGGCTCTCGGAACGGTCGGCGAACCGGTCCTGAATCTGTTTGAGCGCGACCTCGCGGTCGAGTTCGCGGTCGTGGGCCCGGTAGACCGTCCCCAGTCCCCCCCGGGCGTGCTGCCTGAGGATTTCGAACCGGTCCGCGCCTTCGGACGGGGCGGGGGCTTCCCCCGTCGGCAAGGCGTCGGGGCGGTCGGCCGGGAACGTCTCGCCGAGCAACCGTTCCACCGGCGGGGCCGAGGAGGCCGGCTCGAACAGCCCGAGGAGCGAACCGTCGAGGCCCCCCGACCCGGCGAACCGGCCCCGGTAATCGCCGGGTGAAGGGCGCTCGCCGGCGCGTCTCCGGTAGGCGAGTTCCACGGCCAGAAGTTCGCGGAGCAGGGCGGGCCGGGAGCGGTCGGCGGCGGCCCCGAGGTGTTCCTCGATCCGCGGGCGATCGCCGGCCTTCCACGCGGCTTCGAACCGGTCGCAGGCCTCGTCGATCCGGCCCTGCTCGTCGACGTCGGGCCCCCCGGGCGTCCTCGGCCCCTCGTTCATTGTTCGACCTCCGAAGACCAGGCCTGTCGGATCCGCCGCAACTTCCGCTCGACCGTCTCCTCGACCACGCCGAGGCGGCCGGCGATCTCACGGTTGGTGTAGCCCTCCATCTTCCAGAAGGCGACCGACCGAAGCGTCTCGTCGTGGAGCAGGCCGAGCAGCCTCCGGCACTCCTCGGCGACCTGCGCGGCGAGTTCGGGGGTCGGCTCGGGGCCGAGGACCTCCGCCAGGTCGCGCTCGTCCAGGTCGGACAGGCTCGTGACGGGGCCCCGCCGGTCGGTCCGACGCCCCTCGCGTCGCGCGTGGTCGATCGCCTTTCGGACGGTCACGACGAAGAGCAACGACCAGAGGTTCCCGCGGTCGTCGAGCGACTGGTACTGCCCGAGTTCGGCCCTTCGGTAGACGCTGTCGAAGGCGCTCAGCGCGACGTCCTCGGCGGCGTCGGCCGCGGCGGGGGAGCCGTGGAGCCGGGCGCGGGCCAGGCCCACCAGGCGCCGGAAGTAGCGCTCCCAGAGGAGCTGCGCCGCCCCCCGGTCGCCGGCCTTGAGCCGTTGCAAACAGGCGGTGATCGACCCGTCCGAACCCATCGGCGTGCCCCTCATTGTCCGCGGCCCGATCGGGTCGCAGCGCTTCCCCTCGCCTTTCCAGAATTTTTCCGAAAGGCGCGCGGGGTAATCGGCGGCCCGTTCGATCCCCCCTTCAGACGAGGCGAAGGCCTCAGAACAACAGGGTAACAAATCGGCCAGCGGCCCACCGGCCCAACCGGCCGTCAGGAGAGCGACCATGAATATCTTCCGCCGACAGGCCCCGCCGGTTCCTTCCCGTTCCACCAGCCGTCGGCCGTCACGAGGGGGGCGGGGCGCCCGCCCCCGCCTCGAGTCGCTCGAAGGGCGGGCCCTGCTGGCGACGTTCACCGTCACCAACAACGCCGACGCGGGGGTCGGTTCGCTCCGCTGGGCGGTCTCGGCGCTGATGGACACGGCCTGCGGGGCTTCGGTCAT
>LNFM01005964.1_pt1 | contig 20498 bp, 21 predicted proteins | sample 596031 | NCBI WGS metagenome assembly LNFM01 (sample SAMN04254537, study PRJNA301005) | activated carbon metagenome | isolation source: dual media filters at the Ann Arbor, Michigan drinking water treatment plant | place: USA: Ann Arbor | reverse complement strand
CGAGGTTGTAGCGGACGGAGCGTTCCTCCAGCAGCGGCAGCACGCGCAGATGCGCATCGGCCAGGTCGGTCACATGCACATAATCGCGCACGCCTGTGCCGTCCGGCGTCGGGTAATCCGTGCCGAACACCATCAGCGGCGGACGCACGCCGAGCGCGGCGTCGATCGCCAGCGGCACCAGATGCGTCTCGGGTTCATGATCCTCGCCGGCCCGGCCGTCCGGATCGGCACCCGCGGCGTTGAAATAGCGCAGAGAGGCGAAGCGCAGGCCATGGATGCGCTCCGCCCAGTCCAGCGCGCGCTCGCACATCAGCTTGCTCTCGCCATAGGGCGAGACGGGGCCGAGGCGCTGGTCCTCATCGATCGGGATGCGCTCGGGGAAGCCGAACAGCGCGGCGGTGGAGGACATGACCAGCCGCAGGCAATCATGCTGCACCGAAGCCTTGGCGACCGCGGACAGGGCCGCCAGGTTTTCGGACATGTAGCGCAGCGGGTCGCGCATGCTGTCGCCCACCAGGGACAGGGCGGCGAAATGCAGCACCGCATCGAAGCGACCGCCGCCGAAGGCCTCGGCCAGGGCGCGCGGATCGTCGCAGCGCCCCTCCACCAGGCGGACCCCGGCTGGCACGGCCTCGCGGTGACCCTTCGAGAGGTCGTCCAGAACCACCACGGTATCGCCGCGGTCGCGCAGTGCCAGCACGGTGTGACTGCCGACATAGCCGGCCCCGCCGGTCACAAGATAACGTCCCACTTCACCTGCTCCCAACACGCTCCAGCCCCGAAGGCGGCGCGGGGTCATCGTGCCGTGGCAAATGTGTCAGAATTCGAAGCAGGACGAGGTCGCCGCGGGGCGCCTCGCGCCGGGTTGAGCGGTTGGGCGGCCGGGCCTATCAAGACGTGATGAACCCAGGCGCTGCTTTGTGTCGCGTGACCCGCGCGGCCTGTCTTCTCAGCCTGCTGGCCCTGGCCCCGCTTGCCCTGGCCCCAACGGCCCTGGCGCAACAGGGGCCGCCGGCGCGGGCCGCCGATTGGGCCGCGCTGGCAAGCCCCAGCCTGGCGCCGCCACGGGTCATCGGCACCACCAACCTGGGCTGCCTGGCCGGCGGCCAGGCGCTGGCGCCGGAAGGGCCGGGTTGGCAGGCCATCCGCACCTCCCGCAACCGCCATTGGGGCCACCCCTCCACCCTGGCGCTCGTTGCCCATGTGGCGGGCCAGGCGCGGGCGGCGGGATTGCCGGATCTGTGGATCGGCGACCTGTCGCAGCCGCGCGGCGGGCCGATGCCCTGGGGCCATGCCAGCCATCAATCGGGTCTGGATGCCGATATCTGGCTCGACCTGCGCCCGAAGCCCCGCGTGCCGGCCGCGATGCGGGAGGATCTGACCATTCCCTCCCTCGTCCGGCCGGATGGCGATGCGGTGGACCCCGCCCGCTGGACCCCGCGCCACGCGACCCTGATCCGAATCGCGGCCGAGGCGCCCGGGCTGGACCGGCTGCTGGTGAACCCGGCCATCAAGCGCCGGCTTTGCGCCGACCATGCCGGCGCGCCCTGGCTGCGCCGTGTGCGGCCCTGGCGCGGCCATGACAGCCACATGCATCTGCGCCTGCGCTGCCCGGCCGACAGCCCGGAGTGCCGCGACATCGCCCCACCGCCGCCCGGCGATGGCTGCGACGCCAGCCTGGATTGGTGGTTCAGCGCGGAGGCCCGCCAGCCGCGCCCGCGGCCGCCCGGCCCGCCCGGCCCCCCGCCCCTGCTGCCGGCCGCCTGCACCGCCGTGCTGCAGGCCCGATGACACGAATCCGGGCGACCTGCCCGGAATTTCAGCAGAAAATGCCTCCGGGACGCTGCAACGGGGCCTTGTGCAGCGCAGCGCGTCTTGCGCCGAGGGGGGCGCATGCCGCACACAGGATCGTGCGCAAGCCGTCATGGCAGGGAAAGGCCGGGGAAATCTGATGGAGCGACCTTTCGTCGAGATCGGTGGCGTTGCCATGCGCTATGGCGGCGTGGAGGGCACGCTGGCCCTGCAGAATGCCACGCTGAATGTCGGCAAGGGCGAATTCGTCGCGGTGGTCGGCCCCTCCGGCTGCGGCAAATCCACCCTGATGAAGCTGGTCACCGGCCTGTGGCCCGCCACCGCCGGCACCCTGCTGGTTGCGGGGCAGGAGGTGGACGGCCCGCTTTCCATCGCCGGCATGGCCTTCCAGAATCCCACTTTGCTGCCCTGGCGCAACATCCTCGACAACGTGATGCTGCCGCTTGAGGTGGTGGAGCCGCATCGCCGCCTGCTGCGCAGCCAGCGCGCCATGTACGAGGCCCGCGCGCAGGACCTGCTGAAGCTCGTGGGCCTCGGCGGCTTCGACAAGAAATTCCCGCATGAGCTGTCGGGCGGCATGCAGCAGCGCGCCAGCCTGTGCCGCGCGCTGATCCATGAACCGGCCCTGCTGATGCTGGACGAGCCCTTCGCCGCGCTCGACATCTTCACGCGGGAGGATCTGTGGGCGGTGCTCCAGGGGGTCTGGATGACACGCAAGCCCACCGTGATCCTGGTGACGCACGATCTGCGCGAGGCCGCCTACCTGTCCGATCGCGTGCTGGTCATGTCCTCCCGCCCCGGTCGCATCATCGCGGAGCGGGTGGTGGACCTGCCCCGGCCGCGCACGCTGGAGACCACCTACAAACCCGAATTCGTCTCCCTCGTGCATGACCTGCGTGAACACATCAGCGCCGCCCGCAAGGGTGAGGAGGTTGTCCATGGCCAGTGATGCCGTGCTGCCCGCCGCCGCCGCCCGCACGCCGGCACCTGCCGTGACCGACGCGACGATGTCGCCGGAGGCGATGCGCCGCCTGCAGGCCCTGGCGGCCGCGCAGCGCCGCCGCCGCCGCCTGCAGACCTGGCTGCCCTGGCTGGTCATCATCGGCATGTTCGTGGTCTGGGAAATCGGCGTGCGCGCCTTCAACGTGCAGCAATTCGTGCTGCCGGCGCCCTCCGCCATCGTACAGAGCATGGTGAAGTGGTGGGTGCCGCTGCTGGATAATGCCTGGCAGACGCTGATGACCACGCTGATCGGCTTCTTCCTGGCCGTGATCTTCGGGCTGCTGCTGGGCGTTGCCATCGGCAGTTCGTCGCTGCTGTATCACGGGCTGTATCCGCTGCTGATCGGCTTCAATTCCGTGCCGAAGGTGGCGGTCGTGCCGATCCTGGTGATCTGGTTCGGCATCGGCACCGTGCCCGCCATCATCACCGCCTTCATGATCAGCTTCTTCCCCATCGTGGTGAATGTCGCGACCGGTATCGCGACGGTCGAGCCGGAGCTGCGCGACGTGCTGCGCGCGCTGGGGGCCAAGCCTTCCGACATCATCCGGAAGGTCGGGCTGCCGCGGGCGATGCCCTATTTCTTCGCCTCCCTGAAGATCGCCATCACGGTGGCCTTCGTGGGCTCCATCATCGCGGAGACGGTGGCGGCGAATAAGGGCATCGGCCATCTGATGATCCTGGCGAGCAGCCGCTTCGACGTGCCGCTGGTCTTCGCCGGGCTGATCGTGACGGCCGTGATGGGGGTCGCGATGTATGCCGCCGCCGTCGCCATCGAGAACCGCACCACCGGCTGGGCGATGCGCGGGCAGACCGACCAGCAGCAGGTGACCGTCCCGGGCGTGTGACCCGACCCGGCTTGCCCGCCCCGTTTCGGGCGGGCAGGCTGGCCGCATGCGCATCCAACGTCGTGGCCTGCTGGCCTCCGCCGCCCTCCTCGCCCTGCCCCGCCCTGGCCGCGCCCAGGCGCCCGACGCACCTCCCCCGCCGATCATCTTCGTCCACGGCAATGGCGACCACGCGGCACTGTGGCTCACCACGCTCTGGCGCTTCGAATCGAATGGCTGGCCGCGCGACCGGCTGCTGGCGCTGAACCTGCCGGATCCGCTGGCGCGGGATGATGACACGGTGCCGCAGCCCGGCCGCAGCGGCAGCGCGGAGCAGACCCAGCACCTGACCGAAGCCGTCGCCGCGCTCCGCGCCCGGACCGGCGCGGCGCGGGTCGCGCTGGTCGGCAATTCGCGCGGTGGCTACCCGATCCGGGATTTCGTGGCGCATCAGGGCGGTGCGCCGCAGGTCTCGCACGCCGTGCTCTGCGGCACGCCGAATCGGGGCGTGTATGACTGGCCGGAGATCCGCAACCGCGAATTCAACAGCACCGGCGTCTTCCTCAGCCGCCTGAATGGCGGGACGACCGATGTGGTGCCGGGCACGGAGTTCCTGACGCTGCGCAGCGAATGGAACGACGTCTTCGCGCAGCCCCGCGCCATCTGGTCCGCCACGCCGGACCGCCCGACCGGCACGGATGTGGACGGCCCGGCGCTGCGCGGCGCCACCAACCTGGTGCTCGGCGACCTGGACCACCGGGAGGTCGCCTATCACTGGCGCGCCTTCCGCGAGCAGTTCCGCTTCATCGCCGGGCGGGAACCGGCGCTGCTGACGCCCACGCCCGAAGCCCGGCCGGTGCTGGATGGCCTGGTCACCGGCACCCGCCCGGCCGCCACCAACCGCCCGGTGCCGGGTGCGGTGGTGGAGGTGTACCGGACGGATCCGGACACCGGCGCGCGGATGGGGGAGGCGCTGCACCGTCGCACCACCGGCGCCGATGGGCGCTGGGGCCCGGTGACGGTGGCGCCGGACTGGACGCTGGAATTCGTGGTGGCCGCGCCGGGCCACACCACCACGCACATCTATCGCAGCCCCTTCCCGCGCAGCACGGATGTGCTGCATCTGCGCCCCGCCCGGGCGCTGACGGCGGCGGAACAGGCGGAGCCGGGCTGCATCGTGCTGCTGCAACGGCCGCGCGGCTATTTCGGCATTCCACGCGACGTGGTGCTGCTGGATGGCCGCCAGCCGCCCGAATTGCGCCCGGGCGTCGCCATCACCGCCATCGCCACCCGCCGCCTGCCCGCGGCAGAGGCCGGGCGCCCCGTCCTCGGCCTGTTCAACGAGGAACGCGTGGTGGCGCGAGCCTGGCCGGCGGCGGAAGGGCGGATCAGCGTGGCGGAGATGACCTACTAGGAACCCCTCCCAGGGCTTGCGCCCGGGTCCCACGGGGCGCATCCCTGCCGCCAGGGATGAAGCACCAGGACAGGGCATGATCGGGGTCGATTGGGGCACCACCAGTCTGCGCGCCTATCGCATCGGCGCCAGCGGCGACATCGCGGCGCGGATCGACCGGCCAGGCGGCATATTGACCGTGCCGACCGGCGGCTTTCCCGCCGCGCTGCGGGACGCGATCGGCCCGTGGCTGGCGGATGGCGAGGCGAAGGTGCTGCTTTGCGGCATGGTCGGCAGTCGCCAGGGCTGGGTCGAGGCGCCCTACCTGCCCTGCCCCGCCGGGCCTGCGGAAATCGCCGCCGCCACCACCCCGATCCCCTTCGAAGGCGCCGAGATCCGCCTGGTCCCCGGCCTGACCACGGAGGATTCCGCCGGCATCCCCGACGTGATGCGCGGCGAGGAGACCAAGCTGGTCGCGCTGGCGGACATAGCCGGCACAGCGCTCGCCTGCCTGCCCGGCACGCACAGCAAATGGGCGCGGCTGGAGCAGGGGCGCGTCACCGGCTTTACCACGCATATGACAGGCGAGACCTTCGCCGCCCTGTCGCAGCACACCATCCTGGCCCGCACCAGCACGGATGGCCCGGATGTGCCGGAGGCTTTCGCCCGTGGAGTGGCCCGCGCCCGCCAGCCCGGCGGCCTGCTGCACCACCTGTTCGGCGCCCGAAGCCTGCATCTGCTGGGCCGGCTGGCACAGGCCGAGACCCGCAGCTTCCTGTCCGGCCTGCTGATCGGGCATGAGATCGCGGCCGCGGCCGATGGCATCCGCGAGGTGCATCTGGCCGGCGCCGCCGGCCTTGCCGGGCTGTACGCCGCGGCATTGGCGCAGAACGGCATCACGGTGACCCGGCACGATCCGGATCTGGTCGCAGCCGGGCTGCGGCATATCGGCAGGAGCCTCCAATGGGTCTGAAGGACTGGCTCGCGGCCTGCCCGCTGGTCGCCATCCTGCGCGGCCTGAAGCCGGAGGAAGCGATCGGCATCGGAGAGGCGCTGGTCACGGCCGGCATCGCCGTGCTGGAGGTGCCGCTGAATTCGCCCGAGCCGCTGGAGTCCATCCGCATCCTCGCCAATCGCTTCGGCGAGGATGCGCTGATCGGCGCCGGCACCGTGATCGACCCCGCCGATTGCGCACGCATCGCGGCCGTGGGCGGCCGGCTGGTGGTGACGCCGCATGCCGACCCGGCCGTGGTCCGCGCGGCGAAGGCGGAGGGGATGATCTGCATCCCCGGCTTCTTCACGCCGGGCGAGGCCTTCGCGCTGCTGAAGGCCGGGGCGGATGGGCTGAAGCTGTTCCCGGCCGAGGCCGGCTCGCCCGCCATGCTCAAGGCGCTGCTGGCGGTGCTGCCGGCCGGCACGCGGGTCTTGCCGGTGGGCGGTATCGATGCCGGCAACATCCCGGCCTGGCGCGCGGCAGGGGCCGGCGGCTTCGGCATTGGCAGTGCCATCTACCGGCCCGGCGATGATGCGGCGAAAGTGGCCGCCAAGGCCGCCGCGCTGCGCCTTGCCTGAATTCGGTGGGGCGGGCATCAATATGGCAATCATCCGGCGCTAGGACGCGGAACGGATGGAAACGGGGGGCCTGAAGCGATGAACGTCCAACGCCGCAACCTGATTCTTCTCAGTGCCTCCGCGCTGGCTGCGCCCGGCCTGGTGGGCCGCGCCCAGGCGCAGGAGCTGACGCTCCGCCTGCACCATTTCCTGCCGCCCGTCTCCAACGTGCACCGCCACTTCCTGATGCCCTGGGCGCAGAAGATCCAGGATGAGTCGCAGGGCCGGCTGCGGGTGCAGATCTTCCCCTCGATGCAGCTGGGCGGCGCGCCGCCGCAGTTGTTCGACCAGGCCCGCGACGGCGTGGTGGACATCGTCTGGACCCTGCCCGGCAACACCCCCGGCCGCTTTCCGCGGATCGAGGTGTTCGAACTGCCCTTCGTGGCAGACCCGCGCGCCCGGCCGAATGCGCTGGCCTGCCAGGAATTCTACCAGACGCATCTGCGCGACGAATTCGCCGATGTGCACCCCATCGTCGTCTGGGCGCATGATGGCGGCGTCATTCACGCCAACAAGCCGGTCACCAGGCTGGAGGACATGCGCGGCCTGAAGCTGCGCTTCCCGACCCGCCAGGCCGGAGAGGCGCTGCGCGCGCTCGGCGCCGCGCCGATCGGCATGCCCGTGCCGCAGGTGCCGGAGGCCGTGTCCCAGCGCGTGATCGATGGCGCCGTGGTGCCGTGGGAGGTGGTGCCCTCCATCCGGTTGCAGGAGCTGGTGACCAACCACACCGAGATCCTCGGCACGCCGACCTTCTATTCCGCCACCTTCATCCTGGCGATGAACAAGGCGCGCTATGCCGCCATGCCCGCCGATCTGAAGCGCGTGCTGGACGCAAATTCCGGCATGGCCGCCGCGGCGATGGCAGCCAGGCCCTGGGACGAACAGGGCCCGCTGGTCCGCGCCCAGGTGGCGCGCCGGCAGCAGAACACCATCGTGCAGCTTTCGGCGGCGGAGAAGGAACGCTGGATGCTGGCGACGCGCCCGGTGGTGGATGCCTGGATCGCCGGGTCGCGCGAACGCGGCTTCGACGGTGCCGCGCTGCTGGCCGATGCGCGCGGCCTGATCGCCAAGCACGGCGCCTGACCCAGCCAGGGCCGGCCGAGAGCAGGAGCGCCGGCGGATGGAGCAGGACGCAACGGCGGATTGGGGCCGGCCGCCCGGCGGCGCGATCGGCATCGCCGCCCGCGCGCTTGCCTTCCTGGGCGGCGTCTCGCTGCTGGTGGCGGCACTCGTCACCACCATCAGCGTGGTCCTGCGCTGGTTCACCAGCCAGCCGATCCGCGGCGATTTCGAGATCGTCTCCATCGCCAGCGGTGTCGGCATCTTCGGCTTCCTGGCCTATGGCACGCTGATGCGCGCCAATATCCTGGTGGACACCTTCTCCACCTGGCTGCCGCGGCGCGTGGCGGGCGTGGTGGACGGGTTCTGGATGCTCGTCTGGGCGGCGGTCACGCTGTGGCTGGCGGAACGGATGAGCCTCGGCGCCATCGAGACTCTGCGCAACAACATGCGGACCATCGGGCTTCTGGCCCTGCCCTATTGGTGGGCGGTCGCGGTCGGCGCGCTGGCCTTCGCGATGACCGGCGTGGCGGCGCTGGTCTGGGCGCTGCGCTTCCTGCGGGGGCGCTTCTGATGGCGCCGGAATTCGCGCTCGCCTTGACCGGCTTCGGCGTGCTGCTGGCGCTGATCGCATGCCGTGCCCCCGTCGGCCTGGCGATGCTGCTGGTCGGCATGGGCGGCTATGTCCACATCCTGGACTGGACCGCGCTCGGCAACTACCTGAAGACCACGCCCTACCACCTGTTCGCCAACTACACGCTGTCCGTCATCCCGCTCTTCATCCTGATGGGCGCGCTGGCGGAACGCGGCGGGCTGGCGCGGGATTTGTTCGCGGCGGCGAATGCGCTGATCGGGCGCAAGCCCGGCGGCATGGCCATGGGCGTGATCGGCGCCTGCGGCTGCTTCGGCGCGGTCTGCGGCAGTTCCGTCGCCACCACCGCCACCTTCGCCCGCGCAGCCCTGCCGGAGCTGCGGCGCTATGGCTACGATCCGGGCTTTGCCACCGGCACCATCGCGGTCGGCGGCACGCTCGGCATCCTGATCCCGCCGAGCGTGATCCTGGTGATCTATGCGATCAGCACGGAACAGAACATCGCCAAGCTGTTCATGGCGGCGCTGATCCCGGGCCTGCTGGCCATTGCGCTGTACATCCTGGCGATCGCGCTGATGGTGCGCTTCAACCCAGCGCTCGGCCCGCCGGGGGAAGCACCGAGTGCCGCCGAACGCCGCAGCGCCTTCCTCAACGTCATCCCCGTGCTGCTGATCGCCGTGGTGGTGGTGGGCGGCATCTATGGCGGCGTCTTCACGCCGACGGAAAGCGCCGCCATCGGCTGCATCGGCACGCTGGCCGTGGGCGTGCTGCGCGGCACGCTGCGTACGCGCCAAATTCGGGAGAGTCTGTTCGCCACTGCCGAGACCACGGCAATGATCTTCGCGATCCTGCTCGGCGCCGAGATCTTCAACGCCTTCCTCGCCTTGAGCCAGGCGCCGGACCTGCTGGGGATGTGGATCTCGGAGCAGGACTACCCGCCCTATGCGGTGCTTGGCATCCTGCTGGTGTCCTACATCATCCTCGGCGCGGTGATGGATGAGCTGGCGATGATGCTGCTGACCCTGCCGGTGTTCTTCCCCGTCATCACCGCGCTGAATTTCGGCCTGACGACGGAAGAAACCGCGATCTGGTTCGGCATATTGGTGCTGGTCGTGGTCGGCATCGGGCTGACCGCGCCGCCGATCGGGCTGAACGTCTTCGTCGTCTCCGGCCTCGCCAAGGATGTGCCGATGGCGCGGATCTATCGCGGGGTGCTGCCCTTCCTTGCGATGGACCTGGTGCGCCTCGGCTTGCTGGTGGCCTTCCCGGCGCTCAGCCTGTGGCTGGTGAATGCGCTGAGTTGATCAGCCCTGCCAAAGCACTTTCAAGCCTTGCGGCTTCGCAAGGCGACTCGGAAAGTGCGTTAAAACAAACGGCTCTAGCGCCAGGCCGGGAACGGGTCCGGCAGCTTCGCCCAGGCGCGCACGCCGCCCTGCATTTCCTTCTCCGTCAGCAGGCAGGCTTCCAGCTTGCCGCGCAGCGCGGCCTCATCCATGCCGATGCCGATGAAGACGATTTCCTGCCGGCGATCGCCGTAGGGCTCCTGCCAATTCGCCTTCACGCCGTCGCGCCATTCCGGCTCCTCCGGCCAACGGGTCGGGTCCGTCGCGGCCCACCAGAAGCCCGCCGCCTCATGCCGCCCGACCGCACCGGCCAATTGCCAGGACCCGGCCCAGGGCATGCGGGTGGCGAGCCAGAAGAAGCCCTTGGCCCGCACCACGCCGGGCAGATCCCCCTCGATCAACCGCTTGAACCGCGCCGGATGCAGCGGGCGGCGGGCCTTCCAGACGAAGCTGGTGATACCGAATTCCTCGGATTCCGGCAGATGCCCGCCGGCCAGCGCCTGTGCCCAACCGGCCGCCTGGCTGGCGCGGGTGAAGTCGAAGCGCCCCGTCTCCAGCACCTGGTCCAGCGGCACGCGGCCCTGGCTGCAGGCGATGATCGCCGCGCCCGGATTGAAGGTGGCCAGCAGTCCGGACAGGCGGCCAATCTCGGCCTCCGTCATCAGATCCGCCTTGTTCAGCACCAGCAGGTCGGCGAATTCCACCTGCTCCACCAGCAGGTCCACCAGCAGCCGCGTATCGCCCTCCCCCGTGCCCAGGCCGCGCCGCGCCAGGCTGTCGGCGGAGCCATAGTCGCGCAGGAAGGCGGGGCCATCGACCACCGTCACCATGCTGTCGATCCGCGTGATGTCGGAGAGGGAGACACCGTCCTCCGTGCGGAAATCGAAGGTCGCCGCCACCGGCATCGGCTCGCCCACGCCGGTGCTTTCGATCAGCAGCGCGTCGAAGCGGCCATCGCGGGCCAGCTTCGTGACCTCGATCATCAGATCCTCCCGCAGGGTGCAGCAGATGCAGCCATTCGACATCTCCACCAGCCGTTCCTCGGTGCGGGACAGGCTGCCGCCCTGGGCGACCAGCGCGCCGTCGATATTCACCTCCGACATGTCATTGACGATGACGGCGACGCGGCGACCCTCCCGATTGGCCAGGATGTGGTTCAGCAGCGTGGTCTTGCCGGCGCCGAGGAAGCCGGAGAGCACGGTCACGGGCAGCTTGGTCATTCGAGGGGGATCCTTCCCGCTTCATCGAGGCAGAGCAACAGGCGCGGCGGCGCGCCGGGCGTGCGGGGTGGGGCGCGGTGGATGCAGCCCTGGCCGGCATGGCCCGGGAAGCCCTCGCCCTTCAGCAGCGCGACCTCCCCGGTTGCCAGGCGGTGGGCATCGGGCGCCGGGCCGGGCGGCAGCAGCCGCGCCGCGGCCGCGCCGCCCGGCAGCGCCAGCCATTCGGTGGCCGGGCCGCGATAGGTGCAGAGCAGCCGCAGCCCGATGGCATCGGCATGCCATCGATGGCAGCCGGGTCCGTCCAGCGCCTCCAGCCGAAGCCGCAGGCGATCGGCGCGGGTGATGTGGGTGAAGATCCGGGCCAAATGCAGCACATCCAGCAGCAAGTCGATCGGCGCCGGCTGCGGCAACGCCGCCGCCATGCGGCCCACCGCGTCGTCCGGCACATCCTCCACCGTCACGGTGAAGGGCGCGCGGGCGGCCAGGCCGGTGAGGTCGTGGAGCAGCGTGCCGGGCAGGCGCCGGGTCCAGATGGCGATGCTGGCGCCGGGACGGCGGATGCCGGCCAGGACCTCCGGCGCGGTGCCGGCCAGGTTGCTGGCCGGTTGGTCGCTTCCGGCCGTTGGGCCTTCCGGCGCGGTGAAGCCTTCGATGAGCATGGCTCTGCTGATATGTTATACTATAACATTACGTGCTCTGGCGCGTTTGGCAAGGCCGCTCCCTCAGCGGATTGTTCGACCACCCCTGCTTGCAGGATCACCACGGCCGTGTTTGGTTAACCATATGGCTAAGCATTCCGCATCGCTGGACCGTGCCCTCCCGACCCGGCAGCGCATCGTCCGGAAAGCCGGCTGGACCGTCTGGACGCCTATTTCCTCACTATGAAGGACGCGATGGATGAAAGCTGAGACGCATGAGCTGGTGCTGACCCGCATCGTGCCGGTGCCGCCCCGCCTGGTCTGGCTGGCCTGGACGCGGCCCGAACACCTGGTGAAGTGGTTCACCCCCGCCCCCTGGCGGACGCTGGAGGCGGAGATCGACCTGCGCCCCGGCGGCATCTTCCGCACCGTGATGCAGGGGCCGGAAGGTCCGCCGATGGACAATGCCGGCTGCTACCTGGAGGTGGTGGAGAATGAGCGCCTGGTCTTCACCGACGCACTGCTGCCCGGTTGGCGCCCGGCCCCGGAGCCCTTCTTCACCGCCGTGCTGACGCTGGAGGCGGTGGAGGGCGGCACCCGCTACACCGCCCGCGCCCTGCACAAGAATTCGGCGGACCGCGAGAAGCACGCGGCGATGGGTTTCGCCGATGGCTGGGGCAAGGCGCTGGACCAGCTTGTCGAGGTGGCGCGCGGGATCGCCGCTTAGAGTGTGATCGTCCGAGGTGGACTCACCGAAGGACGTGAATCACACGACAAAACAATAGCCTAGATTCTGTCAGGCGCTTCTATCCGCGCCTGACAGAATCTAGACGGTCTCCAGCCGCCCTTCCGCCACCCGCAACCTACTGCCGTGGAATTCCGCCACGGCAGGCCGATGCGCGATGGACAGGATGCCGGCCTGCGGCAGCCTTTCCGTCACCAGCCGGTACATCGCCGCCTCCGCCGCGGGGTCCAGGCTGGCCGTCGCCTCGTCCAGGAACAGGAAATCGGGCTTCACCAGCAGGGCGCGGGCGAAGGCCAGGCGCTGCTGTTCGCCCCCCGAAAGCCGCCGGTCCCACACATCCTCCACATCCAGCCGGTCCAGCAGCCGCGCCAGCCCCACATCCTCCAGCGCCGCCCGCACCTCGGCATCCGGCACCAGCGCGGCCTCCAGCGGGTAGCAGACCGCGCGGCGCAGCGTGCCGAGTGGCAGGTAGGGCCGCTGCGGCAGGAACAGCGCGCGGGCGCCGGCCGGCACATGCACATCGCCGGCGCCAAAGGGCCAGATCCCGGCCAGCGCCCGGAACAGCGTGGATTTGCCGCTGCCGGAGGCGCCGGAGATCAGCACCGCCTGCCCCTTCTCCAGCCGCAGCGCCGCGTCCTGCACCAGCACGCGGCCATCCGGCAGGCTGAGCGTGACGCCCGCCATCGTCACCGCCGGGTCATCCCCCGCCACCGGCTGCGGCCCGGCGGCGGTGGCCCGCGCCGTGGCGATGGCGCGCTGGAAGCCGGTCAGGCGTTCCACCGTCGCGCGCCATTCGGTCAGCCGCGCATAGCTGTCGACGAACCAGGACAGCGCGCCCTGCACCTGGCCGAAGGCGCTGCTGGTCTGGATCAACCCACCGAGCGGAATGGTCCCGGCGAAATAGGCCGGCGCGGCCACCACGATGGGGAAGATGCTGGCCACCTGCGAATAGCCGGCGGTGAAGAAGGTCAGCCGCTTGGTGGCGGTCATGATCGCCCACCAATTGCTGGTCAGTGCCTGGAAGCGCAGCAGCAGGCCGCGTTTCTCATCCGCCTCCCCATTGTGCAGGGCCACGCCCTCCACATTGTCGCGCAGCCGCACCAGCGCGTAGCGGAAATCCGCCTCCACCCGCTGCTGCAGGAAGTTCAGGCGGATCAGGGGCCGGCCGATCAGGTGGGCGAGCCAGGTGCCAACCACGGAATAGATGATCGCCACCCACACCATGTAGCCGGGGATCGAGATGCCGAAGACCTCGAGCGGCCCGGACAGCGACCACAGCACGAAGATGAAGGAGAACAGCGTCACCACGCTCGACATCAGCCCAAGGCCGAGGCTCAGCGTGTCATCCACGAACAGCCGCAGATCATCGGCCACGCGCTGGTCCGGATTGTCGGTCTGCGCATCGGTCAGGGCGATGCGGTAATAGGCGCGGTCGGCCAGCCACTCATCCAGGTAGCGCCCGGTCAACCAGCGCCGCCAGCGGATCTGCAAGGCCTGCTGGAGGTAAAGCTGGTAGACCGCGATCAGGATATAGGCGACGGCGAGCACCGCGAAGCCGGGGAACCAGGTGCCCGCGGCCTCCCCGCCGAGGAAGATCAGCGACCAGAAGGCGCCGGCATCCTTCGCCTCCAGCGCGTTGTAGAAGGCGCGCTGCCAATAGGTCAGCACCACCGTCATGCCGACCAGCGACAGGTTCAGCGCCACCACCGCCGCCAGCAGCAGCCGGGCGCGGCCCTTCTCCTCGCTGGTCCAGTAGGGGCGCGTCAGCACCCAGGCGTCGTGCAGGAAGGAGCCGAGGCGTCGCATGGCAGGCGGTATCCAGAAGGGTCAGCCGGCGCGCAGCGCCTCATCCAGCCGGGCGCGCCAGGCCGCGATGCGGCGGCCATTGGCGCCGAAATCGTAATAGCCGAGCAGGCTGCGGGAATACAGGAACACGCCGGAACCGCCGACCAGCGGCACGACCTGGCCCGTCACCAGGTCCGGGAAATTGGCCAGGCGGCTCCGCACCACCCATTGCACCTGCCGCCGTTCCGGCCATTCGGCCATCTTCCAGCAGCGCGCCTCCGCCTCCCCCAGCATGCGCAGCGCCGCCCAGGCGGCCTCGGGCGAGACCGGCAGCAGCGGATAGGCGATATGGGGCTGGGTCGTGGTGCCCGGCGGGGCCAGCAGGGCCGTGTTGGGGGATCCGGGCAGCACCAGCCGGCTGAAATCGATCGGCTCGGCCGGCGGCAGGCCCGCGGCACCGCGGCCGCGCATCAGGGCTGCCTGGCTCATGCCGGATCCTCCGTCTCGTCGCTGCCCACCGCGCCAGGATTGCCCACTGCACCGGGCTGGGCCAGGCGCAGGCGGATCACGCCGCGGATCGCCGTGTCGGTGCCCACCGGCTTGCCCTTGCGCAGCACCTCGATCTGCCCGGCGCGGGCCAGGCGGATCGCGGCGGCGCGGATCGGCCCCATCAGGCGGCGCCAGGCCTCCTCCTCCGGCGCCAGGGCGCGGGCGACCTCGCTGGGACAGATGCTTTTGCCCAGGCCGCGCAGGGCGGTCTGGCGGAGGATTTCGGCGGAAATGGCGTCGGGGGAGGTCATGAGGGCCTAGCTGGTGACAGGGGCGCCAAGATCGGGCGGGAGAGGGTCGCATGCGTGCGGCATCACGCGCAGCATAGCCGATTGGCGCAGGGTATCAGCCCTCACGGCACCAACCAGGTGGCATCCGGCGGCCCCTGCCCGTCCCGCGGCCAGGTGAAGCGTGCCCGGCGGTGACCGCCAGCGGCCAGATGCAGCCATTCCAGCGCGTCGATCCGCAGCAGCACCGCGCAGAAATTGGCCCGCCCGGCCTCCGCATCCAGCGGCGCCGGCGGCGGCGTCGTGCAGGGCGTGCCGGGCGCGGGGTCGATCGCGTAGCACATGCGGCTGAAATCGCGGCTGGCGGCCCAGGCGGCATCGGCCACGGGACCGGCGTCATGCAGGCTCGCCAGGCAGGTCAGCCGCAGCTGCACCGCGGCGCCGGCATCGTACAGATGCAGGCTGGCGCGGGGATGGGCCGCCAGTTCCGCCACCTTGGCCGCCCGCCGGTCGGTATGGATGCGAAGCTGCCGCGCCGTGGTGTCGAAGCCGCGCAGCACCACGGTGCGGGCAGCCGGCGCGCCATCGGCGGCCAGCGTCGCCAGCGTCGGCGTATGGAAGGGGTGGCGACGATCCGCCACGCCGCGGGACAGCAGCCGGAAGGCCTCCGCCAGCGTGCCGGGCAGGTCGGGCGCCTCGGTCATGTAGTGCGGATCGCCGCCACAAGTGCCGCGGCACTGTCCACCGCCGCCTCCGCCCGCGCCCCGATGCACCAATCGCCGGTGGCGCCCAGGCCGAGCCCGGCATCCCACAGGCAGGGCGCGCCCAGCGGCGTCTCCACCAGCGCGTAGCGCCAGCGATGCGCGGATTGGAAGAAGGGCTCGGGCAGCGGCGCGCCGGGGGCGTGGTCCGCGGCCAGCACGGCAAAGGCCTCCAGCAGCCGGGCCGCCGCCTCCTCCGCCGGCAGTTCCAGATGGGCCCGCGACCAGTCCGGGCCGGCCTGCACAACCCACAGTTCCAGGCTGGCATCACGGCCGGGCTTGGAGCTGTCCCGCGCCGCCCAGCCGATCGGCCCGGATGGCAGGCGGATGGTATCCGGCAGCACCAGGCGCGTCGGGAAGGCCAGCATCAGCGTCCAGCACGGCTCGAAGCGCACGGATTGCAGCACGGCGGCCAGATGCGGCGCCGGACCCTCCAGCAGCGCCTGGGCCTGCGGGGCGGGTAGCGCCAGGATGACGGCATCGAAGGGGCCTTCGACCTCCGGCGCCTGGGTCGGGAGGGGCCGGCCGGGGCGGACCAGCCGGGCGTCCAGATGGTGCACATGCCAGGCGCCCGGTTCCCCGGTGATGGCGCTGACATGGCGCATCAGGTCGATATCCATGCCCTCCGCCAGGGCACGCGGCACCGAGGCCATGCGCGGCACGCCGACGCGGCGCCCGGCATCCGGCCATTCCTGCGCATGGGCCGCATCCAGCACCGCGGCGAAGGCGGCGCCATGGGCGGTCAGGTATTGCGCGCCATGGTCGAAGTTGAGGACATGCCCGTCGGCCTCTGCCCGCCGCGTCGCCATCCGTCCACCCGGGCCGCGGGATTTCTCGAACATCCGCAGCCTCACATCATAGGCAGCGAGGGTCTTGGCGCAGGCCAGCCCGGCCAGGCCGGCGCCCACGATGGCAATGTCTTTGGGAGGCATGAAGCCCTGTATGGCGTGCCGTGCCCGCTAGGCAAGGGTATTGTGCGGTGCGGAATCAGCGCCAGCACCCCGTTTCGGTCACAGTTTGGCCGTATCGGCGCCCCTCACGCAGTCGTGGCGAAGCCAGTTCACCTCTTTCCCCTCCGCGAGAGTTAGCCTTGTCGCTGGAGGATGATGATATGCAATCGGGGCCGCAGACCTTGCTGCTCGTCGAAGACGACCCGCTCGTGCGGATGACCCTGGCCGAGGGTCTAACCGATGCAGGCTACACGGTGCTGGAGGCAGAGGATGCGGAGGCCGCGTTGCGCCTGCTCGCAAGGCGGCCCGAGATCGACATATTGCTGACGGATATCAACCTGCCCGGCGCGGATGGCTTCGACCTGTCGCATGCGGCGCGGCAGCTGCGCCCCATGCTGCCGGTGCTCTATGCCTCCGGCCGGTTCCGCGCGGCGGAGCCAGGCCGCGGCCTGCCCGGCGCGCCCTTCCTGGCCAAACCCTTCACCGTGGCGCGGGCGGCGGAGGTGATCGACGCGCTGCTGCGCTGACCCCCGGGTCAGCCGAGAGCCGATCAGCCGAGCCGGGCCAGCACCCGATCCAGGAAGGCCGGCGCCGCGCCCAGGTAATTGGCCGGGTCGGTCAGCCGCGCAATGCCGGCCGCATCCAGATGCGCGGTCACGCGCGCATCCCGCGCCAGCGCCGCATCCAGCGTCACCCCCTCCGCCATCGCCACGTCGCAGGCATGGTGCACCACGTCATGCGCCGGGTTGCGGCCGAGCAGCGGCGCCAGGCCCATCATCACCGCCTCCGCCACGATCAGCCCGCGCGACTCATCCAGGTTGCGGCGCATCCGGGCGGCATCCACCACCAGCCCCTCCCCCAGCAGCAGCGCCTGGGACAGGGCGCCATGCGCGTAGAGGAAGATCTGCGGCAGGGCCAGTTGCTCCACCTGCTGCCCGCCGGCGCCACGCTCATGCTCATGCGCCATGGCGCCCAGCACCTGCGGCACCAGGGTCTGCGCGGCGCGGGACTGGGCGATGACGTATTCGCAGGCGATCGGGTTGCGCTTCTGCGGCATGGCCGAGCTGCCGCCGCGGCCGGGCGCCGAAGGCTCCGAGGCCTCGGCGACCTCGGATTGCATCAGCAGCATGATGTCGGTCGCCATCTTCGCCAGGCAGCCGGTCAGCATGCCGAGCCAGCAGGCGGCCTCCGCCATGCCGTCGCGCGCCACATGCCATGGCGTGGCGGGCACCGTGAGGTCCAGCTCCGCCCCCAATTCGCGCTGCACCGCCAGCGCATCGGCGCCCAGCGAGGCCAGCGTGCCGGCGGCACCACCGAATTGCAGCCGCAGCATGCGCGGCAGCGCCTGGGCCAGGCGGTCCCGCATGGTGATCATCGGGTCCAGCCACAGCCCCACCTTGTGCCCGAAGGTGATGGGCAGCGCCTGCTGCGCATGGGTCCGCCCGGCCATCACGGTGCCGCGATGCGCCTGCGCCAGCCGGGACAGGGCAGCGATCAGCCGGTCCAGATCCGTGGCGATCAGCGCGAAAGCGTCGCGCATCTGCAGGACGAAGGCGCTGTCCGTGATGTCCTGGGTGGTGGTGCCCCAATGGGTCCAGCGCCCGGCTTCCGGCCCCGCCGCCGCCGAAAGCTGCTTGACCAGCCCGACCACGGCGAAGCCGGTGTTGCGGGTGGCGGCCGCCAGCGCCGGGATATCCAGCATCTCGACCCGCGCCGCTGCGGTGATCGCCGTGGCGGCTTCCGCCGGAATCAGCCCGAGCCGCGCCTGGGCGCGGGCCAGCGCCGCCTCCACATCCAGCATCCGTTGGAGGAAGGCGCGTTCCCCCATGATGCCGCGCATCGCATCGCTGCCGAAGACCGCGCCGAAGACGGGGCCATCACCCGGGGAGACGCTCATACGTCGAGGAACACCGTCTCATCCGCGCCTTGCAGCCGGATATCCAGCCGCCAGGCGCCCGCACCCTCCGGCTGGGCGATCAGCGTCGATCGCCGCGCGGGGTCCACCAGGTTCAGCACCGGATCGGCCGCGTTCAGCGCCTCATGCGCGAAATAGGCACGGGTGACGACGTGCTTCATCAGGCCGCGGGCGAAGATCGTCACCACGATATGCGGCGCCTGGGTCGCATTGCCGAGGCCCGGCACGGCGCCCGGCTTCAGCGTGGTGAAGCGGAAGACGCCATCCTCGTTGCTGGCGCAGCGGCCGAAGCCATGGAAGCCGCTGTCATAGGCGCCATCGGGGCCGGCCTGCCAGATCTCGACCAGCGCATCGACGCAGGGCGCGCCATCGCCATCCGTGATGCGGCCGGTGAGCGTGATCCGATCGCCCTGCGCGCCGGCATTCGGCCCGCCATCCCGCAGCAGGTCGGCCCATTCGGGAAAATCGATCATGTGCCAATAGGGGCCGGCGGTCTGGCTGGCGGTGGCCGGGGTGAAGGTCATGGCGCGTTCTCGAAGGGGGTGGCGGCGGGGCCGCGCAGCACGATGTCGAAGCGGTAGCCCAGCGCCCATTCGGGCTTGGTCACGTCCAGGTCGAAGGTCGAGACCAGCCGGTTGCGCGCCGCCTCATCCGCCGTGGTGTTGAAGATCGGGTCCAGCGGCAGCAGCGGGTCGCCCGGGAAATACATCTGGGTGATCATGCGCTGCGCGAAGCCCGCGCCATGCAGCCCGAAATGGATATGGATCGGCCGCCAGGCATTGGCGTGGTTGCGCCAGGGATAGGCGCCGGGCTTGATGCTGACGAAGCTGTAGCGGCCCTCCGCATCGGTGAACAACCGGGCGCGACCCTCGAAGTTCGGGTCGAGTGGCGCGTCGTGCTGATCGCGCGCATGGTGGTAGCGGCCGGAGGAATTGGCCTGCCACACCTCCACCATCGCACCGCGCAGCGGCCGGCCCTCCTCATCCGTCACGCGGCCGGCAACGATGATGCGCTCCCCCATCGCAGCGCGGCCGCCGAGCTGGGACATGTCGACCTGCGGCGGGTAGAAGGCCGGGTCGAAGCGCGGTGCGCTGGTCTCGGTCAGCGTATGCGGCACCACCACCAGCTTCTGCTTCGGGTGGCGCTTATGCGTGCTGCCATATTCCGGCGCGTCATAGGGCGGCTGGGTGGCCGGATCCGGGCGGCGGAACGGGGTCGGGTCGGGCATGCCTATTCTTCCTTGAGGACGGCCTTGGCGATCTTAAGCGCGGAATTCGCCGCCGGCACGCCCGCATAGGCGCCGACCTGCAACAGGACCTCGCCCACCTCCTCCGGCGTCACGCCGGTGTTGCGCGTCGCGCGCAGGTGCAGCTCCAGCTCCTCATGCCGCGCGAGTGCCGCCATCATGCCGATGCAGAGCAGGCTGCGCGTGTGGCGAGTCAGCCCCGGCCGGGTCCAGATGCCGCCCCAGACATTGGCCGTGATCCAGTCCTGGAACGGCGCATCCAGCGGCGTGATGTTGGCGCCGGCACGCGCCACATGCGCCTCCCCCAGCACGGATTTGCGCACCGCCATCCCGGCATCGCGGCCGGCCGCGGGGGCCAGGGTCGCGAAATGCTCCAGGATCGCCGCCGTCGCCTGCTCCGCGCGCTCCAGGGTCGGCAGATGGCCGGCCTCGCTGATCTCGACATAGCGGCTGCCCGGAATCGCGGCCTCAATCTCCCGCGCCATCGCGGGCGGGGTGGCGATGTCGCGGTCGCCGACCATCACCGTGGTCGGGCAGGCGATACGCCCGGCCACCTGGGCGGCCCGCGCATCCCGCAGCGCGGCGGCGGAGCCGGCATAGCCGCGCCGATCCGTGCGCAGCAGCATCTGCCGCAGCCCCTGGGAGGACGCGAGCGAGGGGTCCACCACCCAGCGTGGCATCACCACCTCCACCAGCGCCTGGGTGCCGATTTCCCGCACCGCATCGATGCGGTCCTGCCAGGCCTTGGGCGGCAGGAATTCCAGCGCCGTGTCCATCAGCATCAGCGACAGCACGCGATCCGGCGCCATGGCGGCAAGCTGCATCG